>Ga0233365_1000605_pt1 | contig 16242 bp, 15 predicted proteins | sample ElkDunMinimDraft_27_FD_191535 | JGI IMG/M metagenome (GOLD analysis project Ga0233365, IMG submission 191535) | Fecal eukaryotic communites from dung pellets of Tule Elk in California, USA - Elk Dung C36 | ecosystem: Host-associated > Mammals > Digestive system > Large intestine > Fecal | place...
TAAAGGCAGTAATGTCATAGTCAAGTAGTACTAATAGCCCGTAAGCTTATGTGCTCTAGGAATTGCTTTATAAAGTATAGTATCAAGATTTTAGACTTAAGTATTAAGACTGAAATATCTACAAAAATAAAAGTATCGAAAATATGTTAACAATATTGCAGCAAAGCTGCGTTTAAAGTTCCAAGTTTAAAGTTCAAGGTTTACAACCTTAAACAAAAAAACATGAAACCTTAAACAAAAACTTAAGGTGGTTATAGCATCGGGGCTCACCTCTTTCCATTCCGAACAGAGAAGTTAAGCCCGATTGCGCAGATGGTACTGCATCTTAATGTGGGAGAGTATGTCGCCGCCTTTTTTTATAAACCCTTCATTTTTAATGAAGGGTTTTTTTATTTCCTATATGTGCGGCGTGTCCCTACGGTCGATCCGCCGCCTTTTTTTAGAAGTCCTTTACAGCAATGTAAAGGACTTTTTTGTTTTAAAGTGTTTGGTTATCCACAGATGGTATGGATTTCACAGATTAAAACAGATTTTTGAAGTATCAATCATATTTATCCAAATACAATAACTTTAAACTTTAAGCGTTTCTATCATAGATTTTTACATTATACAGAAATTTGGCTAAAGCCGGCTCATTATTGCTCGGTAACATCGGGCTAAAGCCCGATGCAATTGATCTTGTGTATTGATTTTGCACTGATTTTGTAAACATCCAACACCTAACATCCAACACCCCGCAATAGGGATGGAGCGATTGTTGAAGCTCTTTTGTTGCCCTTCTACCTACTCAAAAGGCAACAAAAAAGCGACTCGCGACAGTCCGACCTGTAGCAATAGCGGAAGGGATTGCCATGAAAAAATATAAAAAAACTCCTACAAATGCAGGAGTTTAATGTTTTATACCAATTCTTCAACAAAATTGAAGCGAACCAACCCGTCTTCATCAATTTTTGTTAGGGTAATATCGTGAAGGGTATTTACTAGTTCAGGATTCCAAGGAGTTTTTACTTTTACGTAATTTTCGGTGAATCCGTGAATGTATCCTTCTTTATTTTCGCTTTCAAACAAAACCGTATGGTTAGTGTTTAATTCTTTTTCATAAAAAGCTCGGCGTTTTTTTACCGACAATCCACGTAACATTTTACTGCGTTTAGATCGCACATTTGCAGAAACAACTCCATCAAAATCAACAGCTTCGGTATTATCGCGTTCAGAATATGTAAAAACGTGCAAATACGAAATATCTAAATCGCTTAAGAAGTTATAAGTTTCTAAAAACAATTCATCGGTTTCACCTGGAAATCCAACAATAACATCAACACCAATGCAGGCATTGGGCATTACTTCACGAATTTTAGCAACTCGTTCTACATATAATTCTCGCAGATAACGGCGTTTCATTTTCTTTAAAATAGTATTCGATCCAGATTGTAATGGAATATGAAAATGCGGTACAAAGGTCTTACTTTTCGACACAAATTCAATCGTTTCGTTCTTTAAAAGGTTTGGTTCGATAGATGAAATACGCAAACGCTCAATTCCTTCAACCGTATCTAAAGCCTGAACCAATTCAAAAAAGGTATGTTCGTGCTTTTTGTTTCCAAACTCGCCTTTACCATAATCACCCACATTTACACCGGTAAGTACGATTTCTTTAATACCTTTTTGTGAAATTTCCTTTGCATTTTTCATTACGTTTTCCATGGTATCAGAACGAGAAATTCCGCGCGCCAATGGAATGGTACAATAGGTGCATTTATAATCGCAACCGTCTTGAACCTTTAAAAACGCTCGGGTTCTGTCGCCAATAGAATAACTTCCTACATAAAAATCGGCTTCTTCAATCTCGCAAGAATGAATTTCGCCCATATCGTTTTTAGAAAGATCGTTTATATAATCGGTAATTTTAAACTTTTCGGTAGCACCCAAAACCAAATCAACGCCGTCAACAGCAGCCAATTCTTCAGGTTTTAACTGAGCATAACAACCCACGGCAGCAACAAAAGCCTTATCGTTATTCTTTAATGCCTTTTTTACAATCTGTTTAAACTGCTTATCGGCATTTTCGGTAACCGAACAAGTGTTAATTACATAAATATCTGCAGTTTCCTCAAAATCAACACGATCAAATCCTTCATCGTTAAAACTGCGGGCAATAGTAGATGTTTCTGAAAAATTCAGTTTGCATCCCAAGGTATAAAACGCTACTTTTTTTCGGTTTTCCATGATCATAACTACAAGTAGTGTAAAAATTCATTTATCTTTACTAACTGCATAACTGCGGTTGGCAATTGGCAAATTTACGAACAAATTTTGGTTTGATGAAATATCAGCTTGGTTACCTACTTTTATTTACAAGTGTTTTATTTTTAGTTAGTTGCGGTAAAAAAGAGAGTTTTTTTACTGATAACGACGTGTTTAGATACAACGAAAGTGCAAACATTCAAACGTTAGATCCTGCTTTTGCACGAAACATAGCAATTATTTGGCCTTGCACGCAGTTGTTTAATGGTTTGGTTCAGTTAGATGATTCATTGCACGTTGCACCCGATATTGCGAAAAGCTGGAATATTTCTAGCGATGGTTTACAATATGAATTTATCCTTCGGAACGACGTTTACTTTCACAAGCATAAAAATTTTGGTAAAGATAGTACCAGATTGGTTACTGCTTACGATTTTGAATACAGTTTTAACCGAGTTTTGAGCGAAGATTTGGCATCGCCAGGAACTTGGGTTTTTCAGCATGTGAATAGTTACAAAGCGGTGAACGATTCGGTTTTTAAGATCGATTTAAAAAATCCGTTTCCTGCCTTTTTAAGTCTGCTTTCAATGAAATACGCATCGGTTGTTCCAAAGGAAATTACCGAAGATAAATCGATCGATTTTAGATCGAATCCTATAGGAACCGGTCCTTTTCAGTTTAAAATTTGGGAAGAAAACGTAAAATTGGTTTTAAGAAAAAATCCTAATTATCACGAGAAAGATTCATCGGGAAAAAGATTGCCTTATTTAGAAAGTATAGCTATTACTTTTCTGCCCGATAAACAAAGTGGTTTTATGCAGTTTATTCAAGGGAAAATTGATATGATTTCTGGGTTGGATCCATCGTATAAAGATGAATTATTGCAACCTAACGGAAAGCTTCAAGAGAAATATCAAGACAAAATAAAAATGCTTACCGGTCCGTATTTGAATACAGAATATTTGGGTTTTAATATGAATGATCCGTTAATGAGCGATATTCGAATTCGTCAGGCATTGAATCATGGATTCGATCGAACAAAATTGGTTGCTTATCTGCGAAACGGAATGGGCGATGGAAAGGTAAACGGAATGATTCCTAACGGCTTGCCTGGATTTCAACCAGCGAAAGATCCTTTGTATAATCCAACCAAAGCTAAAGAACTGATCAATCAAGTCAAAAAGAACAGAAAACTACCAATTGAAATTACTTTGAGTACCAACAATACGTATTTGGATATTGCCGAATATTTACAGCGCGAATGGGAACGATTAGGGATTAAAGTCAAGATCGATGTAATGCCACCAAGTACATTACGTCAGGCAATTGCAACCAATAAACTGTCATTTTTCCGCGGAAGTTGGATTGCCGATTATCCCGATGCAGAAAATTATCTGTCGTTATTTTACAGCAATAACTTTACGCCAAACGGACCAAATTATACGCATTTTAAAAATTCCACCTACGATAATTTGTATCAACAGGCATTAAATACGGTTGACGATAATAAACGTACCGAATTATATCAACAAATGGATGCTATAACCGCACAACAGGTTCCGGTAATTATTTTATTTTACGATAAAGTGGCGCGATTTACGCAGAAAAACGTTCACAATTTACAGCCAAATGCCATGAACGGCTTAAATTTAAAGTATGTTCAAAAGCACTAATACATCGGTTTCTCCTTAAAGCTATAATACAATTTATGAATAACTTGGTTTTGGTAATTATCGACGATGAACCTAAAGCGCGCGAAGTTTTAAAAGGCTACATAAACATTTTGTTTCCAAACAATCGGTTTGAAATGATTTTGTGCAATTCTGTAAAAGAAGGCACGTTAGCTATTGAAACCTATTTGCCCGATTTGGTTTTTTTGGATATTGAAATGCCCGAAGCCAACGGTTTTGAATTGTTTAGCAAAGTAAATAAAGATAGTTTCGAAGTGGTTTTTGTAACGGCTTATTCGCAGTTTTTGGAGAAATCGGTTAACGAAATTGGTTGTTTTGGATACCTGCAAAAGCCATTAGAACGTGAAAAATTATTGAAGATTTTTGAACGTTATCAAGAAAAAAGCATTCAAAAAAAGTATTTAAAACTAGCAAACACGTTACAAAATAAGCGAACACTTATAAAGTTAGAAGATGTTACGTTTTGCAAAGCCGACGATAATTATTGCGAAATTTATTTAAAAAACGATAAAACCAAACATATTTTAAGCAGAACATTGGGCGATTTGGAAAAGAAACTTCCACAGCAGTTGTTTCAGCGGGTACACCGATCGTTTATCGTAAATATGAATCATGTTTCGTATTTTGAAAAAGATAAAAATCTGTTGATAATCAATCAAAACGGTGAGGAAATACAGAAAATTCCGGTTTCTGCAACTTATAAAGATGCGATCAGAAAAATGTATTTATGAGGATTTTAATTACTTTCTGTATTTTTCTTTGCACGCAGTTTATTCAGGCGCAATTTGTCGATACCAAAATTCACACTGCCAACAACGGTTTAATTTCCAATAACATTCAGGCTGGTTTTGTTGATGCAGACGGAAATTTATGGCTGGGTTCACGCGCGGGTTTGGTTATAAGAAGCGGAAGATCGTATAAAAATGTGTCCGAAGCCGCAAAATATAAATTCAATAATGTTTTTGATATTTGTCAAGATACCAAAAAAGGTATGTGGGTTGCCGGTTTTGGTCAGGGAATTTTATATTTCAACAAAAAAACAAGCCGACTGATCAACGAAAAAAACGGATTGATTAATGATCGCGTTCGTTCACTTTTTTATCACAACAATAAAATTTACGCAGGAACTTTAAACGGAGTTTCCATTATATCAACCAAAGATTTTTCCATTAAAAATCCTGAATTTGAACATCATCCCGATTATTTTTTGAACGTTACAAGCTTTTTTACCATACATAATAAAGTATATGCAACAACAGTAAATAATGGAATTTTTGAAGTTACGCCACAAAAGCTCGTACAGGTTTCTAATCTAAAAAAGACGTTTTCAAGCTTTGTATATAACAATCGGTTGTTTATTGGCGCACAAGATAATCTTTTTGAATTAGATCGTGAATCTTTTAAAATTATCCGTACGTTTAATGTAAGCAGTGCACACAAATTTCTGTCTGTAAACAATAAACTTTACCTAGTGTCGTCTGGTGTTGTTGAAAACAAAGGCGGTGTTTCTGTTTTAGAAAACGATGATTTTATCGATAAAACAACGGATTTTAATATACCTTTTAACGATTTTAAAAGTATCGCTTTTGATAAGAATAATCAGCTTTTGTATCTTGGTTCGCAGAACAACGGTTTAGCAGAAATAAATTTGAATGCACCGGTTTATCATCAAAAACAGCCTAAGGAAGTATCTGCAATTACTGTTGATGATCAAAAGCAATACGTTTTTCACAGCAACGGTTTTTCGATCTATCAAAACAATATCGAAATAAAACATCTTTCCAAAAACGCATTTAAAAATTTTCAACAGCAAAATCCTTCAAAATACAGTAAACATGCGGTTATTCAAAATCATTTTTACCCGATTGATTACAGCACACCCGCCGATAAAGTTATTTTTTACAGTTCGAAAATCCATAAAAAACAGTTGTGGGTAAATACCAATTTTGGTATTTTTAAACTGACTTTGAACGGAGAAATCACAAACTATTATCCTGTTCATGTTTACTATTTTACCTTTTTTAATAACGATTTAATTACGGCGGTGCCTTACGCAGGTGTCCGAATTTTTAAGGATATCGACCAATTTAAGTTCGATTATTTTCACGATTGGAAAAACCCTGAAATTCCTGCCGAAATTGTATCCATAGCACAAACAAAAAATGCAGTTTATTTTGCATCGGCATTAAGTGGTTTGTACGAATTTAAAAACGGAAAATTTCGTTCGTTTTTGTTGGATAAATCGTTTACAGAACCTAAAATTAAGCGTATTTGCATTACCAAAGAAGAAAAACTGTTTGTAGTAACCGATTATAACGACGTGTATATTTTAGATGTTTCACAACCGAAATTAAAAATTGAAAAACACATTCCGTATACCGAAATTAAAGGAAGTTCTACCAATTTTGTGCATGAAATGAATGGAGTTTTGTATATAGCAACCAATTTAGGATTGAACGTTTTTAAAGGAAACACCTACTTTTTTATTGATAAAGCGCAAGGATTTACCAACTACAACAGTTTATGCGCAACAGATGACAATAAGCGTTTATTTGTAGGAACAAAAGAAGGTTATTTTGTGCTGAATAATGATTATTTCGTGCAAAAAAGATCGTTTAATAATACGCTTTCTATTACCGATTTGTTTGTGAATAACAACAAAATTTCGAATGAAGAATATGGTAATAATCAGATAACTCTGCCTTTTAACAAGAATAATATCCGATTGAATTTTCAGGTAGATAACGCTAAATATCCCGATAAATTACAATTTAAATTCCGTTTAAAACAATCAGAACCTTGGCAGGAATTAACTACAGAAAATCAGTTGAGTTTAAACTATCTGAACGATGGTTTTTATAATGTGGAATTACAGATTTACAACGAAGACACAGGAAACGTTTCAAACCAAACACTCATTAATATTACTATTAAACCGCCGTTTTATTATACGTGGTGGTTTTTAACAGGCTGTGTTCTGCTGGTTACCGGTTTTACTTATGCTGCATACAGAATCCGCATAAATTATTTAAAACAGAAACAAACACAGAAATTAGCAGTTATAGAATTGCAGAATCAACAGGAAAAAAAGGAACTTTTATTTGACAAACAATTGGCAGATGTAAAATTACAGGCAATAAAAAGTCAGATGAATTCTCACTTTTTGTTCAATGTGTTAAGTTCTATTCAATATTTTATTATCTGTAAAGATGTGGATAATGCTTTGTATTATTTAGAACGATTTTCTGCTTTGGTACGAACCACTTTAGAATATTCCGATAAAAAAGACATTACTATTTACGATGAAATTGCGTACTTGAAACAATATGTGGAGATTGAAAATCTACGTACCGAACATTCGATAGTTTTCACTGAAAACATAGCCGACGATATTGATATTACGCAAATAAAAATTGCACCATTATTATTACAGCCTTTTATAGAGAATGCCATTGTGCATGCTTTTCCGCCATCGGTTTTAAAGCCCGAAATAGAACTTAAAATCGAAAAAGAAGATCAATCAATAAAAATTACGATTACAGATAACGGCATAGGTTATCAGCAAAAAACGGGAACTGTACATCAATCTAAAGGAATTTCTATTGTACAAAAGCGATTAGATCTGACCCAGAAAAAACTTCAAAAACCAATACAAATCAATACTTCAAACAAAGGCACGCAGGTAATTATTTATTTGTAATAGAATATACAAATTCTCCCTTTGAAGGTTAACATAAAAATTGAACACCCTAATGTCACCTCTAGGGCATATCCAAGGCTGGATGTACAAAGTAGCAATTCCCCCTTTGAAGGGGGATTAAGGGGGATGTAAGGATATATTTAAAATTAAACACTTCTAAAAAGTAATCTAAAAGTATTATTTTTATACTATGCGTAATAAAATCATTCCATATAATCCAAAATTGAAAGAATACGCTCGTTATCTTCGAAATAACAGTACGTTTTCTGAAGTTTTGTTGTGGCAAAATATTAAAAGTAATGCATTTGACTTTCAATTTCACAGACAAGTTCCTATGCTTGATTATATTGTCGATTTTTATTGTCATGAACTAATGTTAGCGATAGAAATAGACGGAAATAGTCACGACTTTAAATACGAATATGATGCAAGGCGTCAAGGTAGATTAGAAGAATATGGCGTACGATTTATTCGATTTACCGATGCCCAAGTTAAAAACGAAATCTTTAGTGTGGTACTAATGTTACAAAAAACAATTGAAAATTTAAAGTAGATGGTCAAACACTCCTAGTCAAGCCGTGCAAAAAAAAAGTCTTACAAATTCCCCCTTTGAAGGGGGATTAAGGGGGATGTAATGATATAGCATAAAAAAATTAAACACCCCTAAAGTCCCCTCAAGGGGACAACAATAAAACGTATATATAGTTCTGTAAATTCCACCTTAGAAGGGGGATTAAGGTGATTTAAACTTCATTCACTCAAAAAAAACAGCCATTCACCCAATTCTGTAACATTAAAACGCTACATCATTTATTTTTGTACAGATAAAAGTTTAAAACCAAAAGGTTCTTTTTTACTTATGAACGTACATGCACTTACAAAAAAAATCAATCAGTTAACCGAAAACAAAGAATTTTCTTTGGCACTGTTCCTTGCAAAACAACATCGGCATTATCATTTAAATTATATGTTTAACGATGCGTATGCAACGCTTCTATATTGTACCAATCGCTTTGCCGAGGCTAAAAAAATCATCAGTTTCAATATAAGACTTATAAAAAAACAAGCAGTAGATACTCCGGCACTTTTAAGCAGTTATTTTCTTAAAGCGTTGTGTTATTTAGCCGAAAATAATATCGAAAAAGCACAAGTTTATATTCATAAATGCTTGAAATTATCCGCAGAAAACCCAAAATTACAGCAAGAATTTAAACAGTTGTTGCAATTAGATTAATCATTCACTCAAAAAACAAGGCAGTTCACCCAATAATAGTTAAAGCATTACCTGTTTAAAGATAGATTTACAAAAAAATGTAAAAAATCGTAAAAACACTGACACGTTTTGGCAGTCAATACGCATAGGTTTGTACCATTAGTAAAAATGAAACAAAAATCGCCCTACATACGGTATTATTATTTGGTAAAATGGATTGCAGACAGGCACTATCCGTCTATGAACGATATAATAAAATTGTTTGAAGAGAAGGAAATAACGATTACCGACCGAACCTTTTACCGCGATCGCAAAGCGTTGATCGACGGCTACAACATGCCCATTACATATTGCAACGTAAACAAAGGCTATTTTATTGACGATGCTAACGATGCGCACCATGAAACCAACAGGTTTTTACAGTTAATGCAGGAAATGATTACAGCAAATTCGGTAAGCGGTTTGTTTTCGGAAAACACAAAATACCTAACCTATTTAGAGTTTGAAAATCAGCCGAGTTCTATTTTTCACAATGTTTTTGAAGAGGTGTTAACAGCCACGCAAAAAAAGCAGAAGATCAAATTCAGGTATCATTCGTACGTAAAAAATAAGTCTGAATTATACGAAACCAAGCCGTTGTTTTTAAAACAATATCAAAACCGCTGGTACATTATTGCCGAGCACAGCAAAACGTATAAAGCATTTGCGTTAGAACGGATTGAAGATTTAGAACTAACCGCTAAAAAATTCAAAGCCGATGTAGACAAGGTAAAACATCTTTTCCGAAATGTGGTAGGATTAACAAACAGCGATAAGCAAGCAGTAGAAAAAGTAGTGTTACGGTTTCATCCAAGTCAAAAAAGCTATGTACAATCGTTACCCATACACAGGTTGCAACAACAACTCGCCGATAATGAGACCGAATTTACAATACAACTTTTGGTAAAATCAAACTTTGAATTAAAACAACAAGTGCTTAAATACGGATCGCTGGTAGAAGTGTTACAACCAAAAACATTGCGACAAGAAGTAAAACAAGAACACCAGAAAGCATTAAAGTTGTATAAAGAGAATAGATGAAACACGATTTTGTCATATCGAGCGAAGTCGAAATATCTGTGCAAAATAATTCCCTCCTTGAGGAGGGTTAGGAAGATGCAAAAACGAATAAACAAATAAACAATTCAACACCCGAGGACAAAGTCCGAACGGAGCGAAGCTAAATAAACCTAAAACATGGCACTATACAAAGCAACCATTACAAAAACCGAACGTCTTCCTAATGGCAGCATTATAGAAAAAGGCATGACCTTACAATTTAGCCACTTTGGCATTCCGTGGGACGGAAACGGTCCGGGAACCGAAGCCATAAACAACGCTTTTTTGCGTCTGTACGGTATTGATCTTAAAGCAAATTTTGTTTTAAGTCCGGGGTTTGTAAGTGTTGAAGAGGTTAGGTAAAAGAAAAAATAAGTTGAGGGCTTTTTTAGGAACAAAAGACCTTATGAGTAATTAATTTTAAAATATATAATTATGTTCAACAGCAAAATGAATTTAGCTAAAAACCTTTTGGGCAATCTTTCAGAAGAAAGTATTTCTGAAGAAGATTTAAACGAAGCAGAAAAAAAATCATCTAATTTGAAAGGTAAAATAAATGATTTTAAATTATTGCTTTCTATGTTTCGTGATGGTGTTTCAGGTAAATACAAAATATCTTCTTCGACTTTAGCTACTATTGGAGGTGCTATCCTTTACGTTGTTTCTCCTATAGATGCAATACCCGATGTTATTCCACTTTTAGGATGGACAGATGACATTGCCATTATAGGATTTGTAATGAATAGGCTATCAAAGGAAATTGAAAAATATAAAGAATTTAAAAAACAAAAATAAATGAGTAGTTTTAACTTACTTACAGTTGTAAATGCTGTAGCTCCTAAATTTGAATCTATTGATTCAGAGATTTATTCATTGCAGAAACAATATCCTAACTACACAAATGATCAGTTAGCTGATAAGTATTGTAATTCAATTGTTAACAAATATACTTCAACAGGTGTAGCTTCTTCTCTTCCAAGCGTTATACCGGGGTTAGGAACAGCAGTTCAAATCGCTACTGAAGTTGGAACTATAGGAGCAGATTTGGCATTAATGTTGAGATTTATGGCTTCCATTTGTTATGGAACAGCTAAAATTTATGGCAAAGAGAATATTAATGAATTTGACGGTGAATTTATAACAGTACTGGGATTATGGTGTGGAGCAATTCTTCCAGCAAGAGTAGCTGCACAAAAGTTAGCTACGAAGGCAGCTTTCATTACTTTTAACAAAAATATCACAGGTAAAATTCTTCAAAGAATTAATGCTAAAGTAGGATTTACATTAGTTACTAAGTATGGTACAAAACGTGGAGGAGTTGCATTAGGGCGTTTAATTCCATTTGGTGTTGGAGCTGCAATAGGTGGAGGCTTTAATTATGCTACAATGAAAAGTTTCAAAAAAGCGGCTATAAATAAGTATAAAAGTACTGAAGAAGATTATATAATAGTTGATTAGTGTTGAATGACTAAAAAACCGCAACCTTACCAGTTGCGGTTTTTTTATAAAAAGTTGCAAAAACAAAAATAAAAAACTAATTTAAAGATCTATAACTCTCGGTAGAATAAGGTTAAAACGTAAGGAATGAAAGGTAAAGTTTTACGAGTTTAAGGTAAGAAGAAATAATATTATAGAAAGCAATTAATGGAAAGATTTAACAACATAATAAAATCAACACAATGGCTTCAAAGTAAACAAAAGTCTTGGGAGTCTAGTTTACTAATATCAGAGATTTTTAAACAGTCACAGCGTTTAAATTTGGGCTTTAGCTATTTAGACTTTGAACGAAAGTTTGCTATACCTCAAACAACGCTTTATACATTTTCATCAATAAACCGTCAACATGAGCAAATTTTTGGTGGAATGAGCGCAATGACAAAAGCTCTCAAAATTCAATCGCCAACACTAGCACAAATAAATAATCTAAAATTCGCATTAAGTGGCATTTCAGGACAAATTGTAGCATTAGCAGTACACCAAAGAAATTGGACTATAATTGATGACTTTGAAAAAGTAACAGAACAAGTAATTGAATTTTCTGAAAGTTTAGTAGAAGATGTAACGGAGGAACAAAAAATACAATTTCAAATTTTACTTTCTTCAATAGTTGTTTTTGTGAATAAGCACAAAAAAAAGGTATATATACTTTTCGTTTTCTTGAAGTTTTATTAGTGTTTTATAGTTATTATACAATATTTTCAATTAAACCTGAAGTAGCTACAAAGGAAGATATTAGACAAATCAATTTAAAACAAGACACAATAATTCAATACATCAACTTATTAAATGAACAATTAAAACAAACAAAAGACTACAGAATTACAAACCGAATTTGTGAAGTAAAATTAAAACCCAAAAGAAAAACTTTAAAAGTTTCCAAACTACATAAAGGGTTTAAATTGGTTATTTTACAAGTTACTCATAAATGGGCTTTAGTAAGTTACTTTGATCCAAAAGACAATTTACCGCAGACAGGTTGGATAATGAAAAAATATTTGGACAAACCCGAATGAAATTTAACCCGCAACCTCACCAGTTGCGGTTTTTTTTATAAAAATTTGCAAAAACAAAAATTTAAAACTAATTTAAAGCGCTATAAATGTGAGTTATACAGCATAAGCTTTGAGAAACACAAGATCATGCATGAGGAATGCAAGATTAACGTTGAGGAACGCAAAATTAAGCATGAGGAGTATAACATTAAATGTGAGGAACACAATATCAAGCATGAGGAATGCAACATCAAGCGTGAGGAATACAACATTAAATGTGAGGAACACGAAATCAAGAATGAGGAAAACAAAATAAATATTGAGGAACATAAGTGGGCAGCTTATATAATAGAAAAAATTTGTTAATTAATTTAAAATTTTAGAAAAATGGGCAAGAAAATATCAGAAACACAGTTAATTCAAAACTACGGCGTGTTGTTTAAAAACGCAAAATTCGAGAGTGTATTGGCGGGCGAACTGGCAGAGTATGGCTACGATGCCGCAACTATTGAACAAGGCGAAGCACTGTACAATACCTTACTAGAAAAGTACAACACCAACAAAACCGAAAGCGCACAAGAAACCACCGCCTATGCAGTGTTTGATACTGCTTTAGAAAACACATTGGCTATTTACAGCACCGACCGTAAAAAGGCAAAAATTGTTTTTAAAGACCAACCCGATGTGCTAAAAAACCTGCAGCTTAAAGGGTCGGCGCCCGTACGCAACGCAACACTAATAGATACCATGAGGCTTTTTTACGAAACGCTGAATAATTATCCCGAACTGCAAACACCCTTACAGCGATTAAAAATAACACCACAGCATGTTACCAATCAGCTGGCAAATGTAACGCAGACACAGCAGGCATACGCCGACTATATTCGCGAAAAAGGCGAAAGCCAACAGGCAACTCAAGACAAAAACAAAGCATTTGACGCCGTTACCAAATGGGTTAGCGAATTTTACGCAGTAGCCAAAATTGCTTTAGAAGATCAACCACAATTGTTAGAAAGTGTAGCAAAATTGGTACGTAGTTAAAAATAGTTTTCATAATTATGTTTTATATTTAGTTGAAAAAAGGTTGCTGTAAAGCAATCTTTTTTTATGGTTATTTATTTCTTGAAAATTAAACGCTGCAATTAATATCTTATGTGGATCTGTGAAATAAAACATCTTTGCCTTTAGCCAAAAAAACGTACTTTTGTGCTTCAAGAAATCAATCATGAACTATCTTTCAGTAGAAAATATATCAAAATCTTTCGGGGCGCGTACGCTGTTTGAAGACGTATCGTTCGGTATCAACAAAGACCAAAAAATTGCATTTGTAGCTAAAAACGGAACCGGAAAATCTACCATATTAAGCATCATTAACGGATTGGATTTTCCCGATACCGGTCAGGTTGTGATTCGTAAAGGAATCCGTATGGAATTTTTATCTCAAGAACCTCATTTGCAAGATGAATTAACGGTTGAAGAAAGCATTTTTGCATCAGATAACGAAATTCTTAAGGTTATTGAACGATATGAAAAAGCGTTGGAGAACATGGACGATCAAGAAGCATATCAGCTTGCGTTCGATCAAATGGATCAATACAATGCCTGGAATTTTGAAACACAGTACAAGCAGATTCTCTTCAAATTAAAGCTCGAAGATTTAAAAGCAAAGGTGAAAAATATGTCGGGTGGTCAGCGCAAGCGTTTGGCGTTGGCAATTATCTTGATCAACAAACCCGATTTATTGATTTTAGACGAGCCTACCAACCACTTGGATCTGGAAATGATTGAATGGCTGGAAGATTACTTCGCTAAAGAAAATATTACGTTGTTTATGGTTACGCACGACCGTTTCTTTCTGGAACGTGTTTGTAACGAAATCATTGAATTAGACAACGGAAAAATCTATCAGTACAAAGGCAATTATTCATACTATCTGCAAAAGAAAGAAGAGCGTATTGCATCTGAAAACGCTTCGATCGATAAAGCAAAAAACCTTTTTGTAAAAGAATTAGACTGGATGCGCCGTCAGCCAAAAGCACGTACCACCAAGTCAAAATCTCGTCAAGACGATTTCTATGTAATCAAAGACAAGGCAAATTCGCGCCGTAAAGAGCATGTTTTAGAGTTGGAAATCAATATGGAACGTATGGGTTCAAAAATCATTGAACTACACAATGTTTCACTGTCGTTTCCAAACAAAGTAATCATGAAAAACTTCGATTACCTGTTTAATCGTGGCGAACGCATTGGGATTATTGGAAAAAACGGAACCGGAAAATCTACCTTTTTAAATATTTTAACTCAAACGCTTCAGCCCGATTCTGGTAAAGTGGTCATTGGCGATACCATTAAAGTTGGTTATTACACCCAAAGCGGCATCAACCCGAAACCCGAGCAAAAAGTCATCGATATTATTAAAGAATACGGCGAATACATTCCGCTTACAAAAGGCAGAACTATTTCGGCAGGACAGTTGTTAGAACGATTTTTGTTCGATCGAAAAAAACAATACGATTTTGTTGAGAAATTAAGCGGAGGTGAGTTAAAACGACTGTATTTGTGTACGGTTTTAATTCAGAATCCAAACTTTTTGATTTTAGATGAGCCTACAAACGACCTTGATATTGTTACGTTGAACGTGTTGGAAAACTTTTTGTTAGATTATCCCGGATGTTTACTGGTTGTTTCTCACGACCGTTATTTTATGGATAAAATTGTAGATCATTTATTTGTGTTTAGGGGCGAAGGTGAGATTGAAGATTTTCCGGGTAATTATTCCGATTTTAGAATTTACGAAGATTCTGCCGAACCTGTAAAAGAAGATACACCAAAAGAAAAGGTAAACTGGAAAGATAATCAGCCTAAAAAAGGTGGGGTGAATTTCAACGAACAAAAAGAATTTTCTAAAATTGAACGTGAAATAAAAGATTTGGAATATCAGAAAAAACAAATAGAAGACGGTTTTTCAAACGGAACTGTTTCTGATGATGAGATGATCTCGAAAGGAATGGAACTTCAAAAAATAATCGAAACTTTAGAAGAAAAAGAAGAACGCTGGTTTGAACTTTCTTCAAAGTTAGAATAAAAGAAAAAGGAATCTTAAATGATTCCTTTTTCTTTTTCTAAAGCTGTTTTGCAGTAAATACTGTCATTAAACAACAGCCTAATATTTTGGTACGAATTTTTAAGCAGTTCCGGAATATCTTTTTTATCAACCCAGACAACCTTTTCTATGCCTTCTTCAATTTGTCCGTGTAAATCACCCGAAAAAGTGGTGTTCATTAAAAACCAATAGGTGATTTTTAAACGATATTCGCCGTTACGTTTAAAAATATGAAAGGTTTTTTCCAGTCGTTTGGTAATTTTTAAATCTCGGCAGCCAGTTTCTTCTTCCACCTCACGGATCGATGTTTCTTCAATCGTTTCATTTTTTTCAATACCGCCTTTTGGCAAATCCCATTTTCCGTTTCGGTAAATAAACAAAACCTGTCCTTTGTCGTTTTCAACCAAACCACCGCCCGCTTTATTTATGGTAATTTTCTCCTTAAATAATTTAAGCAATAGTTCTTCATCGGGGTGATATAAATACGCATTTGTAAGCTGATCTGCGAAATATTGCGCAATTAGTTTCTGCATATCAACCGTATCCAGCAAAAAATATTTAAAATCGCGTTCTTTTTCTAGCGTACTTGTTAAAAAAAGTGGCTTATCATTAATAAAAACTTTATACATTTGTAGTATGATTTTTAACGACAATACAGCACAGAAAACGGCCGAATTGCTTTTACAAATAAACGCAATTAA
>Ga0233365_1000607_pt1 | contig 16191 bp, 7 predicted proteins | sample ElkDunMinimDraft_27_FD_191535 | JGI IMG/M metagenome (GOLD analysis project Ga0233365, IMG submission 191535) | Fecal eukaryotic communites from dung pellets of Tule Elk in California, USA - Elk Dung C36 | ecosystem: Host-associated > Mammals > Digestive system > Large intestine > Fecal | place...
GCGCCGTGATCGACACCCCGGGGGTACGGGGAGTAGGCCTGCTCGATGCCGCCGACGGGCTGGACCAGGCCTTCGCCGATGTCGCCGAGCTGATCGACTGCTGCCGCTTCGCCGACTGCGCACACCGGCTGGAACCGGGTTGCGCGGTGCGCGCCGCGCTGGCCGACGGGGAGCTGAGCCTGCGGCGGTGGGAGAGCTGGGAGAAGCTGCAGCGCGAGGTCGCCTACGAGACGGGCCGGCAGCGGAGCCGCCCTCGCGGCGGGCGGCAGTTCGGTCGTCCGGTGCGGCCCCGCAACCGCCGCAGCGGCTGATCGCCGGCGCCGCGGGGTGGCCGGGTCGGCGGTGTCGGCGCGGGCAAGTGTCGGACCCTGGAGCTAGAGTTGCCGAGGCGTCTTCCGTGGTCCGGTCCGTGCCGGACCACGCCCGCCGTCGCGGGTTCCCGCCGGTCCCGTCCCCGCCGGGCCAGTGCAGTCCTCGCCGGGGCCAGCGCAGTCCCCAGCCGGGGGCCAGCGCGGGCCCAGCCGGGGGCCAGCACAGTCCCAGCCGGTTGCCGGACAGGCGCCGCCCACTCGTCATCCGGGGGTACATCGCCAGTGTTGGATCGTCTGATCATCCGCGGCGCGCGTGAGCACAACCTGCGCGACGTCAGCCTCGACCTGCCCCGGGACGCGATGATCGTCTTCACCGGCCTGTCCGGATCGGGAAAGTCGAGCCTCGCCTTCGACACGATCTTCGCCGAAGGGCAGCGGCGCTATGTCGAGTCGCTCTCCTCCTACGCCCGGCAGTTCCTCGGGCAGATGGACAAGCCCGACGTCGACTTCATCGAGGGCCTGAGCCCGGCGGTCTCGATCGACCAGAAGTCCACCTCACGCAACCCCCGCTCGACGGTGGGCACCATCACCGAGGTCTACGACTACCTGCGGCTGCTCTACGCCCGCGTCGGGGAGCCGCACTGCCCGGTCTGCGGCGAGCCGATCTCCCGGCAGACACCCCAGCAGATCGTCGACCGGGTGCTGGCCATGGCCGAGGGCACCCGCTTCATGGTCCTCGCGCCGGTGGTGCGCGGCCGCAAGGGCGAGTACGTCGACCTCTTCGCCGAACTGCAGTCCAAGGGTTACGCGCGAGCCCGGGTCGACGGCGTGGTGCACCCGCTGACCGAGCCGCCGAAGCTCAAGAAGCAGGAGAAGCACACCATCGAGGTGGTGGTCGACCGGCTCACCGTCAAGGCGAGCGCCAAGCAGCGGCTGACCGACTCGGTGGAGGCGGCGCTGGGGCTCTCCGGCGGCTTGGTCCTGCTCGACTTCATCGACCTGCCCGAGGACGATCCGCAGCGCGAGCGGCGCTTCTCCGAGCACCTGGCCTGCCCCAACGACCACCCCCTGGCGATCGAGGACCTCGAGCCGCGGGTCTTCTCCTTCAACGCCCCGTACGGCGCCTGCCCGGAGTGCACCGGCCTCGGATTCAAGAAGGAGGTCGACCCGGAGCTGATCATCCCGGATCCGGAGAAGAGCCTGCGGGAAGGGGCGATCCAGCCCTGGACCGGCGGGCACAGCCTGGACTACTTCCTGCGACTGCTGGAGGCGCTCGGCCAGGCCCAGCACTTCGACCTCGACACGCCCTGGCGCGCGCTTCCCTCCCGGGCGCAGAAGACGATCCTGCACGGCTCCGACGACCAGGTGCACGTGCGCTACCGCAACAAGTACGGCCGCGAGCGCTCCTACTACACCGGTTTCGAGGGCGTGGTGCAGTGGATCGAGCGCCGGCACTCGGACACCGAGTCGGAGTGGTCCCGGGAAAAGTACGAGGGCTACATGCGCGAGGTCCCCTGCGGGGTCTGTGGTGGCACCCGGCTCAAGCCCGAGGTGCTCGCCGTCACCATCGCCGGGCGCAGCATCGCCGAGGTCTGCAACCTCTCGGTGGGCGAGTGCGCCGAGCTGCTGGCGCAGCTGACGCTGACCGGCCGGCAGAAGCTGATCGCCGAGCGGGTGCTCAAGGAGATCAACGCCCGGCTGCGCTTCCTGGTCGACGTCGGCCTCGACTACCTCTCCCTGGACCGGCCCGCCGCCACCCTCTCCGGTGGCGAGGCACAGCGCATCCGGCTCGCCACCCAGATCGGGTCGGGGCTGGTCGGTGTCCTCTACGTCCTCGACGAGCCGTCGATCGGGCTGCACCAGCGGGACAACCACCGGCTGATCGAGACGCTGCAGCGGCTCAAGCGGCTCGGCAACACGCTGATCGTCGTCGAGCACGACGAGGACACCATCCGCACCGCCGACTGGATCGTCGACATCGGTCCCGGAGCCGGCGAGCACGGTGGCCGGATCGTGCACAGCGGCTCGGCGAAGGAACTGCTGGAGAACCCGGAGTCGATCACCGGGGCGTACCTGTCCGGGCGGCGGTCGATCCCGACCCCGGCGCAGCGCCGGCCGTCGACACCGGGCCGGGAACTGGTGGTGTACGGCGCGCGGGAGAACAACCTGCGCAACCTGACCGTGGCGTTTCCGCTGGGGCAGCTCATCGCCGTCACCGGCGTCAGCGGCTCGGGCAAGTCCACGCTGGTCAACGACATCCTGCACGCGGTGCTGGCAAACCAGATCAACCGGGCCCGGCTGGTCCCCGGCCGGCACACCCGGGTCACCGGGCTGGAGCACGTGGACAAGGTCGTCGGCGTCGACCAGTCCCCGATCGGGCGTACCCCGCGGTCGAACCCGGCGACCTACACCGGGGTCTGGGACAACGTCCGCAAGCTCTTCGCCGAGACCACCGAGGCGAAGGTGCGCGGTTACGGGCCGGGCCGGTTCTCCTTCAACGTCAAGGGCGGCCGTTGCGAGGCGTGCAGCGGCGACGGCACGCTCAAGATCGAGATGAACTTCCTGCCCGACGTCTACGTGCCCTGCGAGGTCTGCAAGGGCGCGCGGTACAACCGGGAGACGCTGGAGGTCCACTACAAGGGCAAGACCGTCGCCGAGGTGCTGGAGATGCCGATCGAGGAGGCGGCGGAGTTCTTCGAGCCGCTGCCGGCGATCCACCGGCACCTGAAGACCCTGGTCGACGTCGGCCTGGGCTACGTCCGGCTGGGGCAGCCCGCGCCGACCCTCTCCGGCGGCGAGGCGCAGCGGGTCAAGCTCGCCAGCGAGCTGCAGAAGCGCTCCACCGGCCGCACGGTCTACGTCCTCGACGAGCCGACCACCGGCCTGCACTTCGAGGACATCCGCAAGCTGCTGGGGGTGCTCGAAGGACTGGTGGACCGGGGCAACACGGTGATCACCATCGAGCACAACCTCGACGTCATCAAGACCGCCGACTGGCTGATCGACATGGGCCCCGAGGGCGGTCACCGGGGTGGCACCGTCATCGCCACCGGCACCCCCGAGGAGATCGCCGAGGTGCCGGAGAGCCACACCGGCCAGTACCTGCGCCGGGTGCTCGGCATCGACGGTGTCGCGGCCGGCAGCCCCGCCGCGACCGACCGGGCGGCCAAGGCCAACGCCACGACCGGCAAAGCGGGCGCAGCCCGCAAGGCCGCCGGCACCGCGAAGGCGACCGGAGCCAAGGAAACGACCGGCACGAAGGCAACCGGCACGAAGGCGACCAGCGCAAAGGCAACCGGCACGAAGGCGGCCGACGCCAAGGAAACGGCCGACACGAAGGCGGCTGGTACGGCGAAGGCGGCGGCCGGCGCCAAGACGCCCGGCGCGCGCAAGGCGGCCGGCGGGGGCAAGGCGGCGGCGGGCACCCGGTGAGTTCAGGTCGCTCTCAGCCGGGGCGGCTACCGTCGCGCGGTGCGGCGGTGGCCGGCGGTGGCACCCGCAGCAGAGCCACGACCGTGTTCGGCGAGAAGGGTGCGAGATGAGTGAACGGAATCGGCCGGCACTGACGCCGGAAGAAGAGCCCGGACCCCGGTCGGCGCACTCGGCGCTGCCCGCGGGCGAGCGCCGCGGCGCACCTGCCGGCACACAGAGCCGACGGGCGCTACTGGCCGGGGCGGGAGCCGTCGGCGCGGCTGTCGTGCTCTCCGCCTGCGGCGGCAACGATAGCGACAGCGCTGCCCCCGGCAACCCCGCCGGCACCGGCGGCACCGGCAGTGGCAACCCCGCCGGCACCGGCACCGGCAGCGGCAACCCCGCCGGCACCGGTACCGGCACCGGCAACCCCGCCGGCAGCGCTGCCCCGGGCGGCGACGCCGCCCCCGGCGCCGGGGGAATCGTCGGCACCGCCGAGATTCCCGAAGGGGGCGGCCGGATCATCGCCGACGCCGCCGTGGTGATCACCCAGCCGCAACCGGGAGAGTTCAAGGCATTCGACTTCACCTGCACCCACCAGCGCTGCCCGGTCTCGCGGATCGCCGACGGCAAGATCCTCTGCACCTGCCACAACAGCGCCTTCTCGATCTCCGACGGTTCGCCGCTCTCCGGGCCGGCGACCCGGCCCCTGGCAGCCAAGGAGATCATCGTCGAGGGCGGCCGCATCTCGCTGGCCTGAGATGCGGCCCGTCCCGCCGGGCGGTGGCGTGATCGGATCTTGACGGGGGTGGCGGCTACGCTTGCCACCGTGGCTGATCCCTCCACCTACCGTCCCGCGCCCGGCACGATCCCGGAGTCCCCCGGGGTCTACCGGTTCCGCGACGGCAGCGGCCGGGTCATCTACGTCGGCAAGGCCAAAAACCTGCGCAGCCGGCTCAACTCCTACTTCGGTGACCTCTGGGGGCTGCACCAGCGCACCCAGCAGATGGTCACCACCGCCACCGCCGTCGACTGGGTGACCGTCCGCACCGAGGTCGAGGCGCTCCAGCTCGAATACAACTGGATCAAGCAGTACGACCCGCGCTTCAACGTCCGCTACCGCGACGACAAGTCGTACCCGTATCTGGCGGTGACTCTGGACGAGGAGTACCCGCGGCTTCAGGTGATGCGGGGCGCGAAGCGCAAGGGGGTGCGCTACTTCGGGCCGTACTCGCACGCCTGGGCGATCCGCGAGACGCTGGACCTGCTGCTGCGGGTCTTCCCGGCGCGAACCTGCTCGGCCGGCGTCTTCAAACGGGCCGGCCAGATCGGCCGGCCGTGCCTGCTCGGCTACATCGGCAAGTGCTCCGCGCCCTGCGTGGGGCAGGTATCCGCCGCCGAGCACCGGGAGATCGTCGAGGCGTTCTGCGACTTCATGGCCGGCCGCACCGACACGCTGGTGCGGCGGATGGAGCGGGAGATGGCCGAGGCCAGCGAGGCGCTGGAGTTCGAGCGGGCGGCCCGGCTGCGCGACGACATCGCCGCCCTGCGCCGCGCGATGGAGAAGCAGACGGTCGTTCTCGGCGACGGCACCGACGCCGACGTGGTCGCCTTCGCCGAGGACCCCCTCGAGGCCGCGGTGCAGGTGTTCCACGTTCGTGGTGGACGGGTCCGGGGCCAGCGCGGCTGGGTGGTCGAGAAGACCGAGGAGCTGGAGACCGGCGACCTGGTGCACCACTTCTGCACCCAGGTCTACGGCGACGAGAGCGGCGAACAGCACGTCCCCCGTGAGCTGCTGGTGCCGGCGCTGCCGGCCGACGCCGAGGCGCTCACCGACTGGCTCTCCGCGCGGCGGGGCAGCCGGGTGCACCTGCGGGTGCCGCAGCGTGGCGACAAGAAGTCCCTGATGGAGACGGTGGGACGCAACGCCGCCGAGGCGCTCAACCGGCACAAGCTACGCCGGGCCGGTGACCTCACCACCCGCAGCCAGGCCCTCGACGAGATCGCCGACGCGCTCGGCATGCCCACCGCGCCGCTGCGCATCGAGTGCTACGACATCTCGCAGAACCAGGGCACTGACGTGGTCGCCAGCATGGTGGTCTTCGAGGACGGGCTGCCGCGCAAGAGCGAGTACCGCCGCTTCATCATCCGCGGGGCCACGGACGACCTCTCCGCGATGTCGGAGGTGATGCGCCGCCGCTTCGCCCGCTACCGCAGCGGCGGCGACGACGCGCCGCCACAGCCGGCCAGCCCTGCCGCGGCGGACGCGTACTACACCACCGAGGCGGGGGAGCAGACCGCCGAGGAGCCACCGGCGGGCGAATTGCCCGGGATCGATCCCACCTCCGGCCGGCCGCGCCGGTTCGCCTACCCGCCGCAGCTGGTGGTCGTCGACGGTGGCCAGCCACAGGTCGCCGCGGCCGCCGCCGTCCTGGCCGAGCTCGGCATCACCGACGTGGCGCTCTGCGGGCTGGCCAAGCGGCTGGAAGAGGTCTGGCTGCCCGACGACGACTTCCCGGTGATCCTGCCACGCACCTCCGAGTCGCTCTACCTGCTGCAACGGGTACGCGACGAGGCGCACCGCTTCGCCATCACCTTCCACCGGCAGCGGCGGTCGAAGCGGATGACGGAATCCGCGCTGGACCACGTGCCGGGGCTCGGCGAGGTACGGCGCAAGGCGCTGCTGAAGCACTTCGGCTCCCTCAAGCGGCTCTCGGCGGCCACCGTCGAGGAGATCACCGAGGTGCCGGGGATCGGCCGGCGCACCGCTGAGGCGATCGTCGCCGCGCTCGGCGGCGGGTCACAGCCCGCCGCGTCCTGAGGCGGCGTCGACATCGGGCGTCGACCGGGCGGGGGAACAGCCGGGTAGCCGCAACTGTCGGGTTGAGGACGCCCCTGCCGGAGCGCCGTGGATAACGTGCTCGCTCATGGACGTCACCCTCGCCGCCGACGACGCCCGGTCGCGCCATCGCCACGAGCCGGCAGCAGCCTTCGACCTGATCGGTGCGCGGTACCAGGAGGCGTTCGCCCGCAACGACGGGCAGCAGGACGTTGTCGAGTTGCTGCTGGGGCGGCTGCCGGCCGGGGCCCGGGTTCTCGACGTCGGCTGCGGCAGCGGGCTGCCGACGGCCCGTGCTCTCGTTGACGCCGGCTGCGCGGTCACCGGCATCGACATCTCGCCGGTGATGCTCGAACTGGCACGCCGCAATGTTCCGGAGGCGACGTTCCTGCAGTGCGATGTGCGCGACGTCGACCCGCGGCTGGGGCCCTTCGATGCGGTCGTGGCGCTCTTCACCCTGCCGATGCTGCCCCGGGTGGAGATCCGGCGGGCCCTGGCCCGGCTCCGTGAGTGCCTGCGCCCCGACGGGCTGCTGGTCCTCGCGATGGTGGAGACCGACGCCGACGACGAGCCCTTTTCCTTTCTCGACGTGCCGGTACGGGTCAGCGGCTGGCCGCGTCAGCAGCTGCGCCGGGTGCTCGCCGACGCGGGCTTCACGGTCTGGGTCGAGGATGTGCGCCTCTACCAGCCGGCCGCCCCGACCCCCGGGGAGGTGCAGATCTTCCTCACCGCCGAGGTCACCCCCGACCCGTGAGCCGTGCCGGCCCACCTGTGCGGACCGGCTTCGTGGCCCCCGGCCGGGCCAGTCGCGGCATCGCCCCCGGTCAGTCGGCCCGGACGGCGAGGACGAGGTGGTCGGCCTCCGAACCGCGCAGCAGGTGCTGGGTCACCTGCGTGAAGCCCGCAGCGGTCAGCAGTTCCGACAGTTCGGTGAAGCTGTACGCGCGCCCGCCCTGGGTGTGGAAGAGGTTGAGGCTGAATGCCCGCACGAACGAGTCGGCCGTCCCCGCCGGCCGTTGCGGCACCTCGGCCAGTGGTTCCAGCAGCGCCACCCGGCCGCCCGGGCGCACCGCGGCCGCCACTCGCTTGAGCAGCGCGCCGACCTCGGTGTCCGGGTAGCCGTGCACGATGTTGAACAGCAGCGCCAGGTCGTGGTCGGCGCCGAGGTCGACGGTTGACAGGTCGCCCGGCAGGGCGGTGATCCGTTCGGTGAGTCCGGCTGCGGTGATCGCCGGGGCGCCCTGGGCCAGCGCGCCGGGCAGGTCCAGCACCGTTGCCCGCAGCTTCGGGTAGCGCCGGCAGAAGGCGATGCTGTAGCCGGCGTGCCCGCCCCCGATGTCCAGCAGTCGGCCCGCCGGCGGCGGCGCCGGGATCAGCTCGACGATCTCCGGGGCGAGCCAGGCCGCGAGTCGGCGCAGCATCGTCTGGAAGTCGGCGAGGGTTTCCGGCCGTTGCTCCAGCCACGGGTAGAAGTCCCGGCGCGGCAGGCCGCTGCGCATCGACTCCTCCAGGTCGGTCCAGCGTTCGGTGACGACCGCCCCCCAGAAGGCGAGCACCGGCGCGAAGCTCTCCGGCGCGTCGCGTAGCAGCCACCGGGTGGTGTTGGCGCTGTTGGCGTACCCCGTGGCGGAGCCGGTGAGGTAGCCGAAGCCGACCAGGGCGTCGGCGAGCAGCCGGAGGGCGTACGCGTCGGTGCCGGTGCGGCGGGCCAGGTCGGCCACGGGCAGCGGCCCGGCGGCCAGGGCCTCGAAGACCCCGAGCCGCAGCCCGGCGACGGCGCTGCGGAAACCGAGGGCGTTGAGCAGGTCCAGGTGCGCGGCGGGCGCCTGGTCGGTGACGGTGAACTGGCGCAGCTCCTCGGGCTGGACCGGGACCGGCATGTCGGCTCCTTAGCAGTGGGGGCGAGGGATCAGCGGGCGCCGGCGTCGCCGCCGGGCACACTCGCGGTCTCCGATGTGGCCGGGGCCGGTTCAACCGTGACCTCGGCCGGGCCCGGTTCAACCGTGGGATCGGCCGGGACGGCTTCGGCCGGGGCCGGCGCCACGGGCTCGGCGTCGGGCAGATCGTCGACGTGCCGCAGCGCCGGGCGGGTCAGGCCGATCGCCACGACCACCACCATCAGCACCCCGGTCACCGCGAAGACCAGCGCGGTGCCCCGCCCGTCGCCGGTGCCGATCACCGACCCCACGGTGGCGGCCAGCGCGCCGTCGGGGCGCATCAGTGGTTCGAAGATGCCGTCGGCGATCGGGCCGGCGAGCACGTACGCCAGTGGCACTGTCGACTCGCCGACCAGCCGGGCGGCGGCCAGCACCCGGCCGAGCACCTCGGGCTCGGTCTTGGTCTGCAGCAGCGTCATGGTGGAGCTGTTGACAACCGGCAGGGTGGCGAGGAAGAGCGGCGCCACCACGGCGATCAGCCAGGGCGACGGGGCCAGCGAGTGCAGGGCGAGCGCGACACCGCCGAGCGCCAGGCCACCGAAGACGGTGTGGATGCGGCGGCGGGTTCCGCCCCAGGCCCCCATCACCAGGCTGCCGGCGAAGAGCCCCGCCCCGCCGGCGAACATCAGCACGCCGAGGGTGTCGGGCGAGGAGAAGGAGAGGATCAGCGGCTGCACCAGCACCCCGGCGATGCCGAAGAAGAAGTTGTAGCCGGCGAAGAGGACCATCAGCTGGAACAGGCCGCGGCGGCGGCGCAGGTGCTGCCAGCCGGCCAGGGCGTCGGGCAGCAGCGGCCGGCGGTCCCGCGGGGCGGCGGGCCGGGTGATGGTGTCGGGCAGCCGGACCAGCAGCAGGATCAGCCAGCCGACGGCGAAGGTGCCGAGGTCGATCGCCATCACGCCGGCGACGCCGATGGTGACGACCAGGGTGCCGGCGATCAGCGGCGCGGCGATCTGCACCGCGCGCGATATCTGCATCAGCCCGTTGAACCGGGCCAGGTGCCTGCGCCCGACCAGGGCCGGGGTCATCGACTGGTAGCTGACCTGCTGCACCGTCGAGCAGGCGGTGCTGATCGCGGTGATCAGATAGATGTGCCAGACGGCGAGGTTCCCGGTGGCGACCAGCGCGGCGAGGATCGCGGTGCCGGTCGCCGCGCCGAAGTCGCTGACGAGCATCAGCCGCCGCCGGTCGTAGCGGTCGGCGAGCACCCCGGCGAGGGGGGCGGTGAGCAGCACCGGCAGCGACGACGCCAGGAAGATCAGCGAGAACTGGGTGACCGACCCGGTCCGCTGGTAGACCCAGACGCCGAGCACGAAGCCGGTCAGGCTGGACCCGATCAGCGAGACGAGCTGACCGAGCCAGACGGTGATCAGCAGACGGAGGTGGACCGGCGGGGTCATCGGGGCTCCGGGGTTCGGGGACGGGGGACACGTGCCGGCGGGCGGTCGAGCAGTCCGGCCCGCACGCACCAGTCCAGATAGGTGTGGATCAGCCGGGCATCGGCGGGCGGGCAGACCAGGCCGGCCGGGGCCAGCGCCGTCTCGGTCGCCGTGCAGTCGAAGGTGGGCTGGGTACGCGGTGGCGCCTGCGGCCCGAAGAGCGGGGTGAAGGGCGCCAGCGGCAGGTCCGGCCGGTTCAGCAGCGCCGCACGCCACTGTGGATAGGGCGACAGTCGCACCGGGAAGCCGTACGTGCGCAGCGCCTCCGCCAGCTCGGCGAAGGAAATGGTGCGGTTGTTGTAGAAGTGGAAGTCCCGCCCCCAGTGGCGCGCTGAGCGGCTCAGGTGCCCGATCCCGGCGGCGACGTGATCGACGGGCGCGAGGTCCAGCGGGTCGTCGGTCAGTTCCGGTACCGCGCCGAGCCCCACGAAGCTGCGCAGCAGCCGGGTGAAGTAGTCGTCGGCGTTGCCGGTTCCCGTCAGCGCGTGGCCGGTGATCCGGGCCGGCCGGTGGACGGTCACCGCCAGCCCGCGGTCGCGGGCCGCCCGGGCCAGCGCGTCGGCCGCCCACTTGGCGGCGTTGTAGCCGTCGCCGAGGCCGGTGCAGTCGTCCGGGGAATCGGTCTCGCGCACCACCGCGGCGGTGCGGTCCGGGGTGAGGAACACCCCGAGTGTGGAGACCACGTGCAGCGCGGTGGGGCGACCGGAGCCGGCCAGTCGCAGCACCTCGAGGGTGCCCCCGACGTTCGCCGCGCGCAGCCGCTCGTAGGGCGCCAGGAAGTTGACCAGGCCGCCGTTGTGCACCACCGCGTCGACGGAGTCGGCCAGCTCTGCGAAGTCCCGGACGCTCAGGCCCAGCCGAGGTGAGCCGAGGTCACCGGGGACGCCGACCAGGCGGTCGGCCCAGCGGTCGTCCCAACGGCCGTACCGGGTGAGGTTGGCCCGGACCCGGTCGAGGGCGGCCTGCGCGGAGCCGGCCCGGACCAGGCAGTGCAGCACCGCGTCGCTGTGGGTGAGCCAGTCGGCGAGCAGGTGTGCGCCGAGGAAACCGGTGGCGCCGGTCAGCAGCACCGACTGCGCCTCGGCGGCCGGTGCCGCGGTGGGCAGGGCGGCGCAGACGTCGTCGGGAAGCATGGCGTCGTCGCGTACGCCGGGGGCGGTGGAGGCTCCGCTGCGGGCGGGACCGGCCGCACCGGAACCGCCCGCGGCGCCGGCGGCGTCGATCGCGGCGGCCATGGTCGCGAGGTCGGGGGTGTCGAAGAGCGCCCGCACCGGCAGCCGTACCCCGAGTGCCTCGGTGATGCGGGTGGTCAGCGGTCCGGCGAGCAGTGAGTGTCCACCCAGGTCGAAGAAGCTGTCCCGGCGTCCGATCGCGGCGCCGTCGCGTGGCCCGCCGGGCAGCAGCGCGGCCCAGATCCCGGCCAGGACCCGTTCGGTGCCGGTGGCCGGCGGCAGGTGCTCGCCGCCGGCGTCGTACGCCGGTGGCGGCAGGGCCCGCTCGTCGACCTTGCCGTGCCGGTTGAGCGGCAGCTCCGGCAGGAGCGCGTAGCCGGCCGGCACAAGGTGGGCGGGGAGCCGGCGGCGCAGCGCGACGCGCACCTCGGCCGCGCCGACGGTCGCCTCCGGGACGGGGACCAGGTAGGCGACCAGCCGGGCTCCGCTGCCGTCGTCGTGGACGGTGACCAGCGCCCGGCTGATCTCCGGCTGCTCCAGGCAGGCCGCCTCGATCTCGCCGACCTCGATGCGGTGACCGCGGATCTTGACCTGCCGGTCGGTGCGGCCAAGGAAGTCGAGGGTGCCGTCGGAGCGCCGGCGGGCGAGGTCGCCGGTGCGGTAGAGGCGGGCTCCGGGCGCGCCGAACGGGTCGGGGACGAAGCGTTCAGCGGTGAGCGCGGCCGCGCCGAGGTACCCGCGGGCCGGTGCGGCGCCGCCGAGGTGGACCTCGCCGGTCGCGCCCACCGGTACCGGGCGCCCGGCGGAGTCGAGCAGGTGCACGGTGACGTTCGGCAGCGGCGTGCCGATGGGCAGCTGGTGCGCGCCGGCCGGCTCGGCGCCGTCGCGGGTGCGGTAGGTCGTGGCGCAGACGGTGCCCTCGGTCGGCCCATAGTGGTTGTAGAGGGGCACCCGCCCGCCGGTGAGCCGCGCCCAGCTCCGGACGGTCGCCGTCGGCGCGGCCTCACCGCCGATCATGACCCCGCGCAGCCGGCCGGTGTCGACGCAGGCGCCGCCGTCCGCCGCGGCCGGGTCGAGGTGCCGGCCAGCGGACCCGGCGACGGCCTCGGCTTCCAGGTCGGCGGTCCAGCGGGCCCAGAGCGCCGCGGCGGTGTCGACCAGGGTGATCTGCTCGGCTGCGGCGAAGCGCAGCAGCTCCGGGCCGGTCAGCTCGGCGGGCCGGGGGTGCAGCACCAGCGTCGCCCCGCTCACCAGCGCCGGGAAGAGGTCGCCGACGGAGGCGTCGAAGCTCAGCGGCGGCAGCATCAGCAGCCGGTCGGCGGGGGTCAGGGTGTGCGCCTCGATGAAGGAACAGGTCAGGTTGACGGCGTTGCGGTGCGGCACCACCACGCCCTTCGGCCGGCCGGTGGAGCCCGAGGTGTAGACGACGTACGCCGCCTGCGCCGGATGGCAGGCCGGCAGCGGGACGGGATCGACCTGCGCGCCGTCGGCACTGTGGCCGTCGGGGGTCAGCACGATCAGTTCACCCCGGTACGCGCCGAGCCGCCCGGCGTGTGCCGGGTCGGTCAGGACCAGCGGCGCGCCGGCGTCGGCGAGCAGCGCGGCCAGCCGCTGTGGCGGACTCCCCGGGTCCAGCGGCAGGTACGCGCCGCCGGCGTGGAGGACGGCGAGGATGCCGACCACGGCGGCGCGCCCGGACGGCAGCACGAGCCCGACGGGCACCTCGGGGCCGACGCCCGCGGCCCGCAGCCGGTACGCCAGCCGGCGGGCCCGCGCGTCGAGTTCCCGGTAGGTGAGCGCGCCCTGCTCGTCCCGGACGGCGGTGTGGTCCGGATGGGCGCGGGCGGTCGCGGAGATCAGTTCGTGCAGCCCTCGGTCGACCGGGTGGTCGCGGGCCGGCCCCTGCCAGCCGGCCAGCTCCGCGCGCTCGACTGGGCCAGTCAGCTCCAGTTCGGAGAGGCGCCGGTCGCGGTCGCCGGTCAGGGCCCGCAGGGCGAGGGTGAAGCGTTCGGCGAAGCGCGCGACGGTTGCCTCGTCGAAGAGGTCGGTGCGGTAGTCGATCCCCCCGACGAGCTCGGGGCGGGTCTCGAAGAGCACCAGGGTCAGGTCCAGCCGGGCGGTCCGGCGCCCGATTCCCACGGGAGTGGCCGTCAGCCCGTCCTGTACCCCACCTGCCTGTGGCGGGGCGACCACGCACATCACCTGGAAGAGCGGGTTGAGCCCCGGGTCGCGGGGGGCGTCGGCGAGCCCGACCAGCTGCTCCAGCGGCACGTCCACATTGCTCATCGCGTCGACGCAGGTGCGGCGTACCCGATCCAGGACGGTGGCGAGGGTCGGGTCGGCGGAGAGGTCGGTGCGCAGCGGGAGGCTGTTGACCATCAGCCCGACCACCGACTGCAGGGCGTCAGTGGCACGGGTGGTCACCGGCGAGCCGACACAGAGGTCGTCCTCTCCGGTCCAGTGCCGCAGCGCGATCTTCAAGGCGGCCATCGTGATCATGAACAGGGTGCAGCCGGTGCTGCGGGCGAGGGCCCCGACCGCCGCGCTCAGCTCGGCGTCGAGGCGGAAGGGGAGCGTCGCCCCGACGAAGGCCGGTGCCGCCGGCCGGGGCCGGTCCAGGGGGAGCGCCAGCAGCCCGGAGATGCCCGCGAGCTGCTGCTCCCAGTACGCGCGTTGCCGGTCCAGGCCGGCCGCGCTGCTCTCGTGGTGCCGCAGAACGTGGTCCGGGTACTGCACCGCCACCGGTGGCAGCGGCGCCTGCCCGGTGACCAGCCGGTGGTGGCTGTCGAGGATCTCGCCGAGCACGATCTGCAGGGACCGCTCGTCGGCGATGATGTGGTGCAGGACCAGCACGAAGAGGTGGCTGTCGGGCCCGAGCCGGATCAACCGGGCCCGCAGCAGCGGGGCGGCGCCGAGGTCGAAGCCGGTCTCGGCGTCACGGTCGCGCAGCAGCGCCGCCCGGCTTTGCGGGTCGGGGTCGTCGCTCAGGTCGTCGAAGGCGAGCAACCCGCGGCAGGCGGGATCATCCGCCGGCAGCACCACCTGCTCGGCCCGGCCGTTCGCGTCCGCGACGATCGCGGTACGCAGCGCCTCGTGCCGGGCGACCACCGTCTCCACGGCGGTGGCGAACACCGCCGCGTCGAGCGCGCCGGTGAGCCGTGCCGCCGTCGAGATGAGGTACGCCGCGCCGCCCGGCGCGAGGCGGTCGAGGAACCAGATCCCCTCCTGCAGCGACGAGAGCGGCACCCGGGCACCCGCCGCACGCACCGGCACCGCCGGGGTGCTCCGGGTGGTCCCGACACCGCGGCGGGCGAGCAGCTCGCGGATCAGCCGCTCCCGGTCCACCGCGCCGGCGCTGGTCGAGTCCGTCACCGCGGCGCCCCCTCTCCGCTCGTCGGTTCCGCGGACGCCAGCAGCGCCTGCAGTTCCTCGGTGGAGAGCCCGGCCAGCTCACGCCGGAGCCGGGCGACGGACTCGACGTGCCCGGGCGTGGGTTCGGCCCGGGTCAGCGCGGCGGCGAGCCCGGCGACGGTGGGTGTCTCGAAGAGCAACCGGATCGGCACCTCCATCTCGAAGATCTCGGCGAGGCGGCCGAGCGCCCGGGTGGCGAGCAGGGAGTGGCCGCCCAGGGCGAAGAAGTTGTCGTCCGCGCCGACCCGCGCCACCCCGAGCACCTCCTGCCAGACCTCGGCGAGCACCTCCTCCGCCGGGGTGCGTGGCGCGACCGGCTCGGCGCCGGCCGCCGCGCGCCAGTCGGGCGGGGGCAGGGCGCCGCGGTCGGTCTTGCCGTTTGCGTTGAGCGGCAGCGCCGGCAGCAGCATCAGCACCGACGGGATCAGGTACGCCGGCAGGCGGGAGGCGAGCCACTCCCGCAGCTGCTCGTGCAGCCCGTCGGCCGGCTCGTCACCGGCCGGCACCAGATAGCCGACGAGCCGTACGTCCTCCGGGCCGGCCGACCAGGTGGTGACAACCGCGTCGGCGACGCGCCGGTGGGCGCGCAGCGTCTCCTCGATCTCGCCGAGCTCGACCCGGAAGCCGCGCACCTTGACCTGGTGGTCGGCGCGCCCCAGGAACTCCAGCCGGCCGTCGGCGCGGCGCCGGGCCAGGTCGCCGGTGGCGTACAACCGGGCGCCCGGCCGGTCACCGAACGGGTCCGGCACGAAGACCCCGGCGGTACGCCCGGCGCTGCCGTGGTAGCCGCGGACCACGCCGTACCCGCCGATGTGGACCTCCCCTACGATTCCGGGCGGAACGGGCCGGCCGGCCGCGTCGAGCAGGTAGATCTCGGTGTTGGCGATCGGCGGGCCAAGGTCGACCAGCCCGGTGCCGGTGGTGCGGGTGGTGGTGGACCAGACCGTGGTCTCGGTCGGGCCGTAGCAGTTCCACAGCGCCGCGCCGTCGGCGGCGAGGGCGTCGGCCAGGTCGCGGGGGAGGGCCTCACCGCCGCAGAGGCGTACCCGCAGCGCCGCCGGTGTCCCGCCCGCCGCCAGCAGCAGCCGCCAGGTCGCCGGGGTGGCCTGCATGGCCGTGACGCCCTCTTCGGCGAGGAGCCGGCGCAGCGCGGCGCCGTCGCCCGCCACCGCGCTCGCCACGATGACCAGCTGGGCGCCGCTCACCAGCGGCAGCAGCAGCTCCAGCACCGAGATGTCGAAGGAGAGGGTGGTCACCGCCGCGAACCGGTCGGCCGGGGTGAGTCCCAGCTCGTCGCCGAAGGCCGCCAGGAGGTTGACCACGCCCCGGTGTGGCACGGCGACCCCCTTGGGCCGCCCGGTCGAGCCCGAGGTGTAGATCAGGTAGGCGAGCGAATCCGGATGCATCGGCTCGGCCGGGGTGTCGGCCGGCGCGGCGGTCAGCTCCGCGGCGTCGTCGTCCAGGCAGATGAGCACCGGCGCGGTCGCCAACGTCCCGGCCAGCTTGTCGCGCACCGCCCGCCGGGTAACCACCACCCGCGCCCCCGAGTCCTGCAGCATGTACCGCAGGCGCTCGGCCGGCAGCGCCGGGTCCAGCGGCAGGTAGCCGGCACCGGCGTGCCAGCTGCCGAGTACGGCGCCGAGCATCTCCACGCCCCGGTCCAGGCAGATC
>Ga0233365_1000609_pt1 | contig 16185 bp, 13 predicted proteins | sample ElkDunMinimDraft_27_FD_191535 | JGI IMG/M metagenome (GOLD analysis project Ga0233365, IMG submission 191535) | Fecal eukaryotic communites from dung pellets of Tule Elk in California, USA - Elk Dung C36 | ecosystem: Host-associated > Mammals > Digestive system > Large intestine > Fecal | place...
AGGTCTGCCGCGACCTCGAGCTCGACCCCAAGCGCTTCCCCCCGCGCGGCGTCCTCAACTGGGTGTCCAACCTCAAGAACGAGCTGGTCGACCACGAGCAGGCCGCGTCCAAGGCGCACAACGACACCGAGCGGGCGTACGCCTTGGCGTACGCGGCCTACCAGCAGCGCCTGCGGGCCTCCAACGCGATGGACTTCGACGACCTCATCATGATGACGGTCCACCTGTTCCAGGCGTTCCCCGACGTCGCCGACGTCTACCGTCGCCGCTTCCGCCACGTGCTGGTCGACGAGTACCAGGACACCAACCACGCCCAGTACACGCTGATCCGCGAGCTGTGCACCGAGCCCGACGCCGATCTGCTCGTCGTCGGAGACTCCGACCAGTCGATCTACGCCTTCCGCGGCGCCAACATCCGCAACATCCTCGAGTTCGAGGCGGACTTCCCGACCGCGACGACGATCCTGCTCGAGCAGAACTACCGCTCGACCCAGTCGATCCTCGACGCGGCCAACGCCGTGATCTCACGCAACGAGGGCCGCAAGAAGAAGAACCTCTGGTCCGCCCAGGGCAAGGGCGAGCTCATCGTCGGCTACGTCGCGGACGACGAGCACGCCGAGGCCCAGTACGTCGCCGACGAGGTCGACCGGCTTACCGACGAGGGCCTCGCGAGGCCCGGCGAGGTCGCCGTGTTCTACCGGACCAACGCGCAGTCACGTGTGTTCGAGGAGGTGTTCATCCGGGTCGGCATGCCGTACCGCGTCGTCGGAGGAGTGCGCTTCTACGAGCGCAAGGAGGTCAAGGACGCCATCGCGTACCTGCGGGTCCTCGTCAACCCGGCCGACGCGGTGTCGCTGCGCCGGATCCTCAACACCCCCAAGCGCGGCATCGGCGACCGCGCCGAGGCCGTCGTCGGCGCGTACGCCGACCGTCTGCGCATCACCTTCTGGGAGGCGCTGCAGCGTGCCGAGGAGGCGCCGGGCATCGCCACCCGCTCCTTGAAGCAGATCACCGCGTTCGTGGAGACGATGACCGGGCTCCAGGAGCTCGCCGCCTCCGGCGAGCCGGTCGATGCCGTCCTCGAGGCGACGCTCGCGCGGTCCGGCTACCTCGACGAGCTGGAGAACAGCACCGACCCGCAGGACGAGGCCCGCGTCGAGAACCTCTCCGAGCTCGTCGCCGTCGCACGCGAGTTCGTCTCCGACGCCGCCACGCTGGCCGACACGCCGGTCGAGGACGACGATCTCGTCGAGGGTGACGACGTGCTTCCACCCGGCTCGGTGGCAGCGTTCCTCGAGCGGGTCTCCCTGGTCGCCGACGCCGACTCCATCCCCGACTCGGGCGAGGGCATGGTCACCTTGATGACGCTGCACTCGGCCAAGGGTCTGGAGTTCCCCGTCGTGTTCCTCACCGGGCTCGAGGAGTCCGTCTTCCCCCACATGCGGTCGATGAGCGACCCGAAGGAGATGGAGGAGGAGCGCCGCATCGCGTACGTCGGGCTCACCCGCGCCGAGCAGCGCCTCTACGTGACCCGCGCCCTCGTACGCTCCGCCTGGGGTGCCCCGTCGCACAACCCGGCATCGCGGTTCCTCGACGAGATCCCTGCCGACCTCGTCGACTGGAAGCGCACCGAGTCCGACACGGCCACGTGGTCGGGCGGCTACCTTCCCCGTCGAGCGACGACGCCGATGCGGGCGGCCACGGCGGCACGTGCCAGCCAGGAGAAGCGCGACGTCCCGAGCCTTGCTCCCGGCGACCGTGTCTCGCACGACGCCTTCGGGCTCGGCACGGTGGTGGCGCTCGAGGGAGCAGGCGACCGTGCCGTGGCCTCGGTCGACTTCGGCTCCGAGGGCGTCAAGCGCCTGCTGCTGCGCTACGCCCCTGTCGAGAAGCTCTGACGCCGGGCGTTCCCTCGCCGCTCGCCGACTCCTAGGTCGCCCACAGCGTCGACGACCAGGTGTGACCCGGTGTCAGGGGTTGACGTTGTGCGCGCGGAGGGCGGCCAGCGGGTCGACGGGCGTGCTCGGCGTGGGACGCACCTCGAGGTGCAGGTGCGGGCCGGTCGTGTTGCCGGTGGAGCCGACGTAGCCGATCACGGTGCCCGGATCGACCTTGGTGCCGGCGCTCACCTTGACCGAGGACTGGTGGCAGTACCAGATCTGCGTGCCGTCCTCGAGCGTCAGCACGGTCTTGTTGCCGTACGCGCCGTCGTGGCCGGTGCTGGTGATCGTGCCGCGGGCGACCGCCACGAGCGGGGTCCCCGACGGTGCGGCGAAGTCGAGCCCGGTGTGGACCGTCGACCAGAGGGAGCTGGACTGCCCGAAGCGCGCCGTGAGGCGGTAGCCGGTCAGCGGCAGGACCCACTGCTTCTTCTTGATCTCCTGCGAACGCAGCTCGGTCTTGTCAGCCAGCGCCGCCAGCGACGCGGACATCTGTGCGGCCTGCTGCTCGACCTGCTTGTCGAGGAGGGCGCGGTCGAAGTCGCGCGTCACGTCCACGTTGTTCGGGTCGTACCGCTTCGCGGCAGCGCCGCTCACGTCGGCCGACAGCGCCTGGAGGTCGGCGGTCTCCATGACCGGCGGCTTCGCGGACGAGACGGCGACCGCGCCGATACCGGCGACGACGAGAGCCGCTGCGCCGATGACCGCCGGAGTCGGGATGCCGGGGAACCGGCGAGCGCGGGCCCGTGAGGCACGCGAGCCGGGGGGTGTCGCCCGCCGGGGAGTGCGGAGGTCGCCGGAGCGTCGCTCGGTCACCGTGGTGTGCTCGGTGACGGCGTCGATCTGCGTGGTCGCCTCGGCCGGGATCGGCGGCAGCTCGGCTGCGCGCTTGCCGCGGCTGGGCGGAGGAGTGGGGGAGGAGTTCCGGGGGGCGCTCTCACGAGGGGCGCTCGCCTCGGGAGTGACGGCGGAGCGGGCGGCGCGGCGGCCGCCGGCGGGCCGCTGCGACGGAGCGGCCGAGGAGGGGGAGTGCGGTGCTGGCTGTGGTGCTGGCTGTTTCGGGGTGGGGGCCGGGCCCTGGGGCGCCGACTCTAGAGAGAGGGACGCCAGTGGACCGCTGACCTGCGTAGGCGAGGTGATCTCGGTGTGAACCGCGGTGACCTCGGTCCGGATCAGTGTCGTCTCGGTCGGCACCTGCGGCGCGAGCGGTGTCGGCACGACCTGAGCCGACCGTGTGGCCTCACCCGACGGCGGCGCGGTCTTGCCGGCGACTCTGCGCCCGGCGGAACCGGCACTGGAGTCGGACGATCGCGAGATGCCCTTCTTGGGCTTCTCGGCGCGGCGCTTGGGGGCGGGGCGCGACGTCACGAAACGGAACCTCCAGTAGTGGACTGACGGCTGTCGACACTAGCGGAAGCGCCCCCGTTACCGAAGAGTGACAACCTGACCACTGTCCAGCATCTTGGACAGATGGTCAAGGTCGGCCGCGCGATCGCTGTCATGACGGTTAAACGGTCGTTGGGTGTGAGGCCCGACTCATCGGTCGGAGCCTCCGGTGTCGGCGGGCGGAGTGAGGCGTTCCGGCGTCGGATGAGCGCCGACGTGCTCCCGGACCAGTGCAGCGAGGAGCTCCGGCTCGCTCCACGGCATCCAGTGGCCGGCGTCGACCTCCCGGCGCTGGAGGTCGCGGACGGACCGGGGGAGGTTGTCGTACAGCGCAGGGGAGAGAAAGCGGTCGCGGAGCGGCACCACGAGCAGCACGGGGACGTCGGTCGGCGGCGGCGCAGGTGTTCGTACGGCACGGAAGGCGTTCGCCCGGTAGAGATCGACGCCGTTGGCGCCGTCACGCGCCAGCGAGCCCGACCACGGGGCGTCCTCGAGGTGCTGCGAGCGGGCCAGCAGGCGCCGGACGCGGCCGGTCGCGCGCCGGATGACGAGCTCGGGGACCGCCGGGACCTGGAAGGCGGCGATGTACCAAGACTTCGCGAGCTGACCGAGCAGCACCCCGAACCGCCTCTCCGCGAACGTCTCGCGCAGGAACGCACCGTACAGGCGGAGGTCGGGACCGCTGATCGACACGAACGACGCGATCCGCCCGCGCAGCCGGGGGACGGAACCGGCGGCGAAGACAGCGGCCCACAGCTGCACCGAGCCCCAGTCGTGCCCGACGAGGTGCACGGCCCCGCCGTCGGGTCGGACGGCGTCGAGGACAGCGACCAGGTCGTCGACGAGCCTCTCGATGCGGTAGCCGTCGCGGCCGGCCGGAGCAGTGGACCCGCCGGCGCCGCGGACGTCGTACGCGACGACGTCGAAGTCGTCGAGGAGAGGCACCACCTTGTCCCAGACATGGTGGTTGTCGGGGAACCCGTGGAGGAGCACGATCGTGGGTCCTGTGGGCGTACCGGACCGTCTCACCGCCAAGGTCACCCCTGCGGACGGCACACTGAGGGGAGCGCTGTCACCTGCCATGCGCGGATCCTAGTCCGCGCACCCCGTCCGGTTGTGACGAGGCTCACGGGACTAAAGTCGCGAAGGTTGTACGGCAGCGCACCTGTACCAAAGGACGGCATCACCGTGGATCTGATGGAGTACCAGGCGAAGGAGCTCTTCGCCAAGCACGGGGTTCCCGTGACGCTCGGCGTCGTGGCGAACACCCCCGAAGAGGCGCGCAAGGGCGCCGAAGACCTGGGTGGCGCAGTCGTCGTCAAGGCCCAGGTCAAGGCCGGCGGCCGCGGCAAGGCGGGTGGCGTCAAGCTCGCCAAGACGCCTCAGGAGGCCTTCGACCGCGCCAGCGACATCCTCGGCATGGAGATCAAGGGCCTGACGGTCAACCGTGTCCTGATCGCGCCCGCTGCCAGCATCGAGGACGAGTACTACTTCTCCTTCCTGCTCGACCGTGCGAACCGGCAGTACCTCTGCATCGCGTCGGTCGAGGGTGGTGTCGAGATCGAGGAGGTCGCGAAGACCAACCCCGATGCCGTCAAGCAGATCCCGATCGACCCGGGCACCGGCGTCGACGAGGCGACGGCTCGCGCGATCGCGACCGAGGCTGCCTTCCCGGAGCCGGTCTTCGAGCAGGCCGTCACGATGATCCAGGCGCTCTGGAAGGTCTTCGTCGAGGAGGACGCGACGCTCGTCGAGGTCAACCCGCTCGCGAAGCTCGCCGGCGACACGCTGGAGGCGCTCGACGGCAAGGTGTCGCTCGACGACAACGCCGACTTCCGCCACCCCGATCACGAGGCGTTCGTCGACAAGAGCGCGGAGAACCCGCTCGAGGCGAAGGCCAAGGCGCTCAACCTCAACTACGTCAAGCTCGAGGGCCAGGTCGGCATCATCGGCAACGGCGCGGGTCTGGTCATGTCGACGCTCGACGTCGTCGCGTACGCCGGTGAGGCGCACGGCGGCGTGAAGCCGGCCAACTTCCTCGACATCGGTGGCGGCGCGAACGCCGAGGTGATGGCGAACGGGCTCGACGTGATCCTCGGTGACCCCGACGTGCGTTCCGTCTTCGTCAACGTCTTCGGCGGCATCACCGCCTGTGACGAGGTCGCCAACGGCATCGTGGGCGCACTCGATCTGCTCGGCGACGCGGCGACCAAGCCGCTCGTCGTCCGTCTCGACGGCAACAACGTCGAGCTCGGCCGACAGATCCTCGAGGAGCGCAACCACCCGCTGGTCACGCTCGTCGGCACCATGGACGGCGCGGCCGACAAGGCCGCCGAGCTGGCGAACGCCTGAGAGGGGTCGAGGACATGTCGATCTACCTGAACAAGGACTCCAAGATCATCGTCCAGGGCATCACCGGCGGGATGGGTGCCAAGCACACCGCGCTGATGATCGACGCTGGGTCGAACATCGTCGGCGGTGTGAACGCCCGCAAGGCCGGCACCACGGTGACCCACAAGAAGGACGGCGCTGACGTCGAGCTCCCCGTCTTCGGGACCGTCAAGGAGGCGATGGCCGAGACCGGCGCCGACGTGTCGGTCGTGTTCGTGCCGCCGGCCTTCACCAAGGACGCCTGCATCGAGGCGATCGACGCGGGCATCGGCCTGCTGGTCGTCATCACCGAGGGTGTGCCGGTCCAGGACACGGCCGAGGTCTGGTCGTACCTGGAGGGCAAGCAGACCCGCATGATCGGCCCGAACTGCCCCGGCATCATCACGCCGGGCGAGTCGCTGGCCGGCATCACGCCGCACACGATCGCGGGCAAGGGGCCGGTCGGCCTCGTGTCGAAGTCGGGCACACTGACCTACCAGATGATGTACGAGCTGTCGGACCACGGCTTCTCGACCGCCATCGGCATCGGCGGCGACCCCATCGTCGGGACGACGCACATCGACGCGCTCGAGGCGTTCGAGAACGACCCCGAGACCTTGGCGATCGTGATGATCGGCGAGATCGGTGGCGACGCCGAGGAGCGCGCCGCGGCGTACATCAAGGAGCACGTCACCAAGCCGGTCGTCGGCTACGTGGCGGGCTTCACCGCCCCGGAGGGCAAGACGATGGGCCACGCCGGCGCGATCGTCTCCGGCTCGTCGGGCACCGCCGAGGCCAAGAAGGAGGCCCTCGAGGCCGCCGGCGTCAAGGTCGGCAAGACGCCGTCCGAGACCGCCGAGCTCATGCGCGAGATCCTCAAGGCTCTCTGAGCGAGCACCACGTACGAAGCGCCCCGACCCAGCACAGGGTCGGGGCGCTTCGGCGTTGCGGGAGGTGCTCGGCGAGGCTCGTCAGCGCCAGTGGGCGAGGCGCTGGCCGGCGCGGTCGGCGACGAGGTTGAACTGGCCGGCGCTCAGGTCGGCACGCTTGTTGCCGGACTGGGCCACCTGCGTCACCGTCGCTCCCCGACGGACGAGCGCGAGGCGGTACGTCACGAAGGACTTGGGACCGGTCTCGAAGGACATCCGCCAGGTCTTGCCGGCGTAGCCGCTGCCGCGCACGTTGCTGCCGGCACGGACGGTCGCCGCCTGGTTGCGGTCCTCGCACTTGGCGATGCGCTTCTCGAGGCGCTTGACGAAGGTCGCGGCCTGACGAGGGGAGCGGAACGTCGCGATCGTCTGGCCGATGCCGAACTGCCTCGGGACGGCCTTGTCCTTGGGGACCACGTACACGCGGGCACGCGACTTTCCGACGGCCCGGTTGAGGAAGTCCGCCTTGTCGCACATCGTGGCCGCGGGGTTCGGGCTGGGCGGTGCCGGGTCCGTGCCTCCCCAGGGCTTGCTCTGCCTGCCGACGGGCGGGAGGTCGACGGCGGCGAGGAAGCCCGGGTTGCTCGCGGTGCGCGGGAGGGGGGCGAGCGCGGCCTTCGTCGATGTGGTGCAGGGACCGCCGGAGGCCGCGCACGAGAGCCGCATGCTCTCGACCAGCGTGGCGCCGAAGGCGGCGAGAGACGGGGCCGCGGCCCCGTCCGTACGGTGCACCACGACCGAGTTGACGACACCGGACTGCATGAACCCGACGGTGAGCGTCCGCGTCGGTGACCCGTTCTCCCGAAGCCGCAGGATGGTCGCCGGCGACGCGGCTCCCGCGATCGTCGCGGCGCTCGACATCTGGACCCGCGGGACCGAGCAGTCGGCGTACCACTGGAGACGCCGCTTGTAGGCGTCCTGGGCGGAGGAGACGTTGCGGGCCACCTCGAGCACCTGCACGGCCTGCTCGGGCTCGCCGTACGCCTCGAACTCGCGGACGAAGGTCTTGGTCGGGTCGTTGGTCGCGAACCGGCGCGGCGCGCAGGAGGTCAGCGGCGCCCCGGACTCCGCGGCGCGCTCGGTGGAGCCGGCCTCGGACTCGTCCTCGTCTGCCTCCTCCGACGACGTCGAGACGGTCGTCCAGTCGTGCGACGGGTCGAGCCGGCTCGCCTCCGCGGCGTTCATGAGCGAGCGCCCGGTCACCGCGTCACCGGGACGGGCGCTGGCCACGGGACGCTCGCCCACGCGGTTGCGCTCCTGCGCCTCGGCCTGGCTGAGCGGCGCGGTCGGGGCGACGAGCAGCCCCGCGGCGACCACGCCGACACAGGCGGCGGCCACGGCGCCGAGAGTGTTGCGGCGGCTGCGGCCGCGCGCCTTGTAGCGCACCCGGGACCCGCTGGGGAGCATGATCTGCTCCGAGATCTCCGACAGCCCCAGCAGGCGGCTCTCCACCTGCCCGATGCTCTGGCCGAGCGCCTGCTCGAGATCGGTGACGGCGTGCTGCGTCTCCGCGACGGCCTCGGCGTCGGCGATGGCGACGTCGCGAGCGGCGGCCGACAGGTCGAGCTCGCCCAGCGTCTGGAGGATGATCAGCCGCCGTGAGCGGTAGGGGAGCTCCTGGAGCGCCTCGATGAGCGCCAGGTCGCTGTCCTCCTCGTGACGACGTCGCCAGGGACGCGTCCCACGCGCGATGCGGGCGTGGCGCGAGGCCTCGCCGCGCACGTACGACAGCGGGTCACGGGCACGCAGCTTGGCCCAGCCCTGCCAGGCCTTCTCATACGCCTCCGCGACCGCTTCCGCGGTCACGGAACGGTCACCACACTCGGCGTACGTGAGGTGGGTCACGTACCGGCTGGTGGAGTCGTAGAAGGTGTCGAACTCATCCACCTTCGGCATGACTCAGGTCTCCCTACGGTCGGGTCGGCGTCTCGGCTTGCTGGACGGCCCCCCGTGGCGGCGCGCTGCGGCGTGCCTCCGTCCCGGCGACCCAGGCTACAGGGACGATGGTGAGGATGACCCACACCTCGGACACCTCTTTCCGCCCGCTCTCCACGGGACTCGACGACGCCGGTCGCCCAGGTTGGGCGGCCGGTGTGACTGCTGCGGTCGCCGCCTCCCTCCTCGGCCTTCTCGTGACCGGAGGCCTGACCGTGGTGGTGTGGCTCGCCGGCGACACCGGGACGGCCGGCGGCGCACTTCGTGGCGGCGCGATCGCCTGGCTGGCGGCCCACGGGAGCGGGGTCACGGCGGGGCAGACCGTCGTCAACGCCATCCCGCTCGGCCTGTTCCTGCTCGCGGCGCTCGCGCTCCACGGCACCGTCGCGCGGGTCAGCGCGGGGTGGGGCGTCAGCGGTGCTCCGCGAGCGGTGGCGGTCGTCGCCGCCTCCTGCGCCGCGACGTACGCGGCGGTGCTCGCGGTCGTCGCCTGGTGGTCAGAGCTGGACGAGGCGTCCGTGGACCCCGGCCGGGCCGCGATCGCCGGTCTGGTCTTCGGCGCGATCTTCGCAGCGAGCGGGGCTGCACAGGGGACCGGGCTGCTGCGCCGGCAGTACGACGCCCTGCCGCCCACGGCCCGCTCGGCGATCGGGGGAGGCGTGGTCGGTGCTCTCACGCTCCTCGCCGCAGCCGGCCTCGTCGTGCTCGCGGGCCTGGTCGCCCGTGCCGATGCCGCCGGAGCGCTGTGGGACGGGCTCCGGCCGGGCCTGCTGGGCGGGATCGGCCTGCTTCTCGTGTGCCTGCTCCTGCTCCCGAACGTGGTGCTGTGGACCGTCGCGGCGATGCTCGGGCCGGGGTACGCGCTGGGGGCGGGCACGTCGGTCACGCTGACTTCGAGCACCCTCGGCGCCGTGCCCGCACTGCCGATCCTCGCGGCCCTGCCGCCGGCTGGTCCCCGGCCCGGGTGGCTGATCGGGTTGGCCGCCCTCCCGCTGCTCGCGGGGGCGCTCGCGGGCTACCTCGGCGTCTCGCGGGCCGGGGCGCTGTCGCACGCGGGCGTGCCTACGCGCGGTGAGCTCCGTACGGACGTGGTCTCGGGTGCGGGCGCCGGCGCGCTCGCGGGGTCCCTCGTCGGCATCGGGCTCCTCCTGTCCGGCGGGGCGGTCGGACCGGGCCGCCTGGGCCGCAGCGGACCGGAGCTGCCGCTGTCCGTCGTCCTCGCGATCAGCGTGCTCGCCCTGGGCGGGGCGGTCGGCGCGGCCGTGGCGCACTATCGTGGTCGCCGTGGAGCAGACGACGACGCCACCTCGGACCCGTCCCCGCAGGACTCCACCCTCGACGACTGACCGCCCGGCGCGGCTGGTGGTCCTCGTCTCCGGGTCGGGCAGCAACCTCCAAGCCCTGATCGACGCCTGCGCTGACCCCGCCTACGGGGCCCAGGTCGTGGCCGTCGGAGCCGACCGCGACGGCATCGAAGGGCTGGCCCGGGGCGAGCGCGCCGGCGCCGACACCTTCGTGCACCGCGTGCGCGACTACGCGGAACGTGCCGACTGGGACGCGGCGCTCACGGCCAGTGTTGCCTCGTACGAGCCCGACCTGGTCGTTTCGGCGGGGTTCCTCAAGCTGGTCGGGTCGGAGTTCCTCACCGCCTTCGCGGACCGTTACGTGAACACCCACAACTCCCTCCTCCCGAGCTTCGTCGGGATCCACGGACCGCGCGACGCGCTCGCGTACGGCGTGAAGGTGGCCGGCGCGACGCTCTTCTTCGTCGACGACGGTGTCGACACCGGGCCGATCATCGCCCAGGTCGCGGTCCCCGTCCTCGACGACGACGACGAGGACACGTTGACGGAGCGGATCAAGCAAGCAGAGCGTCGACAGCTCGTCGACGCCGTCGGAGCGATGGTCCGCGAGGGTTGGACCATCGACGGAAGAAAGGTCACCATCGGATGAGCGACGGCGAGCACGGCGAGGCTCTGCACGACGAAGGACAGCGCGCGATCAAGCGTGCACTGATCTCGGTCTACGACAAGACCGGCCTCGAAGCACTGGCGGCAGGGCTCCACCAGGCGGGGGTCGAGATCGTCTCGACCGGCTCCACGGCGGCCCGGATCGCGGACTCCGGTGTGGCGGTGACCAAGGTGGAGGAGCTGACGGGGTTCCCCGAGACGCTCGACGGCCGCGTCAAGACGCTGCACCCGAAGGTCCACGCCGGGATCCTCGCGGACCTCCGCCTCGACGCGCACGTCGAGCAGCTGACCGAGCTCGGCATCGAGCCGTTCGACCTGGTGGTCGTCAACCTCTACCCCTTCCGGCAGACGGTGGCGTCGGGCGCGTCGCCGGACGAGGTGGTCGAGCAGATCGACATCGGCGGTCCGTCGATGGTGCGCGCGGCCGCCAAGAACCACCCGTCGGTGTCGGTCGTGGTCGACCCGCGCCGGTACGAGGTGCTGCTCGAGGCTGTGCGCGAGGGCGGCTTCACCCTCGCGCAGCGCAAGCGGCTGGCCGCAGAGGCGTTCGCACACACCGCCTCGTACGACATCGCGGTCGCGTCGTGGTTCGAGAACGCGTACGCGCCGCAGCAGGCACAGCAGTTCCCGGCCTGGGTCGGTGGGGACTGGGCGTTGTCGACGACGCTGCGGTACGGGGAGAACCCGCACCAGCCCGCGGCGCTGTACCACGGCGACCGGCCCGGGATCGCCAACGCGACGCAGCTGCACGGCAAGGAGATGTCGTACAACAACTACGTCGACGCCGATGCTGCGCGCCGTGCGGCCAACGACTTCTCCGAGCCGGCTGTGGCGATCATCAAGCATGCGAACCCGTGCGGTGTCGCGATCGGGGACGACATCGTCGCCGCGTACGAGAAGGCGCACGCGACCGACCCGGTGTCGGCGTACGGCGGCGTCATCGCCGCGAACCGCCCGGTGACCGTCGCGATGGCGGAGAAGGTGGCCACCGTCTTCACCGAGGTGATCGTGGCGCCGGAGTTCGAGCCGCGCGCCGTCGAGGTGCTGACCCGCAAGAAGAACATCCGCATCCTCGTCGCGCCGCTCGACGAGCACCCGCAACGGATCGAGATGCGGCCGATCTCGGGCGGCGTGCTCGTGCAGTCGCGAGACCACGTCGACGCACCCGGAGACGACCCGGCCACCTGGACGCTCGCTGCGGGGGAGCCGGCCGACGAGGCGACGCTGGCTGACCTCGCCTTCGCGTGGACGGCGTGCCGGTCGGTGAAGTCGAACGCGATCCTGCTCGCCAAGGACGGCGGTGCCGTCGGCGTCGGCATGGGCCAGGTCAACCGGGTGGACTCGTGCCGGCTCGCGGTGGAGCGGGCGGGGGCGGACCGCGCCCGCGGCTCGGTCGGCGCGTCGGACGCCTTCTTCCCCTTCGCCGACGGGCTGCAGGTGCTGATCGACGCCGGGGTGCGTGCCGTGGTCCAGCCCGGCGGCTCGGTGCGTGACGAGGAGGTCGTCGCTGCTGCGGAGGCCGCCGGGATCACGCTCTACTTCACGGGATCGCGCCACTTCTTCCACTGACCCGTACGAGCGGGCGCCTTGACGAGAGTCTCGACATTCCGGCTGCCACGGCAACCGGAATGTCGAGACTCTCGTTCGTCCACAGGCGGCAGGTGCGCGGGTGGCGCGCGATCGGCCAGCATCGCCGCCATGCGGGAACGACAGAGCGCCGTTCTGACGACGGCCGAGGCGAACAGGCTGTTCGGAGAGGGCCGCGTCCGGGCGCAGATCGCGGGCCGCCGCTGGCAGCGACCCGTACGTGGTGTCGTCGTCACGCACAACGGTCCGCTCAGCCCGGACCAGATCACGTGGGTCCACCTCCTCGCATGCCCTCCTGGTTCCGTGCTGGGCGGGCTCAGCGCCGCCGCGTACGACGGATTGACCGGGTTCGTCCCGGCGGTGCCGTGCCTCGTGCTGCCGGACGGGGCGCGACGCCCGCCCCTCGACGGGATCGAAGTGCACTGGAGCACCTACCTCGACGACCGGGACGTCCACCCGTCCCGCTCTCCGCGCCGGACCAGGATCGCCCGGAGTCTTGTCGACGCCGCGAGCTGGTCGGAGCGCGAACGCCGCGCGCGGGCTGTGATCCTCGCGGGGGCGCAGCAAGGGCTCGTACGGACCAGCCACCTGCGTGATGCGCTCTCGCGGCGCGGCAGCTGTCGGCATCGGGCGTTGATCGTCGAGTCCTTCCTCGACGCCGCCGGGGGGATCCAGTCGTTGCCCGAGCGCGACTTCGACACGATCCGGCACACGCTCCACCTGCCGGCACCGACGCGGCAACGGCCCGTACGGCGCGGGGACGGTCGCTACTTCCTCGACGTCGCCTGGGACGAGTACGACCTCGCCGTCGAGATCCACGGAATCCCTCACCTCGCGGTCCTTCAGTGGGACGCCGACCTCATGAGGGCGAACGAGATCGTGATCGGCGGCCCGAAGCTGCTGATCTTCAGCTCCTACGCCGTACGGCACCAGAGCGAGGTGGTGGCGGACCAGCTCCTCCGCCTCTTTTGCAACGCGGGGTGGCGGGGCTGAGCGGGCGGCGGACGGGCGGGCGGACGCCAGTCTCGACATTCCCGTCGTCCGGGCAACGGAGATGTCGAGATTCTCGTCCGGGCGGGGCGGGGCGGGGCCGGTCAGCGCGCGTACGGACCGACCTCGGCGGCGGGGAGGGCGGCGAGCAGCGCACCGGGGAGCACGAGCTTCGAGCCGCGTACGCCCGAGCCGACGACTGCCCACTCCAGAGCGGCAACCCTCTCGTCGACGAGGACGGGCCACTCCTCCGGCGTACCGACCGGCGTGATCCCGCCGTACTCCATCCCGGTCACCTCCGTCGCCCACTCCGTCGGCGCGAAGGACAGCTTGCGCACGTCCAGCCGACGACGGACGGCGCCGTTGACGTCCGCCCGCGTGTCCGCCCGTACGAGGCATGCTGCAGCCCGCTCCTCACCCGCACGCCTCCCGAGGACGACGACGCAGTTCGCGGACACCTCCAGCGGTACCGAGTACGCCTCGGAGAACGCCGTGGTGTCCGCGAGCGCGGGGTCGATCGCGCAGACCCGGGCCTCACCTGCAGCGGGCCCCAGCGCCGACAGCGCGGTCGCGACGGGGTCTCCGAGGAGGTCGAGACGGTCGAGGGCGGGAACGAGGTCGAGGGTTCCGAGGCGCGGGCTCACCCTCGAAGTCTGGCATGGGAGACTTCGAGGGTGAGCGCACAGATTCTCGACGGCAAGGCCACTGCGGCCGCCCTCAAGGCCGACCTCACCACCCGCGTCGCCGCCCTCGCGGAACGCGGCGTCAGGCCGGGTCTCGGCACGCTGCTGGTCGGTGACGACCCCGGCAGCCAGATCTACGTGGCGGGCAAGCACCGCGACTGCGCTCAGGTCGGGATCGAGTCGATCCGTGTCGACCTCCCCGCGACCGCCACGCAGGGCGAGATCCTCGACGCCGTGGCCGCGCTCAACGCCGATCCGACGTGCACCGGCTACATCGTGCAGCTCCCGCTCCCCAAGGGCATCGACGAGAACGCCGTCATCGGCGCCATCGACCCCGCGAAGGACGCTGACGGGCTTCAGCCGACGAACCTCGGCTGGCTCGTCCTCAACGAACCCGCTCCGCTGCCGTGCACACCGCGCGGCATCGTCGAGCTGCTTCGGGCCGGCGGCGTGCCGATCGCCGGACAGCACGTGGTGGTCGTCGGTCGCGGGGTGACGGTCGGCCGTCCGCTCGGGTTGCTGCTCACCCGCCGTACCGAGAACGCGACCGTGACGCTGTGCCACACGGGCACGCGCGACCTGGCCGCCGAGGTCGCCCGCGCCGACATCGTCGTCGCCGCGGCCGGAGTCCCCTCGATCATCACCGCGGACATGGTGAAGCCGGGCGCCGCCGTGCTCGACGTCGGGGTCAGCCGTGACGCCGACGGCAAGATCGCAGGCGACGTGGATGCCGGCGTCGCCGAGGTGGCCGGCTGGGTCTCCCCGAACCCGGGCGGGGTCGGGCCGATGACCCGCGCGATGCTCCTCCAGAACGTCGTGGAGGCTGCCGAGCGCGCCACCGGCCTCGCATGACGCGCAGTCATAACGGGGTCGGAGGGACCCAGATGTACGTCGCCCTCGTCGCGGCCCTCGTCGTGGCGCTCGCGCTGGTCGCGTTCGGAGCGTGGCGGCAGGGCATCGCGCTCCTCGGAGCGGGCCTGGTCCTCGGGGCGGGAGTGCGTGCCGTGCTGCCCGAGGCGCGTGCCGGCCTGCTGCGCGTACGCGGCAAGGCCTTCGACTGCGGCTGGATGCTGGCCCTCGGAGCGGGACTCGTCACGCTCGCCTTCATCGTGCCCCGCGGATTCACCGGCTGAACGGCGTACGGAGCGCTACGCTGCGGGCATGATCCGCCTGCTGCTCAACGTCGTGATCGCGCTCGGGTCGAGCGCGGTCGGCATCCTCGTCGCGACCTGGGTGCTCGACGACATGACGGTGGAGCCCAGCGGCTTCGTCGTCGCGGTGCTCGTCTTCACGGTCGCGCAGGCGATCCTGTCACCGTTCATCATGAAGGTGGCCGCGCGCAACGCCCCCGCCTTTCTGGGCGGCATCGGGCTGGTCTCGACGCTCGTGGCCCTGGTCATCGCGAACGTCTTCACCGACGGTCTCTCGATCTCCGGCGTCACGACCTGGATCCTTGCGTCGCTCATCGTGTGGCTCGTGACGGCGCTGGCGGCATTCTTCCTCCCGTTCGTCGTCCTGCGCAACCGCCGCCAGGACGGCGCACCCCGCCGCTGAGCCGCGCCGCCGCGCCGCAACGACGAAGGTCTCGACATCCCCGCTGCGTGAGCAGCCGGAATGTCGAGACCTTCGTCAGGTCGAGCCAGGCTCAGATCAGGCCGAGCTTGGTGACGGCGTCGCGCTCCTCGGCGAGCTCGGCGACCGACGCGTCGATCTTGGCGCGCGAGAAGTCGTCGATGTCGAGGCCCTGGACGATCTCCCAGTCACCGTTCTTCGTGATGACGGGGAACGAGGAGATGAGGCCCTCGGGCACTCCGTACGAGCCGTCGGACGAGACGGCCATCGAGACCCAGTCACCCTCGGCGGAGCCGCGCAGCCAGTCGCGGGCGGCGTCGATGGTGGCCGATGCGGCGGACGCGGCCGACGAGGCGCCACGGGCCTCGATGATGGCGGCGCCGCGCTTGGCGACGGTCGGGATGAAGTCGTCGGCGATCCAGGCCTGGTCGTTGACGACCTCGGCGGCGTTCCGGCCGGCGATCTCGGCGTGGAAGATGTCGGGATACTGGGTGGCCGAGTGGTTGCCCCAGATGGTCATCTTGGTGATGTCGGTGACCTTGGCGCCCGTCTTCGCGGCGAGCTGCGAGATCGCGCGGTTGTGGTCGAGACGGGTCAGGGCCGAGAAGCGCTCGGCCGGGATGTCGGGCGCGTTCGTCTTGGCGATGAGCGCGTTGGTGTTCGCCGGGTTGCCGGTCACGCCGATGCGGATGTCGTCGGCGGCGTGGTCGTTGAGCGCCTTGCCCTGAGCGGTGAAGATCGCGCCGTTGGCCTCGAGGAGGTCGCCGCGCTCCATGCCCTTCGTACGCGGACGGGCGCCGACGAGCAGCGCAAGGTTGGCGCC
>Ga0233365_1000614_pt1 | contig 16053 bp, 11 predicted proteins | sample ElkDunMinimDraft_27_FD_191535 | JGI IMG/M metagenome (GOLD analysis project Ga0233365, IMG submission 191535) | Fecal eukaryotic communites from dung pellets of Tule Elk in California, USA - Elk Dung C36 | ecosystem: Host-associated > Mammals > Digestive system > Large intestine > Fecal | place...
GTTTTGCCAATACCTGACGATCCGCCGGTTATCAATACAACTTTGCTCATTTTTAATATTTTCAACAAATATACAATAGCAATCGTAAAAATTAGTATTTTTAGTACTTGGAAAACTAAAATGATACGAATGAAATTTAAAAATAAAATTTTTCTGTTTGTTGCCTTTGCATCAATAAATTCGGGCTTTATTCATGCACAAAAACAAAAAGACCGTGTAAAGGAAATGATGGAAAATCTATCGAAAGATGAATTAATAAAACATCTTTCGATAATTGCAGGCGATGAAATGGAAGGCAGAAAAACAGGTGAAGCCGGTCAAAAAATGGCAGCAAATTACCTGCGAAACATCTACAAAAATTTAGGAATTGAAGCGTTACCAGGAACAGATGATTATTATCAATTTGTTCCGTCTGAAGCTATGAAACGTATGTTTAGTCCGAAATTAAACGACAGTGAAAATGTTGTTGCCTATATAAAAGGAAGCGAAAAACCCGACGAATATTTGGTGATTTCTGCACATTACGATCATGTAGGTATGACGAACGGTGAAATTTATAATGGTGCCGATGATAACGGAACCGGAACTACTGCGTTGTTAGAAATGGCGCGTATGTTTAAAATTGCAGAGAAAAACGGCAACGGACCAAAAAGATCGATCGTTTTTCTGCATTGTACGGGCGAAGAATATGGTTTGCACGGATCGCGTTTTTTTGTAAATTCTAAAATTATTCCTTTAGAAAATATTGTTGCCGATTTAAATGTGGATATGATTGGTCGCAGAGATTTAACATACGATAAAAATAAAAAAGATTATATTTATTTGGTGGGAAGCGATAAATTAAGCACTGAATTACACGATGTTTCTGAAGCCATGAATAAAAAATACACCAATTTGGTTTTAGATTATACGTTTAACGACGATAAACATCCGGAGATGATTTATTACAGATCAGATCATTACAACTTTGCAAAATACAACATCCCGGTAATTTTTTATTACAGTGGCGAACATGCAGATTATCATAAACCGACAGACACGGTAGATAAAATTAATTTTGACGATATGCTAAAACGCACCCAATTAATTTTTGTAACTGCTTGGGAAATAGCAAACAGAGCCGATCGTATTAAACTAAAACAATAATGAAAAAAATCATTTTAACAATAATATGTACTTTTTTGGTAACATCGATTTTTGCACAGAATAACGATGCCGAAATTAAATCGATCCAAAAATACATACAGTCAACATCGCAAAACGAATGGTTCGATCCTATTAACAAACCGGGCACAACAGCCACTGGTACAACGTATGATCTTTCGTATTATGTGTTGTCAGACAATAATATTTTTTCAATAATCTATACCGTTTTCGATAAATACACACTGCAAAAAGTTTTTTACTACAAGAATAACGAGCTGATTGCCTGCATTATTGAAGAAACCGATGCCAACAACGCCAACAAATTATTGCGTTACGCCGATTACTTTTTCAAAGACGGACAATTGATCAATACGGCAGATGAAAACAAAGAAATACCGTCGGCAACAGTATATCAAGAAGGTATTCAAAAGTTAAAAGAAGCAGATTTTAACTAAAGTAATTATAAAAAACAGTGCAATTATGCTAAAAAAATAGTATTTTGCATAAATAGTCATCAAAAAAAGTACACAATATATGTCTCAAATAGGTAGATTATTCGATATTCCTTATTACCAGTTGCAGAATTATCCGTTGCAAAAAGCATTTACAACAAAATACAACGGCGTTTGGAAATCAACAAGCATACAGGAATATATTGAACAGGCAAATTATGTTTCAAAAGCATTACTTGCCATGGGTGTTAAAAAAGGCGATAAAATTGCACTGATAACTTCTACAAACAGAACCGAATGGAATATTATGGATATTGGTATTTTGCAGACCGGAGCGGTTACTGTGCCAATATATCCTACCATTTCAGAACACGATTACGAATACATAATAAAGCATTCAGAAAGTGTGTATGTTTTTGTTTCTGATAAGGTTATTTTAGATAAGTTAGATAAAGTAAAATTCAATATTCCAAAGCTTCGAGGCATTTATTCTTTTGATGAAATTCCGGGATGCGCCAATTGGAAAGATATTATAACTGCCGGTAAAGATGCACTGAACGATGCCGATGTGGAAGCTGCGAAAGCCAGCGTAACTCCAGACGATTTAGCGTCGATCATTTATACATCTGGTACTACAGGTACTCCAAAAGGTGTTTTACTTACCCACAATAACATCATCAGCAACGTTTTAGGATCCGAAGAGCGTGTTCCTTTTGATAGAGGAAGTTACACTGCGTTGAGTTTTCTGCCGTGCTGTCATATTTTTGAGCGCATGATTCTGTATCTGTTCCAATATATGGGTGTATCGATTTATTTTGCTGAATCTATCGAGAAAATTTCTGATAACCTGCAAGAAGTTAAACCACAGGTAATGACGGTTGTTCCAAGGGTTTTAGAGAAAGTGTTTGATAAAATTTATGCCAAAGGATCTGAACTTTCGGGTATTAAAAAGGCATTGTTCTTTTGGGCATTACGTTTGGCTGAAGATTTTAAACCATACGGAGCAAACGGCGGTTTTTATGAATTTAAACTGAAAATTGCCCGCAAACTGATTTTCTCTAAATGGCATGCTGCTTTAGGTGGAAATTTAGAATTGTTGGTATCGGGTTCTGCCCCATTATCGCCTCGTTTGGCTCGAATTTTTGGCGGAGCCGATATTCCGGTGATGGAAGGATACGGTTTAACGGAAACTTCTCCGGTAATTTCTGTAAACGACCAGCGAAACAACGGTTGGAAAATTGGATCGGTAGGTAGAATTTTAAGCAATGTTACCGTTAAAATTGGCGAAGATGGCGAAATTCTTTGCCAAGGACCATCGATTGCAGAAGGATATTATAAAGATGAAGAAAAAACAAAAGAAGCTTTTATCGATGGTTGGTTTCACACAGGAGATATAGGTGTAGTTGATGCCGACGGATTTTTGTTTATTACCGATCGTAAAAAGGAAATGTTTAAAACAAGTGGCGGTAAATACGTTGCGCCGCAAATGATTGAAAATGCCATGAAACAATCTCGTTTTATTGAGCAGATTATGGTTGTTGGCGAAGGACAAAAAATGCCCGCAGCGTTGATTCAACCTAATTTCGATTTTATTAAAGAATGGGCAAATCGCAACAAAGTAAATGTAGGTTTTTCGTTAGACGAAGTGGTAAATAACGAATTGGTTATAGAACGTCTTCAAAAAGAAATAGATTTAATTAACCCGCAGTTTGGTAAATGGGAACAAATTAAAAAGTTTGCACTTACACCAAATGTCTGGGCAATTGATTCTGGCGAATTAACACCAACCCTAAAACTTAAACGTAAAGTTATTTTAGAGAAGTATAAGAATTTGTATGAAAAGATGTATTCTTAATTAAAATGATAGAATATTTAAAATATTTATTATGAAATTAATACTTACAACGCTAATATTATTCATCAATTTTATTTGCTACTCAAATACAAAAAAGATTATAGTTGCTTTCAGTCTAAATGATTGTATATCTGGTTCAGCTTCATTACATGAATTGAACCAAATATTAAAAAATCCTGAGATGACCATTGTTTTTAAAGACGAATTAAAATCAGACTCTTTGTTAGTTAATAAAAAAATAGGCCTAAGTAATTACAAATCAAGTAGTGTAATATATTCAGATTCTTTATATAACAAATATTCGAACGGTATACGTTCAACTATAAATATCGTTGAAAACAATAAAAGAATATATTCAACCAATTTATATCAATTAAATGTTACCGTCTTTTTAAGTGTATATTTAAACGATGAAAACAACTGCTTTAAAAATATTAAATCAGGCACAAAATTTATTCAAGATGAAAAATCGATACTTGTTTGGAATTACCAGTTAGATAGATTTTCTTATTACGATGAAAACAATGAGTTTGATATTCTTCCAGATAATTTATGGGTTAAAAAAGCTTATGAAATTTATTATAAAGGAGATGCAATTCAAAAAAAATATAATGAGTATGAAGATGCAGTAAAAGAATATCCTGCGTTAAATCCTGTAATTAACAAGGGGATTAAATTAAACAATAATGAACTATTGTTTATGACAACTGTTTATTTCAGCGAAATAAATCCAGTTACAAATGAAGATGTTGTTGTACAAAAAATATTTTTTGTAACATACAATATTCAAAAACAAACAATTTCTTCAATGAAATATATTAATGCGGAATCATTATTTAAAGAACAGTATTATATAAATCCTTCTGACTTTAACATTATTGAAGATGGCTATATCATAACCTTAAGGGTAGATGATTACACAAAAACTGATAAAATAAAATATTTAGCATTATTCCAAATAAATGAAAATAACGAAAATGAATTAATTCTTAAAAAAACTCTTGATAATAATATTCCTAATAATTACATTAAATATAAATTGTATAGTAATTTTAATAAATTTCATTTTGATAAATCATTGGTTTTATTAGAATATGGAGAATATATTTATGATTACAAAAAAAATATCCAATATAAAATACCTCTACCTGAAAGTGAATTTAGTACTTTAAATAACATTTATGATGCTTTAAAAACAGGTACGTTATCTACCTATACTATTGATGATATAGCCGACAAGGGCAGCTCTATTCTTCTTTTATATCGCGATTCCTCAAAAAATCTTAAATTAATTGAAATCGACAAAAACACCCAAAAAGCTTTAAAAGATACCATTATAATGACTACGGAAAAATTAGAACCTCATTACCGTTCTTGGTTTAATGTAAATGCAAATGGAGAGATTTATTATTTTGATAGTATTAATAATTGTATTGATAAAATTAAAACCTAAAAAGAAATCTTTTAACGAAAATTTAAATTTAAAATAGTATGCGTGCATACTATTTTTTTATTATATTTGGTATAACTAAATAAATTCATGAAAAATAAAACGCTCGATTCAGTAATAAAAAATACCTGGCAAGCCATTGCCCGTATGTATAACGAAGAAGCTTCGCAATACGGTGCAAGCATGGCGCTTGGGTATGCTTTATTAAACATAGATAAAGAAGGAACTCCTTCAACAGCTTTGGCTCCGCGTTTGGGCATGGAACCAACAAGTTTAACGCGTACCTTAAAAACAATGGAAGAAAAAGGACTGATTTCAAAAATGAAAAATCCAAAAGACGGTCGTGGTGTAAATATCTATTTAACTCCGTTGGGTGTCGAAAAACGTGGACTATCAAAACAAACGGTAATCAATTTTAATAATAAACTTTTAGAAACCTTTTCGCAACAAGAGATTGATAACTTTATAGAGATGTCAGAGAAAATTCAGAATATCATTGTAACAAAAAAGAAATTTTAAGAAACCAAACTTCATAGAATTATGAATAGATTAATAAAAAAAGTGGCTGTTATTGGTTCCGGAATCATGGGTTCGGGCATTGCCTGTCACTTTGCAAACATTGGCGTCCAGGTGCTGCTTTTGGACATTGTTCCAAACCAGCTTACCGAAGCCGAAGAAAAAAAAGGACTTACGCTTAATGATAAAGTGGTAAGAAACCGTATGGTGAACGATAATCTGGCAACTGCCTTAAAATCGAACCCATCGCCTATTTACGATAAAAAATTTGCCGATAGAATTTCGACAGGAAACACAACAGATGATCTTCCGAAAATTAAAGATGTTGATTGGATTATTGAAGTTGTTGTAGAACGTTTAGATATTAAAAAGGCAGTTTACGAACAAATTGAAAAATATCGTAAGCCGGGAACCTTAATTACATCGAACACTTCAGGAATTCCGATTCATTTTATGAGCGAAGGCAGAAGCGAAGATTTTCAGGAACATTTCTGCGGAACGCACTTTTTTAATCCGGTTCGATACTTAAAGCTATTCGAAATTATTCCCGGACCAAAAACCAAACCCGAAGTTTTATCGTTCTTAAACAATTACGGCGAAAAATTCTTGGGAAAAACATCGGTTGTAGCTAAAGATACTCCTGCGTTTATTGGAAACCGTATTGGTATTTACGGCATCATGAGTCTTTTTCATTTGGTAAAAGAAATGGATATGACCATTGAAGAAGTCGATAAATTAACGGGGCCCGTAATTGGCAGACCAAAATCGGCAACTTTCCGCACGGTTGATGTGGTTGGTTTGGATACTTTGGTACATGTTGCCAATGGTTTGTACGAAAATGTTCCGAACGATGAAGCGCATGAATTGTTCAAACTACCCGATTTCATCAACCACATGATGGAAAATAAATGGCTGGGAAGCAAAACAAAACAAGGTTTCTATAAAAAAGTTGATAAAGATATTCTTTCGCTTGATTTGAATACGTTGGAATATAGACCAAACAAAAAAGCATCTTTCCAAACATTAGAATTGACCAAAACTATTGATAATGTAATTGATCGATTCAAGGTTTTAGTGAATGGAAAAGACAAAGCAGGCGAATTTTACCGTAAATCTTTTGCGGGCTTGTTTGCGTATGTTTCTAACCGAGTTCCTGAAATTACCGACGATTTGTATAAAATAGATGATGCCATGAAAGCCGGTTTTGGCTGGGAACATGGTCCTTTCCAGATTTGGGATGCCATTGGTGTTGAAAAAGGTATCAAATTGATAAAAGAGAATGGCGAAAATGTTGCAGATTGGGTTAATGAGATGTTGGCATCGGGCAACTCATCTTTCTACACTGTAAAAGAAGGCGCTACTTATTATTATGATATCGATTCAAAATCGCAAAAGAAAATTCCGGGACAAGATGCGTTTATCATTTTAAACAACATTCGCGATACTAAAAAAGTTTGGGGCAATTCCGATTCTACTTTGTTTGATCTAGGCGATGGAATTTTAAATCTGGAATTTCATTCAAAAATGAATTCGATTGGAGGTGGTGTCATCAGCGGAATCAATAAAGCCATAGATCTTGCCGAAAAAGAATACAGTGGTTTGGTTATTGGAAATCAAGCAGCAAATTTCTCGGTCGGTGCCAATTTAGGAATGATTTTCATGATGGCAGTTGAACAAGAATATGATGAATTGAATTTTGCCATAAAATCGTTCCAAGATACTATGATGCGCGTTCGTTATTCTGGTATTCCGGTAATTGCAGCTCCACATGGCATGACGTTGGGTGGCGGTTGCGAATTGGTTATGCATTCAGACAAAGCCGTTGCCGCAGCAGAAACCTATATTGGTTTGGTTGAATTTGGTGTAGGTGTAATTCCTGGCGGTGGCGGATCTAAAGAGATGACGTTACGCGCTTCTGATCAATTCAAGAAAAACGATGTGAAATTAAATATCCTTCAAGAATATTTCTTAACCGTTGGTACTGCAAAAGTAGCTACATCGGCTTACGAAGGGTTTGATAACGGCGTGCTTTTACCAACAAAAGATATTGTTGTGGTTAATAAAGACCGACAAATTGCTGAAGCAAAAAAACACGCTTTATTAATGGCTGAAGCCGGCTACACACAACCTGTTCAACGTAAAGATATTTTGGTTTTGGGTAAACAGGCATTGGGAGCTTTCTTGGTTGGAACAGACGGAATGACAGCAGGAAATTACATATCTGATCACGATAAAAAAATTGCCAATAAACTGGCTTACGTAATGGCAGGCGGCGATTTATCTGAACCTACATTGGTATCCGAACAATATTTATTAGATCTGGAACGCGAAGCATTTTTAAGTTTATGTACCGAACGCAAAACATTAGAAAGAATTCAGTTTATGTTAACTAAAGGGAAACCGTTGCGTAATTAGAAGTTTAACTGTATAATGAGGTTTTGTATATTGTATAATGAAACATTATAGGTACAACTTTTTTATAATATACATTATACAAGAATACAATCTACAGAAATAAAGATGAATTACTTTAAAGAATTAAAAGTTTGGCAAAAGGCAATTGAATTGGTTACCGAAACTTATTTAGTAACCAAAGGATTTCCAAAAGATGAACTTTTTGGTTTGGTTTCTCAAATCATAAGATGTGTAATTTCTATTCCTTCAAACATTGCAGAAGGTTGTGGAAGAAAAACAAGCAAAGATTTTAGGAATTTTTTAGGAATTTCATTAGGGTCTTGTTTTGAATTTGAAACTCAAATCATTATATCTAAAAATATAGGTTATTTAACTAATGAGCAATTTACAGTATTAGAATCTGAAATTCAACATATTCAAAATATGATTATAAAACTACAATCATCTTTGGAAAACAAGTAATTAGGAACTGTATATTGTATAGTTGTATAATGTAAGTTTGTTCAACAATACAATATACAACATACAGAAATACATTATACAGCAAAAAACGATATACATTATACATTAAAAAATACAATATACAATGAGCAAAACAGCATATATAGTAAAAGCATACAGAACAGCCGTTGGTAAGGCTCCAAAAGGATTGTTCCGTTTTAAAAGACCCGATGAACTGGCGGCAGAAACCATTGATTTTATGATGAATGAAGTGCCGCAGTTAGACAAAAAACGTATCGATGACGTAATGGTTGGAAACGCCATGCCCGAAGCCGAACAAGGCCTAAACATGGCTCGATTGATATCATTAATGGGTTTAAAAATTACCGATGTTCCTGGAGTTACCGTTAACCGTTATTGCGCATCGGGGATTGAAACTATTGGTATGGCTACAGCGAAAATTCAGTCTGGAATGGCAGATTGTATCATTGCAGGTGGTGCCGAATCTATGAGTTTTATTCCAATGGGTGGTTACCGTGCAACGCCCGATTATAAGGTTACGGCTGCCGGTCACGAAGATTATTATTGGGGAATGGGCTTAACTGCCGAAGCTGTTGCAAAGCAGTTTAATGTTTCGCGTGAAGATCAGGATCAGTTTTCGTTTGAATCTCACATGAAAGCTTTAAAAGCACAAGCAGAAGGTAAATTCGATAGCCAGATTGTGCCAATTACTGTAGAAGATACTTTTATAAATGACAATGGTAAAAAAGAAACAAAATCGTATGTAGTAACAAAGGATGAAGGTCCACGTGCAGGAACAAGCGTAGAAGCATTAGCAAAATTAAAACCTGTTTTCGCTGCCGATGGTTCTGTTTCCGCAGGAAATTCCTCTCAAATGTCCGATGGAGCTGCGTTTGTTTTAGTAATGTCCGAAGAAATGGTAAAAGAACTTAATTTAGAACCTATTGCCAGATTGGTAACTTTCGCATCAGCGGGAGTTGAACCAAGAATTATGGGAATTGGTCCTGTAAAAGCTATTCCAAAAGCATTAAAACAAGCCAGTTTACAACAAAACGATATCGAATTGATCGAACTAAACGAAGCCTTTGCAGCACAATCTTTAGCTGTAATTCGCGAGTTGGATCTAAACCCTGAAATCATCAACGTAAATGGCGGAGCCATCGCATTAGGTCACCCATTAGGATGTACTGGAGCAAAACTGTCTGTTCAATTATTCGATGAAATGAAGCGTCGCGGTAATAAATATGGAATGGTAACCATGTGTGTTGGAACCGGACAAGGAACAGCAGGAATTTATGAGTTGCTTTAATTTACTAATCAAATTTAAAATACAAACGATATGAGCGATATAACAAGAGGCGGTCAATTTTTGGTAAAAGAGACCTTGGCAGAAAATATATTTACACCAGAAGATTTTTCGGAAGAACAAAAAATGATGCGCGATTCGGTAAAGGAATTTGTCGATCGTAAAATTTGGGCAAATAAAGATCGATTCGAGAAAAAAGATTACAAGTTTACAGAAGAATGCATGCGCGAAGCAGGCGAATTAGGCTTTTTAGGTGTTGCTGTTCCAGAAGAATACGGCGGTTTGGGAATGGGCTTTGTATCAACCATGCTTACCTGCGATTATATTTCGGGAGCAACTGGTTCTTTTTCAACTGCTTTTGGCGCACATACCGGAATCGGAACCATGCCAATTACCTTGTACGGAACCGAAGAACAAAAACAAAAATACGTACCTAAATTGGCTTCGGGCGAATGGTTTGGATCATACTGCTTAACCGAACCAGGTGCAGGATCTGACGCTAATTCTGGAAAAACAAAAGCCGAATTAAGTGCCGACGGTAAATCGTACAAAATAAACGGACAAAAAATGTGGATTTCAAACGCAGGTTTTTGTCATTTAATGATTGTTTTTGCTCGAATTGAAGATGATAAAAACATTACTGGTTTTATTGTTGAATATGATGCCACAAATCCAAACGGAATTATATTAGGCGAAGAAGAACACAAATTGGGAATCCGTGCAAGTTCAACTCGTCAGGTGTTTTTTACCGATACCATTGTTCCTGTCGAAAATATGTTGGGTGGTCGTGGCGAAGGTTTTAAAATTGCCATGAACGCTTTAAACGTGGGTAGAATTAAGTTGGCAGCCGCTTGTTTAGACTCACAACGCCGTTTAATTACGCAATCGGTAAATTATGCCAATGAACGCGTGCAATTTAAAACGCCTATTGCAAATTTTGGTGCTATTCGATCTAAAATTGCCGAAACCGCTACAAATGCTTATATCGGAGAATCGGCTTCGTACAGAGCTGCAGGTGATATCGAAAATAGAATCAATGCTCGTTTGGCTGAAGGAAATTCGCATCATGAAGCAGAATTAAAAGGTGTGGAAGAATTCGCAATTGAATGTTCTGTATTGAAAGTTGCCGTTTCTGAAGATGTTCAGCATTGTGCCGATGAAGGAATTCAGATTTTTGGCGGAATGGGCTTTTCTGAAGATACACCAATGGAAAGCGCTTGGAGAGATGCCCGTATTTCAAGAATTTATGAAGGAACCAACGAAATAAACAGAATGCTGACTGTTGGTATGCTGATTAAAAAGGCAATGAAAGGTCATGTTGATTTATTGGGTCCGGCAATGAAAGTTGGCGAAGAATTAATGGGAATTCCCGATTTTGAAACTCCAGATTATTCTGAATTATTTGCAGAAGAAAAAGCATTGATCGCGAAACTGAAAAAAGCCTTTCTAATGGTTGCAGGATCGGCAGTACAAAAATACGGAACTGAATTAGACCAGCATCAGCAATTATTAATGGCTGCATCGGATATGCTTATTGAAATTTATATGGCAGAATCGGGGATTTTAAGAACCGAAAAATTAGCAAAAAATATTGGCGAACAAGCTGCAAACGTTCAAATTGCTATGGCAAAATTGTATTTGTACCAAGCGGTAGATATAATTTACACCAAAGGAAAAGAAGGAATTGTTTCGTTTGCGCAAGAAGATGAATTACGCATGATGCTGATGGGCTTACGTCGTTTTACAAAATACGACAACCATCCAAATGTTGTTGCCTTAAAAGAAACTATTGCAAGCAAAGTAATTGCAGATAATAAATATAGTTTTTAAATAATTAGTTAAGTTTATAAAAAAGCCGTTTCAAAATTTGAAACGGCTTTTTTAATTTATCGTATTTTAATTCCCTAACTTATAATTTTCGTAACATTCATTTACGGCGTTAAAAATCTGATAGTCGTTGGCTGTGTAAATAAATCTTTCGGAATGATTGCATCTTTGAAGCATTTTTACAATATCCTCTTTTGAAATATTCAGCAAAACAGAAACCATTTCACGATCGTATTTTTTCTTCATTACTTCAATAAGTTCAACTTCTTTACGTATTTGATTGATCTTTTTAGTTTCGCGCGAATTTCGTTTCATGGCGTTGTAAATCCCGTTAATAGGGTTTAAACCACTGTTGTAATTTGCTGTAAAACCAGTAGCGCCAAAATCACGATAATACGGATAATCTGCCAATGCAATAAGTTTTGTATCAATAGACAAAATTCCGGTCAATTTCAAGGTGTTAATCACAACCTCGTCTAAAACGGTAGAAAGGTCTTTAATATAAATATTCATTTTACCTTCTTTGTACCAGTCGTTTGTAACCTTTATTTTTAAAGATCGAAAACCTTCAGACGAAATATGCAGGGTATCGTTTACGTTTGCAGGAATAGAAAAAGATCCATCGTTGGTAGTTTGCGCTACTTTTAACGAATTCAAGTTCACAATATTTGCTTTGCTTTCGGGCTGGTAGCTTAATTCGCTAAAAACGATTCCCTTAATATTTTTTTCTTGTGCAAAAATTGAAACAGAAAATAGCGTAAAAAGTAAAACTGCAAAATATCTCATATTTGTTTTTAGTATGCACCAAAAATAATGGATATTTTGCAGTTTTAAATATTTATTTTGTAAATATTAACAACAAATGTTATTATTAGTTAGATCTGCGTGGGCGATCACCACGTACTGATCTTCTTTCGTTGTGTGCAGGACGATCGTCTTCACGATTACGTCCGAATTTGCTTTCTGTTTTGCGATCTCCAAAACGATCACCACCAGCTGGTTTTCTGTCTGATGAAGAACGTTCTCCACGGAATCCTCCGCTTCTTTCACCACGGAAACCACCACTTCTTTCGCCACGGAAACCGCCACCACCGCTGCTTCTTCCACCTCTGCCATTGTGATCTCTTCTTGATGAAGAACCACCACCGCTTGTAGAAATTTCAACGTTTACCTGACGACCTTCGTGGTGCATATTGTTCAAAATTTCGATAATACGCTCACTGTGTGTAGCATCGGTATTAAAGAAAGAGAATCCTTCTTTTACATCAACTTTAAACAAATCATCTCTGCCTAAATCTAATGTATCACGTAAGAAATCTTTCAAACTCATCCAATCGAAATTGTCACGAGCTCCTAAATTTAAGAAATAACGTACAGAACCATCAGAACTTACGGCAGTTCCACCTTCGCTGTTTTCACGCGGTCTTGGTGAATCGATCGTATTTTGTTTTTTGTAGTATTCAATAAAACGATTAAATTCTACAGAAAACATTTTTTTGATTAATTCTTCTTTAGTCAAATCTCCTAATAATTCTTCGATTTGTGGAAGGTATGTTTCAATTTCAGCATCAACCTCAACAGATTTAACTTTGTTTGCCAAGTGAATTAACTGTGCCTGACAAATTTCCATTCCTGTTGGAATTGGTTTATGAACGAATTTTGTTTTGATGATTCGTTCTATCTGACTGATTTTTTTGTATTCAGATTTTGTTACGATAACGATTGATGTACCTGTTTTACCCGCACGACCTGTACGACCTGAACGGTGATTGTAGGTTTCAACCTCATCTGGCAACTGATAGTTTATTACGTGTGTAATATCGTCAACATCAATACCACGTGCAGCAACATCAGTAGCAACCAACATTTGAATCTGGCGTCCACGGAATGCTTTCATTACACCATCACGTTGTGCTTGCGATAAATCGCCGTGTAAAGCTGCTGCGTTGTATCCGTCTTCTATTAATTTTTCGGCAACTGCCTGTGTATCACGTTTTGTTCTACAAAAAATAACCGAAAAAATGTTTGGGTTGATATCTGCTAAACGTTTTAAAGCAGGGTAACGGTCACGTGCACCTACTAAATAATATTCGTGAGAAACGGTTGTTGAACCTTGATTTTTTTGACCAACAGTAATTTCTTGTGGTCTTTTCATGAATTCTTTTGCTATTCTTGCAACTTCTTGTGGCATAGTTGCAGAAAAAAGCCAAGTGTTTTTTTCTTCTGGTGTATCAGATAAAATTGCAGTAATGTCTTCATAGAATCCCATGTTTAACATTTCATCAGCCTCATCTAAAATACAAATCTGTATGTTTTTAATGTTAACAAGGTTTCTGTTAATCATATCCTGCATACGTCCTGGGGTTGCTACAATAACCTGCGCCCCTTTTTTAACTTCTCTTGCCTGCTCTGTAATGCTGGCACCACCATAAACAGCAACTGTATGTAAACCCTTTACATATTTAGAATACTGTTTAATCTCGTTTGTAATTTGTAAACACAATTCTCTGGTAGGCGATAGGATTAATGCCTGTGTGCTTCTGTTCTCTGGATCGATTTTCTGAATCAGAGGAAACCCGAAAGCAGCTGTTTTCCCAGTACCTGTTTGCGCTAGTGCAACAATATCCGTGTCTTGTTGCAATAATAAGGGAATAGCTTTTTCCTGAACCTCTGAAGGTGTTTCAAAACCTAAGTCTTGAATTGCTTTTAAAAGCAATTCGTTTAATCCTAATTCTTGGAATTTATTCATATAATATTTAAAATATCTGCAAAGGTACTGTTTTTTTTGCGAATTTTAAACTTAAAGTAAGGTTAAATTATTTATTTTCTAAATTTATTAAAAAGTTAATTAATTGTTCAACTGCTCTTCCGCGGTGGCTTAATTTATTTTTTTCTTCTAAAGACATTTCTGCAAAAGTTTTACCCAGATTTTCAGGTTCAAAAATAGGATCATAACCAAAACCGTTTGTTCCTGTTTTTTCATTTCTAATATCGCCTTCTACAATTCCTGTAAACAAATGTTGTTCGTTATTAATATTTAAAGCAATCACAGTTTTAAACTGCGCTTTTCGGTTTGTAGAATTACTTAGTTTTTCTAAAACCAAATCCATGTTTTTATCAGCATCTTTATCTTCGCCTGCATATCGAGCCGAATAAACGCCAGGTTCGCCGTTTAAAGTATCAATTTCTAAACCGGTATCATCTGCAAAACAAGGTGAACCGTATTTTTCTGTAATATAATTTGCTTTAATAATGGCGTTTTCTTCTAACGTATTTCCGGTTTCGGCAATATCTTCGGTACAGCCAATTTCGTCTAAAGTTACAATTTGAATAGATTTCGGCACTTGGTTTTGAATTTCCTGTACCTTGTTTTTGTTGTTTGATGCAAATATGATTTTCATAAGTTAACTTATATAATTCCAAATATTATTTTTCTTTGCCAGCATTTCAAACACAAACTTTAGTGCCTGATGTTCTGGTTTTTCCAAATTGATGTCTTCTTTTAATAGTTCGATTGCTTTTGTACGAGCCAGTTTTAATATGTCTTGATCTTTAACCAAATCGGCAATTTGCAGATTCAATACACCACTTTGCTGTGTTCCCATAATATCGCCCGGACCACGAAGTTTTAAATCTATTTCGGATATTTCAAAACCATCGTTCGTTCTGCACATGGCATCCATTCTAACTTTTGTATCGGCACTTAACTTATTTCCTGTCATTAAAACACAGAAACTTTGTTCGGCTCCTCGACCAACACGACCACGTAACTGATGTAATTGACTCAACCCAAATCGTTCGGCACTTTCTATAATCATTACCGATGCATTTGGCACGTTCACACCAACTTCAATAACCGTTGTAGCAATCATTATGTGGGTTTCATTTTTTACAAATCGATCCATTTCGGCATCCTTATCTTTAGAATGCATTTGCCCGTGAACAATACTGATTCTGTATTCAGGAAAAGGAAAATCACGCGAAATTGCTTCGTATCCTTCCATTAAATTCTTATAATCTAACTTTTCGCTTTCCTGAATTAGTGGATAAACAATATAAATTTGTCTGCCTTTCGCAATTTCTTCTTTAATAAAATGCCAAACCTGCAAACGTTTGCTTTCAAAAAAATGGAGCGTTTTTATAGGTTTTCGCCCGGGTGGCAATTCATCGATTACAGAAACATCCAAATCGCCATACAAGCTCATAGCCAAAGTACGCGGAATTGGCGTTGCCGTCATCACCAAAACGTGCGGTGGTAACGAATTTTTCTTCCACATTTTTGATCGTTGTTCCACTCCGAAACGGTGTTGCTCATCAATAATCGATAATCCTAAATTTTTAAACTGAACTTTATCTTCTAATAACGCATGTGTTCCAATTAAAATATGAATGGTTCCATTTTCTAAATCTTCATGAATTTGGTTACGCTCTTTTGTTTTGGTCGATCCGGTAAGCAACGCCACCTTCACATTAATTTTATCTGCCAATTCTTTAATGCCTGCAAAATGCTGATTCGCAAGAATTTCGGTCGGAGCCATTAAACACGCCTGAAAACCGTTGTCTAACGCCAAAAGCATACTCATAAAACCGACAATGGTTTTGCCTGCACCAACATCGCCTTGCA
>Ga0233365_1000616_pt1 | contig 16040 bp, 17 predicted proteins | sample ElkDunMinimDraft_27_FD_191535 | JGI IMG/M metagenome (GOLD analysis project Ga0233365, IMG submission 191535) | Fecal eukaryotic communites from dung pellets of Tule Elk in California, USA - Elk Dung C36 | ecosystem: Host-associated > Mammals > Digestive system > Large intestine > Fecal | place...
CCCCGCCAATCCTCGAGGAAATGTTCAACGGTCCGCCATCGTTTGTGGAGCCACCGCAGCACCACGCCAACCCCGGTGAGGGCGGCGACGGCTGCGGTGATGCCTCCAGCGAGCGCCATCGGGTCGAGGCTCACGACTTCAACCGTTCGGCGAAGAGATCAGCGACCGCGCCAGCCGTCGCGCCTGGGCGACCGGCGATCTCGCGCAGCTCGTCGACGAGCCCCGCCCGCTCGGCTTTCCGTTCGGCGCGTTCACGATCGGCGGCCTTGTCCAGCTCGGCGCGGACGGTCTTGCCGACGTCCTTACCGCCGACGGACGCCAGGATCGCCGCCTGATTCGCGAGGATCTCGCGGTTCTGCGCGCGGATCTGCTTCGCGTACTCGTGGGTGTAGGCGAGGTAGCTGCCTGCGGTCATGTCGGGTGCGGTGCCCGAGTCCTTATCGATCTTCGGGATCTTGTATCCCGTCCAGACGTCTTTCGCGCTCACGTCGCCCTCCAGGTATCGCTTGAACAGTGTGGTCTTATCGCGCTTCTCGCTGTCACGGAAATATGAGATGTGGGTGTGCCACAGGTGAGAGTCGTCGCCACCCGATCGGATGCCGAGTCGGTCCCATCGTTTTACGGTGGAACCGTTGTCGGTGTAGATGACCTCACGAATATCCCGCGTGTCGGCGGTACCGGCTCTGCACTGCGCGACGAGCCACACTGAGAACTTCCGCAGGTCATGACGTTTGCCGTCGACGGTCTTCGTGAACGTTCCGATGTCGAGAGCGCTCGCGGCCATCGACAGGCCGGCGCGGTCCCGAGGCGACTCGACGACCGAATAGTCGTTGTTCACGGTGCGGTCTGATCCACAGTGGTACCCGCCCCGATGTGCGGCGTCGCCGACGATCCCGACACTCGCAGCGGCCACGCCGTACTCACGGATGATGTAGGCGCGGGCATCGAGTAGGCGCTGTGGTGCGTAGGTCATGGTGTGGCCTCGTCGGGGTGTCGAATGCCCAGGATGCCTCGCACGGTTGCCTCGGCTACGCCGCTGGCGGTGGCGATCGCGGCGGCGACGGCTTGGGCGTCGGCGGCGTAGTCACTCGCTGCGGCTTCGGCATCGATCACCTCGGCCGGGGTGTCGCCGTCGATGAGCGTGTGCCCTAGCCGGCCCTCGTTGATGGCGTCGATGGCGTGGTCTCGCCACTCGCCCATATCGGAGGCGCGCGCACCGCACGTGCAGGCGTAGGGGCGGCGCAGGTCGATGTCGGCGCCGGTGTCGTTGTCGGGCATGGGATCGGTGGTCATGATGGTGGTCTCCTATGCGACTTCGGCGCGGGGAACGCCCACGAGGGTCGCGCGCATGAACGGCGCCCAGTCCTCACCGGACGGCCAGAACCGGACGGACGTGATGACGCTGTTGTTATTCCAGGCCCCGGCGCCTTGGTGAATCAGGACATCGCCGTGGACTTCGCCGGTGCCCTGGCGGGCGTGGCCCCAGCCGTAGGCGTCGCGGCGGCCGAGTCCACGGTGGTAGCGCGGGATGTAGACGACGCCGGATGACGCCTGGTTGGAGACGAGCCCGCATGACAGGACGCTCGCGGTCCCGAGGGACGACCCGTTGCTGAAGGTGGGGGCTCCGGGCGTGGTGGGGGCGGTCGCGCCCGCGTTGATCGCGCACCTGAAACCCCAGTACGAGGCCGCGCCGCCGTCGCCGTTGAACCTCATGCAGAACGACACCGGGCTGGTGACGGCGGCGTTGGTTCGGCCCGCCCAATAGAGGATGAGTGTTTCGTAGTCGGGCGGGATGTCGGTGAACGCGCTGGTGTTCTCGACGCTGGCGTTGCTGTAGGTCCCGATGATCTCGGTAGTGCGGTTGGTCAATGCCGCGTCGATGGACTCGGCCATCACGCGGAACGCACCACCGGCGCCGTCCGCGCCCACACCGCCCAGGCCGGGCGGGAAAGGATGATCGGGCGTCGGGTAGGCGATGCCTTTGCCGGTCTGTTCCATCAGTCCTCCAAGGGGTCTGCGTCGGAGTCGCCGAGGTTTCGGCCGCTCCAGTGGGTGTCGAAGTCGCCGAGTGTCTGTCCGGTCCACCGCTCGTCGACAGCCGCCAGGGCGATCGGCAGCGGCTGCACTTCAAGGGTTTGCGTCAATCGGCCCGGCTCACCGGCGACGACGGTTTTACGGACCAGCGCGCGCACGCTGATACCGGTCACGTCAGGGTCAATCAGGTCGATCACGGTCCCGAGGCGGATACGCGGATCGGGGACGACCCGAACGCCCTCAATGAACGGGCGCGGCTGCGCCACTTCGGCGGCGATGTAGACGGCGAGCTGCTCGGCGTCGACGATGTGTTGCCGCCACGGGTTGGCCGGCATCCGAAGCTCCCCGGCGTCCGGCACTCCGGTGTCCCTCGTGACGGCCACTACATCGGTGGTGCCGATCGTCATGTGCGCGCACAGCCGCAGGTTCGGGTCGCCGTTGTTGTCGACGAGCCAGATCGGGCGGCTGTGCGGGTTGTATAGGTCGATGCGTGCCCGCGTCGACGACACCAGCCGCGCCGACCGGACTCGGTAGGACGCGATGAACGCGGTAGCCGGAGAGCCGTTGCCGAGGTGCGAGAAGTAGGCGGTGAACCGGGAACCGGCCGATCCGCCGCGCCGCAGGTACCGGTCGAGCAGGCCCACCGGTGTGTTTAGCTCCACCTCTAGGCGCAGCCACTGTCTCGCCTCGATCCTGAATTTCTGGTCGGCGGCGAACACTTCGATCTCGGGCGGGTCGTTGACAGCGAACGTCGCGACGGGGCGGGTCGTGTCCACCGCGACGAGAGAGCGGATCTGGTCCGACGTCTCCTGCCACGTCAGATCGATGATGGACGACTCCGAGGTGACCGGGATGACGTCCTGCCCCAGGCCCAGGAACGACGCGCGGTTGCGGAACGTCGGTATGCCGTCCTCCGAGATCCAGCATCCGCCCTGCTCGGCGTCGGCGATATCCCGCAGGACCGCGAGTCCGGTGGTCTGTCCGAGCCCCGGTACGCCGTCGATGCGCGACAGTGGAGCGTCCAGGTCGGCGTACACGTCGTCTTGTGACCACTGCGGGAGGTCAGCGATCGGGATGTCACCGTGGATGAACTGCACGCCCTGGACCGGAACGGTCAGCGGCGTCACCACCATGTCGTACAGGCCCATGGTCGGGTCACTCAGGCCGGGCACGGGAATGGTCGCCGAGACGACGATCTGGCCGCGCTGGATCACCTCCAGCGTGGCGTTGTTGCCCGAACGCCGGAACCGGTACCAGGTCGGGCCGAAGTCGATCATCTCGCCGCCGTCGAGGAATCCGGAGTTCGCGCCGCCAGCATGTTCGAAATGGATTCGACATCTGTCCGGCCCCGCGTAGAACCGGATGTAGAAAACCGTGAGAACGTTGGACGCATTCTTGAACGCCAATTGCAAGCGCACCAGCGGGTTGTCTGACGGCGCCGTGGGTACTCCGTAGACCGCTCCGATGGTGAACGCGGTCCACCCCTCCCACGTGTTGTCCGGGTAGATCCAGGTGTTCGCGTTCGCCGTGGCCGGGAACGGCAGATCCGGCACGTCCTCGAACACGGCTTGTTCGCCTTCAAACCCGTGTTGGTCCTCGCGCCGGATTGACCCGATGTTGGGCATGAGTGACCCGGCGAGGCTCGCAGCCCCCGCGACCTCCGGCCCGGCGAACCGGGGTAGCGGTGACATGCCGTAGGCGTGCAGCACATGCTCCATCACCCACAGCAGGCTCGCGCTCGGTTTGGGGGCGCCCATTTCGGCGACGTACGCGGGTAGCGGAACCGGTAGCGGCGTGTTCAGCAACCTTGCGGCGTCCAGGGCGGACATGTTCAGCTCGACATCCCGGGCGCCGGTGCCAGCATCGGTCGACTCGCCAACGAACTGCGGGTGACGTTCGCCGTCGATCACGGCATCAATCGTCACCGGCCGCAGAGTGCTGCGCAGGTTGTTGCGGCGCCACGGCGACCACGACCCCATCGCGGCCTCGACCCGCGCGGGAAGGGCGAGCTTCGCCGAGGCCGCCGAGACACCGGCGACCCGCCGCACCTGATCAGGTAGCGACGTGGGGATCTCGCGCTCCACGCTCCACCGGACAGGTTCCACGGTCTCCGGACCCTGTCCCCAGTCGACGGTAGCCACGGCGGTTACCTCGGCCGTCCCGGTCGCAGGAGTGATCGACGCACCGGTGTGGACGGTGAAGGAGTGCCGGAACCGCCGCCAGCGCCTCACGTATCCGTCGAGGGTGCAAGTGATCTTGTCGCCGTCGTCGTCGATCGAGACGACGCCGTACCGGGCGCGACCGGGAGAGGACGGCAGATACCGGCCGCCCAGTCGGTAGATACCGTCCTGCGCGCCACCGGAACGCGAATCCAAGCTCGCGGCGACCAGGACAGGGAAGCCACCCCACCGGTTACCGGTTCCGTCGTCGATGGCGAGGGCGTGAACGTCGCCGGATGTCTGGATCATGCGGGGCAGCCAGTTGCGGGAGGCATCGCCGCCCGGAGCGGCGAGCATGTCGACCAGGAGGCCGCGCTCGTGCGTGAACTGCGCCCACGAGTCTTGAGATACGCCCATCCACTGTGACGGCATGTGCCACACCAGAAACTCGGCATCCGATGTGGATAGGAGGGTTTCCATCCACGCGAGTTGCGCCGCGCCGAGCATGGTTTTGCCGGGACCGTCAGGGTCCAGGTTCGGGGACCGCGCCGACCGGACATCCGACACGATGTGGAGGACCCGCCCACGCTGGAACGCGTGATACAGCGCTGATGTGGTCGGCAGGGGGAAGTGGGGGACGCGCTGTTGATACGCCTCCACGGCGTAGGGCATCGCCGCGTCGGTTCCGTCTGAGTCGTTGCCGCCTCCGGCGTCATGGTCGTCGAGCTGGTAGACGGTGGGCATCTGTCGCAGGTGACGCGACATGCGGGCGGTGCTGGTCTTGTGCAGCACCGCGTCATAAGCGCCGTGGTACGGCTCGACACTGGGTGCCGTGTTGTCGAGGTAGTGCAGATCCCCGCCGATCACGAGGAAATCGGGGTCAACTTCGTCGGTGATGACATCCAACACCGGATGATTGCTCACGTACGGTTGCGCGCCGGGGAATCGCGGCTCCAGGCCCGCACAGGTCCAGGTCGCGAACCCGTACGACTCCGGCTGCCCAACCACGGTGCGGGCGGTACGGAATCGGCCCACGACGGACGTATCGAGAGCGCCTGAAGTTCTGACGGCGCACCAATACCGGTGCCCTGGCGCCAGGCCGGCGACATCCCATGAGGCGATCCCGCGAGCGTTCGGTGTCGCGGGGATCGGTGCGATTACCGGTGACCCGGACAGGCTCGGGCTGTCGAACACTTCCAGCGTCGGGGAGGTTCCGGCGACCTTGCCCCGGACTCGCATTGTCGTCGCGGTTGGGGCTCCCACCCACATATCGGTTGTCGGCATCTACGCTACCTCCACAAGGGTCACTGACGCGTCCCGCAGGATCACGTCACTGGTCACAAGCCGGTACTGCTCCGATAGCCCGGTCATGGTCACGCGGGGTACGCCCATGCCGCGCTGCCACGCCACCGGGCCGGGCGTCTCCGTCAACTGGAGACCAGCCCAGGCGGTTCCGGTCGAGAGCGTCACGAGGACGCCAGCCGCATCAACGGGCGCGGTCGCGGTCGCCCAGGCCCGCCCGGTCGCCGGTTCGCCGGCATCGGTCGCGATGACCGCGCCGGAGGCGTCGCACCAGGCCAGACCGACAGTCCCGGTCGCGGTGGGATGCCCGGACGCGGTGTAGACCCGCCCCGGCAGCACCGGCACCGGGTCGGCCACTCCCTGCCGGTACGGCACGGTGAGCGCGGTCGTTGGGGTGATTCTGTAGGCGAGGCGCTGCCCGTCCGGTAGCGCCACCGGCCCGCCTGCGGTGAGCGCGGCGGCATTCGGGGCGAGCCAACGCCACGGCGCCGGACCCATCCCACAGGCCGCCACCGTGGATGGCAACAGGTTCAGGCGCGACGCGACGGTGTCGTACCAGCGCCACGGCGGAGGCCCGTACACGCCATCCTCCAGGGCGAACAGGGTTTGCAGCGCGGGGACGTCGCGGGGGCCGAACTGCCAGCGCCATTCGCGCGAGGCACGCGGTGCCCGCTGCGCGACCATGCCCCCGCCGAGCAGTACCGCCGACGACTCGGGGCGGTGATGGTTCACCGGTAGCGGCGCTTTGGGGGATCGGATCTCGATCAGCCCGCCGTAGGGTCCGATGTGGGTCATCCGCGCCTCGCGAGCTGCCGGTTTCCGGCGTCGTTGGCGCGCGCGATCTCCACGCTATCCACCTCCACAATGGTTGTCTGCGGGCGTTGCGACAGGGCATCCACCAGGCGCTCGATATCGGCATCGGAGAATGACGGGGCCGATGGCGCCGAGGGGGCGTACATGGTCACGCCGCTGTTGGCGGCGGTGGGTGCGAGCGCGGGGAGCGCGGCCTCTGACATCAGGTGCGCCGAGGCAGTGACGTTGCGGACGCTGTTGCGGATACCGTCGGCCAGGCCCTGCCCGATGAACTCGCCGTAGCTGGTCATCAGGCGCGACGGGCTAGCGATGCCGAAGAATTCGAGGACGGCTGATCCCATGTCTTCGAGCAGGCCCCAGATCCATCCGATGATGGACCCGGCCATGCTTTTCATACCGTTCCACAGTCCACTGAGGAGGTCAACGCCGGAGTCCCACAGGTACGACGCGAGGTTGCCGAGGGAAGACAGGATTTCACCGGGGAGGCCCATGGCCCAGCCGAGTAGCTCTGCGCCCGCCTCAGCGGCGGACCAGAAGATGCCCATGAACCAGTCCCACGCCTTGCCTGGGAGTTCGCCCAGCCATTCGATCGCGCCGAGAACGCCCTGTACGCCACTGTCGACAGTGGAGACTATCCACTCCCAGATCATGACGAAGAAATCGCCGATCGCACCGAAGATTTCGGACGTTTTCGCGGCTATGGCGTCCCAGTTCTCGACGATCCACCCGACCACAAGGGACACTCCGCCGGTCAGGATCGCGAAGACCAGCCAGCCCCATTCCTCGAAGAACGCCAATATTCCGTTCCATATGGAGACGGCGGTGTCCGACACCCACTGCCAGGCAATTTCCAGGCCAGCGACGATCTCGTCCCAGTAGAAGATGATCAGCGCGACGGCGGCGATCACGGCGGCGATGATCCACCCGATCGGCCCCATGCCCAGAATCCAGGCGGCGGCCATGCGGGCGCCGTTGATCATTGCCGTGGTGCCCAGGACTATCCACTTGCCGACCATGGCGGCCATGGCGCCGATCTGCGCGGCACGGGACACCCCGGCCGCGTTGGTCTGAGTGAACCACGCTGCGGTTGCCTTCGCGCCGTTGACCAGCGCGGTGACGCCCAGCAATTTCCACGCCGTACCCAGTGCGAGCAGGCCCGTTACGGCGCTCTGCATCGGGCCTGGCATGGCGGTGATCGCGTCGGCTAGGCCGCTGATCACCGTCAGAACGCCCGGCAGGATGACACCGAGGTCACTCGCGACGTCGGATATGAGGCCGAAGATCTGCGCGACCTTCTCCTGTCCCTCCGCACTGTTGACCCAGTCGGCCATCAACGCGGTCATGGAGTCGAGCGTGGCCAGGACGGACGACCCGTCGGCGGCGGAGAACAAGCCCTTGAAGATCGACACGACGTTGCCGCCGATCGACCACAGTTCGCTCAGCGCCTCCCGCGCTTTGCTAAACCATTCGACCGCCTGCCCGGATGACGCGATCTGCGACATCCATTCGCCCCACCGAGTCATGGCATCACCGATGGATGTCCCGGCCGCGCCGAAGCTCGGGATGAACGCGCCCGCCAGGTCAGCCAGCCCCCGCAGGAGCGGCTGTATACCGGTCGAGGCTTTGTCGATACCCAGAGAGACGCCCGCGAACAGGTCGTTCAGGAACTCGACCGTCTCACCGGACTTCGCGAACTTCACGACCTCGGCGACCATGCCGCCCAGCGACCCACCCACCGCTGACAAGCCCGTCTTCAGCGGCCCCGACAGGGCAGCCGAGAGGCCCTGCGCGGCGACAGCCACGGGCAGGAAGAACGCCTGCTGTACCGAGTCTTTCAGACCGTCGAAGGTGCCGACGATCTCCCGGACGGCAGACTGCGCGGCCGGCGGCAGCTCGGCCAAGGCGGCCTCAAACTTCTCGACATCGCCCGACAGGCCGGCGCCGATGACCTCACCGACGCCACCCAATGCGAGCATGAGCGCCGTTACCGCAGCGCCCGCAGCGAACGCGATCGCGGGCATTCCCGCGATGATGCCCACAGTGGGCGCCAACGCGGCACCCAAGTGGACCGCAGCAGACGCCGCGATCGACAGGACCGAGCCGATCATGATCCGCTTCGCGGCGGTATCGATGCTCTTGAGTTGCTGTTTCGCCCGGTTGACCCCAGGTTTCATGCCCTTGTCGATGCCGTTGCCCAGCCCAAGGCCGGCCTTCTCGCCCTCGGACGCGAACCGGCCGGAGAGCGTCCGCAGCTTGCCCTCGGCGTCGCGCACGAAGCCCTTCATGCGCAGCTCGGAGTCGGTGAGCGCGCGTTTCAGGTCGCGGTTGTCACCGCTGATCGTCGCGTGGAGTTTGCCCAGGTCAAGGGACACGGCTCACCTCCTGCGTGGTGTCGGCGGCTTCTCGTCAGGAGGCTTGAAATGCCGGTACAGCCTGGTGTCAGCGGCCAGCAGGCCCGCTATGCGGGTCTTCAGCCAGGACCAGGGGCGTTCATTGAGCAGTGTGGAGCCGGTGTCTATGCCGTATTCGCTGTGCAAGTCGGCCTCGACGAGGCCCCACACGCTAAGGACTTGCGGCCAGGACGGGCCGGAGTCTTGGACTTCGAGACCTTCGTACGAGTCCCAGAGGCCGGTTTCTTCGTCGTAGTCGCCGACCCCTTTGACGCCCGGCGGGAGGCCCGATTGCCGGGGGTCGGCGTCGCTTCCCCCGGCGGCTTACCACCGGAGTTCCACACCTGTTCGGCCGTGTCCTTGTCGCGGACAACCCACGCCATGACGCTGGCGCAGACCGCCTGTACGTCACTCCACGGTAGATCGTCGTCGATGAGTTGATCCCACGTCTCGCCCAGGAGCCGGGCGTACAGGTCGCGTTCCTCGCCGTCGGACAGTTCGGAGGTGTCGGCGTCGCGCCCTTCGTGGACGTCACGCCCGATGTCGGCCAACTTCATGACGGTGACCGCGACCGAGGCGGACACCTCCCACACTCGGTACGTCTCGTCACCGATCGGGAAATCGAGGTAGTCGCGGTCGGCCGCCGTGTCGCGCCGGTTCAGTAGCGCCACGTCACACCGCCGGGTTCACGATGGTCGAGCGCGCACCGTTGCCGCTCAACGTGACCGTGACAGTCTGGAGAGCTTTCGTGTCGCCGCCCTCGGGAGCCCATTGCACCGACGCGTACCCGGAGTACGCCTCGGCGCCGCCGTTCTTGTCGTACCAACGGATCTGAACGGTTCCGGCCACACCGAACTTGTCGTGTGCGTTGCGGATGATCTCTTGGCCGGCGTCGTGGTTGCCGGAGGTGAACCCAACCTTCCGGAGGAATTTCGTTTCCAGGCTCCACTTGAGTTCGGTCTTGGTCTCCGACGCCCAGCCGTCGCCGTCGTAGTCGGAATCCTCCTCCATGTTGGCCTCGACGGTCGGTTTCAACTCGCCGATGCCTCGGACCTTCACCCACACCGGGACACTCGGAGTGCCGGAGTTGACATCCAGTGCCCAGTCACGGGCGAGGGTCGCCACGAGCTGCTCGGTGGAGTCGGGGGCGGTGTACGTGAAACCACCGGTCGCGGTGACCGCGCCGGGCGCCAGGACCACGTTGACCGCGCCAGCCGAACCGGCGGGCGCCAGTGCCTTGATCAGACTGTCCGACAACGCTTCCCACGTGGTGACGGTGGTACCGCCGATGGTGACACCGGTGACGGTGTCGAGGTCGGTGCCGGTGATGTAGTGGTACGTCCCGCCCGTGGTCGGACCCGTGGCGGGGGTGATTCCGGTGATGGCGATAGCCATGGCCGTCTCCTATCTATTGTGGCCGGTGTGGTGACGGCCAGGCCGTCTGGATGTAGTAGTTGTCGGTGTGCTCGGGGCGTTGGTTGGCGTCGAGCCCGAGGACGCCCCCGGACTGCCAATGGATCTGCGCCACCGGTACGCCGTTCAGTTCGGTGTGCGCGAGGCCGTCGAGCGCGGTAAAGATGCTGTCCCGCAGGCGCATGAGGGTGCGAGGATCGCGGGTGCCCCGAGTGCGGACCTGGAGTCCCACGGTCACATCTGTTGTGCCGTAGCCGATGTCGACCGGGTACGTCGTCAGCGTCGCCACCTGATCGGGAGAGGTCGGGACCGCGAGAATGAAGATCCCGCGTTCGTCCGAGGTGTAGCCGCCGTTCGGTTTCCACTCGGCGACGCCTTGCGCGGCGAGGTATTCGGCGACACCGGTAACGAGGTCGACGGTGACCATCAGCTGGCCGTCGCTTTCCTGACCTCGGCGGCGATGATCTGCTGAATCACGGGCGCCTGTTCGTGCATCGGGCGTTCCAGGTACTTCGCGCTCCGGCCGGCGTCGTGCCGCCAGGTCAGTTCCTCGTGTTGACGGACGGCGTAGACGGTGTCGAAGCTGACGGCCGACATCATGCGGGCGGGGTCGACACTGGCCACACCCGAGCGTTCAAGGGTTGCTTCTTCGATGGGGACGATCCGCCGAGATTCGCCGAGCAGGTGTTCAGCTGCTTTCCCGAGACCGTCCACGGTCGCGTCCTGAATGATCGCTTCGACGCGGTTTCCGTTCCACTCCATGCGCACGCTGGACATCGGCCCTCCCTATTGGCAGGTGATTTCGACGTGTTCCGGCAGCGGCGCACCCTCGTAGGTGGCCACGCGGATCACGGTCGTGGTGACACCGGACGGGAGGGTGACGCGGTCGCCGGACGCGGCAACGGTTCCCACAGGGGCGAAGACTGTCGTCTCGCTGAGGACTTCGCCGCCGTCGAGGTCCAGGACCAGGCGCCGCTTGGCCTCCACGTACGCACTGACCGCCACGGGTGGCCCGTATTCGGGTCCGTACGGCGTCTCAACCAGCGCCGCGATCTGCACGACCGGTAGCCCGCCCAGCGCGGACCCGAGGACCGCGAGGACGTCCATCACCGCACCCAGACCCCGCCAGGCAGCAGCCCAGCCAACTGAAGGATCGCGTACGCCCGATCCAACCCCGGGACCGTCGCGCTCGGCGTGGTCCCGCCCTGCCGGGTGCCGCGCGAGAGACTCGCCGACCCGACACTGACCGTCTGATACGGGCTCACGCCATCGCCCGAGGTGTCGCCGTCGATGCGGGCAGACGCAGCCACCGCGCACACCGCATCCGCGCACGCCTGCCGCTGGTCCACATCAGACGGATAACCCTCGTCGTCGACCGAGTAGCACGCCGTCATGAGCAGTTCAGCGACCCGGATGGACGCCGCCCGCAGAGCCTGCGTGGCTCCTGCGGGCGGGGCATCCAGTCCCAGCCACTCGGCGTACTGCGCTGGCGTGGCGTAGACGCGCATCTACTGCTCGTCCTCGGGTTCGGCGGTGATCTCGATCAGTTCGGCCTTGGTCGACTTCGCGGCTTCGGCCTCGTCGAGTCCGTGCGCGGCGACCGCGTGAGCCACCCATTGATCCTTGGTGGCCGACTGTGGGGGCCGCTCCATCGGGTCCACGGTCGGCGGCTTGGGTGCCTCGACGGCGCGCCACTTCGGCGACTCCGCGAAGCGCTTAGCCTCGTCGGAGCCATCGGGGACACGCACACGCTCGGCCACATGCCGACCGCTCATGCGTTCGTAGATGGCCATGCCTATACCGCCAGCCCAGTCAGGACACCGTGGGCGCGTTCGTTGCCGTAGGCGAAACCGATCTCGCCGTACAGCTGGACAGCATCCGACGCACCGACCTTGGCGAGGGGTTCCTCGAAGAAGACGCCCTTACTCCCGATCGACAGGAACACCGGCGCCAACTGCTCCAGGCTCGTCACGATGATGACGTCCTGGGGTACGTGCCGGTCCAGCATCACGTTGAGAGTCCCGAAGTCGGTCATGATCGTGTCCACACTGACGCCACCGACAGTGCGTGAGGTCTCGTGGAATTTCCCGTACGCGTCCGCGTAGGCGTGCGTGAGTGCCCGCTTCTGCGACGAGTTGACCAGCAGGGTAGCGGTCTCCTGTTCGGTGATGCCGCCGTTGTCGTAGACGAGCTGCATCAGGTCCCCGACGACGTCGGTGGTCAGCGCGGTCCCGGTCGGCTCGGTGAACGCCAGACCCGAGGCGGTGCCCAGAGCCAACGCGGTACCTCCGGGGGAGGTGGCGACGCCGAAAGCATCGGTCGCGGCCGACACGACGTAGTACACGCGCCCCGCGACGACGTTGGTTGCCGCACCGGTCGCGGTGAACACGATGGCGTCACCGTTGGCGAGACCATGAGCCGTCGAAGTGACCACATTGGTAGCCGACGTCGCGCCCGTGACGGTGGTGCCCTTGGCGATCCGGTTGGTCGTGATCGCCTCCAGCAGGCCCCGAGTGCGGCGCGCGGTGCCGTTGGTGTTCGGGTTGGCAAAGGTCCCGTTGATGAACGAGAAGTTCACGTCGAGCGCGATCGACTTCAGGGTCTCGGCGACCTGCCAGGACAGTTCAGCACTGACCGGGTTCGATCCATCGACACTGCGGAACGGCGCGGCACCGGGCGTAGCGAGTGCCCCGAACGCGGCCTGCTTCGTGTACGAGACCTCGACTTTCTCCTGGTGGATCTGGACGACGTTGCGGACGTTCGCCCGCACCCGGGCCTCAGCGGTCGGCGCGGTAGCGCCCTCCACTTTGGTGCGCTGCGCGGGGTCGCGCAGATCGCTGGTCTGCCACTCGAACTCCTGGCTGGTGGTCTGGCGACCACCGGTGAGGCCACCGATCGCGGACAGCAGCGGCGTCGAAGACGGGGTGATCGCGAACAGTTCGCCCGCGTAGTTGGGAAGGTTGAAACTGGTGCCCATTCCGGTGATACCGGCCATGGTCTACTCCTATGCTTGTGCGGCGGCCTGCCGCTTGAGGTTGATGACGGCCGCGAAGTCGCGGCGCTTCTGCGCCTCTCGGATCTGTTCGTCGAGGCTGGCCGGCGGTGGCGTTGGTGCCCCGCCGAAGTCCCCACCACTGCGACCCGGCCCCTTCGGGGGCGCGAGCTTGGCGAGCTTGTCGACGGCGGCCGTGATGGCCGTGGAGTCGACTTCGCCGGACTCATCGAGGAACCGGGACACGTCGACCAGGTCCGCCAGGTCGGTAACGTCGACGCCTTTCGCAGAAGCCGCGGCTTTGAACTCGGCAGCGGCCAGGCGGGCTCCGAACGTCTTCGCAGTCTCGGCGGCGCCTTCCGCTTTCGCGGTGGCCACGGCTTTCTCCTGATCGGACATCATGGACGCTTTGAGCTTTTCCAGCTCGGTGGCGGCCTTCGCGTTCTCCTTGGCGCGCTTCTCGTGCTTGCGAGCCTCGGCCTTCCAGTCGGTCTCCTCCGCCGCTGGGGCGTCGGTGACCGGTGGAGGCTCAGGGGTCGGCGGCGCGGTTTCCTCGGTGTTGACAGTGGTGTCGGACATGTTCGCTCCCGTGCGGGATCGTGCATCGGCCATGCGGCGTCAGCGGAATGGATGGGTTGGTGCAACCGCCATGCGGCGGTGGTCTGGGATAATCGAGGCTTGTAGATCCCTAGGGAGGGCACATATGGCCGCCGAAGAAGTCGGCCCACTTCAATACGCGTCGTTTGGGGTCGCGGTTCTGGCGCTCGCCTTGAGCGTCGCAGCGTTGACTTGGCAGTTTGTTCTTCATACGCTCACCGGAGCGCGCGCCAAGGTGGAGCTTCGGGAGGGGCTGTATGGCTCAGGCGGAGTTGTCACCATCAAAGCGGGCAAGCTGCCGGATGCAGCATCGCTACAGTCGTTGGCCAGCAATGGTTACCGGACCCATGTATACAGCGTTTGCGTTCGCAGCATCGGCCGTATGCCCGTGACCGTTGAGGATATTCGCTTGAGGAGTTCTTCCGGTGGGTCGTTTCAACCCGTCGGAGAACTGATGGGGCCGAAACTGCCGATTCGCCTTGAGGCCACGGGAGGTGTCGAGACCTGGATCATCGAGGCGCAAGCGGTGGATGCTGCGTTTGAGGCGTTGGCTGAGGTGTCATCTGATGATTCGTATCGGGTCTGGGCGGAAGTGCGCCTAGGCGATGGCCGTGTCAAGCGCGGTAGTGGTGAAATCACGCGCGTGCCGCACCGCTGAAGCAACATCACCCAGCGCGATCTACTGAAAACATGGGTTCGTAGAACCGGGACTCCAGAACGGCACTGGCGGGTTCGCCGCGCTCGTAGGCGAGTGCGTGGACCCGCCACACGTACGCCCGGGCGCGGGCGAGTGCCTGCGCGTTGGTCTCGGTTGGTTCGGCCGGCAGCCAGCCGGCCGCCGAGTGGTCGTCAGTCCAGACGTGCCCGAGGAACATCTCGCCCTTGTGGAGGGCGATACGTCGCGTCGGCCTGGCCGTGGTCTTGTCGTAGCCGGGAGCGGCCCCGGTGAACTCTGGCGCGGTGTCGCCCCAACGGTTCTCGGTCATCGGTGGTACCCCTCCCAGGCGTCGCCGTACGGGTCTGCTGTCCAGTCCGGCCCCGGCATCCAGGAGTCGTCGGCGATGAACTCCGCCTCGATATACCAGGCGGACCCTTGCCGGTACACGTCGTGGATGATGTAGCGGGCGTTCCTGTTGACGACGATCTCGCGCTCTTTGGTGCCGTAGTTCGATACGGGCATGACGTTCATCGCGCTGTACCCCTGGGGGACGCGGAACATCCAGTAAATCTGCCCGTTGAACGCCGCTTTTCGGCCGATCGACGCGCTGGTGAATCCTTTCTCGGTGAACACTTTTCCGACGAGTGCCTGCATCGACGCGGGGTCGCTGAAGTCGGCGCCGAGCGATTTGGCGACACCCGCACCGACTCCACGATGGATGATGATCGACTCCGGTAGCGAAGCTTTCGCGAATGCCGAATCGAGATCGGCGAGCAGCTTGTTGTAGTAGGTCGGGTTGTACGGATCTTTCCAGCCGCGTAGGGCGTCGTTGACCAGGCTGTAGTCACTACCAGTGTATGCCGTGACGGCTCGTCTCTCGTCCGGCGTGAGGCTGGGTAGCGGTACCTCACTCATGGCCCAGTCGACGGCCGGGCCGTTGTGGCGGTCGCGGCGTCCGGCGCGCATTCCCGGCATCCGGTTTCGAGCGCGGCGTTCCAGTTCGGCCCACAGTGCCCGTAGCGTGGCGGCCCGCTGTTCGTCGGTCTTGAGCTGTCCGAGGCGGCGGCGGACGTACTTCACCGGGTCGCCAGCCTTCTTGAGCTTCTTCAGGAACGCGTTGTGCTTGGCGTCGGCGCTGCCTTTGTCGGCGAGCGCTTCGAACCGGTCGACAGCTGCGGCAAGGTCCGCGTCGCCACTGCCTGCGGCGAGTGCGTCGGTGAGCGTCGACAGTGTCGTGTCGTCGTCGACGTCGAGCAGCTTCGCGAGCGCGGCGTCGCCGGGTTTCGGAGGCGGAGGCGGCGGAGGTACTGGGGGAACGAGTGGAGCGATCGGCGGCGGTGGTGGTGGCCAGATCGCTCCGGCGCTGTCGTTGCCGCCCCCGGTCGGGATGTTTCCCGCGCCGATGCTCTCCCGGTACGGGAGGCGCTTCAGTTGCGGATTGTCGCGGAGGTGTTCCCGCATCGCGGCTTGCCACTGCCGGGTTTTCTGGCCGGCACCTTGGCGTTCCTCGGGGGTGACCGCACCGGCCTTGCGTGTCTTCCATTTGCGGATCTGCCGCTCTATGGCGCGTTGCCGTTGGCGGGCGTCGTCGCCCTCGGGGTCGGGGGTCGGTCGCGCGGGTAGCCGGGTCACGCCCGGCAGGTAGGCACTGACCGAATGACGGCAGTTCGGATGGAACAGAC
>Ga0233365_1000618_pt1 | contig 16021 bp, 10 predicted proteins | sample ElkDunMinimDraft_27_FD_191535 | JGI IMG/M metagenome (GOLD analysis project Ga0233365, IMG submission 191535) | Fecal eukaryotic communites from dung pellets of Tule Elk in California, USA - Elk Dung C36 | ecosystem: Host-associated > Mammals > Digestive system > Large intestine > Fecal | place...
AGACGCGCGAATTCCTGTCCGAGTCGCGCTTCGAGTTGCGCAAGGTCGTCTGGCCGACGCGCCAGGAAGCCATGCGCATGACCTGGGTGGTGATGATCGTGGTGGTGGTCATCGCGCTGCTGCTGGCCGGTTTCGACACCGTCATCCAGTGGCTGGTGAAGTTGTTCCTCGGGCAATGAGTGGAGACACGGGTTTGATGGAAGCCGAAAGCGTCAAGCGTTGGTATGTGGTGCACGCCTACTCCGGCTTCGAGAAGTCGGTGGCCCAGGCGCTGCGTGACCGCATCGCCCGTGCCGAGATGCAGGACCGTTTCGGCGATGTCCTGGTCCCGACGGAGGAAGTGGTGGAAATGCGCTCCGGCCAGAAGCGCCGTTCCGAGCGCAAGTTCTTCCCGGGCTACGTGCTGGTCCAGATCGCCACCCGCGACGAGGGCGGCATCCCGCGCATGGACAGCGAGAGCTGGCACCTGGTCAAGGAAACCCCGAAGGTGATGGGCTTCATCGGCGGCACCGCCGACCGTCCGCTGCCAATCCGCGACGAGGAGGCGGCCGCCATCCTCGACCGCGTCCAGGAAGGCGTCGAGAAGCCCCGTCCCAAGGTGCTGTTCGAGCCGGGCCAGATGGTCCGCGTGGTCGACGGCCCGTTCAACGACTTCAACGGCGTGGTCGAAGAGGTCAACTACGAGAAGAGCCGCCTGCGCGTGGCGGTGCTGATCTTCGGTCGCTCCACCCCGGTGGAGCTGGAGTTCGGGCAGGTCGAGAAGGCCTGAGGCCACGGGCTGCGGCCTGAGCCAAAACCCGCTATACTAGCCGGCTTCCCCGCCCGGGGTGGCCGCGCAGAAACGCAGGCCGCCGCATGGCGGTCTTTCGCGTGGAAGGGCAGCGCGACGCCGGGACGCGTGCCGCCCTCGATCCAACGTTCCCGGCCCGATGGGGAGCCTGAAAAGGCGTTTGCACCCGGAGAGACCTAGAAATGGCAAAGAAAGTAGTCGGTTACATCAAGCTGCAGGTGAAGGCCGGGCAGGCCAACCCCTCGCCGCCGGTCGGTCCTGCGCTGGGTCAGCGCGGGCTGAACATCATGGAGTTCTGCAAGGCGTTTAACGCTGCGACCTCCAAGCTCGAGCCGGGTCTGCCGACCCCGGTCATCATCACCGCGTACTCGGACCGTACGTTCACCTTCGTGACCAAGAGCACGCCGGCGACGGTGCTGCTGAAGAAGGCCGCGGGCGTGACCTCCGGTTCCAAGCGTCCGAATACCGAGAAGGTGGGCAAGGTCACCCGCGCCCAGCTCGAGGAAATCGCCAAGGCGAAGGAAGCGGATCTGACCGCGGCCGAGCTGGAAGCGGCGGTTCGTACCATCGCGGGCTCCGCCCGTTCGATGGGTCTGGTGGTGGAGGGCTGAGCACATGGCACTGAACAAGCGACAGAAGGCGATCAAGGCTGCCGTGCAGCCGGGCAAGGCGTACCCGATCGATGAGGCCCTGAAGATCGTCCAGGAACAGAGCAAGGCCAAGTTCGTCGAGGCCGTCGACGTGGCCGTCCGTCTTGGCGTCGACGCCAAGAAGTCCGACCAGCAGGTGCGCGGCTCGACCGTGCTGCCGCAGGGCACGGGCAAGACCGTGCGCGTGGCGGTGTTCGCCCCGGCCGGCGCGAAGGCCGACGAGGCCCTGGCGGCCGGTGCCGACGCGGTCGGCATGGACGACCTGGCCGAGAAGATGCAGGCCGGCGACCTGAACTACGACGTGGTCATCGCCACGCCGGACGCGATGCGCGTGGTCGGCAAGCTCGGCACCCTGCTGGGTCCGCGCGGCCTGATGCCGAACCCGAAGGTCGGCACCGTGTCCCCGAACCCGGGCGAGGCGGTGAAGAACGCCAAGGGCGGCCAGGTGCGCTACCGCACCGACAAGGCCGGCATCATCCACTGCACCATCGGCAAGGCCGACTTCGAGGCCGGTCGCCTGAAGGAGAACCTGCAGGCGCTGCTGGCCGACCTGGTCAAGGCCAAGCCCGCCACCTCCAAGGGCCAGTACCTGCAGAAGATCTCGGTCAGCTCGACCATGGGTCCCGGCGTCATCGTCGACCAGTCGTCGCTGAGCCTGAAGTAATCGTGTTACCGCCGCGCCCGGAAACGGGCACGGCGTTGAGGGCGGTCGCCGCGGATCCCGCGGCGACAGCCGTCAAAGACCGCAGGTGCGGTCAGCGCGCAACGACGACGGGCATGGAGCTCGTGCTGGCAGGGAATCGCCGTCGCTGCAGCGGGACCGCTTAATCGAATCCTCCCCGGATCCGCCTGCGTAGATGGTGCCGCCTTCTGGAAGTTGTCTGGTGCGTTCACGGACCGCCAGCGGACAGAGGCCACCGACCCGGGACCTTCGGGTCCCCGGCGTCCATGGACCGGATGCCGTCCAGGACCGCAAGCGGCAGGAGTCGCGAGCGGAGTCAATAAGTGAGGAGTGTATGGCTCTCAATCTGTCCCAGAAGCAAGAAGTTGTCGCCGAACTGGCAGACGTCGCCGCCAAGGCACACTCCCTGGTCGCCGCCGAATACGCAGGCACGACGGTCGCGCAAATGACCGCCATGCGCAAGAAGGCTCGCGAGGAAGGCGTTTTCTTGAAGGTTGTCAAGAACACGCTGGCCGTGCGTGCCATCGAGGGTACCGAGTACGAGTGCGTCAAGGACAAGCTCGTCGGGCCCCTGCTGTATGCGTTTTCGACGGAGGAGCCCGGCGCCGCCGGTCGCCTGATCAAGGAATTCGCCAAGGGCAACGACAAGCTGCAGCCGAAGGTGGTCTCCGTGGGTGGCGAGCTGTATCCGGCCAGCCATGTGGACGTGCTGGCTGCGCTGCCGACGCGCGACCAGGCGCTGGCGATGCTCGCCCGCGTGCTGATCGAGCCCGCTGCGATGTTCGCCCGTGCCGTCAAGGCCGTGGCCGACAAGCAGGGTGGTGGCGAAGCGCCGGCCGAGGCCGTCGCCGAAGCCCCGGCCGAAGCCTGAGTTCGACGTCATCCGGTTCGTGTGAACCCAACCCCAGATAATTTCCAAAGGTAAACGCAATGTCCCTTACCAACGAACAGATCGTCGACGCGATCGCCGAAAAGTCCCTGATGGAAGTGGTGGAGCTGGTCAAGGCCATCGAAGAGAAGTTCGGCGTCTCCGCCGCCGCCCCGGTCGCCGTGGCTGCCGCCGCCGGCCCGGCCGCTGCCGTCGAAGAGCAGACCGAGTTCACCGTCACGCTGAAGTCGGCCGGCGACAAGAAGGTCGAAGTGATCAAGGCCGTTCGCGCGATCACCGGCCTGGGCCTGAAGGAAGCCAAGGACCTCACCGAGGCCGGTGGCGTCCTGAAGGAAGGCGTCTCGAAGGAAGAAGCCGAGAAGTGCAAGAAGGACCTCGAAGCGGCCGGTGCGACCGTCGAAGTCAAGTGATGTGACGGGCCGCGCGATCCGCGCGCGGCCACCGGCGCATCATCCCGCGCAGGCGGGGGATCCACGGCTCCCGCAACACGGGAGCCAACCGAGGTAGTGATTGGCCCTCCATCGAGTGCAAATCAAAGCAGGAACCGCCGCATTCCCGCCCGCGCGGGAATGACGGTGGAAGCCGAGGCTGGGGACGACATGTCCCCGGCCTTCGGCCGTTGTTAAGGCCGGACTCCGGAAACGGGGTCAGGACCCGGTCGCGGCGCCCGCGCGCCGTGCCGGTCCCGGACCCGGGCTTCCCGGTCCGCCTCCATACAGTGGTCAGTGGTCAGTAGCGGGAGAAGGCGTGCTGGTGCCGGCAATACCAGCGACTGTCCAGTGACAACTTTTCGTTTTTCCAGGGCCCGCGTCCGCGCAGGTCCCAGACCGAGGCATCAGCTCCCCATGACGACGTCCCAGTTCCAGACGAACTATTCGTTCACCGAGAAGAAGCGCATCCGCAAGAACTTCGGCAAGCGCCGCTCGATCCTCGAGGTGCCGTTCCTGCTCGCCATCCAGGTCGACTCGTACCGCGAGTTCCTGCAGGCCGACAAGGACCCGAACAAGCGCGAGGACAAGGGCCTGCACGCAGCGCTCAAGTCGGTGTTCCCGATCGTCAGCTACAACGGCTATGCCGCGCTCGAGTACGTCGGCTACAAGCTCGGCGAGCCGGTGTTCGACGAGCGCGAATGCCGCCAGCGCGGCATGAGCTACGGCGCGCCGCTGCGCGTGACCGTGCGCCTGGTGATCTACGACCGCGAGTCGTCGAACAAGGCCATCAAGTACGTGAAGGAGCAGGAGGTCTACATGGGCGAGATCCCGCTCATGACCGAGAACGGCACCTTCATCGTCAACGGCACCGAGCGCGTCATCGTCTCGCAGCTGCACCGTTCGCCCGGCGTTTTCTTCGACCACGACCGCGGCAAGACCCACAGCTCGGGCAAGCTGCTGTTCTCCGCGCGCGTGATCCCGTACCGCGGCTCGTGGCTGGACTTCGAGTTCGACCCGAAGGATGCGCTGTACACCCGCATCGACCGCCGCCGCAAGCTGCCGGTCAGCGTGCTGCTGCGCGCGCTGGGCTACTCCAACGAGGAGATGCTCAACGAGTTCTTCGAGATCAACACCTTCCACATCCTGCCCGAGGGCGAGGGCGTGCAGCTGGAGCTGGTGCCCGAGCGCCTGCGCGGCGAGACGCTGAACTTCGACCTGGCCGATGGCGACAAGGTGATCGTCGAGGCTGGCAAGCGCATCACCGCGCGCCACGTCAAGCAGCTGGAGGCCGCCGGCGTCGCCGCGCTGGCCGTGCCGGACGACTACCTGGTCGGTCGCGTGCTGTCGCACGACGTCATCGACGCCTCGACCGGCGAACTGATCGCGCTGGCCAACGACGAGATCAACGAGGACACCCTGCAGGCGCTGCGCAAGGCCGGCATCGAAGCGGTGGGCACGATCTGGACCAACGACCTCGATCGCGGTCCCTACCTGTCCAACACGCTGCGCGTGGACGCGACCAAGACCCAGCTCGATGCGCTGGTCGAGATCTACCGCATGATGCGTCCCGGCGAGCCGCCGACCAAGGACGCCGCGCAGAACCTGTTCCACAACCTGTTCTTCTCCTTCGAGCGCTACGACCTCTCGGCCGTGGGCCGCATGAAGTTCAACCGCCGCCTGGGCCGCCGCGAGGTGACCGGCGCCGCGGTGCTGTACGACGCCAAGTACTTCGCCGAGCGAAAGGACGAGGAGTCCGTGCGCCTGCGCGAGGCCTGTGGCGACACCTCCGACATCCTCGACGTGATCAAGGTCCTGACCGAGATCCGCAACGGCCGTGGCGTGGTGGACGACATCGACCACCTGGGCAACCGTCGCGTGCGTTCGGTGGGCGAGATGGCCGAGAACGTGTTCCGCGTCGGCCTGGTGCGCGTGGAGCGCGCCGTGCGCGAGCGCCTGACCATGGCCGAGGCCGATGGCCTGACCCCGCAGGAGCTGATCAACGCCAAGCCGGTCGCGGCCGCGGTCAAGGAGTTCTTCGGCTCATCGCAGCTGTCGCAGTTCATGGACCAGAACAACCCGCTGTCGGAAGTCACCCACAAGCGCCGCGTCTCGGCCCTGGGCCCGGGCGGCCTGACCCGCGAGCGCGCCGGCTTCGAAGTGCGCGACGTGCACCCGACCCATTACGGCCGCGTCTGCACCATCGAAACGCCTGAAGGCCCGAACATCGGCCTGATCAACTCGCTGGCGGTGTTCGCCCGCACCAACCGCTACGGCTTCCTGGAGACGCCGTACCGCAAGGTCGTGGACGGCCGCGTCACCGACGAGATCGAGTACCTGTCGGCGATCGAGGAGAACGAGTTCGTCATCGCGCAGGCCGACTCCCCGCAGGACGCCAAGGGCAACCTCGACGCGCAGTTCATCTCCTGCCGCTTCCAGGGCGAGAACCTGCTCAAGCCGCCGGCCGAGATCCACTACATGGACGTCTCGCCGATGCAGACCGTGTCGGTCGCCGCGGCGCTGGTGCCGTTCCTGGAGCACGACGACGCCAACCGCGCGCTGATGGGCGCCAACATGCAGCGCCAGGCCGTGCCGACGCTGCGTGCGCAGAAGCCGCTGGTGGGCACCGGCATCGAGCGCGCCGTGGCGCGCGACTCGGGCGTGACGGTGAACGCCCGCCGTGGCGGCGTGATCGAGCAGATCGACGCCGGCCGCATCGTGGTCAAGGCCAACGAGGACGAGATCGTCGGCGAGACCGATGCCGGCGTCGACATCTACAACCTGATCAAGTACACCCGTTCCAACCAGAACACCTGCATCAACCAGACTCCGCTGGTGAACGTGGGCGACGTGGTGGCGCGCGGCGACGTGCTGGCCGATGGCCCCTCGACCGACATCGGCGAGCTGGCCCTGGGCCAGAACATGCTGGTCGCCTTCATGCCCTGGAACGGCTACAACTTCGAGGACTCGATCCTGCTCTCCGAGCGCGTCGTCCAGGAAGACCGCTACACCACGATCCACATCGAGGAACTGACGGCCGTCGCCCGCGACACCAAGCTGGGGCCGGAGGAGATCTCGGCCGACATTCCCAACGTCTCCGAGCAGGCGCTCAACCGCCTCGACGAGTCGGGCGTGGTGTACATCGGCGCCGAAGTGCGCGCCGGCGACATCCTGGTCGGCAAGGTCACGCCCAAGGGCGAGAGCCAGCTGACCCCGGAAGAGAAGCTGCTGCGCGCGATCTTCGGCGAGAAGGCCTCGGACGTGAAGGACAGCTCGCTGCGCGTGCCCCCGGGCATGGACGGCACCGTCATCGACGTGCAGGTCTTCACCCGCGACGGCATCGAGAAGGACAAGCGCGCGCGCCAGATCGAGGAATCCGAGGTCAAGCGCGTCAAGAAGGACTTCGACGACCAGTTCCGCATCCTCGAGGCTGCCATCTACGACCGCCTGCGTTCGCAGCTGCTGGGCAAGGTCGCCAACGGCGGCCCGGGCGTGAAGAAGGGCGACACGGTGACCTCGCTGGTGCTCGACGGGCTGAAGAAGTCCGACTGGTTCCAGCTGCGCATGAAGGACGAAGACGCCTCCGACGCGATCGAGCGCGCGCAGAAGCAGATCGAGATCCACGAGAAGGAGTTCGAGAAGCGCTTCGCCGACAAGCGCGGCAAGATCATGCAGGGCGACGATCTCGCGCCGGGCGTGCTCAAGATGGTCAAGGTCTACCTGGCCGTGAAGCGCCGCATCCAGCCCGGCGACAAGATGGCCGGCCGCCACGGCAACAAGGGTGTGGTGTCGACGATCGTGCCGGTCGAGGACATGCCGCACATGGCCAACGGCGAGACGGTCGACATCGTGCTCAACCCGCTGGGCGTGCCGTCGCGTATGAACATCGGCCAGATCCTGGAGACGCACCTGGGCTGGGCGGCCAAGGGCCTCGGCCGCAAGATCGACGCGATGCTGCAGGCGCAGGCCAAGGTGGCCGACCTGCGCAAGTTCCTCGACGAGATCTACAACCACGACAAGGAGCTGGTCGCCCAGCGCGTCGACCTCAGGCAGTTCAGCGACGAGGAACTGATCACCCTGGCCAAGAACCTCACCGACGGCGTGCCGATGGCCACCCCGGTGTTCGACGGCGCCAGCGAGGCCGAGATCAAGCGCATGCTCGAGCTCGCCGACCTGCCGACCGGTGGCCAGGCGCAGCTGTTCGACGGCCGTACCGGCGAGGCGTTCGAGCGCAAGGTCACGGTGGGCTACATGCACATGCTGAAGCTCAACCACCTGGTCGACGACAAGATGCACGCCCGTTCGACCGGCCCGTACTCGCTCGTCACCCAGCAGCCGCTGGGCGGCAAGGCGCAGTTCGGCGGCCAGCGCTTCGGTGAAATGGAAATGTGGGCGCTGGAAGCCTACGGCGCGGCCTACACCATGCAGGAAATGCTGACGGTGAAGTCCGACGACGTGCAGGGCCGCAACCAGATGTACAAGAACATCGTCGACGGCGAGTACGAGATGGTCGCCGGCATGCCGGAGTCCTTCAACGTGCTGGTCAAGGAAATCCGCTCGCTGGCGATCAACATGGAGCTTGAGGAGCACTGAGGCACCGCGCGCGGGCAGGGCATGGCCCTTCCCGCGCGGGCAACGGACCGACCTCGACATCCTCAATCCTGGAGAAAGACATGAAAGACCTGCTCAACCTCTTCAACCAGCACCGTCCGACGCCGGACTTCGACGCGATCAAGATCGCGCTGGCGTCGCCGGACCTGATCCGTTCGTGGTCCTACGGCGAGGTGAAGAAGCCCGAGACCATCAACTACCGCACCTTCAAGCCCGAGCGCGACGGCCTGTTCTGCGCCGCGATCTTCGGCCCGATCAAGGACTACGAGTGCCTGTGCGGCAAGTACAAGCGCATGAAGCACCGCGGCGTGGTCTGCGAGAAGTGCGGCACGGAAGTGACGCTGGCCAAGGTGCGCCGCGAGCGCATGGGCCACATCGACCTGGCCTCGCCGGTCGCGCACATCTGGTTCCTCAAGTCGCTGCCCTCGCGCATCGGCCTGATGCTGGACATGACCCTGCGCGACATCGAGCGCATCCTGTACTTCGAGGCGTTCGTGGTCACCGAGCCGGGCCTGACCCCGCTCGAGCGCGGCCAGCTGCTCAATGAAGAGCAGTTCATGCAGATGCGCCAGGAGCACGGCGACGACTTCGACGCCGCCATGGGCGCCGAAGCCGTGTACGACCTGCTGCGCACGATCGACCTGCAGGCCGAGACGGTCAAGCTGAAGGAAGAGATCGCCGCCACGGGTTCGGAAACCAAGCTCAAGCGCCTCACCAAGCGCATCAAGCTGGTCGAGGCCTTCCTCGAGTCGGGCAACCGCCCCGAGTGGATGGTCATGACCGTGCTGCCGGTGCTGCCGCCGGACCTGCGTCCGCTGGTGCCGCTGGACGGCGGCCGCTTCGCGACCTCCGACCTCAACGACCTGTACCGCCGCGTCATCAACCGCAACAACCGCCTGCGCCGCCTGCTCGAGCTCAACGCGCCGGACATCATCGTGCGCAACGAAAAGCGCATGCTGCAGGAATCGGTCGATGCCCTGATGGACAACGGCCGCCGCGGCCGCGCCATCACCGGCACCAACAAGCGCCCGCTCAAGTCGCTGGCCGACATGATCAAGGGCAAGCAGGGCCGTTTCCGCCAGAACCTGCTGGGCAAGCGCGTCGACTACTCGGGCCGTTCGGTCATCGTGGTCGGCCCGACCCTGCGCCTGCACGAGTGCGGCCTGCCCAAGAAGATGGCGCTGGAGCTGTTCAAGCCATTCATCTTCGCCAAGCTGCAGCGCCGTGGCCTGGCCACGACGATCAAGGCCGCCAAGAAGCTGGTCGAGCGCGAAGAGGCCGACGTGTGGGACATCCTCGAAGAGGTGATCCGCGAGCACCCGGTGCTGCTCAACCGCGCCCCGACCCTGCACCGCCTGGGCATCCAGGCGTTCGAGCCGGTGCTGATCGAAGGCAAGGCGATCCAGCTGCACCCGCTGGTCTGCACCGCGTTCAACGCCGACTTCGACGGTGACCAGATGGCCGTGCACGTCCCGCTGAGCCTCGAGGCCCAGCTGGAAGCGCGCGCGCTGATGATGTCGACCAACAACATCCTCTCGCCCGCCAATGGCGAGCCGATCATCGTGCCTTCGCAGGACGTGGTGCTCGGCCTGTACTACATGACCCGCGCGCTGGAGAACACCCCGGGCGAGGGCATGGTGTTCGCCAACGTCGCCGAGGCGCGCCGCGCCTACGACAACAAGGTCGCCGGCCTGCACGCCAAGGTGAAGGTGCGCATCACCGAGACGGTGATCGACGAGGAAGGCAACCGCGAGAAGAAGACCTCGATCGTGGACACCACGATCGGGCGCGCGCTGCTGGCCGAGATCCTGCCCGAGGGCCTGCCGTTCGCGCTGGCCAACACCGAGCTGAGCAAGAAGAACATCCTGCGCCTGATCAACAGCTGCTACCGCCAGCTGGGCCTGAAGGACACGGTGGTGTTCGCCGACAAGCTGATGTACACCGGCTTCGGCTTCGCGACCCGGGCCGGCGTGTCGATCGGCATCGACGACATGACCATCCCCAACGAGAAGAAGGGCATCCTCGCCGAGGCCGAAGCCGAGGTGCTGGAGATCCAGCAGCAGTACCAGTCGGGCCTGGTCACCGCCGGCGAGCGCTACAACAAGGTGGTCGACATCTGGTCGCGCACGAACGAGCGCGTGGCCAAGGCGATGATGGACACCATCGGCACCGAGACCGTGACCAACGCCAAGGGCGAGCAGGTCGCGCAGAAGTCGATGAACTCGATCTACATCATGGCCGACTCCGGCGCGCGTGGTTCGCAGGCGCAGATCCGCCAGCTGGCCGGCATGCGCGGCCTGATGGCCAAGCCCGACGGCTCGATCATCGAGACGCCGATCACCTCGAACTTCCGCGAAGGTTTGAACGTCCAGCAGTACTTCATCTCGACCCACGGCGCCCGTAAGGGTCTGGCGGACACCGCGCTGAAGACGGCGAACTCCGGTTACCTGACCCGTCGACTGGTCGACGTGGCCCAGGACGTCGTGATCACCGAGACCGACTGCGGGACCATGAACGGCCTGACCATGACGCCGATCGTGGAAGGCGGCGACGTGGTCGAGCCGCTGCGCGACCGCGTGCTGGGCCGTGTCGTGGCCGAGGACGTGTTCCTGCCCGGCAACGACGAGGATCCGATCGTCACCCGCAACACCCTGCTGGACGAGGCATGGGTGCAGAAGCTGGAAGACGCGAGCGTGCAGTCGTTCAAGGTGCGCTCGACGATCACCTGCGAAAGCAGCTTCGGCGTCTGCGCGTATTGCTACGGCCGCGACCTGGGCCGTGGCCACATCGTCAACCTCGGCGAAGCGGTGGGCGTCGTCGCCGCGCAGTCGATCGGCGAGCCCGGCACGCAGCTGACCATGCGTACGTTCCACATCGGTGGCGCGGCCTCGCGTGCGGCTGCCATCGACAACGTGACGGTCAAAACCACCGGCTCGATCAAGTTCAACAACCTCAAGACGGTGCAGCACGCCAGTGGCAACCTGACCGTGGTCTCGCGTTCGGGCGAGCTGTCGGTGCTCGACGGCCACGGCCGCGAGCGCGAGCGCTACAAGCTGCCCTACGGCGCGACCATCACCGTCAAGGACGGCGCCGAGATCAAGGCCGGCCAGACCGTCGCCAACTGGGATCCGCACAACCACCCGATCGTCTCGGAAGTGGCGGGTTCGATCCGCTTCGTGGACTTCGTCGACGGCGTCACCGTCATCGAGAAGACCGACGAGCTGACCGGCCTGGCTTCGCGCGAGATCACCGATCCCAAGCGCCGGGGCTCGCAGGGCAAGGACCTGCGCCCGATCGTGCGGATCGTCGACAAGGACGGCAACGACCTCAACATCCCGGGCACCGACCTGCCGGCGCAGTACCTGCTGCCGCCGCGCTCGATCGTCAACCTGCAGGACGGCGCCCCGGTGGGCGTGGGCGACGTGGTCGCCAAGATCCCGCAGGAAGCCTCCAAGACCCGCGACATCACCGGTGGTCTGCCGCGCGTGGCCGACCTGTTCGAGGCGCGCAAGCCCAAGGACCCGGCGATCCTGGCCGAGAAGTCGGGCGTGGTCAGCTTCGGCAAGGACACCAAGGGCAAGCAGCGCCTGATCATCAAGGGCGCCGACGGCGAGGATCACGAGGAGCTGATTCCCAAGTACCGCCAGATCATCGTGTTCGAGGGCGAGCACGTGGAGAAGGGCGAGACCGTGGTGGACGGCGAGCCGAGCCCGCAGGACATCCTGCGCCTGCTGGGCGTGGAGCCGCTGGCCTCGTACCTGACCAAGGAAATCCAGGACGTCTACCGCCTGCAGGGCGTGAAGATCAACGACAAGCACATCGAGGTGATCATTCGCCAGATGCTGCGCAAGGTCGAGATCACCGACCCGGGCGACAGCCGTTACCTGGCCGGCGAGCAGGCCGAGCGCCAGCGCGTGATCGAGGAGAACCTCAAGCTCGCCGCCAGGAACGAGCTGCCGGTGCGCGCCGACCCGGTCCTGCTGGGCATCACCAAGGCCTCGCTGGCGACCGAGTCGTTCCTCTCGGCGGCCTCCTTCCAGGAGACCACCCGCGTGCTCACCGAGGCGGCCGTCCGCGGCACCCGCGACAACCTGCGCGGGCTCAAGGAGAACGTGATCGTCGGTCGCCTGATTCCGGCCGGTACCGGTCTGGCGTACCATACCCGCCGCCGGAACAGGGCGACGGGCTTGACCGAGTCGGAACTGGATGCGCTTGCGGGCGCGCCGGTGGAAGCTGCGGCCCCGGTCGCCGCCGATCCGTCCACGGTCATGATCGAGGACGCTCCGGCGGGCGACGCGGCGGACCAGGAGTCCAGCGCGAGCTGATTGCGTGACCCCGGCCCCCCTCGTGGGGGCCCCAGATCTCGAAATGAGGCGCAGGGAGCGCCTCGTTTTCGGCCCAGGATGGGCGGAAGCAGCGTTTTGGTCCGGCGGCGGCTCACCGCGGCGCGGGACCGGAAGCATGGCTTGCGTTGACGGTCGCCGTCAGCGCGGGCTATACTTTTTCGTCTCGGCAGGTCGGGTACTCCCGCCTGCCGTCGTTTTCACGAGGGCATCCGCCCCGAAACCCAAGAACCCCTGACCGATGGCAACGATCAATCAGCTGGTGCGCAAGCCGCGCAGCCCTGAAATCTACAAGAGCACGTCGCCCGCGCTGGCCAACTGCCCGCAGCGCCGCGGTGTGTGCACCCGCGTGTACACCACGACCCCGAAGAAGCCGAACTCGGCTCTGCGCAAGGTCGCCAAGGTGCGCCTGACCAACGGGTACGAAGTCATTTCGTACATCGGTGGCGAAGGCCACAACCTGCAGGAGCACAGCGTGGTGCTGATCCGCGGCGGTCGCGTCAAGGACCTGCCGGGCGTGCGTTACCACACCGTGCGCGGCTCGCTCGACGCCGCCGGCGTCGCCAAGCGCAAGCAGGCGCGTTCCAAGTACGGCGCCAAGCGCCCGAAGGCCTGAGGAAACTGAATCATGTCGCGTAAAGGCAATACTCCCCAGCGTTCGGTCCTGCCCGATCCCAAGCACGGCAGCGAGACCATCGCCCGTTTCATCAACATGGTCATGCAGAGCGGCAAGAAGTCCGTCGCCGAGAAGATCGTGTACGGCGCCATGGACGTCATCGGCGAAAAGAACCCCAACCCTCTGGACGTCGTCGAGAAGGCCCTGGGCAACGTGTCTCCGGCGGTCGAGGTGAAGTCCCGCCGCGTCGGCGGCGCCACCTACCAGGTCCCGGTCGAAGTGCGTCAGTCGCGCCGCATGGCGCTGGCGATGCGCTGGCTGATCGAGTCGGCGCGCAAGCGCGGCGAGAACTCGATGCCGCGCAAGCTGGCCGGCGAGCTGCTGGACGCTTCGGAAAGCCGCGGCGGCGCGATCAAGAAGCGCGAAGAAACGCACCGCATGGCGGATGCGAACAAGGCGTTCGCGCACTACCGCTGGTAATACCCACCACGTGGGGGCCGGGCTTCGGTCCCCGCGGCGCCAACGGCGCCACTTCGGCGGCAATGCCGCATGCGATGCCCGATGCCGCCGCCAGGCGGCATTCGGCCATTGAAGAAGCGAGTCCCTCGCGACGGTCCCCGCCAAGATGCGCGGACTTCCCACCGCATTGAATCTGAGGCATACCCCGTGGCCCGCACGACCCCCATCGAACGCTACCGCAACTTCGGCATCATGGCGCACATCGACGCCGGCAAGACGACGACGTCGGAGCGCATCCTGTTCTACACCGGCAAGAGCCACAAGATCGGCGAGGTGCATGACGGCGCCGCGACGATGGACTGGATGGAGCAGGAGCAGGAACGCGGCATCACGATCCAGTCGGCCGCGACCACGGCGTTCTGGAAGGGCATGGACAAGTCCATGCCGGAGCACCGTTTCAACATCATCGACACCCCCGGGCACGTCGACTTCACGATCGAAGTCGAGCGCTCGCTGCGCGTGCTCGACGGCGCCGTGTTCGTGCTGTGCGCGGTCGGCGGCGTGCAGCCGCAGTCCGAGACGGTGTGGCGCCAGGCCAACAAGTACCACGTGCCGCGCATCGCGTTCGTCAACAAGATGGACCGCACCGGCGCCAACTTCTTCAAGGTCCGCGACCAGCTCAAGGCGCGCCTGGGCGCGTTCCCCGTGCCGATGCAGGTGCCGATCGGCGCCGAGGACGGCTTCGAGGGCGTGGTCGACCTGCTCAAGATGAAGGCGATCCACTGGGACACCGCTTCCCAGGGCCTGAACTTCGAGTACCGCGAGATCCCGGCCGAGCTGCAGGCCCAGGCCGAGGAGGCGCGCGCCTTCATGGTCGAGTCCGCCGCCGAAGCCAGCGAAGAGCTGATGGACAAGTATCTCGAGGGCGGCGAGCTGACCGAGGACGAGATCGTCTTCGGCCTGCGCGAGCGCACCCTGAAGACCGAGATCGTGCCGATGTTCTGCGGCACCGCGTTCAAGAACAAGGGCGTGCAGGCCATGCTCGACGGCGTGGTCAAGCTGCTGCCGTCGCCGGTCGACGTGCCGGCGGTGAAGGGTGTGGACGTCGATGACGAGACCAAGGAGCTGACCCGCGAGTCCAGCGACAAGGCGCCGTTCTCCGCGCTCGCGTTCAAGATCATGACCGACCCGTTCGTGGGTTCGCTGACCTTCTTCCGCGTCTATTCCGGCACGCTCAACGCCGGCGACGCCGTGCTCAACTCGGTGAAGAACAAGAAGGAGCGCATCGGCCGCCTGCTGCAGATGCACTCCAACAACCGCGAAGAGATCAAGGAAGTGCTGGCCGGCGACATCGCCGCCGCGGTGGGCCTGAAGGACGTCACCACCGGCGACACGCTGTGCGCCCAGGACGCGCCGATCGTGCTCGAGCGCATGAGCTTCCCGGAGCCCGTGATCTCGATGGCGGTCGAGCCCAAGACCAAGTCCGACCAGGAGAAGATGGGCCTGGCGCTGGGTCGCCTGGCGCAGGAAGACCCCTCGTTCCGCGTCAAGACCGACGAGGAATCGGGCCAGACCATCATCTCTGGCATGGGCGAGCTGCACCTGGACATCATCGTCGACCGCATGAAGCGCGAGTTCAACGTGGAGGCCAACGTCGGCAAGCCGCAGGTGGCCTACCGCGAGACGATCCGCTCCAGCGACGTCAAGTCCGACTACAAGCATGCCAAGCAGTCGGGCGGCAAGGGCCAGTACGGCCACGTGGTGATCGAGATGTCGCCGATGACCGCCGAGGACCGCGTGAAGTACGCGGCCGAGATCAAGGACGATTTCCTGTTCCTCAACGAGATCACCGGTGGCGTGATCCCGAAGGAGTTCATCCCGTCGGTCGAGAAGGGCATGCGCGAAACCATCACCAGCGGTCCGCTCGCGGGCTTCCCGGTGGTGGGCGTGAAGGTGAAGCTGGTGTTCGGTTCGTACCACGACGTCGACTCGTCGGAAATGGCGTTCAAGCTGGCCGCGTCGATGGCGTTCAAGCAGGGCTTCGCGAAGGCGTCGCCGGCGCTGCTCGAGCCGATCATGAAGGTCGAGATCGTCAGCCCCGAGGACTACCTGGGCGACGTGATGGGCGACGTCAGCCGCCGTCGCGGCGTGCTGCAGGGCCAGGACGACAGCCCCTCGGGCAAGATCATCAACGCGATGATCCCGCTGGGCGAGATGTTCGGCTACGCGACCTCGCTGCGTTCGATGTCGCAGGGCCGCGCCACCTTCACGATGGAGTTCGACCACTACGAAGAAGCGCCGGCGAACATCGCCGAAGCGGTCATCAAGAAGGGTTGATTCCCGGTTCCGCGGCACGTCGTCCAGCGACGTGCCGCCCCATATCACTGAATTAAGCAATCCAGAGGTTACAGACCATGGCAAAGGGCAAGTTCGAGCGCACCAAGCCCCACGTGAACGTGGGCACGATTGGTCACGTTGACCACGGCAAGACGACGCTGACGGCGGCGCTGACGAAGATCGGTGCGGAGCGTTTCGGCGGCGAGTTCAAGGCCT
>Ga0233365_1000619_pt1 | contig 16018 bp, 14 predicted proteins | sample ElkDunMinimDraft_27_FD_191535 | JGI IMG/M metagenome (GOLD analysis project Ga0233365, IMG submission 191535) | Fecal eukaryotic communites from dung pellets of Tule Elk in California, USA - Elk Dung C36 | ecosystem: Host-associated > Mammals > Digestive system > Large intestine > Fecal | place...
TGATGCAGGTAAGATCAAAAGACCTAAAGTAATTTTTTTTAAGTTCATTTGTGGTGTTTTAAATTTCTCAAAAATATAAACAATTATTTTAAAACAAAATTAGAAAGTAATAAGAAAGTGTTAAAAAGCAAAAAGACTTTCGATAATGAAAGTCTTTTTAAGAAAAATGCTATAATAAATTTAAACCGTTAGCAACTAAATGCGCTATTTCGGGTCTGTTTGCTTTTACTTTTAGTAAATGATCTAAAGCTTTATCATAAATAGTCAAATTGTTTTGTTTGGCTAATTCAACGATCTCCAATGTTAGTAACCAATCTTGCGGATGGTTTTGTATCAGATCAGATAAAATAACTTCTAAATCTTCGAGTGAATTTTGCTCGCGATATGTTCTTACTTTTTTATACAGATTTTCTAAAGCTTCACGTTCGGCAGATTTTATCGCTTTAATGGTTTTAGTAGTAGGAACGTGCGTGATCATATCAAAACTGTTGATATCAGCCGGACCCGAAAAAGCTGAAACTATTTTCTTGCCAACAGCCATATCATACGTTCCCCATTCCGGTTGAAACAAAATAGTATCGTTATGAGTAACCGTACAGTTTTTAAAGCTGATAATGATAATTTCGCCCTGAAGATTTCTTGATCCTGTGATAATTTCACCAGAAACTTTAATATCTCCTTCAAATTCTAGTTCAATATGCTTGCCTTCATATATATTGTATGCTTGCAAATCGCGTGGACTCATATCTTCTATGGTAAGATTGATGTTTTTTAGGCGACCAATCGGGCTTCCAAATCCTTCAGAATGATATTCTTTTCCGTGATTTACCAATTCTTTTTCTCGGTAAGCTAAAGCTGTTTTTCCTGTAGTTTGAATGTAAACTGGTTTTCCTTCATCTTCAATTACATTTGTAAAAACACCTGAAACCTGTAATCCTGTTGAAAGTTCAATTGTTCCCAGAGCTTTAGAATGAATCAGTTTTTTAATTCCGCTTAAGCCACCAGTTCGCAATGCCATTTTATTAGCAAATTCTTCTAAAACCATGCTCAACTCTGCAAAATCTTTTGTTACATATAATTGTGGTTGCGGTTTGGTAATATCGAACCCTTGGTAAGCAGCGTCTATACTATAAGGTAGCTTTTCAACTTTATCGGTCATACACCATTCGCTTTCACCAATTGACGACAACAAACCGGCTCCGTAAATTTTAGGATTTTCAACAGTTCCTATTAAACCGTATTCAACTGTCCACCAATGTAAATTACGAATCAATGCCATTTCTGATGGTTCTGTTGATTTCGCCTGTAAATCTTCAACTTTAGATCGAATTCTAATTAGTTCGCTTTCTGGTGTTCCTTCAGCTTCTTCTAAAATAGATAATTCACGGATTGCTTCGTAAATTTCATAATCGTGTGCAGATGAAATAGCTTTACACCCAATTTCACCGAATCTGCGTAAATATTCAGCATATTCTGGGTTGGCAATAATAGGAGCATGACCGGCACCTTCGTGAATAATATCCGGAGCTGGTGTGTATTCTATGTTTTCTAACTGGCGGATATCTGAAGCTATAACTAATACATTATAAGCCTGAAATTCCATAAAAGCATTCGGTGGAATAAAGCCGTCAACCGCAACCGCAGCCCAGCCAATTTCTTTTAAAATACGGTTCATTCCGTACATGCTTGGAATGCTTTCAATAGAAATTCCTGTTTTTTGTAAACCTTCTAAATAAGAAGAATGTGCAACTTTTGATAGATAATCCACATTTTTACGCATTACATAACGCCACACTGCTTGATTTATGGCAGTGTAATCTTCGTAACTTTGTGGTTTAATAAACTGTTTAAGGTGTTCTGGTAAACGATCAATTAACGGATTGGTTTCAAAATGCTCGTTCATATTTATTGTTGTTAGTATTTTAATAAATTTCTGATTTTCAAAAATAGTGCATTTTTATTACTTTTTGGTAAAGAATTGAATATTTGAATTGTGTTAAAAAAAGCTTTTTTTTATTTGAACTATTGTTTTTTAAAAATTAATACTTAAATTAGCCTTGTAAATTAACAATAAAATAATATAAATCTATTATGAAAAAAGTATTTTTATCTTTAGCAACAATTGCTTTTGTTGCTGTAGGGTCTTTAACGGTAACTTCTTGTGGAGGTGATGATTCAACACCGGGAACTACACCACCACCACCACCACCACCAGTTGAGTCAAATGGAAAAATGAAGTATAATAATCAAGATTTCGTTTTAGATATAGCGGTTTCTCAAATTTATGCTCAAAAAAATGCGCAAGGTCAAAATGTAGCTTCTGCTTTTAGATTACCTATTAATAATGGTCAAGACACTCTAACAGTAACTCGTTGGAATATTATTTCTTATAACGGAGAAGATGCGAATGCTGCAGAGAATTATCATCAAATCAGTATCTATGTACCTGTAAATGGGAATAGTATTGTAAAGCCAAATGCCGCTGAAAATATTTACTTTGCAGGAGCTGCAGTTTATGCAGGAAGTGTTGATACTCCTTTAGATTTAGGTCAATTAAGTGCTTTTGATATTAAGTTTAATAATTTTGTTGATACAGCTGATGATGCAGCTACTATTAACTATACAAGCAGTGTTACTGGAGCTAATGGAACTGTAACTACTGAATACGATGGTAAATTGAACGGAACATTTGCTTTTATCCCAACTGCTCCTAAAGGTAAAAATGTTAAGTTTTCACAAGGAGAGAAAATTAATTTAAATAATATTACTTTATCTAAAGTTACTACTTTAGTAAAATAATAAAGCTAATACAGAAAAAGGTCGGAATTTATTCCGACCTTTTTTGTTTGTTAAAAACTTGGATATTATTATTGTAACTTGAGAATACATTTATGATGAATTTTATTTTTTTTGTATGGTGGTAGATAATATGTTTTGTATGAGGCCATTCTATTTTAAGCCTATTACCCATTTAAAAATTTCGGAATACCTTTATTGAATAAAAGGTAGATTTTAAATTGTTGTTATCAATCATTACAGTTACTGAATATTAAAATATAAAGAGTAATAATAAATAAAGTGTGTCCAACAGAGTTTAAATTCTTTTTATTTATTCAATTCATGATTTTGAAATTAAACAAAAAAAGCCAGAAAATATTATTTTCTGGCCGTATTTATTTTCAGTTGAAGAACTGCTATTGTAATTTCATTTGATCGGTATTAACTCTCTCTCCTGTATTAACGGCTTTTTTTTCCACTTTTGCATCCGCTTTTGTAGCCTCTTTTACTATATTCTCTTTAGCTTTCTCAACTTTCTTTTCTACTTTTTTAGCAGCATTGTTAGTTGATGTTTTAACAGCAGAACCAGCTTTATTTGCGGCAGCTGTAGCTTCTTGTTTAACTTCTTCTACAGTTGAAAGAGCTTCACCTTTTAAAGTTGCCAATGCAGATTTAGCATCATTTAATTTTTTAGTTGCAGCTTGTTTTTCTTCTACAGTTACAGCTTTTTTCAATTCTTCTTCAGCTTCTTTAATTTTAGCTTCTAAAGTAGGTACAGTTTCTGCTACTTCTTCTTTTACAACGTTTAAAGTGTCTTCAACTTTTTCTGTGATTGAATCTAATTTGTTCTCTAAATTTTCTTGCGCAGCATCTTTCTTACAAGATGTGAAAACTAATCCACCAATAACTGCTAATGATAAAACGATTTTTTTCATAATAAATATTTTATTTAAATTAATTGCAAAATAAAACATTTTTATCGAGTGATTTTTAAAAATTGAAAAAAAACTTTTAAAATTGAACGTTTTATAAATGATTAGTATCTTTACAAGAATCCGAATTTTATCAGCTATGAAAAAAATTGTACTTCTTATTCTATTATATGTATCAATAGTTCCTGCGTTTGCTGCTGGTGATCCTTATTATATCAAGTCGGTTTCTTTCAATCAGGGTAATGAATCTCTTATTCCGATTTTTCGTTTGAATGAAACTTTTCGATTTTCGTTTGATGATTTAATGGGTAGCGAAACGGATTATTACTATAAAATTGTGCATTGTACACGTGATTGGAAACAATCGGATTTAAAAGTGACCGAATATTTAAGCGGAATGCAGAATTTGCGTATAACTACTTTTGAAACATCGTTCAATACCTTGCAGGCTTTTGTTCATTATAAACTTTCGTTGCCAAACCGAGATACCAAATTTATGATTTCGGGAAATTATAAGCTGGAGATTTATAATAATACAAACGAAAAAGTTATAGAACGCCGTTTTGTTTTGTACGAAGATTTGGCATCGGTTTCTATGGAAATTAAAAAAACTCGAAACTTAAAAGTAGCTGCTGCAAAGCAAAATGTTTATATGACAATTGATTTCGGAACAACTGTACTTCAAAATCCTAAAAAGAATGTAAATGTGGTGTTGTTGCAAAACGGACAATGGTACAATGCGCTTACTGGTTTAAATCCGCAATATGTGATTGGTAATCAGTTTCAATATCAGTACGATGAGGAAACAAACTTTTGGGGAGGAAATGAATTTTTGTTTTTTGACGATAGCGACATTAAACAAGTAAACAATAATGTAGAGAAAATTACTCGGAGTGATTTGTTCGAAATTACTTTGAGAGAGAAGTATCCGCTAAAAGAAAGTAACTTTTATACTTTTTATCAGGATATAAATGGCGGATTTAAAACCCGGAATGCCTTGCGCGAAAATCATAATACCGAAGCTGATTATGCCTGGGTTTATTTTAATTATCATTTAGATAAATTGCCATCATCGCAAAAATTATACATTGTGGGTATGTTCAATAATTACCAATTGAACAGCGATTACGAAGTAAAGTTCGATGAAACTACACAAACCTACACTACCGCATTGCTTTTAAAACAAGGATTTACCAATTACAAATACATTATTGCCAAAGCCGATGGTACTGTTTTAGATGAATTGAACCCCGATGGAAATTATTTTGAAACAGAAAACCAATACAATGCTTTGGTTTATTATAAGAATGATTCAGATCGTTACGAGAGAATTATTGGTCTTGGTAAAGCCGACAGTAAACTTATTACCAATTAAAAATTTATTTGTAATTTTGAATAAATTCTAAAATATGGTTTCAAAAATCACAAGAGGAATAAAAATTATTGTAAAAGTGCAGTATGTTAAACAAAGTTTGCATTTAAATAATCTTGTGAACTTTTTTAACTATGAAATTAGTATAGAAAATCAAGGTAACGATGTTGTGCAGCTTTTACGCAGATATTGGCTTATAAAAGATTCGTTTAATAATGATGAAGTTGTAGAAGGCGACGGCGTAATCGGTCAAAAACCTATTGTAAACCCAAATGAGACTTTTCAGTACACATCAGGATCGTACATTCAAGGCTTCATAGGCAGTATGCAGGGCTACTTTACCTTTGTTAACTTTAGCACATCGCAAATATTTCATGTAAGAATACCATTGTTTAATATGAGTGTTCCGTATATATTCAACTAAAATAATAAAAACAAATGTCAACAGGATTTTTTAACGTTCCAGTGGCTGTAAACGAGCCGGTTAAAACGTATGCTCCGGGAACTCCAGAGCGCGAACAAGTGCAGCAAGCATTTAAAGAAATGTATCAATCAACGGTTGATATTCCATTATACATTGGTGGAAAAGAAGTAAGAACAGGATCTACAAAAAATCTTTTTCCTCCGTTTGATCACCAACATCATTTAGGAACATACCATACAGCAACACAAGATTTAATTCAAGATGCAATCAACGCAGCTTTAGAAGCACGCGTTAAATGGTCGCAAATGGCATGGGAACACCGTGCAGCGATCTTTTTAAAAGCTGCTGAATTAGTTGCAGGTCCTTACCGTGCAAAATTAAACGCGGCTACAATGATTGCACAAGGAAAAACGGTTCACCAGGCAGAAATTGATGCTGCTTGTGAGTTTATAGATTTCTTACGTTTCAATGTGCAATATATGACCGAAATTTACAAACAACAGCCAATTTCATCAAAAGGAATTTGGAATAGAGTAGAGCAGCGCCCGTTAGAAGGTTTTGTTTACGCTATTACACCTTTTAACTTTACGGCAATTGCGGGTAATTTACCTTCTTGTGTAGCAATGATGGGTAATGTTGTAGTTTGGAAACCGGCTGCAACACAAATTTATTCTGCAAACGTAATTGTAGAAATTTTCAAAAAAGCAGGTTTGCCAGACGGAGTTATCAACGTAATTTATGGCGATTCTTCTATGATTACTAATACTATTTTAGAGTCGGCTGATTTTGCAGGAATTCACTTTACAGGATCAACAGGCGTTTTTAACGATTTCTGGAAAACAATAGGAAACAACATTAGTAAATACAAAACATATCCACGTATTGTTGGAGAAACAGGCGGAAAAGATTTCGTTTGGGCACATCCATCATCAAATGCAAAAGAAGTAGCTACAGCTTTATCTCGCGGTGCTTTTGAATACCAAGGACAAAAATGTTCGGCAGCTTCTCGTGCTTATATTCCTGCATCTTTATGGGAAGAAGTAAAAGGTTATGTAATTACAGATTTAAACTCATTCAAAATGGGATCTCCAGAAGATATGAGCAACTTTATGTCGGCAGTAATTTCAGAAGGATCTTTCGATAAATTAGCAAAAGCAATCGATGCTGCAAAAGCATCAGCTGAAGCAGAAGTTATTGTAGGTGGTGGTTACGATAAATCTAAAGGCTGGTTTATTGAGCCAACGGTTATTGTAACAACAAATCCAATGTACGATACAATGGAACGCGAATTGTTTGGTCCGGTTTTAACTGTTTATGTTTATGAAGATGATAAATGGGAAGATAGCTTGAAATTGGTTGACAGCACATCTGAATACGCGTTAACTGGCGCAATTTTCTCTGGATGCCGATATGCAATTGAAACAGCTACAAAAGCATTAGAAAATGCGGCTGGTAACTTCTATATTAACGATAAACCAACAGGTGCAGTAGTAGGGCAGCAACCATTTGGTGGCGCAAGAGGATCGGGAACTAACGATAAAGCAGGTTCTATGATTAACTTGTTGCGTTGGGTTTCTCCACGAACTATTAAAGAAACATTTGTACCAGATACAGATTACAGATATCCGTTTTTAGGATAATATCATAAAAAAACCAGCTGAAAAGCTGGTTTTTTGTTTTAAACATATTTGGCTGTTAACCAATCTTCTTTCAATAATGCATACACAAGGTCATCAACCCACTGGTTTTTAAAAAACAGACTTTTTACAAAATGACCTTCTTCACGAAATCCCAATCTTACAGCTAATTTAATAGAAGCTTTGTTTTCTGGATCGATTGATAAAACAATACGGTGTTTGTTTAAATCTGTAAATAAAAAATCGATCACATTTCCAATTGCTTCGCTTGCAAAACCTTTATTTTGATGGAGGTGACTTAAAGTGTATCCGAGTTCTACCTGCTTATTTTCTTTTCCAAAAAAATGAATGCCTATGTCGCCAATAACTTCATTTGTTGTTTCTTTAAGAACAATTACTAACTGAAACCATGTTTATGGTAAGTTGAATTCTTTCGGATTTTTTGATATAAAATGATCTACATGATCTAAAGATTTAGGTACAAAGCTTAAATGCTGACTGATTTCGGGATTGCTTCGGTATTTGTAAACTTCGATACGGTCTTTAAGATCAATAGGTCTTAATGTTAATCGTTGTGTTTGAATGATCACTTTTAAATTATTTCTGTTGGAAATATACTTCTTCGTAAGGTTGAATTAAAACCCAGCCTTCGCCTTGAAACATCATTTGGAATTCTTCACCACTGCCGCGACCTAATAAACTTTTAAACGAAACATTGGTTTTTAATTCAGGTTTTAAATTACCACTCCACGCAACAGTTGCATTAGGATCGGTGAATACAGGTTCGCCCGGTTTTACCAACAACGTTAACGGATCGCCGTGGGTTGAAATGGCTACGTGACCATTTCCGGTTAAACGTACTTGAAACAATCCGCCAGACATCATCCCAGCAATGCTTTTAAGCATCGTGATTTCATTTTTGATGGTTTGATCATGTGCTAAAATATCGTTTCCGTTTACACAGATCGATTCACCTTCTAACTTTAAAATTTGTACTTTTTTACCTGAATCGGCAACATACAAACGACCGGTTCCGCTGGCTTTCATTAGTTTTGCACCTTCGCCAGTAAGTGTTTTCTTGATAAGGTTTCCTAAACCGCCGGAAAGCATTCCTTCACGTTCGAATTTAATGTTACCAACGTATCCAACCATACTTCCGTTTTTGGTCCAAACGAACTGGTTGTTCAAATTAATCTCTAGCATTTGAGGTTTTTCTAACTCAAAATAATCGTGTTCTCTTTCGTTTTGTCGTGTTTTTTCAACAAAAGCAGCCAGTGTATACTCGCTCATAGTCTTTTTTATTAATTGATTGTGTATTAAAAATAATAAAAAAATCATTTGAAAAACAAAAAGAGATAACAATTTGTTATCTCTTTTAAAATTAAGTATTTAATGAACGATTAAAGATGGTTGTCTTCGTCTTGCCAATCTCTAATTTCTTGTTCAATGTCTTCTTTTGTTCTGCCGGTTTTTTCTTGAATCTTACCAATGTATTCATCAAATTTACCTTCGGCAAACGCTTGATCATCATCAAACCATTCTCCGTATTTCTGTTTAACGGATCCTTTGATTTTGTTCCATTTTCCTTCTAATTCTAATCTGTTCATAGCAATATGATTTAAATTAATAATACTAAAGTTAGAAAATGTAATTTAAACGGGCTGTTAAATATATGATAAATAAAAAACGACCCGAAGGTCGTTTCTTAAAATATAATGAAAAAATTAGTTTTGTTTTTCACCGAATTCGTCAACGAAATTCTCATTTTCTTCATAATCGGCAACCATTAACTCTGAATAATCGGCTTTTTTACCTTTTCTGAATCTGCGACCAATTCCATCGAAAATAGCATAAACAACCGGTACAATAATTAAGGTTAAGAATAATGATGATATTAAACCACCAATAATTACGATTGCCAAACCTCGGTTAAAATCAGATCCGTCTCCTTGTGCCATTGCAATAGGTAACATACCAATAACCATTGCAATTGTTGTCATTAAGATAGGACGGAAACGAGCGTGGTTGGCTGCTACCAGGGCATCGTACGTGCTGTAACCCAATTCTTTTTTATGGTTGGCAAAGTCCACAAGCATGATGGCATTCTTGGCTACCAGACCAATTAACATAATGATACCCAAAATGGTGAAAATGTTTAATGTTTGGTTGGTTAATGCCATGAATAATAATGCACCAATGAACGATAATGGAATAGAGAACAAAATGATGAACGGTTTAGAGAAACTGTCGTACAAAACAACCATTACTGCGTAAACCAACAAGATCGATGCTAATAAAGCGATTCCTAATGTACCAAAACCTTCGTCCTGGTTTTCTTTGTTACCACCCCATTTAAAGGTTACACCCGGTTTTAATTTTAGTTTAGTAAATTCTGCTTCCCATTCTGTTGCAATGGTTCCTTCTGATTTACCTACAACCTGTGCTTGAATAGAAACCGCTGGTGATTTATCACGACGCTCTAATAACGATGGGCCAGAACCGTAAGTGATATCTGCAAACTGTTCTAACATGATTGACTGCCCGCTGTTGTTGATAAATTTCAATGTTTTAACGTCGTCAATAGTACCACGACCAATTTCATCATAACGTAAATTAATATCGTATTCTGTATCTTCCGCACGGTATTTCATGTCGGTATTTCCGGCAAATGCTGTCTGCATGGTCATACCCACAGTTGCAACATTTAAACCTAAAGCATTCATTTTATCACGATCTAATTTTACAACAACTTCAGGATTTCCATCTTCAGATGTTAAACGAACCTCACGAGATCCTGGAATTTTCTCCAATAAATCCGCAGCTTTACGAGCATATTCCAAAGCGTCTTCCTGGCTTGATGCAATTACAGTTAACATTAATGGAGCTTGTTCTGCACCCATAATACCAACTTCAACCGTTTTAACTTTAGCACCTACTAAAACGCCTTCCATTTCGCGTTTTAATTTGGCAGAATATACTTTGGTTGATTCTTTATGTTTATGACCGTCTTCTAAGTAAATCTGAATTTCAGATTTGTATTTTGTTCCTGAAGTTGTCATCATACCATCAGAAGCCTGACCAACCGTAGTAATCATTTTTTCAATTTCTTTCTTTTTCGATAAGTAAGCTTCTGCTTTTTGTGTTAACAAGTTAGTTTGTTCAATAGAAGCATCTTTAGGTAATTCAAACTGAATTAAAAATTCTTCTTTATCACTGGTAGGGAAGAATCCTCCACCAATATATCCACCAACTGCTAAACCAATCGACGCAAAGAACAATACCAATGTTAATAATAACGTAATGATTTTGTTTTTACGGTTTTTTAACGACCATTCTAAAATTCCAGAAATTCCGTTTGTAAGTTTAGATAAACCTGCTTCAAATCCATATAAAATCTTTCCGAAAAACGAATGCTTACTAATGTGAGATACTTTACCAATCCTTGAATATAGCCAAGGAACAACTGTAAAGGAAACAATTAATGATAACATTGTAGCAATTACAACCGTAACACAGAACTGACGTAAAATATCGGAAACCAAACCGCTTGACATTGCAATTGGTAAGAATACCACCACGATTACCAAGGTAATTGCTGTTACGGTAAAACCAATTTCTTTAGCACCATCAAACGCAGCGCGTACTTTGTTTTTGCCCATTTCCATGTGGCGGTGAATATTCTCAATAACCACAATGGCATCATCCACCAGAATACCTACTACAAGCGATAAACCTAACAACGTCATTAAGTTTAACGTGTAACCTAATAAATTTAAACCAATAAAGGTTGCAACTAACGATAACGGAATGGCAATGGTTGCAATGGCAGCATCGCGCAAACTATGTAAAAAGAACAACATTATAAATGCTACCAAGACTACAGCAATAACTAAATCTAACATTACGTGGTCTGCAGCACTAATAGTATAATCGGTAGAATCCGATGCTACACCTACTTGTATGTTTTGTTGCTTATAATCTTCCTGAATTGTTGCAATTGTGTTTTTTACGGCTTCTGATACTTCCACCGCATTGGCATCAGACTGCTTGAACACCTGCATTAAGATGGTGTTTTTCTGATCGATACGTGCAATTTTTTCTACCTCTTTAATACCATCTTGTACATCGGCGATATCGCTTAAACGAATTGATGTACCTGTTGGTGTTGTAATTGGCAGGTTACGCATTTGATCTAACGAAGCAAACTTACCAGATAAACGAATGGTTGTTTGATTGCTTTGTGTTTTAATGTTTCCGGTAGGGAAATCCATATTTGATGAAGCCAAAATCTGTTGAATTTGACTAATTGTTAGTCCGTAACCTGCTAATTTTTCAGGTTTTACACTTACTTGGATTTCACGTTCTTCACCACCAACCAAATCTACTTTTGCTACACCGTTAATACGTGCGAAAACCGGTTGTATTTTTTGGTCTAACAAATTATAAAGCTCTTTCTCTGTAAGGTTTGATGTTACCGAAAGGTTCATAATGGCAACGTCATCTAAAGAGAATTTACTTAAAGAGGGCGTTTCGGCATCGTCGGGTAAATCGTTTATTACCGCATTAATCTTTCGTTGGGCATCGGTAAGCAAAAAGTTCACATCGGCACCCGTGTTAAGTGTGATCATTACAACCGATACACTTTCCATAGATTTTGATTCGATCTTTTTAACGTTTTCCAACGAAGAAACGGCGTCTTCAATTACCTTGGTAACCGATGTTTCTACTTCTGATGGAGCTGCACCCGGATATATTGTTTGAACCGTAATTACGTTTACGTCGAATTTTGGGATTAATTCGTACCCCATACTAAAGTACGAAGCAATACCCCCAAGTATCAGCATCAAAAATACTACGATGATGATACTGGGTCTTTTTATTGATATTTCAGATATTTTCATTGATAGGTATCCTTAATTATTTAATGATTTCAACGGCTGTTCCGTTAGCTAAATTTATTTGACCAGAAGTGATTACCTGTGCACCTTTTTCGATTCCTGAAATTACTTCGATCATATCGCCAAAAGTTCTACCTGCAACAACTTTAGTTAAAACAGCTTTACCGCCTTTGTAAACAAAAACCTGGCTGCTGCTTACACTTCCAACAAACGCTGTACGTGGAATGGTCAATACGTTTGCCATTTGGCTGTTACCAAAATAAGCGTTACCGTACATACCTGCTTTTAAATCGTTTGCAGAATTATTTTGAATTTCTAATTCAACAGGGAAGTTTAAACTTGCATCGGCTTTAGGCGCAATAAAAGAAACTTTACCTGTAAATTCTTTATCTGCAACAACCGGCGACTGTACTTTAATAGACTGACCCATTTTTAAAGAACCAACGTTTTTCTCGTCAACATTTACCTTTAGTTTTAAGGTTGATACATTTACGATTTCGAATAATTCGGTTCCCGGATTTGCGTATGCTCCTGGTTCAACACTCTTTTTATTTACGATACCAGAAAACGATGCTTTAATGTTAACATCGCCCGCTGTAAGTTGCGCACTTTGTAAGTTGTTTTTAGCATTAACCAATTGCAGTTTCATTTGATCTAACTGTTGTTTTGTAACACCACCTGTTGCATAAGCACTTTCAAAACGGGCAACTTCTGCTTTTGCATTATTGTAGTTTGCCTGCATATTGCTTACATTTACATTTTGCTTGTCTGCTTTAATAACTGCCAATGTTTGACCTGCACTAACGTAAGATCCTTCTTTAACCATTACTCGAGAAACAATTCCTGGAGTTTCAGCAGAAATCTTAACCTCTTGCTTTGGAACAAAAATACCGTTTGCAATATATTCACCGCTTACATCATTAAAATCTGCGGTTTCTACACGTACTGCTACTGCAGTGTTTTTTTGAGCCACTACTGCAGTTTCCGCTGCGCTTTTTTCTTGATTTTTATTTAAAACGTACATAATTCCTGCTAAAGCTGCAATTATTACTATTCCTGTTATAATTATTTTTTTCATGTTTAAATGCAATTAGTTTTATTCTTGTGTTAATGATTTTAATTCTCCTTTTGCCTTAATTAATGCTATTTCGGCTACTTTATAATCTAGTAAAGCATTGGTGTGATTGTTCTGTGCATCGGCATATTGTGTTTCAGCATCTAACAAATCGGTTAAGGTTGCCAAACCAAATTTGTAATTGTTTTCTATGTTTGTTAATACTTCTTTAGCCAGATTAACATTCTCTTTTTGAATATTTAATGTGATTAATGAGTTGTTAATTTGAGTAACAGCATTTTTAAGTTCTAAATCTAATCCTAAACGAGTGTCACGTTTGTCTGCTTCTAACTTGTCTATATCAATCTGTGCCTGTTTAACTTTTGCTTTAACAGATCCACCATTAAAAATAGGGATGTTTAAATTTAAACCTATCGCAGAAAAATTAGACCAAGCTGCACCTGGAAGTTTTTGAAACCAAGGAAGTTCTTCTCCAAAACCTAAATAGCCGTAATTAGCCGTAAAACTTAAATTAGGATAACCTTCTGCAGCTATTGCCTTCTTGTTTAGTACTAATAATTCGCTTTGCTTTTCTAACAATAAAATTTCGGTTCTGCTTTCAATATTCACAGATTCATCTACCAATGCATGTTTTGTAACTTCAAACGTATTGTCAGGTAATTCTATGTCTTGATTCATATCCATACCAATCAAATATTTTAAAGAATTTTCCTGTAACTGTAAGGCATTAATTAATTGCTGACGATTACTCTTTAAATTGTTTAGTGTAACATCAATACGATCTAAATCAATCTTTTTTGCCAAACCGTTGTCGAACAAACTTTTAATTACCTCACGAACACGACCCGTATTTTCAATGGTTTTGTCTACGGTTTTAAGCTGCGATTCAGTTTTATAAGCTTCAAAATAGCTGTTTGCAACTTTTTCGATAACTTGTTCTTCTGTCAGCTGCGCGTTAATTTTGTAAAACTCTCTTGTATTCTTTGCGGCTTTTAAGCCGGTAAAAACAGCCTGGTTAAATATTTGCTGATTTAATGATACTGAAGCATTTGATTGCCATGGTAACCCAAAAGGGATCATCATAATACCTGGTCCCTGACCAAAAAAACTACCATCAACGGCACTTTTTTGTATGATAGCATTATATGTTAAGCCTCCTGTTGCACTAATTTGCGGTAAAGCACTAGCGCGAACTTCATCAATCTTGTATTCGCTGTTTTGTACGTCTAAACGGGCTTTAACGGCTTCGGCTTTATTTTGCAAAGCGTAATTAACCGCATCTTTAAGCGTTAATTGTTCTTGTGCCTGGGCAAAGAATCCTAAAAACGCTAGTAAAATTGAAATTCTATATTTCATTGGTATTTATGATTTTTGTAATAATTGTTCTAATATTTCTAATCCTTTCGGGGTAACTATTCCTCTTAAATGGTATTCCAGTAATTTGTAATTCAACTCGTCTATAGATTGGTTACTTTGCAGATTTATAAAAATTTCATCGTTAAAAAATGCCGTAGTACTTGCAAAAAAGATCTTTCCTACAAAATCTATATCAATATCTTTTCTGTAATAACCTTGTTCAACACCGTCGCGTAGGTTTCGAAGAATTGTAAAATCGTAATTCTCGTGTTTCTTTCGCTGAATACGCTCTGCTAATTTTGGGTAGTATTTGTTAAACTGATAGATCGTACTTGCCTGAATATTCTGACCGAACAAATCGCCCAAGCAGCTTTTCATTTCAAAATGCTCGTGAATTGGTGTTTTACAATTTCCGGCAATGCTCTTCATTTTATCGGTTGCAGATATAAAAACATAATCAACAGTTGCTTTTACCAATTCATCTTTAGCCGAAAAATGCTGATAAATTGTTTTTTTTGATATTCCCAGTTCTTTAGCTATATCATCCATAGTAACCGCTTTGAAGCCGTTTTTAATGAATAATTCTAAAGATTTTTTTAATACAGTCTCTTTCATTAAGTCAAAAAGTTTCGGCAAAGGTAAGTAGGAAACTTTAAATACCAAAAAAGTTTCCAAAGTTTTTTTTTAAATTTTATTTACATGATTAATTAGCTTACATTTGTATTCTTGAAACGAAGTTTACACCTTTTATGAATAATTTCATTGAATACAAAAGCGCTGTCGCCGATTATATAAATCAAATTAATTTTAAGAAAGAACCAAAGGAACTTTACGAACCAATAGGGTATATTGCCAATTTAGGTGGTAAACGTTTACGTCCGTTGCTTACTCTTTTTGCAGCCGAGGTTTTTGGGGCGCAACCTACCGATGCGATTCATGCAGCAGTTGCTATTGAGCTGTTTCATAATTTTTCGTTGATTCATGACGATATTATGGATGAAGCGCCATTAAGAAGAGGTAATAAAACCGTTCATGAAAAATGGAATCTGAATACCGGGATTTTATCGGGCGATGCCATGTTGATCTTGGCTTATCAGTATTTCGAGAATTACGAACCTGCTATTTTTAAGGATCTTGCGAAATTGTTCAGTAAAACGGCGTTAGAAGTTTGTGAAGGACAGCAGTTGGATATCAATTTTGAAACTCGTACCGACGTTAGTATTCCGGAATATATTAAAATGATTGAATACAAAACGGCGGTTTTAGTAGGTGCTGCTTTAGAAATGGGAGCTATTGTTGCTAAAACTACCGAAAACAACAAAATTGCGATTTATAATTTTGGTCGAGATTTAGGGATTGCCTTTCAGTTACAAGACGATTATTTAGATGCTTTTGGCGAAACTGCAACATTTGGGAAACAAATTGGCGGCGATATTTTAGAGAATAAAAAAACCTATTTGTATTTAAGATCTTTAGAAAATGCTTCAGCTACCGATAAAACCGAATTGTTAAACTGGTTTTCATCAAAAGAAGGCGGACAAGAAAA
>Ga0233365_1000620_pt1 | contig 16011 bp, 14 predicted proteins | sample ElkDunMinimDraft_27_FD_191535 | JGI IMG/M metagenome (GOLD analysis project Ga0233365, IMG submission 191535) | Fecal eukaryotic communites from dung pellets of Tule Elk in California, USA - Elk Dung C36 | ecosystem: Host-associated > Mammals > Digestive system > Large intestine > Fecal | place...
ACCGCGGCGCAGTACCTGTCCATCATCAATCGTCTGAAGGCCATCCGGCCCGGCATCAGCCTGTCTTCAGACTTCATCGTCGGTTTTCCCGGCGAGACGCACCAGGACTTCGAGGACACCATGAACCTGATCATCGAGGTCGGCTACGACACCTCGTTCAGCTTCGTCTACAGCCCGCGGCCGGGCACGCCTGCCTCCGACCTTGCCGATGCCACCTCCGAGCAGGAGAAGAAACACCGGCTGGCCATCCTGCAGGCGCAGATCATCAAACAGGCTGCGGCCATCAGTGAAGGCATGATCGGCAGCCGCCAGCGCATACTGGTCAATGGCCCGTCGCGCAAGGACCCGGCAGATCTGCAGGGACGCACCGAGAACAACCGGGTCGTCAATTTCCGCTGCGCGGACGCCTTCCTGATCGGCCAGTTCGTAGATGTCACCATCACCGATGCCTACGTCAACTCGCTGGCCGGTTCGCTATAGATTGGTATACTAGAGCCTCAATTACATCCAGCGGGAGATCCGCAAGCTGACCTGATGGCAACAAACAAGATTACCCGACGGCTCGTGCTTGAGCCTGAAAATACACACCGCCTGGCCAACCTGTGCGGCCATCTCAATGAACACCTGCAACAGATTGAGAAGTCGCTGGCCCTGAAGATCCAGCACCGCGGCAACGTTTTCCAGCTCTCCGGCTCACGCAAGGCCGTAGATAACGGCAGCCGCGTGCTCGACCGCCTCTACCAGGCGACGGCCACTGATGCCGGCGTCAGCCCCGATGCTGTCCACCTGGCCCTCCGGGAGGTCGACGACGCCTCTGCTGTGGCCTCCGACAGTCAATACGACGTCGACAAGCCGCTGATCCTCAAGACCCCCAACGTCTCCATCAAGCCTCGTGGCACGCACCAGCGTGACTATGTGGAGTCTATCCTGCGTCATGACATCAACTTCGGCATCGGCCCGGCCGGCACCGGCAAGACCTACCTGGCCGTGGCCTGCGCAGTCGAGGCGTTGATGCAGGACCGTGTGCAGCGTCTGCTGCTGGTACGCCCCGCCGTGGAGGCCGGCGAGAAGCTGGGCTTCCTGCCAGGCGACCTGAGCCAGAAGGTAGACCCTTACCTGCGTCCTCTCTACGACGCCCTCTACGAAATGCTGGGGGTGGAGCGCGTGGGCCGGTTGATCGAGAAGAATGTCATCGAGATTGCCCCGCTGGCCTACATGCGCGGACGCACGCTGAACAACTCCTTCATCATCCTGGACGAGAGCCAGAACACCACGACCTCGCAGATGAAGATGTTCCTCACCCGCCTGGGCTTCGGCTCCACGGCGGTAATCACCGGCGACGTCACCCAGATCGACCTGCCCAAGGGCACCCGCTCCGGCCTGGTGCATGTCACCCAGGTGCTCAAGGAGGTCGAGGGCATCGGCTTCACCTGGTTCGACTCGCGCGACGTGGTGCGGCATACCCTGGTGCAGCGCATCGTGGAAGCCTACGACAGACACGACGCGCAGAACATTAAGAAACTGAACGAGAGCGGCCAGGACAATAGCTATGATCTCGACGCTTGATTTCGAGAACGCCTGCCCTGGCTCCACCGTTCCCACAGAGGCCCGCTTCCAGGTCTGGATTGACGCCGCCGTGGGCGCCACCGCCTCACTGCAGCAGGCCGGCAAACCGGTGAACGTGAGCATCCGGGTGGTCGACGAACAGGAGTCGGCGGAGCTCAATCGCGACTACCGCGGCAAGGACTCTTCGACCAACGTGCTGTCCTTCTCCAGCGAAGTCCCCCAGGCCGTCGCCGCCCTGCTGGAAGAGCTGCCGCTGGGCGATCTGGTGATCTGCGCCCCGGTGGTGGCCCGCGAAGCACAGGAACAGGACAAGACCGATGAACACCATTGGGCTCACATGGTCGTTCACGGCGTACTGCACCTGAGCGGCCTTGATCACCAGGAAGACGACGAAGCCGAGCACATGGAGAGGCTGGAGACACAGATCCTTGCTACTCTTGGAATAGCAGACCCCTATAAAGAAGATCCCAATTAACACCCCTATCAACAAACCCGCATGAGGACAGGAGATAGACCCGCACATGGCTGACGACCCATCGAGTATCGATCCAAGACCCCGGTCCTGGATCGATAAAATTGCCCAGGTTTTTTCGGATGAGCCCACAGACACCAAGAGTCTGCTGGAGGTGCTGCGTAACGCGGAGCAGGATCATGTGCTGGACGCCGACGCGCTGGCTATCATCGAAGGCGCCCTGCAGGTGTCCAGCATGCAGGTGCGCGAGATCATGATTCCCCGTCCCCAGGTGGTCACCGTGTCCGCCAGGGACTCGCTGGAGGAAATACTCGACACCGTCGTCACCGTTTCCCACTCCCGCTTTCCGGTGGTGGCAGAGAACATGGATTCCATCATCGGCATCCTGCTGGCCAAGGACCTGCTGCGCTTTGTCCTCAGCAAGAACCAGGAGCCTTTCGATGTACGGCAAGTTGTGCGACCGGCCACCTTTGTGCCAGAGAGCAAGCGCCTGAACGTGCTGCTGAACGAGTTCCGCGAGAACCGTCAGCACATGGCCATCGTCATTGATGAATACGGCAGCCCCTGTGGCATCGTCACCATCGAGGATGTGCTGGAGCAGATAGTGGGCGAGATCGAGGACGAGTACGACGTCGATGACAACAGCTTCATCAAGCGACTGGACGCACAGAATTTCGTGGTCAAGGCGCTGACCTCGATCGAGGACTTCAACGACTATTTCAGCACCGACTTCAGCGACGCGGAGGTCGACACCATCGGCGGCATGGTGCTGCAACACCTCAGCCACATCCCCGAGCGGGACGAGAAGGCCGAGATCGGCGAGTTCCACTTTACCGTGCTCAACGCCGACAGCAGACAGATCCGTCTGCTCAAGGTCACCAGCAACCAACCCGTCCCTGTTCCCCAGACCAAATCAGCATGAGACAACCCACATGAACGCCATCCTGCGCTATGCGACCCTCGTCGGCCTCGCCCTGCTCCTCTCCGCCTGCGGCTTTGCTCTGCGGGGCACGCAGCAGGCGCCGGTGGCGATCGATACCGTCGTCCTGCGTGGCGACGTCAGCAGCGCCCTGACCCGGCAGCTGCGCGAGGCGCTGGAATCAGTGGGCGTTACCACCGTGATCGCCCAGTCTGCCAACTACGTGCTTACGGTCGGTCCCGAGCAGCTCAACTCCCGTACGCTCTCGGTCAACGGCCGCGCTCAGGCCGCCCAATACCAGCTGCAAATGGCGGTGGAAGCCACCCTTGAGCGCGGCGATGCGCTGTTGCTGCCCCCAGAGATCATCAGTGTGGAGCGCAGCTACTTCGAGGACACCGCCAACATCGCCGGCAGCAACGCCGAGCGGGAACTGCTGCAGAATGAGATGAGACAGGAGCTGGTCGACCGACTGGTACGACGACTGGCGGCAGCAGCCGGCTGACGCTGGCAAGGACAGGGGATGCGCATCAACTCCGACAGGCTCGGTGGTCACCTGCAGACATCGCTGCAGCCGTTCTACTGGATCGCCGGGGATGAAACGCTGCTGGTGATGGAGACGCTGGACCAGCTGCGCGGCCACTGCCGGCAACAAGGCTTCAGCGAATGGGAGCAGCTGTTCGCCGACCGCTACTTTGATTGGCAGACCCTGCTGCAGACCGCCAACAGCATGTCCCTGTTTGCCGAACGACGCATCATCGAGGTGCGCCTGAACACGGCCAAGGTCGACGAGGCCGCGCGCGCTGTCCTGCAAAAATATCTCGCCTCCCCGAATCCGGACAACGTCCTCATTCTGGTGACTCCCAAGCTGGAAAGTGCCAGCCTCAACACCAAGTGGTTCAAGAGCCTCGAAGCCTGCGGCCTGTTCGTGCAGGTGTGGCCCGTCGACGTCAAGGCGCTGCCAGGCTGGATCGAAGCGCGTCTGGCCCGCCACGGCCTGAGCGCCGACGCCGAAGCCGTCGCTCTGCTCACCGATCGCGTGGAAGGCAACCTGCTGGCCGCCAACCAGGAGATCGAGAAGCTGCGTATCCTCACCGGAGCCAGTGCGGAGAATCGCATCCGCATCGGCCAGAAGCACGTCATGTCCCTGGTTGCCGACCACTCTCGCTTCAACGTATTCACCTTGATTGATGCGGCCCTCTACGGGGATGCCCAGCGCGCACAAAAGGTACTCGATGGCCTGCGCGCCGATAGCAACGAGCCCCTCGCGCTGCTTGCCATGCTCGCCCGCGAGCTGCGCCTGCTGATTGAGATCCGCGCCCTGATGGACGGGGGACAGGACGTCTCCAGCGCGATGCAGAAGAAGGGCGTCCGTCGCATTCACGAAGCGCCGGTAAAAGCCGCACTGCGGCGGTTCCAGCGCCCGCAACTGGAAGACATCCTGCGCGGCGCCCGGCAAGTGGATCTGGCCGTCAAGGGCATGAGCCCGGTCAATCCCTGGACGGCATTATCCAACCTGGTCCTGGCGCTGGCCGGCCTGCCCCCGGTTGTGGCAGGATTGACAGCAGAATAACCGGCCCGGCAACGGCCCATGGAGCAAGGCATGTCTACTCTCATTCAAACCCTGATTGTCCTCGGCGTCATCTGGATACTCGCCTATCAGCGCGCGCGCATGGGCACCATCCTGATCGCCATCGCCGTCGCCCTGATCATCTCCACCTGGTACTGGGGCGTGGCCTGGCTGTTGTGGATAGTGCTGGGCGTCGTGGCACTGTTCTACTTCGAGGACAACCTGCGTCGCACCCGGCTCACCCAGCCGGTCTACCGCTTCTTCCAGCGCGTGCTGCCGCCGATGAGCGACACCGAACAGGAGGCGCTCGAGGCGGGCGACACCTGGTGGGAGGCCGACCTGTTCAAGGGTGCCCCGGACTGGCACGAATGGCTGGCGCTGCCGTTTCCCAAACTGACGGCCGCTGAGCAGTCCTTCCTTGACAACCAGGTCGAGGAGTTCTGCCGCATGCTCGACGACTGGCGCATCGTGCATATCGACAAGGACCTGACCCCCGCCGCCTGGGACTACCTGAAGCGGGAAAAATTCTTTGGCATGATCATCCCCGAAGAGTACGGCGGCCTCGGTTTCTCGGCACTGGCGCACTCGACCGTGGTCACCAAGATCGCCACCCGCAGCTGCTCAGCCGCCGTCACCGCGATGGTTCCGAACTCCCTCGGCCCGGCCGAGCTGCTGATGAAGTACGGCACCCAGGAACAGCGCCAGCACTATCTGCCGCGTCTGGCCGTAGGCGAGGAAATCCCCTGCTTCGCCCTGACCGGACCAGAGGCTGGCAGCGATGCCGGCGCCATGACCGATGTCGGCATTGTGTGCAAGGGCGAGTACAACGGACAGGAGTGCCTCGGCATCTCCATCACCTGGAACAAGCGCTATATCACCCTCGCCCCGGTCGCCACCGTGCTCGGCCTCGCCTTCAAGATGCATGACCCGGACCACCTGCTCAGCGAGGAAGAGGATCGTGGCATCACCGTCGCGCTGATTCCCACCAGTCATCCTGGCGTGCAGATCGGCCATCGTCACTTCCCGATGGGCATGACCTTCATGAACGGGCCGACGCGCGGCGAGAACGTGTTCATTCCGCTGGACTGGATCATCGGCGGCGTGGAGCGCGCCGGCCAGGGCTGGCGCATGCTGGTCGAATGCCTGTCGGAGGGGCGTGCGATCTCCCTGCCCGCCCTGGGCACCGCGACCGCGCAACTGTGCTATCGCACCACCGGCGCCTACGCCCGGCTACGGGTGCAGTTCAACATCGCCATCGGCAACTTCGAAGGCGTGGAGGAAGCGCTGGCGCGTATCAGCGGCAACACCTACCAGCTGGAAGCCTGCCGCATCATCACTGCCGGTGCGGTGGACAGTCATATCAAGCCTTCCGTGGTGTCGGCCATCGCCAAGTACCACATGACAGAGAAGTCGCGGGAGATCATCCGCGACGCCATGGACATCCATGCCGGCCGCGGGCTGATCATGGGCCCATCCAACTACCTGGCCCACGCCTACATGAGCATGCCCATCGGCATCACCGTGGAAGGCGCCAACATCCTCACCCGCAACTTGATGATCTTCGGTCAGGGCGCGATCCGCTGCCACCCCTTCGTGGCCCGCGAGATGCAGGCCGCCAAGAATCCGGACCAGGAAGCGGGACTGCGGGAATTCGACGGCCTCATCTTCCGCCACATCGGCTACGGCATCAGCAACTTCGTGCGCACGCTGACGCTGGGTGTTACTGCGGGTTGGGTAGCACGACGACCGGTCAATGGCCCTGCCGGGCGTTACTATCAACAGCTGACCCGCATGAGCTCAGCGCTGGCGATGGTGTCGGATATCTCCATGCTGATGTTCGGCGGCGAGCTGAAGCGCAAGGAGCGCCTGTCAGCGCGGCTGGGGGACATTCTCAGCCAGCTCTACCTGGCCTCTACCGTGCTGCGCTACTACGAGAGCCAGGGCCGCCCCGAGGCCGATCTGGCCTATGTGCGCTGGTGCGTGCAGCAATCCCTGTACGAGTGCCAGGTGGCCTTCAACGGCTTCTTCGAAAACCTGCCCAACCGCGTGCTGGCCGCAATCCTGCACCGGATCGTGTTCCCCTGGGGCGATGCCTGGGAGCGGCCCAGCGACCGTCTCGATCACGAGATCGTGCAGACCATGTGGAGCGACAGCGAGCTGCGCCGCCGGCTCACGCAATACGCCTTCATCGGCAGCGACGAGAGCGACCCTGCCTTCATCATCGAGGATGCCTTCCTCAAGGCCATGGCGACCAAGGCCACTCGGGACGCCATCAAGGTGGCCCGTCACAAGGGGCTAATCAAGGGGGATGTGGATCCGGCAGTGGTGGCATCACAGGCAGTGGCCGAGGGCATCTGTACGGCGGCCGACGCCGAAGCCTATGTGGCGGCGGAGGCCGCACGTGACCGCGCCATCCAGGTGGATGAACACGAGAATCTGGATTTTGCCCGACAGGATGTCATCCCCGTGCCGGCAAACGACTGAAATCGGCGGGCGGCCAGGGAGTGGCCGCCTTGCCGGGTGTTACGGGTGATCAGATGCCCATCCGCCCCAGGTTGTAGATGAACTCGCGAATCACGCGCACGGCGGTCGGGTGCGTGGACGCGAACCTTGCCTCCAGCGCGATCGCATCGTCCATCAGCTCGCTGTTTGGCTCGGACGATTCGATCACCGCATCGATCTTGGTGTTCAGTTGCCGCACCAGCTCCAGTGTCTCACTGTCCACCTGCTCCGTTCCCTCCAGCGCTTCCTTCAGTTGCACGAGCAGGGCTTTCATTTGATGGTCGCTCAAGGTTACCTCCTGTTGTCGACACGCCTGTCCTAGCAGGCTGTTGAAAAACTATCTGCGCTGCCACTGCTGCGTTGGAAACACGCTCAAAATGCTCATTTACACCAGGTAAACTGCGCTTTTTCGCCTGTTTCCGCCTTGCATCGGCGGCCTCGAAAACGTTTTCAATAGCCTGCAGTCTGACCCAATGCCGGAAGGGCCGCAACCCTGCTAGGCGGGCATATAGGCCAGGGCCGCCGCGAAGGCCGGCCGCCTGGACAGCTCTTCGTACCAGCGCGTGATGGCCGGGAATCTGTCGAGGTTGAAGGACGTGGACAGCGCCGCATGGAAGTACGGCAGCGCGATGGTGTCCGCCAGCGTCAGCCGGTCGCCGCACAGATAGCGATTGGCCGCCAGGGTCTGCTCGATGAAAGGAAGCTGCTGGTCCAGGAAGCCCTTCGCCTCAGCAATCGCCTTCTCGTCAGGCGACTTCCCGTAATAAAGCTTCAGTACAACCTCCTGATAGAAATACACTCCCAGCCAGCGCCCCACATGGTGGCAGGTCAGATCGATCATCTGGTCAATGAGCGCAGCCTGCAGCGGGTCGTCGGAGTAAAGCCGGTGCCCGGAGATGTTCGCCAGGTAACGGCACATGGAGGCGCTCTCGATGAGATGGTGGCCGTTATGCTCGAGCGCCGGCACCTTGCCCAGCGGGTGGCGCGCCAGGTGCTCGGGGCTCTTGTGCTCGCCTTTGGCAAAATCCAGAGAGACATATTGGTACTTCAGCCCCAGCTCCTCCGCGGTGAATAACACTTTGGTGGCATTGAAGGTTTTACTGCCATAGATCGTGATCATCTGGTCTCTCCGGTTGTGAGCCGCCATAGCGGAATGTATTCTAGGGAGCCTCCCTTGTGGCTGAGCAATGTAGCGAAGCGCAAAACCATATGCAACAAGGCTCCCACAATACAGATTGAGAGGAGACAGATCGACCATGGATGTGACACGCTACCGCCTCGACACCCCCGCCACCGAGCGCCTGATTCACTTCAACAATGCCGGCTCCTCGCTCTCGCCTCAGCCCGTGCAGCAGGCGCTGCTCGAATATCTGCAACTGGAGCAGAGCCTGGGCGGCTATGAGGCCGCCGAGCTGGTCGCCAAACCCATCGCCCGTTTCTACAGCGCATTCGCCGAATTGCTGCACTGCTCGGAGGATGAAATCGCCTGGTCCGAGAACGCCACCCTGGCCTGGAACTTTCTGCTGCAGGCCATCCCCCTGCGCGCCGGAGACTGCATCCTCACCAGTCAGTCGGAGTATGCAGGCAACTACCTGAGCCTGCTGCACCTGAGCAAGCGCATTGGCGTCGAGATTCGTGTGGTCGCGAATGATGCCAGCGGATTGGTAGATCTGCAGAAGTTCGAAGAAGCCATCGATGATCGGGTCAAGCTCATCGCGCTGACCCACGTGCCGTCGAAGTGCGGCGTCATTCATCCGGCCAGGGAAGTGGGTCAACTGGCACGCCAGCATGGCATTCTCTTTCTGCTCGATGCCTGTCAGTCCGTCGGCCAGATTGACCTGAACGTGGATGAGATTGGCTGCGACATGCTGGTCGGTTCCGGTCGCAAGTATCTGCGTGGTCCACGAGGCACCGGTTTCATGTATGTGCGGCGCAGCTGTCTGGCCAAGCTCGAGCCCGCCTGGGTGGACATGCAATCCGCGCAGTGGATCGACACCCAGCAGATCCGCGTGCGCGAGGACGCCCGCCGCTTCGAAAGCTGGGAGCGCTACGTCGCCGGCCAGATCGCGCTGGGAGTGGCCGTGGACTACGCGCTGGCCATCGGCATGCCTGCGATCCAGGCCAGAGTGCAGACCCTGGCGACGACGCTGCGGCAGCAGCTGGCAGATATTCCCCGCATGGTTCTGCATGAAACCGGCAGCTCACTCAGCGGTATCGTGACCTTCAGCAAAAGCAACGAAAGCCCCCCGGCGCTGCAGAAGCGCCTGCAGGCGGCGGGGATCAATTCATCTGTAGGTCAGGCGGCTAAAGAGCGGCTGGATTTCGGGATGCGCGGGCTGGGAGATATCAATCGCGCGTCGGTGCATTACTACAATACGGAAGCGGAGGTGGAGAGGTTTTGTCAGGTGGTGGCAGTGACTTGAAAAGCAAAACAGCCGCCACACCCTCGCGTTAAAGCTCTGCCGTCGGCGGTGAGCAGAACGCTACGCCCTCACCAAGCCAACCTTCAGCCATCATCTTGCGATAGGTTTCGCTGCTGGCGACAAAGCGATGATTGCTATCCAGTTCAGCCACGCGGTTATTGAATAACCTCCAGACGGGATCGGTGCCGGCTGGGCAGGCTCCGCCACTAGGAATTAATGCCTGAAACGCAATCCCCTCATATTCCCAGCCATGATCCTCTTCCTGCAGCTTGCTGCACTCTTCTTCATCACCGGTGTAAAAGTGTGAATTGACCTGAAAGGAATAAAAGCGGCAAACCGGAACTGCTGCGGAGGGCGCAGGGTCATCCGCGTGCCAAGCATTGAATCCCCGATCTATAATTATCCAACCTGTCTGCGGTTGTACAATTTCGTTCGCTTCTTCATCAGAACCCGTTACGAAGTAATGGGCGGTATCGAGATGATAGAAAGCATAGATTTTTTGAGCTAATGGGGCGTCAGCGACAGTGACAGTAAATCCCGCATCTTTTTCCACGAATTCGCCATGCAGTCCATCAAGCTGGCTATCGGGTACTTCAACCGTTTTAACTACATATTCTCCCGGCGGCAAACCTTGTACTTCCAGGAATATCGGCTTTTCAACAGGAACTACGAAGTTTGACTTCACAGCCGGCCAGTGCATCAGCACAATTTCCTTGTTCTCCACATCGACATGAGGAGATTCATAGGAATACAGATGGGGAATATCGATCTCGATTGTGAAGGGCTGGTACGCTTCGGGTTCTTCAGGTATCACAATGTCTGCTCGGCACACTGAAGCACTCAGCCCAACCAACAGCAAACCGATCTTGATGCTTGGTGCATTCATACCGTACTCCCTCCTCAACGAAATTCGGGTTAAATTGTTCAGTTTCCGGAACGATAGGAAGAAAATTTACTATTCCCCAGTAGCAGCCGACGAGCAGAACGCCACGCCCTCACCAAGCCAGCCCTTGGCGATCATCATTCGATAGGTTCCCTGGCTGGCAACAAAGCGGTGGTTGCTGTCCAGTTCCGCCACCCGGTTATTGAACAGCCTCCAGACCGGATCGGTGCCAACCGGACAGGCGCCATCAGTAGGAATCAGGGCCTGAAAGGCAATTCCTTCATATTCCCAGCCATGATCCTCTGCCTGCAGCTTGCTGCATTCTTCTTCATCGCCAGTATAAAAGTGTGAATTGACCAGAGAGGAATAGAAGCGACAAACGGGCACTGCCGTTGACGGAGCCGGCTCCTCTGCATGCCAGACATTAAAACCGAAATCGACGATTTCCCTGCCATCTTTACGAGTCAACGTTTCCGCTTCTTCGTCGGAGGCTGTTACAAAATAATGCTCTGTGCCTATGTTAAAAAAGGCATGGGCATACTGGGTGGGAGGCGCATCAGCAACAGTAAAGGTCAGATCTGTATCACGTATTACCAGATCACCATCGGTCAGACCGGCCAAATGAGCTGTTTTGACGGTATAGGTACCGGGCGCCAACCCCGGCAGATCAATCTGCAACGGCATAGAGGGAGGCAGTGTAAAATCTGCACCCTGCTTTAAAAATCCGATTAGAAGCGTGCGATCGCCCAGCCCGGGCTCGTTCAACAAATGGACAGGGGAATAAGTGTTTGCACCGATAGCGTTAACTTCAATGGTAAAAGGTTCATAAGCTGCGGGTTCTTCAGGCTCTACGAAATCAGCGTAAGACCCTGTGCTGTAGGTAAGTACAGCGACAAGGAAGCTCAACCTGGCCAATCCTTTCATAGTGCATACCACCCTGCATTGTAGTTATTGGTTCCGCGAGCCTAACACGGAATCATATCCTCGCCAACATGGCGGGACCTCTATTAAAATTTGCGGGGATGCACAGGCTCCTCATCTGTCTTGATCCGTCAGAAGCCTCAATTTCGATTCAGCGATATGCTGTTACCCCTGTTCACCTTGCCCCCCGCCCCCATTTTGCTATCCTCTGACCTTTGCCTTTACCACGAGCACCTCATGACCTACGACAAGCCCCTCTACCTCTCCTACGCCGGCCCCCTGTTGCTGGAAACCCCCCTGCTGAACAAGGGCACCGCATTCTCCGAGAAGGAGCGCCGGGCCTTCAATTTGATGGGACTCCTGCCCCCTCGCTACGAGAGCATCGAAGAACAGACGCTGCGGGCCTACATGCAATACATCCAGTTTGAGGAGCCAATCAACAAGCACATCTACCTGCGGGCCCTGCAGGACAACAACGAGACACTGTTCTACCGCCTGCTCAGCAAGCATCTGGTGGAGATGCTGCCGATCATCTACACCCCTACGGTGGGCGATGCCTGCGAGCGCTTTTCAGACATCTACCGCACCGCGCGCGGCATCATCGTGGCCTACGAGGACAGCGAGTTCCTGGACGACATCATGCACAACGTCACCAAGGACAAGGTCAAGGTGATCGTTGTCACCGATGGCGAGCGCGTGCTGGGACTGGGAGACCAGGGTATCGGCGGCATGGGTATCAGCATCGGCAAGCTGTCGGTGTACACGGCCTGCGGCGGCATCAGCCCGGCCTACACCCTGCCGGTGGCACTGGACGTGGGCACCAACAACCAGGCACTGCTGGAGGATCCGAACTACATGGGCAAGCGCCATCCGCGCATTCGCGGGGCGGAGTATGATGCCTTCGTCGAGCAGTTCCTCGATGCCGCGGAGAAACGCTGGCCCGGAGTGCTGGTGCAGTTCGAGGACTTCGCACAGCCCAACGCCATGCCCATTCTGCAGCGCCATCGTGACCGCCTGTGCTGCTTCAACGACGACATTCAGGGCACAGCGGCCGTTACGCTGGGCACCCTGCTGTCCGCCTGTCGGCGCAAGGGCGAGAAGCTGCGCGACCAGAATATTGTCTTCGTGGGCGCAGGCTCAGCTGGCTGCGGTATCGCCGAGCTGCTCATCAGCGCCATGATCGCGCAGGGTCTGGACGAGGCCCAGGCACGCGCTCGCATCTTCATGGTGGACCGCTTCGGACTGCTCAGCGAAGGCATGGACGGCCTGCTGGATTTCCAGCAGCGATTGGTACAGTCAAAAGCAGCCATCAGCACCTGGTCGCTGACCGAAGAGAGCGCATATCCGAGCCTGCTGGATGTGCTCATCAACGCCGATGCCAGTGTGCTCATCGGCGTGTCCGGCCGGCCGGGTCTGTTCACGGAGGCGGTGGTAAGGCAGATGCGCGCCAATCGTGCCCGCCCGGTCATCCTGCCGCTGAGCAATCCGTCACGTCTTGCCGAGGCAAATCCCGCTCAAGTCGTTGAATGGACCGATGGCCAGGCTATCATCGCCACAGGCAGTCCGTTCTCCCCGGTGGAATACAAAGGCCAGGTTTTCCAGATAGCGCAATGTAATAACAGTTATATCTTCCCTGGCATCGGGCTGGGGGTAGTGGCGAGCAAGTCGACACGTGTCACCGATGAGATGCTGATGGTGGCCAGTATCACGCTATCAGAGATCGATTGCGGCGATAGCCCGACCAGCTCCATTCTGCCGCCACTGACAGAGCTGGCCGAAATCAGCCGCAAGATCGCTTTCGCCGTGGGGAAAGTCGCGCAGCAGCAGGGTCACGCGCGGGAAACCAGCGACGAGGAACTGCTGCAATCCATCAAAAGGAATTACTGGAGTCCCGAGTACCGGGAATACCGTCGCATCGCGACCCGGGCGAACTGAGCGGCCTAAGCAACCAACGCCCGCTTTACATAGTAATAGGCCCCAGGCCCCTGCTTACGAATCTTCCAGAACCGGTGGAGATAGTCCTTCCTGCGGAAATAGTGGGTGACCAGAGACTTTCTGGTGCTGCCCTGCTCGGCGATCGCGCTGCCACCGTGCAACAGCTGCGAATGCCAGATCAGCAGATCGCCCTTTTCCGCATGAAACTCGATGGGTTCAATGCCATGCTCGGCGATCAGCGACTTCGCGTAGGCGAAATAGCCGCGCATCTCTGCCCCGATGGCATTGGTTCTGCCGCTTGAAAACAGGTGGGGAGCGGCCTTGTGGCTGCCTGGATAAAGAATCAGCGGTCCGTTACCACGGGTGGCTGGCTCCAGGGCAATCCAGCTGGCCACCATCTTGTTGGTTACTCTGGAGGGCATATACAGTGTGTCCTGATGCATATCCTGCTGCGAGCCGTACTCCAGGTTCAGGGTATTGCACACCATGGGCTCGCCATCCAGCAACCCGTTTATCAACGAGCTCAGGCGCTGCTCCAGCACCACATTGCGGATTTCATCGAAGGACAGGTAGAGATCGTTGAGTTTGTAGGGTTGCCCACGGGCATCGTCGGGAGCATCGCTGAAGTACAGACGCTGTTCCTGATCGGTGGACAGGAAGATATCGGTAACCACCGACTGCGCAACATCGCTTTCGCGGGTTTGCCACAGGTTGTCGATCAGATCATTGATGGGGTCGAGCTGTGCACTGCTGAAGAAATTTCTGAATACGAGGTACCCTTTCTCGTCCCAGCTGAGTTGCTGCTCCCCGTTTAGTACCGCCATATCCTGAAAGCCTTGTGCATCCAAAACGGCAACAGTAAGGCAACGGACTGGATTTGTACACCGGTTCCCCCGTCAAACAACTCAGAAAAATATCATCTGAACATATACCGCCACAATGATCACCGGGCAGACAAAGCGCACATAGAAGGGCCAGATCTTCCAGAACAACGAGTGTTCCACGCCTTCGTTGCCCTGTCGCAGCTCCTCCAGGATGCTGTTGCGGTTCCAGATCCAGCCAGCGAAGACAACAAAGAGCAGCCCTAGCAGCGGCTGGCTGTATTCCGTGGTGATCATCACCACCAGGTCGAATAGCACTCCGAAGTTGAACACGATGACCAGGCAGATTGCCGTGATAAGGGCGCCGAGCACCAGCACCGCTCGCGATCGTTTGGCGCCATATGTCTCCACCACGTAGGCCACCGGCACTTCCAGCATCGAGATCGAAGAGGTCAACGAGGCGATGACCAGCAATACAAAGAACGGGAATGCAATCACCACGCCCGCTGTACCCATGGTTTCAAACAGCGCCGGCAGCACCACGACGATCAGTTGGGGTCCGGCAATCAGTGCCCCGCCAGCGTCATAGATCTGCACGCCGTTGGCCAGAGCCACATACATCGCCGGCAGCACCAGCAGGCCTGCCAGGCAGGCGATGCCTGTGTCGAGCAGCGCCACCATGCTCCCGACCACCGGCAGATTCTCCTGCCGGCTGATGTAGGAGCCATAGATCAGCATCGTGCCAACACCCAGGGAGAGCGAGAAAAATGCCTGGCCCAGGGCACTGATGATGAGACCGGGATTGGCCAGACGATTGAAATCCGGCACCAGATAGACCCGCAGACCGTCGATGGCGCCGTCCAGCGTCAGCACGTAGACAATGAGCAGACCCATGATGACAATCAGCGATGGCATCAACCGGGTGGACCATTTCTCGATGCCCTCACGCACTCCTGCGCGCACCACGTAGACCGTCGCTGCCATGAAAACGACTGCGAAGATGGCGTTTCGCAGCGTCGCGTCGGTGGTCAGCCATTGCGTGACGCCCTCCAGTCCGAATGCCCCGGTTAGCGAGCCGAACATCCACGCCACCATCCAGCCGCTGACCACGGCGTAGAAACAAAGGATCAGCGATACGGTGATGATGCCAGCGACACCGACCACGAAACCCAGCAGGCGGGACGCCGGCCCCCTGGCCAGTTGCTGTAGTGCGCCTACGGCGTTGGAGCGGGTGTGCCGACCGATGATGAGCTCCGCCATCAGCGCCGGATAGCCCAGGATGAAGACCAGCAGCAGGTAGGTGAACAGGAAGGCCGCGCCGCCATTGCTGGCGGCGTTGGTGGGAAAGCCCCAGACGTTGCCGAGGCCAACGGCCGATCCTGATGCTGCCATCAGGAAGCCGAAACGTGAACTGAACTCTGCGCGGGCTGTGCTCATACGGCTCCCGTCTTGTTATTTGACCTTACATATCGGCCTGAAGCTGCCCGTCGTAAGACTCCACGGTGAACTCCCAGGTGGCGGGATCGGTCAACCGTAATACCACGTTGTTGAGCGTCAGGAGCAAGCCAAAATCATTCACTTCCACACTGGGGATGCGCAGCAGGTTGTCGCTGGTAGAGAAGGTCGACATGCCTTCAATCGCCGCTTGCAGCGGCACCATGGTCTCGGGATTGAGACGGAAGATGATTTTCTCAGGATCGGGCACCAATGACAGGTTCAGGGTGTACATTTCCTCTCCGCCGTTCACGGTCACCGAGGTGAACAGCAACGTCGACTGGTACTCGAATACCGATACCGCCTCGCTGTAGCGGTAGGTGACTTCCGCATTCATCAGCACCAGATTCTCGGAACGAACGATGTTGTCCTCGTTCGGGTAATTGCGCAGTGGCGTCTGTGGATGGGTTGCGCCCAGGCTGCGCGGCGTCAGCTCGCTGATCGCGTCCACGACATTCATGCCGTCACCCAGCACCGCCCCCATCACCGTGTAGCCGGCGCTGGCCTC
>Ga0233365_1000622_pt1 | contig 15989 bp, 14 predicted proteins | sample ElkDunMinimDraft_27_FD_191535 | JGI IMG/M metagenome (GOLD analysis project Ga0233365, IMG submission 191535) | Fecal eukaryotic communites from dung pellets of Tule Elk in California, USA - Elk Dung C36 | ecosystem: Host-associated > Mammals > Digestive system > Large intestine > Fecal | place...
CCGACCGGCTGCTCGCCGACTACCTGCGCTCCTGCGATGCCGATGTCATCGTCGGAACTCGGCCCGGTCTCAACGTCTTCCTGGCGAAGTACGCGCCGACGTCAGCGGTTCGCGTCGCTCAGGAGCACCTGTTCCTGTCCAAGCACGGACGCCGCCTCACGCGGCGGTTGTACTCGGCGTACCGGCGGTTGGACGCGGTCACCACGGTCTCGGCCACCGATGCCGAGCAGTACCGGCGGCGAATGCCGCGGATCGCCGACCGGGTCGGTCACATCCCCAACTCGGTGCCCGCCACACCGCTGCCGCCGTCGCTCGGCGACCAGCCGTTGATCGTGGCGGCCGGTCGGCTCGAGCCGATCAAGCGGTACGACCTGCTGTTGGCCGCGTTCGCGACCGTCGTCGAGCGGCACCCCGATTGGCGGCTGCGCGTCTACGGGCACGGAAAGCAGGCGCCCGAGCTGCGTGAACTCGTCGATCGTCTGGGGCTCAACGACACCGTGATGCTCATGGGCAGTCGCCATCCGATCGACGCCGAATGGGTGAAGGGTTCGATCGCCGCGGTGACCTCCGACATGGAGTCCTTCGGACTCACGCTCGTCGAGGCGATGGACTGTGGCCTGCCGGTGGTGTCGACCGCCTGCCCCTACGGTCCACCCGAGATCATCGACGACGGGCAGCAGGGACTGTTGACGCCGACCGGTGATGCCGACGCATTCGCCGAGGCGCTGTGCCGCCTCATCGAGAACCCGGACCTTCGACAGGAGATGGCCACCGCCGGTCGTAAACGCGCCACCGAATTCAGCCCGGACAGCGTCGCCGACCAGTACGAGGACCTGTTCACCCGCCTGTTGGCGACGCGACGACGGTCGACGCTTGAACCGACGATTCGCACCCCGGCCACGCACCACCCGGCACCGACGGTCGACTGCCGGGCGGTGACGTTCGAGCGACTGGAACTGACGCTGAGGCAACCCGGTCGCCTGACGTGGTCCCGAAACGACGTGGAGGTACCGCTGAGGGAACCGATCGGGGTGATCTCCGACTGGTCCGACCTCGCCGAAGGCGACTGGCTGCTGCACAGAGACGGCAGACCGGTGCCCGCCGGGTACATCGACAGCCGCGCGCTGCTGACGGCGCCGTCGCAGCCACCGGGCACCGTCGTGGTCCCCTACGCCGACAAGGGCGTGTTCGGTATCCGAGTGTGGCGGCGAGACCGGTTCGCCGAGGTGGACCGGGTCCGTTCCGACGGCAGCGGCCTGACGATCACCGGGCGCCTGATCGGAGCGATCTCGACCGGCCACCTTCGCTGTCTGGCCCGGCACCGGCAGCAACCGGACGTCACCCACGAGGTCGGCGTCGACGTCGACGGCACCGGCTTCAGCGCGACGATCCCGCTGACGACGATCGCGGGCGACTCACGGCCCGGGGACCTGTGGGATCTGTGGCTCGATTCGGGTGATGAGCGCATTCGCATATCGCGGCTGCTCGACGATGTGGCTCACCGCAAGAGCGTCCAGCGCTATCCGGTCATCGCGGTCACCGCTCCCCAGCCGACCTGGCTCCAGCCGTATTTCACCGTGGGCAATGACCTGTCGATCCGCGTCAAACCCGACCCCGCGACCGTCGACCAGGCGACGCCGTAGTCATCACCGGGGACCAGGCCCCAGTCGCGCTCAGATCGGGTTGTCGATGTTGAAGTACCGGGGGCTGGGCAGGCGCTTGGTCAGACCGAAGACGCGCACCAGCCAGCGGTTGCGCAGAGCGCGCGCGTCGCGCACCACATCGGTGTGCACCTGTTTGGCCACCCCGACCCGCCGGTTGGCGCGGTGGATCTCCTCCATCGCCGCGTCGTCCTCCGGCAACGGAAGTTCCCGCAGGATGCGGGTCAGATCGTTCTCAGCGGCCTCACGCTCTTCGGGAAGTGAGTCGAGGCTGGCGTGCCCGGCCACCCGCAGCGCCTCGGCATAGCGTCCCAAGCGTGCCGATTCGTTCTCGGCCAGCAACAACGCGGTCTTGGCGCGCACGTTCAGTTTGCCGAGCAACGCCGAGGCGGCATCGATGGCACGCCCGTGCAACCGCTCCACCCGGGCCGCCGTCCACGTTATATAGGTGCCCAGTAGCGCCACTGCAACCACAACACCGACCAGCCACCACATAGAGCCACATCATATCGGCATCCCCGTTACCGGTCACTCGGCACAACGGTGACTCTCAGCTCCGTCTCAGCGGCAGGTCATTCCAGGGGGTCCTGAAGTGACTCGGGCAGCTCCTCTTCGGTAACGGTCCCGCCGCTGGCCTCGATGGCAGCCGTGTAGACCTCCAGGACGCGCTCGGCGACCACGGGCCAGTCGTAGTCGCCGACCACCACGGAGGCCCGCTCGGACAGCTCTGAGCGCATCCTCGGGTCGTCGAGGAGTTCGCTCGCGCTCTCGGCCAGGGCGGTGGCATCGCCGACCGGGAAGAGGCGACCCGCCGTTCCGTTGTCCAGCACTCGGCGGAACGCGTCGAGATCACTGGCCAGCACCGGGGTTCCGGCTGCCATCGCCTCGGTCAGGATCATCCCGAAGGACTCACCCCCGGTGTTGGGGGCGACGTAGATGTCGACGCTTCGCAGCATGCGAGCCTTCACCTCGTCACTGGCCATCCCGAGGAACTCGATGCGTTCGGCGATCTGCGGTGGCACGGATGCCAGCACCTCGGTCGGATCGCCCGGCCCCAGCACCAGCAACCGCAGGTCGGGGCGTTGCGTGGCGAGTTGCACGAACGCGTCCTTGAGGATGCCGAACCCCTTTCTGGGTTCGGTGAATCGTCCGACGAATCCCAGCGCGCCGCCTGGTCCGGGCCAGTCCGGAAGCGGTTCCGCCGACACGAAGTTGGCGGCCATGACGCCGTTGGGGATCTCCACGGCACCACCGCCGAGGTGTTCCACCTGGACTCGGCGAGCCAGCGTGCTGACGGCGATGCGAGCGGTGAGGCGTTCCAGCACCAGCTGCGCGGCGCCCTTGGAGGCGGCGAGGGTGCGGGAACGGGTCATCGCGGTGTGAAACGTCGCCACGACCGGACCGCGAGCCGAGGCGCAGGCCAACAGGGACAGGCTGGGCGTCATCGGCTCGTGGACGTGCAGGACGTCGAAGTCGCCGGCGCGCAGCCATTTGCGAACGCGGGCCGCCGAGATGGGACCGAACGACACGCGCGCCACCGATCCGTTGTACGGCACCGGGATCGAGCGACCGGCGGGTACCACGTAGTCGGGTATCTCGTCGTCTCGTTCGGCCGGGGCCAGCACGCTGACCTCGTGTCCCATCGAGGTGAGGGTCTCGGCGAGGTCGCGGATGTGGCCTTGCACGCCGCCGGGAACGGCGAAGGAGTAGGGGCTGACGATTCCGATTCTCACGGCTTAACCATTCGTTTCACGGGATCGATGGGCGGGCAGATCGGCCAGCCAGAGTTTTTGGAGCATGTGCCAGTCCTCGGGTTGGCGGGCGATTCCTTCGGCGAACCGGTCGGCGACCCGTTGCATCGTCGTCGACAGCCGCTCGGTCAGAGAACCCTCGCTGGGGACGTCGATGGGACCGATCACCGCTCCCCTGCTCGTGGTGGGGCCGGTGTTGTGAAGCACCACCGTATACAGTGGAGCCTTAGTCCGGATTGCGAGCATCGCCGGACCGGCCGGCATCCGGGTCTTCTCCCCGAAGAACTCGACCTCGATGCCACCGCTGGACAGGTCCCGATCGGCGACCAGCGGGACGACGTGCCCCTTGGCCAATGCCTCACTCAACACCGCCTGAACCGGCCGGTCACCGCCGACGTGCGGTTCGATGCGCATGCCGAGTTTGCGGCGATAATCGAGGAACTGGTCGAACACCGCTTCGGGCTTCAGTCGTTCGGCCACCGTGGTGACCTCCCAACCCTTCGCGCTGACCCACGCGCCGGCCCAGTCCCAGTTTCCGGAGTGCGGGATCGCCACGATCGCTCCACGGCCGCTGTCGCGAGCCTCGTCGAAGGCCTCGGTGCCGTCCAGGTGGAATCGGCTGAGCAGGTCGTCCCGCGAATAGGACGGCAGCCGAAACGCTTCCATCCAATAGCGACAGTAGGAGCGCATACCGTCGGCCACCAGCTGATCGAGTTGTTCCTCGGTCGGCTCGGGCCCCACCACTCGGCGCAGGTTCTTCCGCAATTGCCGCACGCCCTTGCCGTTTCGCGCGGTGGTGCGATCGGCGATGAGCCGGAACAATCGGGCGGCCATCGGTTCCGGGAGCATTCGCACGGCTCGCCATCCGGCGCGATAACCCCACTCGACGATCTTGTCGCTCACGACTCGGCTCCGCTCAGCTGCCGTTTGACGTAGATGAGGCGCTGTCCCACGGTCACCACCGAGGCCGCCGCCAGAATCCACAGTGCCGTGGACAGACCGTGCGGCACCGAGAACAGATAGAGGAGACCGCCGATTCCCAACAGCACGAGGCGCTCGGCCCGCTCGGCGATACCGACGTCGCAACGAAGCCCCAGGCTCTCCGCCCGCGCCTTGGTATAGGAGACGACCTCGGCCGCGACCAGACCGATCAGCGCCGCGATCATGGTGACCCGGTCCCCGGTGATCGCCAACCAGTACGCGAGCGATCCGAGGATGGCCCCATCGGCGATACGGTCCATCGTCGAGTCCAACAGGGCACCGAAGCGGGTGTCTCCGCCCTTGGCCCGAGCCATCGCACCGTCCAGCAGGTCGGTGCACGCCGACACCGTGATGATCAGCAGAGCCCAACCCAGTTCACCCCGGGGCACCAGCAGCACCGACGCCGCGACCACTCCGATGGTGCCCACGATGGTCACGGTGTTGGCGGACAGCCCGAGTCGCACCAGCAGGTGCGCTACCGGGTCCAGGATTTTCGCCGCCGTCGCCCGGCCCGCCACACTAAGAAACTTCGCCATCTCACCCATCGTCCGGGCGAGTAGGACAGTCAAGCCAACCGCGGGCCTCGCCCGGGCCTCAGCCCGCCTGCGGGCCCCTACGATATCGGTACGGTCGCTGACACCACGTGCACCATCGTCACCGTCAGGTGAAGTCGACCGCCCCCTCGACATCCGAAGCGCCCCATATACGGGAATTCGGCTAGGAAAACCGACGTGACAGACTTGCGCTCGATCGGTTGAGCAGGCGTGTGAGCCAGGACACGCCATCGCGGGAAAGGCCCACCATGTCTCAGGAGAACCAGGGTGCGCCGTCATGCCCGGATCAGCCGCCGTCGGTTACCGATCCGACCCTGATCCGCAACGTCGCCGTCGTGGGGGCCGCCGCCGTCGGGAAGACGACACTGATCGCGGGACTGGTCACGGCGACCGGTGACCGCTCTGTTCACTCCGAACCGGCGGCGACGGACCACCTGACCGTCACACCGATACGGTTCCGGAACGTCAAGATCAATCTGATCGACGCACCGGGCCATGCCGATTTCGCCGGTGACCGTCGTGCCGCGCTCCGCGCCTGCGACGCCGCACTGTTCGTCGTGGCGGCCGGTACCGGGCTGGACCTGGCCTCACAACAGCTGTGGGAGGACTGCTCGGTCCGCGACATTCCCCGCGCCGTCGTGGTGACCCACCTGGATCACCCACGAGCCGACGTCGACGAGACTGTCGCGCTGTGTCAACGTCTGTTCGGCGAGACGGTGGTGCCGGCTCACCTCCCGCTGCTGGGAGACGACGGTGTAGCTGTCGCGGGACTGATCGGACTGGCCACCCAGCAGATCTTCGACTACTCGACGGGCAACCCGCCGAGCGTCATCGAACCGGAAGCGGTCCACCTGGAAGGCATCGCAGAGGCCCGCGAGACACTCGTCGCGGCGATTCTGTCCGAAAGTGATGATGAGTCGCTGATGGACCGCTACATCGACGGTGACGACATCGATGCGACCGTCCTGGTCTCAGAGTTGAACGCGGCGGTGGCTCGGGCCGGCCTGCACCCGGCCATCCCGGTGGACGCCGACACCGGCGTCGGGCTCGACGCGGTGCTCGACCTCCTGGTCGACGGGTTCCCGTCCCCGGTAGACCGTCCGATGCCGACGGTCGCCACGGTGTCCGGTGACGCCGTCGAGCCGCTGTCCTGCGATCCCGAGGGCCCGGTGGCCGCCGAAGTCATCAAGACCACGATGGACAATCCCCGGGTCTCGTTGCTCCGGTTGTATTCCGGGAGTCTGCGAAGCGGCGAACCGGTGATCGTCAGCGGTGAAACAACTTCCGGCACCGAGGTACGACTACCCGCCGTTCAGACTCCCACCGGCCTCGCCGTCTCCGAGGCCGACGGTCTCACCGTCGCCGGGGATATCTGCGCCGTCAGCGGCCTGACGGCCGCGACCGGCGACACCATCTCGACGCCCGCGCAACCACTGCGTCTGGAACGCTGGGACGTGCCCGAGCCGCAGTTTCCGATCGCGATCGTCGTAAACGACACCACCCGGGACGAGGTGATCGCCGGACTGGAACCGTTGGTGTCCGCCGATCCGACGCTGCGCGCCGAACCGGTCGAGGACACCGGACAACTGTTGCTGTGGTGCATGGGCGAGCGGCACGCCGAGGTGGCGCTGGCTCGACTTCATATCGAAGGGGGCCCGGCCGCGACCGAACCGGTCAGAATCGCGCTGCGGGCAACGTTCACCAAGCCCGCCAACGGAACCGGTCGCGTGGCTCGCCAATCGGCCGGGCACGGCGAGTACGCGGTCTGCCGCCTCGCGGTCGAGCCGCTTCCGGAAGGGCACGGGATCGAGTTCACCAGTCGAGTCTCGGAGGAGACCCTTCCGGCGCGCTTCGTGGCCGCCGTCGAAGTTGGAGTCCGAGATCGGCTGGCTCGCGGCCTGACGGGCGGGCATCGCGTCGTCGACGTGGCGGTGACCCTGTTGGACGGTGAGGACTCGCTGGTCGATTCCACCGAGGCGGCCTTCGAGGCCGCAGGAGCCCTCGCGGTTCAGGAGGCGGCCCGCGACGGCGAGCTGAGACTGCTCGAAGCCATCGACCACGTCGCGGTGACCGTGGCCGATGGTTACGCTCGGATCGTTCGAGCCGACCTGGCCAACCGACGTGGCCGAGTTGTCGGCACCGACACCGATGAGCACGATCGCGCGGTGATCCACGCCGAGGTTCCCGCCGCAGAGCTGCGAAGTTACGTGATCGAGCTTCGCGGCATGACCGCCGGATCGGGTTGGTTCCGCCGTCGATTCCTGCGCTACGAACCGATGCCCTCCCCCGCGGACGACTGACCTCGACGTGCCTCAGCTCGGGTTCGGCAGATCGGTGACGTGGGAGTCGATGATCCCGTCACCGTCGTGATCGATGAGGACCTCGTCGATGACCCCGTCACCGTCGTGATCGATGGCCTGCATGTTGGCTTTGCCGTCCCCGTCGGTGTCGATCAGGTACGTGGCTCCGCCGTCGGCGTGCCGGGTCACCTCGACGGTGTCCGGCTTGCCGTCCCCGTCGACGTCCAGCTGGTACGTCTCTTTCTCGCTCACGATGCACCTTTCGCAGGGTGGATATTGCCGGGTTGACCTTACGGGCCAACCGAATCGACTTCAACCACGCCCACGGACCGCGGCCCGGCGCCGGTGCGCCCGCTGACGACACGCGGCCGAACAGTACCGCGCCGGGCGCCCCACCGGGCGCGACGCCAACTCGCGGTCGCACACCGAACAGCGCGACCCGACCGGCATTTCGTCACGGCTATCGTTACGAACTCGGATCGAATCGAGCACCAGTCTCATCGCGTGATCCTGACCGGGATGCGCCTGCCGCATCGCCACGCAGGCGGTCACCAACGCCTGTACCGTCGCCAAGTCGACATCGCGCCGGACCAGGCCGCCGTCTCTGGCCGAGCGCAGTAGCTGGTCCAGGACCGCGTCGAACCGCCGCCCCGCCGCGCGGTACACCGCGTGCGGCCAGTCGCCGGCCCGGAACACCTGGCACAGGTCACGTCGCTGCGGCGCACTGACGACGACCTCGGTCAGGAAGTCGAAGAACGCGCCTTCTCCGGCCGACTCGCGATGACGGATCGCCGACTGGGTCAGTTCCTCGATTCGTTGCGCCAGAACCGCTTCCATCAGGTCGTCCTTGGTCGGGAAGTGTCGATAGACCGTCCCCGCGCCGACGTCGGCGAGCCTGGCGATCTGCCCCAGCGACACCGACAACCCGTTGCGGGCGAACGCCTGGGAAGCCGCAGCCAGCACCGCTGCCCGGTTTCGGCGGGAATCCGCACGGGAACCCGCGTCGGCATCGGTGCGAGTGCCGCCCGGTCGGGCCGATGAAGTCACGTAACGAAACCTCCTCGTCGCCGTCGTCGGCGACCTAATGTTTCGACCGGGTCAAGCCACCCGTTTTGTGTCACTCTATGCGAGGGAACCGATGTCAGCGAATACACCACCATTCACCAAACGACCGATCCTGGTGGTCGGAGCCACCGGCCGCCAGGGTGGAGCGGTCCTGCGCCACCTGCTGGCGGACGGTTGGCCGGTCCGCTTTCTGGTCCGGGATCCGAACGGTGACGGCGCGCGCGAACTGGTGGCGCGGGGAGCCGAACCCGTCACCGGGGACCTCGATGTGCCGCACAGTCTGGATCCAGCGGTGGCCGGTGCCCATGGAGTGTTCATCGCGCCCCCGGTCGCCTACCGAAACCTGCGCACCGACGTCGACCAGGAGTATCGACGCGGCCGGAACCTCATCGACGCCGCCGAACGCGCCGGAGTCGAGCACATCGTCTTCAGCGGAATCGCCTCTGTTCCGCCCGCCGGATTGCCGGGAAGCAGCGGGAAGCGGCGAATCGAGCAACGGTTGCGCAGTGCCTCCGTGGTTCACACCATCTTTCGGCCGGTTCGGTTCATGGAGAACTACCTGTTCGATAACACCTCGATCGACGGAATCCATGATGGAGTTAATCGGCATCTGTTCCTGCCCGACAAACCCGTACAGCTGATCGCCGTCGACGACATCGGTCGATTCGCGGCGCTGGCCTTCGCCAACCCGGCCGCATACGGCGGACGAGCCATCGAACTGGCCGGTGACGACCCGACACCCGAACAGGCCGCCGCCGTCATCGGTGCGGCCGTGGGAATCCCGGTGCGCTACCAGCGTCTCACCCTGGAACAGGCCGAAGCCCTGAACTCGGAGATCGCCGCAACCTGGCGTCTGGTCACCGACAACGGCGACAACGGCTGGCACGCCGATCTGGCCGATCTACGAGCGCGGCATCCCGGCATGTCCACTCTGGCCGACTGGTTGGCCGAGTCCGGCGCCGGGAACATCCGCGCCGCGATCGAACGCGGACGCCCCGCGACCCGATAACTCGGTCAGACGGTCTGCCAGGCCATGGACAACAGATCGCGGGTATCCGGAAGGATCTGAGGCAGTGTCCTGGTCTGGGCGATGATCGGCATGAAGTTGCTGTCGCCGCTCCATCGGGGAACCACGTGCTGGTGCAGGTGACCGGCGATTCCGGCACCGGCGACGTTGCCCTGGTTCATTCCGATGTTGAAACCCTGTGCTCCTGAAACCGACCGGACCACCCGCATCGCCCGCTGCGTGAAGGACGCCAACTCCGCCACTTCCGCGTCGTCGAGATCGGTGTAGTCGGGTACGTGCCGGTACGGGCACACCATCAGGTGGCCGGCGTTGTAGGGGTAAAGGTTCAGAACACAGAACACCAGCGCGCCCCGGGCGACGATGAGACCCTCGTCGTCGGGCAGCTTCGGCATCTCACAGAACGGACAACCAACCGGGTCGTCATCGGAACCGGTGGGTTTGCTCTCACCCTGGATATAGGCCATCCGGTGTGGCGTCCACAGTCGTTCCAGACCGTCGGGAACACCCACACCACGCTGCGTCTGACTCTCACTCACGCGCTGATCCTATGCGGTGAGTCCCGTCGACGGCCACCATCACCGGCCCGCGGGTTGATGCCGACCGGACCCGATTCCCGGGTCCGGTCGGCATCAGGTGATCATTCGGCCGACGGGCTCGCGTTGCTCCGCGATTCGACGAACTCCACCACGTGATCGACGGCCTCGGCCAGCGGAACACCGTTGCGTTGCGAACCGTCGCGGTAGCGGAACGACACCGTGCCGGCGGTCTGGTCGTTGTCTCCGGCCAACACCATGAACGGGATCTTCTGCAATTGAGCGTTGCGGACCTTCTTCTGCATCCGGTCGTCGGATGAGTCGACCTCGGCCCGAATGCCACGCGCGCGCAGCTGCTCGACGAACCCGTCGAGGTATTCGACGTTCTCGTCGCGAATCGGAATTCCGACGGCCTGCACCGGTGCCAGCCATGCCGGGAACGCCCCGGTGTAGTGCTCGGTGAGGACACCGAAGAACCGCTCGATCGAACCGAACAGCGCGCGGTGAATCATGACCGGCTGCTGACGGGTGCCGTCGGCAGCGGAGTACTCCAGGCCGAACCGCTCCGGCATGTTGAAGTCCAGCTGAATCGTGGACATCTGCCAGGTCCGGCCGATCGCGTCCTTGGCCTGCACCGAGATCTTCGGGCCGTAGAACGCGGCGCCACCCGGGTCGTCCACCAGCTCCAAGCCGGACTCGTGGGCGGCCAAACGCAGTGCCTCGGTCGCCTCCTCCCACGACTCGTCGCTGCCGACGTACTTCTCGGGATCCTTAGTCGACAGTTCAAGGTAGAAGTCGTCGAGACCGTAGTCGCGCAAAAGTTCCAGCACGAACGACAACAGGCTCTTCAGCTCCTCACCCATCTGCTCCTTCGAGCAGTAGATGTGAGCGTCGTCCTGCGTCATCCCCCGCACCCTGGTCAGACCGTGCACCACACCGGACTTCTCATACCGGTACACCGATCCGAACTCGAACATCCGCAGCGGAAGCTCGCGATAGGAGCGGCCGCGTGCCCCGAAGATCAGGTTGTGCATCGGGCAGTTCATCGGTTTGACGTAGTACTCGGCCCCCTCCAGCTCCATGGCTGGGAACATCCCGTCCTTGTACCAGTCGAGGTGACCGGAGGTCTCGAACAGGTTCGACTTGGTGACGTGCGGAGTGTTGACGAACTCGTATCCGGCGGCCTCGTGCTTCAACCGCGAGTAGTTCTCCATCTCGCGGCGGATGATTCCGCCCTTGGGGTGGAAGACCGGCAGGCCCGAGCCGAGTTCGTCGGGGAAACTGAACAGGTCCAACTGTGCGCCGAGCTTGCGGTGGTCGCGCTTCGCGGCCTCCTCCAGCAGACGCATGTGTTCCTTCAGCGCGTCCTTCGACGGCCACGCGGTGCCGTAGACCCGCTGCAACTGCGGGTTCTTCTCCGAACCCATCCAGTACGCGGCCGCACTGCGAGTGAGCTTGAAAGCCGGAATGTGGCGGGTGCTGGGCAGGTGCGGACCGCGACACAGGTCGCCCCACACCCGGTCGCCGCTCTTGGCGTCGAGGTTGTCGTAGATGGTCAGCTCGCCACCGCCGACCTCCATGACCTCGGCGTCGTCGACATCGCCCTTGATATCGACCAGCAGCAGCTTGAAGGGCTCGTCCGCCAACTCGGCCTTGGCCTGGTCCAGCGAGTCGTACTCCCGGCGGCTGAACCGCTGCCCCGACTTGATGATCTCCTGCATCCGCTTCTCAAGCTTCTTCAGGTCCTCGGGCTGGAACGGGGTCTCCACGTCGAAGTCGTAGTAGAAACCGTCGCGGATCGGCGGGCCGATGCCCAGCTTCGCCTCCGGGTTGAGGTCCTGGACCGCCTGAGCCAGGACGTGTGCGCACGAGTGGCGCAACACGTTGAGACCGTCCGGGCTGTCCATGGCGACCGGTTCCACCTCAACGGATTCCGACGGAGACCATGACAGGTCGCGAAGCCGGCCATCCTCGGTGCGCACCACCACGATGGCGCGCGGGCCGGTAGTTGGTAGACCCGCTTCGGCTATCGCGTCGGCGCACGTCGTCCCCGCCGCCACGACGAGGGAGCCGATGGCGGGAGACTGATGGAGTGCGGACACGATAGTCCTCCTTTGTATGCACCTGATGGATCGCCGCGCTGCCCGCGGCGGTGACCATCGTAGTCGGCTGTCATCGTGAACTTCGAGCCGATATTGCCGTGGCGCATCGGCGGCTGTCAGCGTGGCAGCGGCGGCCGGTTCCCTGACCTGTCCCGATGCGCGAACCGGAGTCGGCGGGGCAGGTGACCTCCGGCAGGGCACTGCGACAGCGGCCGAACCTCAGCCCCGTTGGTCAAGCCGCGTCCAACCGAACGGGGTGGCTCCTCCGCGCGACTCGGCACGCTGCTGATCGGCATCGCGGGACCAGCCCTGGGCGGCACCGGATCCCGCCTGCCCCACCGATCCCATCGCCACCCGGAATCCGACATCGTCCAACGCCGCATCGGGCATACTTCCGCGACGCACCGAGGCGCGAACGCTCCACGGTTTGTCGGCCCAGCCGCCACCGCGAAAGCTCCGGTAGTCGGCGTAGCGGGCAGGGTCCGCGTGGTCCCAGCACCACTCCCACACGTTTCCGAGCATGTCGAACAGGCCGAAGTCGTTGGGCTGCTTGCGCCCCACCGGCTGCGCAGCGGCCACGTCATCGACGTCGGTCCACGCGATCGTCCCCAACGGGCCGTAGGCTGGTCCGTCGGTACCGGCGCGGCAGGCCCATTCCCACTCCGCCTCGGTCGGCAGCCGAATCCCGTCGGCCTCAACCTGCCAGGAGACCTCTCGTCCATCGACCCGGTAGGCCGGAGTCAGACCGTTCGCCAGTGACGCCGCGTTACACCAGTTCACCGCGTCGAACCAGCTGACCGTGTGAACCGGCGCCTCAGCCGGCTCATCGACGGGGATCGGGTCGCCCGAGACCGCCGTGTACTGAGCCCAGGTCACCTGGGTACGAGCGATCGAGAACTCACACAGCTCGGCTTCCCTGGTGGTATCGGTGCGAGCATCACGCATGGTGATGAGCCCGGCCGGAAGCGAGGTGAAGTCGATTGGGGATGGCGCCATTCGCACCACGGTATCCCAGCCTCACGCCCCGCCCGACCACGAACCGGCGGTCTGCTTCACCTCGGATCGCGTCTTCGCGTCACCGCGAATCACGCCGTCTCAGAGCGGCCCTGGCCACGGTCACCTCGACGGCCCGGCGACGATGGTCGGTCACCCGACCTCATCGGCCGCCAGTTTGGCCATCGCACTCGTAGGGGACGTCGGCAACCATGAGATCACCGACTTGGACTTTCGAAGCAGGTTCGAAACGCCCTGTCGCCAACGGCGCCCCAGCGGCCCTCAGCGGACGTCGTCACCGGATTGATCAAGGCCAACGTGCCGATGACGACGGCGGCGAGAATTCGGGATTCAACCCACCGCGGGAGCTACCGCCGGCGACAGCCGGGGATCCAACGGCGCTGCGCACCCGAGCACGGTCCCGGGGGCAGCGGTCTTTCGCCCTCCCGGCCATCGCTGTGTCGGTTGGTCGGCCGCAGGGCTCATGCACGATGGCCGCAGTGTCTCAAGCCGCGCAGTCAGAAGACCTCTATGGAGCGTGGCGCCAACGGCCACCCCATCGCGGTGGTGACCTCGGCGAGCGCACCCTCCCGGTGCTCGTACACCTTCCCGACGGCCGCGTACTCGGTCAGCCGTCGCCCGGCAAGGTACACACCCGACAGTTCGGCGACCGACAGCGACAGGTCGGGCGCGGCGTCGGTTTCCACGCAGGAGGCGGTCGTCTGATCGCCGGTCAGCCGGAACCGGCGGTTGTTGGCCGGGAGGATGTCATCGGAGACCTCCAGGACGACGTCGACTGCGCACGCGTACCGACGCTGCGTCAACGCCGCCGCCACGTCGACGATCCGCAACCACAGCGCGTCATAGGACCGGACTCCCAGCCCACGCGGGTTGCCGACCAGTTGCCGCACCGGTTCATCCACGGCCGCATGCCAAGCCACCAGTCGAGACGCCAGATCCATGGACAACACGTGCTGCCACAACGCTCGGTAGGCCGCACCGGTGACCGCCACCAGCTCCTCCACCTCGACGGAAGTGCCGTCATCGTCGGAGCCGCGCCGGCGGTTACCCCGCCACATCACGTAGCCCTGTAGCTCACCTTCCGGCGATCGATATCCTATGAGTTGTCTCGGCATCCGGCCGTCCCGTCGTTCCGGCGGATCGGCCAGTCGTCGTTCCCAATGGCGTTCACCCCGCCCGGAGATGCCGGGACGACTGAGTTGGTATCGGCTCAGGATCGGCGGAAACTCGGTCATGGCCTGCTCGATCGTCAGCTCATGGAGTCGGCCGTCGACCGGGGCTTTCGCCAATCGGATCTCGGCGAGCTTGGCGTCGTAACGGTGCCCGTAGATACCGGCCTGATAGCCGAATCGTTCGTAGATTCCCGGTTCAGACGCCCACAGGATGGCGATCGGCTCGGACACCTCGGCCAGTTGACGCCGCATCAGTCGAGACAGGATTCCCATTCGTCGATGGGTCGGAGCCACCGCGACCCCGGTGACGTGGGCGGCGGGAACCACCGTGCCCGGCACCGACACCGTCCGGGTGAGGGCCTGGACCACGCCGACGATCGAACCGGCGTCATCGGCGACCAGCGTACGGTCCGGTTCGAACAGATCCCGGTCCAGATCGGTGGTGTTGTTCGACATCATCATGGCTGCGGTGAATCGGTCGATCACCGCCCTGAAGTCCTGAATCGTGGCGGTACGAATCGCGTAATCGAAGCCCGTCATGTGCTTGATCCTCACATGCCGGACCGACACTCGCCCTGATGCCGGTCCGGTGATCGTCGTGTTTAGTCGGTTTGTTCAGATCCTCTGGCCACCCGAGTACGGCGGTGACGTCCGAGGTACTTGCTGCGCCGGGTCAGCTGACTGAGCGGTCCACGTTTGCGGGCGGGCACCGGGTGGTAGACGGTGGGCTCGGTGGTGACGGCCTGCGGGTCGGTCAAACTCATGGCGATCCTCTCCCCTGTTTTCCCCTGTTGACGCTCGTCGCAGTACGAACGTCATCGAACTGTATGACCGGGCTGCCAATTTGGACAGGACTCTGGGACCTCGGTCACGTGCGGGAACAAAACCCTGCGGGGGTATTTTCCCTGGACATGGCACCACTGTGGTCATAAGGCGAGACCAAGGCCACCTCCAGCAGCGAATACACCGTGACCGGATCTTTATCAACTGTTCGCTAAATCGATTGCCGCGACCGCGAACCAGCAGCACCATGAAGCCATGTCCGTTCGACCGGCTTCTCCCGACGACGCTCACAGCATCACGACCGTGCGAGCCGCCTCCTGGCGAGCCGGCTATGCCGGCGTGGTGCCCGACGAAGTGCTGGCGAACGTGCGGGAGACTCCGCGCCCTCAGATGTTCGACTACCTCGCCGACCTACCACCCCAGCACCACCACTTCGTCGCCGAGACTCCCGACGGCGGCATCAGCGGTTTCTGCAACGGCGGGCCGTACCGCACCGATCGCGACGAGGACGCGTCCGCCGTCGGCGACGACCCCGGCGGGGAGATCTTCGCGATCTACGTCAGCCCCACTCACTGGGGGCACGGTGTCGGGCAGGCGCTGCTGGACCGGTCGCTTCGCCAGTTGTTCGACGACGGATTCGGGTTGGTCCGCTTGTGGGTGCTGGCTGACAATCCACGGGCTCGCCGGTTCTATGAGGCCGCCGGTTTTCACACCGACGGCGCCACCGGCGTCTTTACTGCCGAATCGACGCAGCTCTCCATCGTTCGGTATCGGTTTGAGTTCGACGATTCGACCCGACCCAAGTCGGCCGGGCATCCCTGACCTGACTACATCTGCGGCGACGTGCGCTCGAATTCGGTATGGCTCAGTTCCGTATCGCCCAGTTCTCCGTATCGCCCAGTCGATTGGCAGGATTCGACGAGGCCAGTTCGGTCGGCCCAATTCGATTGGCCGGGTTCGATGGGGCGACGTGCGCTCAAGTTCCGTATCGCCCGATTCGGTATAGCCAATTCGGTATGACCCGATTCGGTGTAGCCAGGCCGGGG
>Ga0233365_1000624_pt1 | contig 15944 bp, 6 predicted proteins | sample ElkDunMinimDraft_27_FD_191535 | JGI IMG/M metagenome (GOLD analysis project Ga0233365, IMG submission 191535) | Fecal eukaryotic communites from dung pellets of Tule Elk in California, USA - Elk Dung C36 | ecosystem: Host-associated > Mammals > Digestive system > Large intestine > Fecal | place...
TTTTTAAAAAATCCTGATGTGCTTTTATTGTTTTTTGATCGAACCTTACTGCCGGACCTGTTTGTGCCTCTTTCGGATTTAAATAATTGATCTTATCCGCGGTTTCCTTAATCAGTGGTTTTAAAATATCGAACGGAATATTATTTTCCTTACAGATTTCATTTCCTATTGAATAAAGATGATTGGTAAAATTACTGACAAAAACCGCTGCTACATGCAGACTTTTTCGTTGTTCAGACGATATTTCGAATACCTTGTCTGATAATTCTTTTGCCAACAGTTTTAATTCGTTTAAATCGTCAGTATTCTCGGCTTCCAAACACAATGGAACTTCCTTAAAATTGATTTCCTTGTTTTTTGAAAATGTCTGTAACGGATAAAAAACGCCTTTTCGGTTTTTATCATTCAAAACTTCTAAAGCGGTAGTTCCAGATGTATGAACCACTAGCGAATCTTTGTACGGAATTCTTTCTGAAACCTCTGCAATGGCACTGTCGGTAACCGAAATCAAAGTAATATCAGCCGGCTTTAAATCTTCAACAGCAGTTACAATTAAATCCTTCGGAAAAAAATCTGCAACCTTATCTAAAGAACGAACCGCGACATTTTGAATCTTATAATTTGATAATTCGGCTAAAGCCCGCACCAAATGATGAATCACATTACCAGAACCTATTATGTTTATTGTTTTCATAACATCAAAATTAAGGTAACACCATTTTGTAATTTCAAATTAAGTTAAATTTAATATAATTTTAAGAAAAAACGAATTTATTGTTAAAAATTATGAAAAGTTGAGTAAAATACTCACACGGCTTGATCTAACTAATTTTAATTCGATCCTTTAATTGGATATATTTTCGTAAATTTGCAGCTTATAAAAAAATATAAGTATGTTAACAGTTTCAAATTTATCTGTTCAATTTGGAAAACGTATATTGTTTGATGAGGTAAACGCAACATTTACCCAAGGTAACTGCTACGGAATCATTGGTGCAAACGGTGCCGGAAAATCTACGTTTTTAAAGATTATTGCAGGCGATATCGATCCAACTTCTGGTCACGTAATTTTAGAACCGGGCAAACGTATGTCGGTTTTAAACCAGAACCACAATATGTTTGACGAGCACACCGTTTTAGAAACTGTTTTAATGGGAAATAAAGTGCTGTTTGCTATTAAAAAGGAAATGGACGAGTTATATGCCGATTATTCTGACGAAAACGCAGACAGAATTGGTGAGTTACAGTTAAAGTTTGATGAAATGAATGGTTGGAATGCAGATTCTGATGCTGCTTCAATGTTATCGAATTTAGGAATTTCAGAAGATTTACATTACACATTGATGGGCGAAGTGGAGCCAAAATTAAAAGTTCGTGTGTTATTAGCGCAGGCTTTATTTGGAAATCCTGATGTTTTGGTAATGGATGAGCCTACCAACGACCTTGATTTTGAAACAATTGGTTGGTTAGAAAACTTTTTAGCGAACTACGAAAATACCGTTTTGGTTGTATCGCATGACCGTCACTTTTTAGATGCGGTTTGTACACATATTTCAGATATCGATTTTGGAAAGATCAATCATTTTTCTGGTAACTATACGTTTTGGTATGAATCTTCGCAGTTAGCTGCAAAACAACGTGCACAGCAAAACAAAAAAGCCGAAGAAAAGAAAGCCGAATTAGAAGAGTTTATCCGTCGATTTTCTGCCAACGTAGCTAAATCAAAACAGGCAACTTCACGTAAAAAAATGATCGAGAAGTTAAATGTTAACGATATTAAACCGTCATCTCGTCGTTATCCTGCCATTATTTTTGATCAGGAACGTGAAGCCGGAGATCAAATTTTAAATATTAAAGGTTTGGAAGCTTCATCAGAGGGAGAGATCTTATTTAAAGATGTTGACTTTAACATGGCAAAAGGCGATAAAATTGTTGTTTTTTCGAAAGATTCTCGTGCAACAACTGCGTTTTATGAAATTTTAAACAATAATGTAAAACCAGATGCAGGCACGTTTGATTGGGGAATTACAACGATACAGTCTTACTTACCGGCAGATAACCACAGTTTCTTTACCGAAGATTTAACGTTGGTTGACTGGTTACGTCAATGGGCGAAGACAGAAGAAGAGCGTGATGAAGTTTTTATCCGCGGCTTTTTAGGAAAAATGATTTTTTCTGGAGAAGAAGCATTGAAAAAAGGTTCGGTATTGTCGGGTGGAGAAAAAGTGCGTTGCATGCTTTCTCGTATGATGATGATTAGAGCGAATGTATTAATGTTAGACGAACCTACAAACCACTTGGATTTGGAATCGATTACGGCGTTTAACAACTCGCTGAAAAACTTTAAAGGTTCGGTATTGTTTACAACACACGATCATGAGTTTGCACAAACTGTTGGTAACCGTATATTAGAATTAACACCAAACGGAGTTATCGATCGTTACATGACATTCGACGAATATTTAGATGATCCAAAAATTAAAGAATTACGTACAAAAATGTATTCTTAATTACATTTTATAATATTACTTAAAAACAGTTCCATAAAACGGAGCTGTTTTTTATTATATTTACTTTTTAACTAAAAAATACATATTATGAACAAAAAATTACTTTTCTTTTTATTAATTCCATTTTTAGGATTTAGCCAAGTACAAATAGGTCAGGATATAGATGGAGATGCTGCGCATAATCAAAGTGGGAGTAGCGTTTCACTATCATCTAATGGAAAAGTTTTAGCAATTGGAGCACCTTTGACTGGTAATAACGGAAATAATTCTGGACATGTTCGTGTTTTTGAATATAGCTTGGGATCTTGGGTACAAATAGGTCAGGATATTAATGGAGAATCAGCTGGCGACCAAAGTGGTTGGAGTGTTTCTTTATCTTCAAACGGTAAAAAATTAGCAATAGGTGCACCATTTAATGATGGAAATGGAACTGACTCAGGTCATGTAAGGTTATATGAATATGTTTTGGGAACTTGGTTACAAATAGGGCAGGATATAGATGGTGAAAGTCCGGGTGATAATTTTGGAATAAGTGTTTCGCTATCTTCTAATGGAGAAATTGTGGCAGTAGGTGCTGAACTTAATGATAATCCTAATGGTATTGATGCTGGACATGTTCGAGTATATAAAAATATTACAGGGGTCTGGACACAAGTAGGTCAAGATATTGATGGGGAAGCTATGAGTGATCTAAGTAGCAAGTGTATTTCATTATCGTCTGATGGAAACACTGTTGCTATTGGTGCTCATTTGAATGATGGAAATGGAATTGACTCAGGTCATGTAAGGATTTATGAGAATGTATCTGGAGTGTGGACACAGATAGGTCAAGATATTAATGGTGTTGCACAATGGGAAAAAAATGGAATAAGTGTTTCTTTATCGGAAAGTGCAAATGTTTTGGCTGTAGGTAGTTTGTTGGGCAGTTATATTAATGAGAATAATGTTATAGTTCATTCAGGTCTTGTTCGAATATATAAAAACATTTCTGGAACTTGGACACAAATTGGTCTGGATATTAGAGGTGAAGCTCTTGGAGACGCCCACGGTTTCTCTGTATCTCTTTCGTCATTGGGTAATATAGTTGCAATAGGTGCGTACGGAAATGATGGAAATGGAACAGATTCTGGGCATGTAAGAATATATGAAAATATGTCAGGAGTATGGGCGCAAATAGGAAATGATATTGATGGGGAATTTTCAGGAGATCAAAGTGGCAGAAGTGTATCACTTTCTTCTGATGGAATGAGATTAGCAATTGGAGCTCCTTATAATGGTGTTAATGGTAAAAATTCAGGTCATGTACGTGTGTACGATATTTCAGGCATCCTATCTACTAATGAATTTGTATCACAAAACTTCAATATCTATCCAAATCCAACATCAGATATACTAAATATCAATTTCGAAAATAATTTGGTGTTACAAGAAGTAACTATTTATAACAATTTAGGTCAAATGGTTAAAACAGCTACTGAAAATGTTATTAATGTCAGTTCTCTTGCAAAAGGTTTGTATTTTGTTGAGGTAACAACAAATCAAGGTAAAGCAACTAAAAAAGTGATTATTAACTAAAAATATAGATTATGAACAAAAAAATATTTTTTTTTTATTGATTCCTTTTTTAGGAATTAGCTAAGTACAGATTGGACAAGATATTGATGGTAAAAATTCAGGAGAATGGAGTGGTTATAGTGTTTCATTAATTTCTTCAGAAGAAGGAAGTATTGTAGCAATAGGAGCACCTAAAAGTACTGAAAATGGTAAAGGTAGCGGTCAAGTACGTGTTTTTCAGAATTTGTCTGGAAATTGGACACAGATTGGACAGGATATTAATGCAACAATATCATCAGGAGGTACAGGTCATGATGTTTCTCTTTCATCTGACGGAAAAATTTTAGCAATAGGATCTCCGTTTAATAGTAATGGAACAAACTTACCGGGAAATGTAAAAGTCTATCAAAATATTTTAGGTAATTGGGTCCAATTAGGTCAAGATATTTTGGGTAAAGCATTAGGAAGTAATTTTGGTTATAGTATTTCAATTTCTGCAGATGGTAGTGTTATAGCCGTAGGGGCGCCCTACAGTACAGGGCAAGGAGGTTCAAATTCTGGTAAAGTAAGTGTTTACCGTAATATTTCAGGAAATTGGGTACAGATTGGTCCAGATATAGACGATGGCGAAATGATTGGTGAACTTAGTGGTTGGGATGTTTCTTTGTCTACAGATGGTAGTGTACTTGCGGTTGGTACTTTACGTAATGCTGCTGTAACAAATGCTTCAGGCAAAGTTAGTGTGTATCGAAATATTGCGGGAAATTGGACAAAAATAGGTAGCGATATTGTTGGGGAAAATACTTTTGATACAAGCTCTAGTGTTTCTTTATCTGCAGACGGAAGTGTAGTAGCGATTGGAGCGAGATTTAATGATGGAAATGGTACAGATTCAGGTCACGTGCGAGTTTATAGAAATATTTCTGGTACTTGGACTAAAGTTGGGCAAGATATTGATGGGGAATTTGCCGGCGATTTAAGTGGGTTTAGTATTTCATTATCTGCTAATGGAAATATTATTGCTATTGGTGCTCCAAATAATAAAAATTCTGGACATGTAAGAGTCTGCCAAAATATTTCAGATACATGGGTTAAACAAGGAAATGATATTGATGGTGAATTTACAGTAGATCAAAGTGGGATAAGCGTTTCACTTTCTTCTGATGGAAGAGTTTTAGCAATTGGAGCCCCTTTTAATATTGGTGGTGGTAATAATTCAGGTCATGTACGTGTGTATAATATCTCGGGAAAGCTTTCAAAGAATGATTTTGTATCACAAAATTTCAATATTTATCCAAATCCAACGTCAGACATATTAAATATCAGTTTAGAAAATAATCTGGTTTTAGATCACGTAACTATTTATAATAATTTAGGTCAAGTGGTTAAAACTGCAACTGAAAATGTTATCGATGTTACTCAGCTTGCAAAAGGACTGTATTTTGTTGAGGTCACTACCAATCAAGGCAAAGCAACCAAAAAAGTGATTATTAACTAATAGAATAACAAATCACGAAAGTTTTCTAGGACTGCCCCAAAATAGCGTATAATTTTTTTAGGCAGTCCAGTGTTTGAGCGGATTTTTTATAATAATTAAATGTTCAAAATTTGTTAATTAATAGGCACTCTTTGTAACATCTAAAGATATTTTTCTATTTTTGAGACAACTTAACAAACATAATTATTAAATGGAATGTCACGTGCTAACAGTATCAATGGTAAAAGACCTTGAAAGCCGACCCAAAAAAGCATTACAGGAGGGTTGGCAGCTTAAAGGCACATTGTCAACAATCGAAATTCCTATTATAAACAGTTCAACAACCGTATTTTATCAGTAAATAAAAAAAAATAATTTAAACAGGCTTCACAGTCTGTTTTTTTTATAATAATTCTGTGAAATTAAAAATTGTTTAATTATATACCAGGAAATTTAAAAACGACATATATTTTCTCTTAATAACTAAATGAGATGTTACATCGGATGATCATGACTAATTATCTTATAATATATTTAATAGAATTCAAAAAAAACTACATTATTAAAAAGCTTTCATAGAAATTCCTCAACAGCTTCACCGTATTTCTTTCGTAAACGCTGTTTTGCTTTTTTAACGGCATCAATGGTTACGCCGGTAATCTTTGCTGTTTCCTGATTGTTTAAGCCGGCTTTATGCAAAAGCAGTATACGGAGGTTAGACTCTGTAAGGTCGGGAAGTTGGTTTAAAAGGGTAGTATAATAGGAAGGCTGTTCGTTGATAAAGGTTTGCTTGAATGTTTGCCAGTTGTCATTGGTCATTAAATGCGAAGAGAGCAGCTGCTGCAACGCATTGGTTTGTTGTTTAATTAATTTGGAAGGATGATTTATATCTTCTTGTATAACGGCTTCTAATTTCTCGATCTGCTGGTTTTTCTCTGTAAGATATATTTTGTACGATTCTATGGAGTTGTGGGTATCGCTTAGTTTTTTTTCGGACTGTATTTTTTCATATTGAAAAATAAGCAGCTTGCGTTCAAATTCCGAGTTTTGAAGTTTTAATCTGCGTTTGTTGTAAAAATATATTAAAATAACACCTGCAAGTAAAAGAATACTGATAACAATCCACATTAAGCGCACAAGTGAAGCTTTCTCAACCTTTGCTTTCTCAGCCTCCAGTTCCCACAATAAATTTTCTTTCTGCGTTTTTAAGGAAATTTTACTTATCGCATCTTTGCCTTCGGTATACTTCACTATTTTACCCAAAGAATCCAGGCTTCTTCTTAAAAAAAGTTCGGTGGTATTATCTTTTTGGTGTATGGCAATTTGTAAAAGCAGCTCTGCCGCTTCATATTCAAATCCTTTCAAATAGCTTTTACTGCAAGCGTATCCGTGTACTTTTTTAAGGGTGTTGTAAGCTTTGTTGATATCTTCTTTCTCCCAGTACATTTTCCCCAGCTGCAGTCGTGCAAACATGGTATTGCGGTGATTGCCTGCCTGCTCCGATAAAGAGATGTCTTCTAGTAAAAGATCTTCTGCTTTTGCCCAGTTTTTTCGTTTGATATTGATCCTCGCCAAATCGCCCAAAACTTTTGCATACCTTAAGGTATCTTTACTTTTTAAGGCACTGTTTTTTGATTTGATATAATACGATTCTGCTTTGTTAAGCTGATTGATTTCAAGATAAAGATTACCTATTCCGTTTAAAAGGATTGCATGGTCTTTAGAATTCGGAGTGGTAAGATTCAAGGCACGATCCAGATAATTAATGCTTTTTTCATGCTCTAGGATCGTTCCAAAAAAATAGGCATTTCTTTTTAAAATTTCAATGCCTTCAAGCAAATCTGTATCAGCAGTACTGTCTAGCAAACGCGATGACTTCAGGAAGAAAGGAAGGGCGTTTTCGTATTGGTTGTAGGTATAAAAATAGAATCCCGTTTGTGTATAAACCCATGTTTGTAGGGCAGTATTCTTAGAGCGCGATACCATATTAACGGCTTCTTTGTACAGTGTTGAACTTTTTGTATTAAGACTGTCGGTTTTTGTACTGTGTAAATTCGCTGCAAAAACCTTCTGTATAATCTTTAATTCTTTTTGTTCTTGTTCAGAAGCTTTTTTCAATATCCCTTCCAATGATAATTTTAAGGAACTTTCACTTGTTGCCTTTTCTAAAATATGCAGGCTTTCAGTTAAAAAAACAGCATGATTATCTTGCGCCGACATACGTAACGAAACACAGAAAAAGAAAACAAATATGTAAAAAAGTGTTTTTATAACTAAAAATTTCTACGAATATAAGTTATTTCTTACATTTTTTATAATTTGTTAATTTACTTAAAATTAAGCGTTTATAAATGTCCACCCCTTTGTCCACCTTTATTATACAACATATAAATGCTAGTTCTTTATTTTTGTGTTTTATAGTTTAAATTCTATTATAAAAAAAGTGTTTTATGCTATTACAATAATTGATAATTATACCATAATCTCTGGACAATTATCTAGATTATAGTTCGGAGAAATTCTGGAAGATTAATATGTAAAAGCGATAGAAATTTGAGTTATTAATGAAGGTAGAAAACTTAAATTATTTGCAATTAATACGAACTTATTAGCAGATGTAAACAATGATGCCCACAACATTTAAAAAGATCAATTTTATTAAAAACAATTAGTTTCTTGCAAGCTTTAAAAAGGTTTTCAAATTTTAAATACATAACACCTAAAATAAAAAACAGTGAAAAAAAATTACTTATTATTCTTTTTATTACTTATATTAAGTAACTCCTATTCCCAGTGTCCTTCTGGGCAATTCGGTATAACAAATCCATCGTTTGAAGGACCTGTCGGAGCCCATATCACTCCGTCACCTTGGAGTACATGCGGCATAACACCAGATACGCAACCCGGATATTGGGGCATTAATCTAGCTCCGTCCGATGGAAGTTCTTATGTGGGATTGGTAAATGGTGGTCCTGGTTGGCTTGAAGGTGTAAGCCAAACCTTGAGCAGTAGTTTGCTGGCTGGTTTTACTTATAATTTAACAATAGATTTAGCAATGGGTAACTCTAACCAAGGAGGTATTCAGCCAGCACCTACCAGAATCAAAATTTATGGTGGAAATGCAGTTTGTCAAAAAACTCAATTATTGTGGACCTCTCCAACTATTTCACACGTTACTTGGCAAAAATATAATATAATCTTAGCTCCAAATCAAAATTTTACTTCTATTTATATTGTTATTGACGATACATCACCGCTTAATTCATATATGTTAATAGATAATATTAGACAGTTGTCAACTTCTGTCGCATCAGTTGTATCTAACATTACATGTAACGGCGGTACAGGAGGCATTAATCTAACCACATCAGGTGGTATGCCACCTTATATCTTCAATTGGAATGATGGTGTTACCACCGAAGACCGTACAGGTTTAGCTGCCGGCGCATATACAGTAACGGTAACCGATGCGAACGGATGTATCAGTACTAAGTCATTCACAATTACCGAACCAACGGCATTGAACAGCGTACCAACGCAAGTGAATGTATTATGCAACGGCAATGCAACAGGATCGGCAACGGCAGTAATATCGGGCGGAGTAGCTCCATACACGTATGTGTGGAACAACGGAATTACATCAACTACCAACCAAGCTACTAATTTAGAGGCAGGCACTTATGAGGTAACGGTAACCGATGCGAACGGTTGTATCATTAAACAAAACTTTACCATAACCCAACCTGATATATTAAATATAAATTTACAGGAAACTTCCTTCAATATTTGTCCAGCGTGTAATGATAGTAATTTAGTTGCTACAATTACAGGAGGTACCACACCTTATACCTATAGTTGGAATGATGGCGTGATAACAAAAGATAGAAGTGATTTATTAAATGGTACTTATACACTAACAGTTACTGATGCAAAAGGATGTACAGTCAGTAAAAATATAGTAGTGAGTACAAAAGTTGAGTTACCTTATAGAGATTTTACCTACACAAACGGAAATGCTGTATCAGAACTAAACAATTTTACAACATGCCAATCTGGAGCTGTTGTTAAAGCAAGCTCTGGTAGGTACACCAGTGGAGTATGGTACGATGGTAGTTATGAATTATTTGTAAATAATACATCGTTAGGTGTATTTACAGGTGAAAAAACAATTGATATTTCAAACTATATTCCAATTACATCAGTCAGGGCTGTAGGAAATCATAATTTTTGGTCTTGGACAGCAATTGATGTAAAAACGTATTCAGATGTAGTGGATGTTCCACCAACAAGTCCGATAGTAAGTACTATTTATTACGAATTAAATAATACGGCTGTACCCTTAACAGCAACCTTAAATGGTGTTGGAACAACCTTAAAATGGTACACAGATGAATTAGGAAGTGATTATAGTGCAACTGCGCCTACGCCATTAACAAATCAGTTAGGTACCAAGTCTTATTATGTTTCACAAGCTAATTCAGTAGGTTGTGAAAGTGCAAGAGCTAAGATTGATGTTATTGTGGTTTCTCCAATTAGTTATACGCACCAAATAAATAATTTGTTATGCTTTACTTCAACAGGAGGTATTGATTTATCTGTATCTGGAGGAACAGTATCTTACACCTATTTATGGTCAAATGGAGCAACTACAGAAGATATAACAGTATCCCAAGGAGGAAATTATACCTGTACGATTACAGATCAAAATTCTGGTTTTAGTATTACAACACAAGTATTACAAGTCTTGCAGCCTTTACCGTTGCAGGCAACTATTGTAACGATAGATGTAGCATGTTTTGGTGAAAATAATGGTGAAGCAATAGTAACCGCAACAGATGGTACTGCTCCATACAGTTATGTTTGGAACAACGGAATTACTTCAACCACCAATGAAGCGACTAATTTAGCAGCAGGTACATATGAAGTAACGGTAACTGATGCAAATGGCTGTATCATTAAACAAAGTTTTACGATCACTGAACCCGATGTATTAAACAGCGTACCTTCACAGGTAGATGTATTGTGTCATGGTGAATCGACAGGATCTGCAACAGCAGCAATATCAGGCGGAGTAGCTCTATACACGTATGTTTGGAACAACGGAATTACTTCAACCACCAATGAAGCGACTAATTTAGCAGCAGGTACATATGAAGTAACGGTAACTGATGCAAATGGCTGTATCATTAAACAAAGTTTCACGATCACCGAACCATCGGCACTAAACAGCGTACCTTCACAGGTAGATATATTGTGTCATGGTGAATCAACAGGATCTGCAACAGCAGTGATATCAGGCGGCGTAACTCCATATACTTATGTTTGGAACAACGGCATCAGTTCAACCACCAATGGAGCAACAAATCTTTCAGCAGGCACTTATGAAGTAACGGTAACCGATGCGAACGGATGTATCATTAAACAAAGTTTTACGATCACTGAACCCGATGTATTAAACAGCGTACCTTCACAGGTAGATGTATTGTGTAATGGTGAATCGACAGGATCGGCAACGGCAGCAATATCAGGCGGAGTAGCTCCATATACTTATGTTTGGAACAACGGAATTACTTCAAACACCAATGAGGCGACTAATTTAGCAGTGGGAACGTATGAAGTAATGGTAACCGACGCCAACGGATGTATCATTACAGAATCATTCACGATTACCGAACCAACAGCTTTACAAAGCATACCAACACAAGTAAACGTATTGTGTCACGGTGAGTCGACAGGGGCTGCAACAGCAGTAATATCAGGCGGCGTAGCTCCATACACGTATGTTTGGAACAACGGAATTACTTCAAACACCAATGAAGCGACTAATTTAGCAGTGGGAACGTATGAAGTAAGGATAACCGACGCCAACGGCTGTATCATTACAGAATCATTCACGATTACCGAACCAACAGCTTTACAAAGCATACCAACACAAGTAAACGTATTGTGTCACGGTGAGTCGACAGGGGCTGCAACAGCAGTAATATCAGGCGGTGTGACCCCATACACTTATGTTTGGAACAACGGTATCACTTCAAGCACCAACGAAGCTGCTAATTTAGCTGCAGGTAGCTATGAAGTAACTGTAACCGATGCAAACGGCTGTATCATCAAGCAGAGTTTTACCATTACCGAACCAACGGCATTAAACAGCGTACCGTCGCAGATGGATGTATTATGTTATAGTCAATCAACAGGTTCTGCAACAGTAGCAATATCAGGCGGAGTACCTCCTTATACTTATGTTTGGAACAACGGAATTACTTCAAACACCAATGAAGCAACAAACCTTGCAGCAGGAACTTATGAAGTAACTGTAACCGATGCAAACGGCTGTATCATTACAGAATCATTCACGATTAAAGAACCGCTTGCTGTTACTCCTCCACTTGTTGTAGATCAAAACTTTTGTATAGCCGAGAAAGCTAAAATCTCAAATTTAGCAGTAACAGGAACAGGTGTTCAATGGTATGATGTTGCAGTAGGGGGTAGCCCTTTAAATACAGCTGATTTGTTAGATACCGGGACATATTATGCTACGCAAACTATAAACGGCTGTGAGAGCATTACAAGAACAGCAATACAGGTAACAATTTATAATACACCGCCAGCAATAGCAAACGATCAGCAATTTTGTATTGATGCAAATGCAACAGTTGCAGATTTAGTTGCAATTGGAGTAAATTTAAAATGGTATAATTCCAGTACTGCAACAACACCTTTGGCAACTACTGCTTTATTAGCAACAAGTACCTATTTTGTATCCCAAACAATAAACGGATGTGAGAGTGTTATAAGAACCGCTGTGCAAATTTCTGTGCATAACACTGTAGCACCGATTGCCGGCAACCAAGAATTTTGCTTGACATTAAATGCTAAAGTTAGTGATTTGATAGTTAATGGTACGGCAGTTAAATGGTATAATACGCCAACTGGTGGTACAGCATTAAATGCTTCTGATTTATTAAGTACAGGCATTTACTATGCAACACAAACTTTAAACGGTTGTGAGAGTGTTAAGCGAACAATTGTTAATGTAGTGATAAATAAACCAATACAGCTAATTACTACACAATTAAATGTTTGTAGTAATACAAGAGTTCAAAATATAATTATTGAAGGGTTTAATTATAATCAATTAAAATGGTATAACAGTGCTACAAGTACTACACAATTAGTATCAAGTCAATTATTGATATCAGGGACATATTATATTAGTACTTTTGCTGGAGGATGCGAATCTTCGAGACAATCAATTCAAGTAACTGTTGCGGCTGTAGTGCCAACACCAACAGCGTCTTTCCAGACTGTTTGTACAGGAACACAATTAAGTGATTTAACTGTAACAAAAGATCCTTCGGCAGTTTTGAGATGGTACACTTCATTACAATCTATGATACCTGTTTCTGAAAATACCATTGTTTCAACTGGTACGTATTATGTAGTACAGGTTATAGGTGAATGTGAATCAGCGCGTGTTGCCGTTCAGGTACAAGCTGTAAATGTTTCAGAGCCTACGGTATTTAATATAACAATGTGCGAGGGAACAACGATTGGTGATTTGAACACAGGAACAAATAATTATGTTTGGTATGTAGATAATACAACACAAATACCTTTACCTGATAGCTTTGTAATTACTTCAGGAAATTATTACATATCTAATAAAGTTTCTACTTGTATATCTGGAAGAAAGCTTATTGCAACCAATGTAAGCGCTCGTCCGCAAAGTCCAACAGGGCAATCAAAACAAACGTTTAATTACAGTGCTAGAATTGCTAACATAAGAATGAATGAACCAAATTTAAAATGGTTTGCCACTTATAATGATGCGATAATGCAGGTAAATGAATTGGGGGTTAATCACTATCTTCAAGATGCAACGACGTATTACGCCATCGCTGTGGGGCAGAATAATTGTGGCAGTTTTATTCCAACTGCAGTAGAAGTGACAATAAACTTAGGTATTAAGGATTTAGATATGGCACAGTTAAACTTTTATCCTAACCCCGTTGAAACGGTATTGAATATTGATTATATTCAAGAAATTAAGGAAATAGAAGTTTATACCATTACCGGACAAAGAGTGTTTTCTGAAGAATTTAATACTAACAAAGTAACAGTTGATATGTCAAGATTAAGTCAAGGAACATATCTAGTTCACATTAAGACTGAAATGGCTCAGCAGTTCATAAAAGTCTTAAAAAAGTAATAAATAAAACAATGTCTTGTAAATGTACTTCACCCAGAAGTTTAGACAGGTTAAAAATTTAATGTTATAAAGATGAGTTCGATATTGTATCGGACTCATTTTATTTGATTTCGATTTAGAGCTGAGGCAAGATAAAAAAAATTTTATTCAAGCGTTACTATTTTGTTTTAGTTTTTATGATTACTTCGCCTTAATCTGTGATGGCAAAAATATTATTCAGATAGACTCGTAGTTGGTACTTTTTTGTCTTTAAAAAGCGTCAGGTTCACGACTTCCAAGCTGTTTAATAACACCTGGACGTAAAGCACATAGAAACCAAAATGTTTAAAGGTAAGAGTAAATGAGATTAATTTATTAAATAGTCCGAAACTCTAAATTTATGAAAACGGAATTATTAAAATAACTACAATAAGAAACAATAAATCCAAAACTCTTTTTTGACTTTTATAGAGTAGTCCTGTTTGAGCTGTGGATTTATTACATTATGAAGCTAACTGTAAATACGTCTACCTGAAAAATTGGGTGCAATTCTGAATATTTAAAGTTTGTCTTATTTTTTTATTAATTTTTTCACTACTGTTCCTTCCTTAGTGTCCATGTGCAGCATATATGTTCCACTTGCCAGATTTTCCAGATTTAACTGTATTTCAATTTCACCGTTAAATTTTTGTGTATTAATCAGTTTACCAGATAAATCATAGATTTCAGCTTGTATCACTGGTATATTTTCATCGCTGGTTATGTTAACAATATATGTTACGGGATTGGGGTATAAATTAAATTTCGAAGCTAACTGCTTAGAGGTGCTTAGTATAATCGAAGGTAATTTTTGTATTGCAGACAACTCAATATTATCATATTTTACAACAGATTGTTGATTCACACCATTTGTGTTAAAATTTAATCTAACTGGTTGTAGGTTATGAGTAAAAGTTGCTGAATGTAAAATATTAAGAGTTGGTATGTAATAATAGACTTTATTTGTATTGAAATCAATATACATTTCTGTTGTAATCCAAGTTCCATATGGGAAAGGTGTAGTGTTATCTTTTAAAGTGGTATTGATATTATTATTGTTTGACAGAATTCTATTTGTTAAAGAATTGAACTCTACTAATGTTAAAATATTACTGGGTACATTATTAGCGACTACACCTGACACTGACCGAAAATTATCAATTCCATAAATTTCATATGTTAACTTTAAAATATTATTTCCAGATGTTCGGTTGTTCCATAACGAATTTATGTCTTTATGTACAGTCACACTTTGAATCGATGAAGAGTTATTTGCAAGGACTGTTAGAACTTTACCTTTACCGGTTTCCGGAGCTATTATTGCTTTTGCTGTTCCAATAGCAGATCCTCCGGTAATCCAACCTCCCTGACCTGAAGTTACATTATCATAATTTGGATTTAGATCGCCATTAGCATAAGTGTCGAAATTTTCTGTAAACAATACTTGTGCATTAATAAATTGATTTGCTAGAAGGTATATTAGTGTGAAAAGTGTATTTTTTTTCATAAGTATTTAATTTAAAATTAAATATAATTAAAAATTGATGATTTATAAAACATAAAAGTACACTTTTTACATTACTCGCACTTTAGAAATAGAAACATATGGAAAAAATACAATGCTGCATAATTTTTAAGCTTTAACGGATGTAGTATTATAGTGAAGTAGTTGTTTAATTTTTAATTTTAAAGCTTAATGCTCTTAAATCAGTTGTATGCAGTTTAAAATAAGCCTGTCCCGTGATAGAGAGAAGTGCTAATCCACAGCATGACTTATAAGCAGATTCACGGCACAAAACACGTGGGCGCTGCGGGCAGCAATAGAGATAGAGCAATCGTTCGAGTTCTTTATTTTTTAATATGTGGATATGATAAGTTCATCTGTAGTTTTAACGGAAGTAATTTCTCATAAAAAAAACTCCAACTTTAAAGTTGGAGTTTTTAGTTTTTATTAAATCGTAAACGAACCGTTTGTTCTAATTTGTGGCTCATTACTTTGCTCTTGCTGTTCTTGTTTAGGCAAATCACCTTTCATTAAGAACGAGATTACATCTTTATTGATGCTTTGCATAGTATCTTTAAACAAGTTGAAAGCTTCGAACTTATAAACCAATAAAGGATCTTTTTGTTCGTGTACGGCTAACTGAACAGATTGTTTTAATTCGTCCATTTT
>Ga0233365_1000625_pt1 | contig 15939 bp, 13 predicted proteins | sample ElkDunMinimDraft_27_FD_191535 | JGI IMG/M metagenome (GOLD analysis project Ga0233365, IMG submission 191535) | Fecal eukaryotic communites from dung pellets of Tule Elk in California, USA - Elk Dung C36 | ecosystem: Host-associated > Mammals > Digestive system > Large intestine > Fecal | place...
GGGTACTGGCTGTGGGAAGTCGCGGACATGGACGAGGCGGTGGCCTGGGCCCGGCGTTGCCCCAACCCGATGCCGGGTCCGAGCGAACTCGAGATCCGGCCGCTCTACGAAGCCGAGGACTTCGCCACGATGCTGGCAGGCGACGGCTAGCCCGACCGCCGGTCGGCGCGCCGCGAAAACCTGCGGATTCTAGACAGAATTGTCTAGACATGATGGTCTAGGAGGCGTAGCGTCGGGTCCCTGCCCGTCCGCCACGCCTCCATGACCAGACCGCGCCTGCCCCGCCCCACTCCCGCCGAGCTCGACCTGCTGCGCACGCTCTGGCGCCTGGGGCCTGCGTCGGTCCGCCAGGTCCACGAGGCGCAGCGCAAGGAGCGGCCGGAACTTGGCTACGCCAGCGTGCTGCGGCTGATGCAGGTCATGCACGGCAAGGGGCTGCTCAAGCGCGACGAAAGCCAGCGCTCCCACATCTACGCGCCGGTGCATGCCCAGGGATCGCTGCAGACGCGCCTGCTCGACGAGCTGATCCACAAGGCGTTCGCCGGCTCAGGCAAGGACCTGGTGCTGGCGGCGCTGCGCGGCGGCCGCGTCAGCGATGCCGAGCGCGAAGAGATCCAGCGCTTCCTGGAGGAGACCCGCGATGCGTGACCTGTCCGCATGGCCGTCGGCGCTGGCCGACGCGCTCGTCCAGTGCCTCTGGCAGGGCGCGCTGCTGGGCCTGCTGGCGGCTGCCATCCTGGCCCTGCTGCGCAACGCGCGACCGCAGGCACGCTACACGGTGGCCTGCCTGGCCCTGGCCGCCTGCGTGCTGTGGCCTGCGCTGACGCTGGCCGGCCGCTTGCTGGGGCGACACCCGGATCTCGTCGCCCCCGCGCCGGAGGTCGTCGCCATGGCCGCGTCGCTTGCGCAGGCGACGGGACTGCAGCTGGCCATGCCCTCGCCGCTGTCATCCCTGTCGTCCGCGGCCGGCCAGTCCTGGATCCTGCCGCTGTGGGCGGGTGGCGTGCTGCTGCTGGCGCTGCGCATGGCCGCAGGGCTGTGGTGGGTGCGAGGCCTGTGCGCAAGCGCCGTGCCCGGGCCACGCTGGCAGGCCTGCGTCGACGGGCTGGTGGTGCGGATGGGCATCCCCCGCGAGGTCGCGCTGCGCCTGGGCGATGGCGACGAGGGGCCGCTGACCGCAGGCTGGTGGCGCCCGGTGATCCTGCTGCCGGCGGCCGTGGCCGCGCGCATGCCGGCAGACCTCGTCGAAGCGCTGCTGGCGCACGAGCTGGCCCACATCCGCCGCCACGACTACCTGGTGAACCTGCTCCAGGGCCTTGTCGAAACCCTGTTGTTCTACCACCCCGCCGTGTGGTGGCTGTCGCGGCGCATCCGCATCGAACGCGAACTGGTCGCCGACCGGATCGCGGCCGAGGCACTGGGGGAACCGCGCAGGCTCGCCATGGCCCTGTCCGGTCTCGACCGGCTCCTCGCATCCCCCCCGCCCGTCCATTTCGCGCCCGCCGCGCACGGAGGTCAGCTCATGTCCCGCATCCGTCAACTCGTCCGTCCGGAGCGTCGCAGCCTCGGCGGCGCCGTGCTCCTGCCGCTGCTCGGCCTGGCCGTGGCCGGCGCTTCACTCTACGCCCATGCCCGGCTCGCGCCCGTCGCCGCCCCGTCCTCGCCCCCCGGCGCGCCGCCGCAGGCCCTCGCCGCCGATGTCCGCATCGCCGGCGACGGCGACGCCTACGCCCTGGTGCGCGCGGGCGATGGCGGCGTTACGATGTCCGGCTCCAGCGACGATGCCGGCGAGATCGAGGCGGTGCGCGCACGGATCGACCGCGATTTTCTGTGGTTCCGTCGCGATGGCCAGGCCTGGGTGGTCCGCGACGCGGACACACTGCGCAAAGCACGGGAGGCCTGGGCACCGGCCGAGGCGCTGGGCAGGCAGATGGAGGGCCTCAGTGCGCGCATGCGGCCGTACAACGCACGCATGGAAGCGCTGAGCGGCCGCGTGCAGTCCCTGCTTGCCGGCGACGACCCGCAATCGCCGGAGGCGCGCGCCGCCTACGCGCAACTGGAATCGCTGGACGGGCGCATGCGCGAACTCGACCGCGGCCACGCGCTGCTCGCGGACAGGTCGCGCGCCGCGCGCGGCGCCGAGCGCGGCCGTCTGTTGGACGAGCAGCAGGCGCTGGCGCGCGAGCAGGCGACGCTGTCCGCACAGATGGAGCGCCAGGCGGACGTGCTGGCGGCCGAGGGCGAGCGCCAGCGTGCGCGGCACGCGCCGATGCAGGCGCTGTCACGGCAGATGGAGGACGAGGGCGAGTCCATGGCGGCCATCGGCCGGCAGATGGAGGCGCAGGGGGCGCGCATCGAACAGGCCTCCAGCGCGGCCGACGCGAAGACGCGCGCGCTGATCGATGCCGCGTACGCCAGCGGCCGCGCGCAGCGGGCAGCGACCCTGCAGTGAACGCGGATGGGCCCGGCGCGAGGCGTGCGGGCCCTGCCGCCCGTGCGCGGCGCGGCAAGCGACGTGATCGGCCTGCCGGTCATTCCGCCTCGGACAGCAGCGCGCCGGCTTCGTCCAGGAAGATGCGCAGCGTCACCGGCCCCACGCCCTTGAACGCGAGCAGCCGGCGCTCGAAGTCGGCGCGATCGGTCGCCGCCTCGGCGATGCCCAGGATGCGTCCGTCGTAGTCGTCGATCAGTCCACGGCAGAGCGCCGCCAGGCGCTGCGCGGTGGACTGGTCGTAGCGCCGGTAGCCGCCCTCCCCCAGCATCCGCACCAGCGCGGCGTGGGAGCAGGCGCAGAGCGCGCGGGGGGAGTCGATCCCGTGGGTCTGGACCAGCACGCGCCAGGTGCGGGCCGCGGTCGCCTGCGCGATGCGGTTGCCGGACAGGAAGCTGGCGAGGAACCACTTGAACAGCGAGGTTTCGTCGCTCTTGCGCAGTTCGAAGCCCAGATCCTGCGGTGCCAGTGCCTGGCGCATGCGCGGCCTGCGCCGGAAGGATCTATGCGGGCTGGGCCTGGCCGCCGCGCAGGCGCAGCGTCAGCCCCTTGAGGAAATTGCGCAGCAACTGGTCGCCGGCCGGGCGGAAGTTGCGGTGGCCGGCCTGCCGGAACAGGGCCGACAGCTCCGGCTTGGTGACGGGGAAACCCGCATCGGCGAAGACCTGGTGCATGTCCGCGTCGGTCAGCTCGAAGGCCACGCGCAGTTTCTTCAGCACCAGGTTGTTGCTGATGCGCGATTCGACCGGGCGCGGCGGCTTGCCTTCCTCGCGGCCGCGCAGGTGCACGATCAGGCCGTCGAGCACGTGCGCCAGCACCGCGTCGCTGCAGGCCAGGTAGCCGGGATCGTCATCCCTGAGCAGCATGGCACGCACCTGGTCGCGCTCGAGCACGAACGCGGGATCGGCCAGGGCGGCGATGTCGATCACCTTCTGGTCGCTCAGGTCGAGCATGTAACGGATGCTGCGCAGGACGTCGTTGTTGATCATCGAACCGGAAAGGGCCTGGGAATGCGCCAGTCTACCGACTGCCCCGCGCCTGCGCGCGGCGATGGCGGCCGGCGCCGCCTGCGCGCGCGCGCGCGCCGCCGCGGCGGCATGCCGGCGGCTCGCCGTGCACTTCGTGGACGGTGCCGCGGCGCCCTGCCCGCGCCGGGCGGGCGCGGACGCGGCGCCCTCCGCGCTCAGGCTGCGCCGACGGGCGGCTCGTCCAGCAGCCGCCCCAGTTCCTCGTCCTTTTCCCGCCAGATCCCGTTCAACCATTGCTGGAAGCCGGCGCGGGCGGCGCGTTCGTCGCCATCGCCGCTGCGTGGAATGGGGGCCGGAAGCGGGCGCTGGCGCACCGAAACGTGTATCGCGGGCACGCGACCCGCCATCAGGTCGATCATCGTGGGCCGGCCGCCGGGATAGGCGATGGTGACGTCCAGGATGCCTTGCAGCGCATCGCCCATTGCGTCGAGCACGTAGGCCACGCCGCCCGCCTTGGGCTTGAGCAGGTGCCGGTAGGGCGAGGACTGCCGCGCGTGCTTGTCCGGCGTGAAGCGGGTGCCTTCGACGAAGTTCATCACCGCGACCGGAATCTCGAGGAACTTCTCGCAGGCGCGCCGCGTGGCCTCCATGTCGCGGCGGCCGAGCTCGGGGTTCTTCGCGATCTCGGCGCGCGTATGGCGGCCCATGAAGGGGAAATCCAGCGCCCACCAGGCCATGCCCAGCAGCGGCACCCAGATCAGCTCGCGCTTGAGGAAGAAGCGCAGCAGCGGGATCCGGCGGTTGAACACCTTCTGCAGGACCAGGATGTCGACCCAGCTCTGGTGGTTGGCCAGTACCAGGTAGTGCCCGTTCGCCTGCACGCCCTCGACGCCGGTCACGTGGAAGCGTGCGCCGCTGAACCGGTCCATCAGGAAGGTGTTGACCGCGATCCAGTTCTCGGCGATGCCCGTCAGCATCGAATTGCAGGCCAGGCGCAGGCGCCCGGACGGCAGCAGCGCCTTGAGCAGGGCCACCAGCAGCAGCGGTATGACGTGCAGCACCGTGCTGGCTGCCACGACGAGGAGGAGGAATGCAACACGGAGTGACGACATCGGACTTGCAGGCACGACCGGGGGGGATGCGAAGGTTATCAGCCCGGTCGAGGCCGGACCGCCTGCACGGTCCTGGCCAGCCCGCAAGGGGCCGCTCCTGCGGCAACGGCCATGTGCCCGGCCCTGCCAGGAGGCGCAGCGAACCGGGATCGGCGCTGCGCCTGGGCGCGACCGCGGCGGCAGCGGGCAGCGGCCGCCGCCATGCCCCCTCAGGGTTGTCCCTGTCCGTCGGCCCAGCCCAGATCGGGCTCGCGGTGATAGGCAACCCCCATCGCATCCAGATGGGGGCGCAAGGCGCCCATGCGCTGCGTGAATCCTGCGTAGCTGCGCCGTGCCTCCGGGCTCCAGGCCAGTTCCGCCGCGGCCGCCAGGCGTGGCCACAGCCGGTTGTCGGCGGCTTCGTCGGTATGCACCAGCTCCGTCCACAGCGCCGCCTCGATGCCCACGGCGGTCGGGTACGGGGACGGATCGAAACTGTACAGCCGCGCCAGCGGCACGCCTTCCTTGCGGCACCAGTCGTAGGTCTGCGGCTGGCCGGCGTAGTTGCCGTGGTCGATGTAGAAGTACGAGCAGGGCGAGAGGATCAGCGGATGGCCCTTCGCCACCGCCGGCGCGATGTCGTAGCCGTCGTTCCACAGCTGCAGCAGCACGTCGGGGCGGGTATCGGCCACGGAACCCTCTTCCCATGCGATCGCCGTACGGCCCATGGCGGCGACCATCTCCGTCACCCGCGCTACGAACTCCGCGTACAGCGGATGCTTGATCTCGTCGCCGCCGACATGGATCTCCTGCGACGGAAAGATCGCCAGCACCTCCTCCAGCACGCCGCGCACGAAGGGATACACGACCTCAGGCTTGTCCAGGCACAGCACGCTGAAGCCCACCTCCAGACCCGAGTACGGCGCGAGATTGTCCTCGTCGTCGCAGGCCAGCTCGTTGTAGGAGGCGAGCGCGGCCTGGACGTGGCCGGGCACGTCGACCTCCGGCACGATGGTGATGCCGCGCGCCTGCGCATACGCCACCAGCCGCCGCAGTTGCGCCTGCGTGTAGTAGCCGCTACGACCGCCGGCGACCGCGCTGGCGCCGCCGATCTGCGCAAGCCGCGGGTAGCGCATGATCTCGATGCGCCAGCCCTGGTCGTCGGTCAGATGCAGGTGCAGACGGTTCAGCTTGAACCGGGCCATGCGATCGATGGTCTTTTCCAGGTAGTCGACCGGCAGGAAGCTCCTGGCCACGTCCAGCGACAGGCCGCGCCAGCGGTAGGCCGGCGCATCGACGATCTGCACGCGCGGCAATCGCAACTCCGGCTGCGCCCGGGCCGGCAGCAGCTGGCGCAGGCTCTGCACGGCGTGCAGCAGGCCCGCATCGGTGCGCGCCTGCATGTCGATCCCGTCGGCCACCACCAGGCGGTAGCCCTCCTCGCCCAGGTCCGGGTCGTCGACCCGCTGCAGGCGGATGCGCACGGGTGCTGCCTGGCCAGTCGCGATGCCCAGCTCCGCCAGCATCTCGTCCAGTGCGCGCCGCGCCAAGGGGCCGACCGTCGTCGCGTCCACCGTCACGGCACGGGCGATGCGCAGTTCGCCCGCTTGCAGCGCCACCGATGCGGGCACCGGTACCAGCGGCAGCGTCGCGGCGGATGCGGTGGCGAACGCAAGACACAGGCCGCCGGCAAGGGTGGCGACGGCCAGCAAGGCGGCCAGCGAGAGGTTGCGCATCATGGGCATCGATCTCCAGTCCGGCTGCAAGGGCCGTAGGTGCGAGCGAACACTGTCGTTGCAGATGCGGCGCTTGTCCACGGCCGGGCACTGCGGCGCGGGCGTGCCTGTGCCCGCAGCGGCCGGTCATGGCATGGCTCGCGCGTGTCCCGCCGGTCCGTCATCGACCCTGCACATGCGCGGGGCCCGCGCCTGATCCCTCGCGTCCGCGCCATGGCCTGCGCCTGGCATCGCCAGCGTACGGCCGGGCGACGGCCCGCCCATGCCGGCCGTGATCGACGCGCGACGGCGCCGCATCCGTTGCACGGGCGCTGGCGAAACGGGCTGCCGGACCGGCCGGTGCACCGGTCGGCGCAATGACGGAGGCCCTCATCACCCGGTGCTATATTCGGCCCCGATCCCGCCGGCGGGATTGCGAGGTATCGCGGATGCGGTATGGGATGCGCACGGTGGGCGCAAGACCGCAGGGCCGGCATCGGCGGCGCGAGAACTGCGCCCTGCTCCTCCTGCTCGCGTGCGGCCTGTGCCTGGCCACCTCCGGTGCCGCCGGCGCCGACCCGGTCCCGATGACCTTCGACGTTGCCCAGGCGCGGCGCCAGGCCACGTCCCCGGTGCTGGGCGCAAGCGGCGCGGACCTGGCGGCCGCCGAGGCCCAGGCCGATGCCGCCGCCCGCCTGCATCGCCCCACGGTCGCACTCGATGCGCAGTGGCTGCATTACCAGAAGACCTTCGATCTTTCCCTGCTCGGTGCGCTCGACCAGGTCGAAACGGTCGCCGGCCAGCTCCTGCCGGGCATCGTCAGCGATCTGCCGGGCGTGCCGGGCGAGGTCCTCGACGCGATCGAGGCGCGCCTGCGGCAGACGTTGCCGGAATTCTTCGCCGCCCTGCCCGACACCGTGCGGATCAGGGGGTCGCAGACGACGTTCCGTCCGGTGGTCAGCGCGGTGATGCCGCTTTACACCGGCGGCGCGATCGCCGCCGGCCGCGAAGCCGCGGCCGCGAACGTCGGGCTGGTGCGCGCGGTGCGCGAGCAGACCCGGGACCTGGAGGACGTGCAACTGGTCCAGCAGTACTTCGGCGTGGTCCTGGCGCGGCAGGCGGTGCGGATCGCCGCCGACACCCGCGACGGCTTCGAGCTGCACCTGCGCAATGCGCAGCTGATGGAGCGCGAGGGCGTGCTCAGCACCGCGCAGCGGCTGCAGGTGCAGGTGGCGCGCGACACCGCGCTGCGGCAGTACGACCGCGCGCAACTGGAGTACGACACCGCATCGCGTGCGCTGGCGCGCTCACTCGACGAGGCCGCCGGGGTGGCGCCCGAATCGCCGCTGTTCGTCGACCGGACGCCACTGCCGCCGCTGGAGGGCTTCATAGCCCAGGCCGAGGACGGCCATCCCCTGGTCGAGCAGGCCGCGGCCAGGCGCAGGCTCGCAGGTGCCGGCGTGGAACTGGCGCGCTCGCGTTACCGGCCGCAGGTGTTCGCGTTCGGCACCTACAACCTCGACCGCGACAGTGCACTGCCGATAGAGCCGGACTGGGCGGTCGGGATCGCCCTGCGCTACGAACTGCTCTCCACGCTGGACCGGCGCAGCACGCTGTCGGCCGCCAATGCCCGCGCCAGCGCCGCCGACCACGACCAGACCGCGGCGCGCGATACCGTGGCCGACCTGGTGACCCGCACCTACAACGTGGTGGAACTGGCCCGGCGCAACTTCATCACCCTCGATTCCAGCATCGCCGCGGCCCAGGAGAACCTGCGCGTGCAGGACCTGGGCTTCCGCGAAGGCGAGGCGCCGGCCTCGGCGCTGGTCGACGCGCGCAACCTGCTCGGCAGCGCCCGCCTGCAGCGCGCCGCCGCGGCCTACGAATACGTGCTGTCGCTGGCCAGCCTGCTGGCGGCCAGCGGCCGCTACGACACCTTCGCGCGGTACCAGCGCAGTTCCGAACCGGTGACCACGCCATGACGACCGCGCGCTCCCGCTCCCGCTTCATCGTGTTCTGGCTCGTGCTGCTGGTCTTCGCCGTCTTCGTCGGGGTCGGGCTCTACCTGGCGATGCGGCCGGCGCCACCGCAGGTCCAGGGCATGGTGGATGCGGACACCTACAACGTCGCCCCCAAGGCCATCGCCCGGGTCGAGGCCATGCACGCCGTGGAAGGACAACGGGTGGCCCGTGGCCAACTGCTGGCGGACCTGTCCAGCCCCGAGATCCAGGCCGCCGACCAGCAGGCCAACGCCGCGCTCCAGGGCGCCGAGGCGGCACGCGAGCTGGCCGAGGAAGGCGCGCGCGTGGAGGACGTGCGCTCGGCGGAGGCGGTCTGGCAGGCCGCGCGTGCGGCATCGACCCTGGCGGCGCGGACCGCGCGACGCGCCGACACCCTGTTCGCCGAAGGGGTGATCTCGGCGCAGCGCCGCGACGAAGCGGACGCCGCGCGCGCGGCCAGCGCCGCCCAGGCCGAGGCGGCCCGCCAGCAGTACCTGAAGCTCGCCGCGGGCGTGCGCAGTCCCACCCGCGCCATTGCCCAGTCGCAGGTCGAGGCTGCCCGCGCCGGCGTGTTCGAGGCGGCCGCGCTCGAGGCCGAGACCCACCTGGTGTCGCCCATCGACGGCGAGATCGCCGAGCGTTTCGTGCAGCCGGGCGAACTGGTGCTGCTGGGCGTGCCGGTGTACACGGTCATCGATATCGACCATCCCTACGTGTCGTTCCCGGTGCGCGAGTCGCAGTACGCGGGCCTGGCGAATGGCCTGGTGATCCTGGGCAATGTGCCGGCGCTGGACCTGGAAGACGTGGCGTTCGAAGTCGACTTCATCGACCCGCTGGGCGACTTCGCCACCTGGCGCGCCACGCGCCAGTCGCGCGGCTACGACATGCGCAGCTTCCAGGTGCGTGCGCGGCCGCGCGAACCGGTGCAGGGGCTGCGGCCGGGCATGAGCGTGCTGCTGGACTGGCCGCCGCGGCGATGAACGCCCCGGCCCGGCGTGCCGTGTTCCGCGAAGCCTTGCAGGCCGAGCTCGCCCATATCGCGCGCGACCGCTGGGACCGGCTGCTGCTGCTGGTGATCCCGCCGGTGCTGATGGCCATCGTCGCGGCGATGCTGTACCGCGGCGTCATCGGCGACATCCCGGTGGCGGTGGTGGACGAGGACCATTCGCCGCTCAGTCGTGCGGCGGTGCGCAACATGGATGCCAGCCCCAAGCTCCGCGTGGTGGCGATGCCGCTCGACCTGGACGCTGCCTGGCCGCTGATCCGCTCCGGCGAGATCTACAGCGTGGCCTATCTGCCCAGGGGCATGTCGCAGGACGCGCTGCGCGAATCGGACGCGGCCATCGTCTACTACAACGCCGCGTTCCAGACGGTCGGCGCGATCGCCGCTTCGGCACAGGCCGGCGCGCTGACCGCCGCCGTGCAGCCCAGGCTGCAGGCGCTGGCCCACGCCGCGGGCGTGCCGCAGCTGCCGCTGGCGCTGCCGGCGATCCAGGACACCACCGTCGGCAACCCGCAGACCAACTTCGAGCTGTTCCTTGGCGGCCTGATCGTGCCCGGCGTGCTGCATCTGCTGATGGCCTGCGCCGCGGTCATGGCGTTCGGGCGCGAGCTTCGGGGCGGTTCGCTGGCGGACTGGGCGCGGCGCTGGGACGGACGCCTGCTGGAGGCTTCGCTGGCCAAGGCGCTGCCCTACACCCTCGTCTTCATCGCCTGGGGGCTGGCCTGGATCGCCTGGCTGTGCGGCTGGCGCGGCTGGGGCGTCACCGGCAGCCTGCCGATGCTGGTGGCCGGACTGGTCGCCCTGATGACCGCGACCGTCGCCATCTCCGCGCTGCTGGTCGCGGCCACGGGCGACATGGACATCGCCTACTCGGGCACGGCCATCTACGCCGGCGCGGCGATCGCATTCTCCAACGGCACCCTGCCGCTGACGCACGGGCCGCTGGTCACCCAGGTCTGGAGTGCCCTCCTGCCCTACACCCACTACCTGCGCGTGCAGAATGCGCAGATGGTGATGGGGGCCGATGCGCGCGCCTCGCTCGGCAACGTGGGACTGCTGCTGGGCGTCACCCTCGGCGCCGCGGTCGTCGCGCTGCAGTGCGCGCGGCGTCGCGCACGCCGCCCACCCGGGACCGGGGAGGAACGCTTCCCGCTCGCACCCGACCACGCCGGCGCAGCCTTTCTGGACACCTTCCGCGGCATCGCGCGCAGCCTCTCGGTGGCGAGCCTGCTGGTCCTGGCGGTGGTCGGCTACGCCTTCTACTACCCGCTCGCCTACACCGGCCAGACCGCCGTCAAGTTGCCGGTCGTGGTCGTGGACCAGGATCACTCGCCGCTGAGCCGGGCCCTGGTGCGCGCACTGGACGCCACCCGCGCGGTCGACGCCGGCACCGTCGCCGCGGACTTCATCGAGGCCCAGGACATGCTGCGCAACGGGCGCGTGGACGGCGTGGTGATGATTCCCCGGGGCTTCGAGTCGCGGCTGCTGTCGGGACAGCCGCACGGCGTCGCGATCGACCTCGACGGCTCGCACCTGGTCCGGGCGTCCGCGATCGGGTCCGCGCTCACGTCCACCATCGGCGACATCGTCGAGCAGCGGCTCGCGGCGCTCGACGACGCGCTGCAGGTCAGCTCACGCGCGCCCCGGGTAGTCCAGCGCCCGCTCTACAACACCTCCGACGGCTATGGCAGTTACGTGGTCCCTGCCGTGACCTGCATCATCCTGCAGCAGACCCTGCTGCTGGGCGCGGCGCTGATCACCGCGATCCGGCGCCACAGCGGCGCGGTGGCCCTGCGCACCCGGGGTTTCCTCGGCCTGTGGGGCGCGCTGATCGTGGCCGGCGTGTTCGGCAACCTGTTCTATTTCGGATTCGTGTTCTGGTTCCAGGACTATCCGCGCATGGGCAACCCGCTCGGAATGCTGTGCATGGTGCCGCTGTTCGCCGCCTCGACCTCCGCGCTGGGGCTGGCGCTGGGCAGCTGCTTCGACCAGCCGATGCGGGTCATGCAACTGCTGGTGGGCACCTCGGTGCCGCTGTTCTTCCTCGGCGGCAGCGCCTGGCCGACGTTCATGATGCCCGACTGGCTGGTGGCCATCGCCCAGTTCTCGCCCGCCACCTCGGCGATCCAGAGTTTCGTCGAACTCAACTCCGCCGGCGCGACGCTGGCCGAGGTCTCGCCGCACGTGCTCATGCTGCTGGTGCTGACCGTGCTCTACGGCTGGATCGCATGGCGGCGCACCACGGCCCCTGCCCCGCTTTCGCCTTCGCCGGCGCCCGTGCCGGCGGCGCAGGCCGGCTAGCCCGAACGCTCGGGTCTTCGGCGCGCGGATGCGTCACTGGCGCGCGCCGGGGAAGCCGCAGGCGTCGATGGCATCGACCTGGACACCGCGCCGGACCGGTCGAGCGCCATGCAGGCAGCCGACACCGCACCACGTCCGGTTGCGCGCACGTCCGGGCGTGCATCCGCATCCGCGACCAGCCCGGGCGGGCATGGAAGGGCACCGGCGCGGCGGCGCGCGCCAGCAGGCCGCATGGTGCGCAGGCTGTCGGACCGCTCCGGACTCGTCGCCGCAGCGCTGACAGCTCATTAACGCGCACAGGAGGAGTTTGACGCCTCCCGCCCGGACCTCCCGCATGAGCACGAACGAGTCTTCCCCCGTGCAGGCCGGGCGCTCCGGCGCGAGCGCCTCACGCGCGGTGCAGAAGGCGAGCCGCGCCCGCTCCGATCTCCGCCGCGTCGCGGTGGTCACCGGCGCGGCCGCCGGCCTGGGCAACGGCATCGCCAGGCGCCTGGCCTCCGACGGAATGGCCCTGGTCCTGTCGGACATCGATGGCGACAAGCTCGCTTCGGCGCGCAGGACACTGGAGGCCGACGGCCATGCGGTCGAGACCTTCCAGGGCGACGTGGCCAGCCGCGAGGACCAGCAGGCGCTGGTCGCCCGCGCCGTCGAGGCGTTCGGTCGGCTGGACGTGTTCGTCAACAACGCCGGCATCGAGCAGGTCAAGCCGCTGGACGACATCGCACCGGAGGACCTGGAGCGGATCTTCCGGATCAACGTGTTCGGCATGCTGTACGGCATGCAGGCCGCCGCCGCGCGGATGCGCATCCAGGACGACGGCATCGGCAAGATCATCAACGCCTGCTCGATCGCCGGGCACGAGTCCTACGAGATGCTGGGCAGCTACTGCGCGACCAAGCACGCGGTGCGCTCCCTGACCCAGACCGCCGCCAAGGAATACGCGCGCGACGGAATCACGGTCAACGCCTACTGCCCGGGCGTGGCCGGCACCTCGATGTGGACCCGCATCGACCAGGCCATGGGCCATTACATGGGCACCAAGCCAGGCGAGGCATTCGAGAAGTTCTCCGCGGGCATCCTGCTCGGGCGCACCCAGGAACCCGAGGACGTGGGCAACCTGGTCTCTTTCCTCGCTTCCACCGACTCCGATTACATCACTGGCCAGTCCATCATCACCGACGGCGGCATGGTGTTCAGATAGGTCGGCGCCAGGGCCCACCTTCCGTGCCACCATGCCGGCATCGCGCCGCCTGCCGGCGGCGGTCCCGACCTGGAGGCAGCATGCCGCTCCCGCCCACTGCCGCGGCGCCCGCCGACTTCGATTTCGTGATCGGGGACTGGACGGTCCGGCACCGCCGCCTGAAGGAACGGCTCGCCGGGTGCGAGGAGTGGATCGAGTTCGACGGCCTGATGTCCACGCACAAGGTGCTGGGCGGATTCGGCAATGTCGAGGACAACCTGCTGCGCTTTCCCGAAGGCGAGTTCCGCGCCGTGGCGCTGCGCGCCTACGACCCGGCCCGCGCGCAATGGTCGATCTGGTGGCTCGACGGGCGCTTCCCGGACCGCATCGACGTCCCCGTGGTGGGACGCTTCGAGGACGGCATCGGCAGCTTCTTCGCCGCGGACGACCATCGCGGCGTGCCGGTCACGATCCGCTTCCTCTGGTCCAGGAGCAGCCCGGACCGGTTGCGCTGGGAGCAGGCGTTCTCGCCCGACGGGGGCCGCAGCTGGGAAACCAACTGGACGATGGACTTCCAGCGGGCGGCGCCGCGGACACCTGTTCCGCGGTCCTGACAGGGCTGGCACGCAGCGACTGCCCGCGCGTACGCCTGTCGGGAGCCCATCACGCGCAGGCCGGGAGCCAGGTCAGCGTACGGGGGACGGCGGCGGACCCCGCGTGCCGCCGTCCAGATAGCGCCTGGCCTCGTCGCCGTACACCTCGTAGCCCGGCGCCAGGTGCGGCAGCAGCAGGCGCAGCCAGGCGCGGCTGGCCAGGCGCATCTCGCGCTCGCAGCCTGCGGCCCGTTCCGGCGTCAGGTCGTGTGCGGCCACCATGCCGGCGAACCTGACCGGATCGGTACCGTAGATCAGGCACTGCAGGTTGAAGTAGCGTTGTTCGCCCAGCGCATGCGCGGCGGCGTAGGCATCGAGGTTGTAGGCGCCGGTGCTGCGCGACAGCAGCCAGTTCGCCGCCAGGCGCAGGTTGTCGATCACTTCCTCCGGACTCTCGTCCAGGTCGGCGAAGCGCAGCATCAGGATCGCGGCCAGCTGGTCCACCGCGTCCTCCTGGCGGCCGGTGACCGGAAGGTCGAGCAGGTCCACCAGTGCGTGGCCGGTTTCATGCAGCACCATGAAGCGCACGCTGGCGCGCACATAGCGCAGCGGGTGGTCGTCGCCCAGCCCGAGCAGGCGCTGGCGTTCCTGGCCGCGCTCGTAGAGCGTGCGCAGGGTTTCGTAGCACAGCACCACCTCGGCGCTGGCTGGCTGGTAGAAGGCGCCGAACTCGCCGCATTCGGCGGTCACATAGCGCAGGCGTCGCGGCAGCGCGAACATGCCGTCGATCGCCTGCACCGCGGGCAGCCGGCGCAGCAGGTCGGCTTCGCGCACGCGCGCATGGATCTGTTGCAGCTCCGGAGCGCGCGGCGGCGCGTACACGTACTCGAACCGGGGGGCCGTCGCAGCGGCGGCCGGACGCCCGCTCGCGCAGCCCGCCATCACGGACGCCAGCGCGACGAGCAGTGCGCCCAGGCAACACTTGGAGAACATGCGGACGCTGCGCCGGGTCGTGAAGACTGTCCAGCTTAAGAGAACGCCCGGCCGCGATCCACCGGCATATCCGGCAGTCGCCCGCTCCGCGCACCGTCCCGCGCCGCCCCGATGCCGCCGCCGCGGCCGGTGCGCGTGCCTCAGAACACCGACAGCCCCGTCATCCGCGTGAACCGGTGCAGGGCGTAGCGACCGAGCAGCGAATTGCCTTTCTCGTCGAGCCCCGGCGACCAGACGCACAGGGCCATCACGTGCGGCACCACCGCGACGATCGCCCCGCCCACGCCGCTCTTGGCCGGCAGGCCGACGTAGAAGGCGAAGTCGCCCGCGGCATCGTAGGTACCCGCCGTCATCATCATGGCGTTGATGCGGGTGGCGTCCTCGGCACTGGTCACCTGCTCCCCCGAGCCTCCGCAGCGCCCGGCATCGGCGAGGTACTGCGCGCTGCGCGCCAGGTCGACGCAGTCCATGCGCAGCGAACACTGCAGATAGTAGAAATCCAGGACGTCCTGCGGCGCGTTGCGCAGGTTGTCGTAGCTGCGGATGAAGTTGGCCAGCGCGACGTTGCGATAGCCGCTTTCGCGCTCGGAGCTGGCCAGCGCCTCGTCTTTGCCCACCTCGGGGTTGCCCGAGCGCGCGCGGACGAACTCCAGCAGGGTGGATTCGGCGTCCTCGTAGCTGGACAGGAGGACGTCGGCGACGACGATGGCGCCGGCGTTCATGAAGGGGTTGCGGGGGATGCCCTTCTCCAGCTCGAGCTGGATCAGCGAATTGAACGGATCGCCCGAGGGTTCGCGGTCCACCCGCTGCCACAGTTCGTCGCCGACCGCCTGCAAGGCCAGCGTCAGCGTGTGGACCTTGGACACGCTCTGGATCGAGAACCGCTCGCGCGAATCGCCGACCTCGCGGACTCCGCCATCGAGCAGCGCCAGGGCCATGCCGAAGCGGTCCCTGGGGACTTCGGCCAGCGAGGGAATGTAGTCGGCCACCTTGCCCTGGCCGAAGCGCTGGCGCGCCTCCTGGTCGATGGTGCCGAGGATGTCGTCGAGATCGAGCCGGGAGAGGTCGCGGGGATTGTGCGGCGGCTTGCGCATGCGCGGGTCCGTCGGGGCCAGCGCCTACTGTAGGTGGTGCGGTGTGCGCGCCGGGTCAGGCCGCGCTGCGACCGGAGACGCCGCGAAGCGCCGCGTATCCGAACAGGCCGGCCGCACCCAGCCACGGCAGCGCGAACCCCGCGACCAGCAGGGCCTCGCGCGCAGGTCCCGCGCCGCCCGCCCCGTCCCCGACCGGCACCAGGGCCGCCCACCAGCCCAGTGCCGCCGCCAGCAACTGCGCCGCCGCGGCCGCCGTCATCGTCCAGGCCATGCCGCGCGGGCGGAACCTGGCCAGAAGCGCGCCTGCACCGGCCACCAGCAGGACGCCGGCGAACAGCAGATTGATCGGGTTGGCTTCGCCGCCGAACATGCCCACGGCCAGGTTGACCCAGACCGTCGCCAGTCCCGTCGCCACCGCCAGCGCGAAGCCTGCGCGGTAGGCCGTGCTGCCGCTGAACCGGGTGCCGACTTCATACAGCCCGCACGCGACGGCGAGCATCAGTCCCATCA
>Ga0233365_1000626_pt1 | contig 15897 bp, 9 predicted proteins | sample ElkDunMinimDraft_27_FD_191535 | JGI IMG/M metagenome (GOLD analysis project Ga0233365, IMG submission 191535) | Fecal eukaryotic communites from dung pellets of Tule Elk in California, USA - Elk Dung C36 | ecosystem: Host-associated > Mammals > Digestive system > Large intestine > Fecal | place...
TTGAGTTAAAAGATCAGGTAATATCTCTTGAAAATTTATCCAAAATAAATAATGATATTCTAAAACGTAAAACCGTAAAAGCCGTAAACATAGAACTTCTTCCCCCTCCTATTTTCACTATCGAAGTAGTATTAACTTCAGTAAATAATAAAAAGAAGACAGTACCTTTTAAAACTTTGAGTTCAGGAGAAAAACAAATGATTTATTCTGTCAGTTCTATCCTCTACCATATTCTAAATTTAGAGTCGGTTCCTTCTAACACTCAAAAAAGAACCGCATACAGATATATAAATGTAGTACTCGAAGAAATCGAAATGTATGCTCATCCAGAAATGCAAAGAACATACATTGACTATATTATTAAAAGTATAGAAAAACTTTCTTTCAATCGAACGTTAGGCATTAATATCTGCTTTATAACCCATTCCCCATTTATATTGTCAGACATTCCTGAATCAAACATCTTATTCCTTAATGAAGTTGGTTTACCAGAACCATTAGCGGAAACACTCAAAACATTCGGAGGAAATATTCACGATCTATTAGTTCAGAGTTTCTTTTTAACAGAGGGGGCTGTTGGGGCATTTGCTTTAAATAAAATAGATCAGACTATTACGACTCTAAAAGAAAAAAACATGGAAAACACTAATCATGATGAAAGAAATGAAATATTAGAAAATATAAATATTATTGCCGAGCCCTTTTTAAGAAATAAGCTCTTGGATATGTATTATTTGAAATTTGAGAAACAAAAACGTATCGATGAACTAGAAGCTGAACTTCAAAAATTAAAATCAAATGGTTAATCTGAATCTAAATGATGTTGCGGCTAACACCCACTTTAAAGCTATAAAAGATCACCTACACGCTCGGATAAAAAAAATTCTAAAAAATGGTGTTACAAAAAGCAAAACCAAATATTTTCCAAATAATGATTTGAAGGCATATTTAAATTACCTACTTATAGATGATAATTTGAAACAATTAATAATTGCCAGACCTGAATCTATCAATGGCATTATATCTTTTACCAAGACCCGGTATGGCGGATTTTTGACAAAAAGCCACCCCTCAAATATTATCCTCAATAATCTTTTTGTAAAAAGTTGCTACGATGATTTAAAAGTATTTTCAAAACATGATTTTATAAAAAACATTGATATTGATACTTGTCCGTATTGCAATAGGAGTTATATTTATTATCTTTCTAAAAACAAAGAGATTAAACCCGAAATAGATCACTTTTTCCCGAAATCGAAATACCCTTTTTTAGCGATGTCTTTTTATAACCTTGTTCCCAGTTGTCAAACATGCAATGGGTTTGGAGCAAAAGAAGAAAAAGATCCATTAAAAGAGGATTTAATCAATCCATATTTATTAGAAAGCTCTGATTTTTCATTCACATTCGAACCAATATCTAGCAGGATCATAAGCACATTACTTGATAAAAATAGTATTAAAGTTAAAATTACAAAGAATATTCCAGGACATTTAAAAGTATTTAAATTAAAAGAACTGTATGAACTACATTCTGACCATGTTGTAGAATTAATATTTAAGAGTAAAATCAAATATTCAGATACTTATAGGACTTATCTTGAAAAGTATAGAGAAAAAGGTTTAGAGTTTAGTCCCAATGAAATAGACAGAATGATTTTAGGAAATTATGCTACAGAAGAAGAGATTCACAAAAGACCTTTGGCTAAACTATATCAAGACATCGGAAAAGAATTAGGACTAATTAAGTCGAAAAAATATTGAAAAGTAAATTAACTCCTTGAAAATTCAAGGAGTTGTTACTTCTATATACTCATATTTTAAATCCGTTACATCAATAAATAATGAATCGATACATTCAAAATGATCGTCATTAAAAACGGCTAAATTATAGCCGCCACTATGCATTGCACTTTTGTATTCGATAGCATCGAACCCATTTAATTTTATAAATTCACACAAATATTGTGTAGGCAAATAATCCAATGAAGAATCTTGCTTACGTATAGGTTTTGATAATTCTGACTGAAGTTTTAAAAGGTACGGGCGAATGTTAATAAATTCTTCCAATTCAAATCCTTTCTCTTTAATTTCGAACGGGCTTAATTCTTCGATCTTATTTAATGTAATTACTTGCAACGGTCCATTTAATTTAAAAACACCAACAGTTAAGCGGTCATATAGAGAAGACCTTGTTTCATAAATAGTAGTATCGACACTATCGGATAAGTATAAATATGGAATTCCTTCGGGATTTGCCCTACCTGAAGTTGCATTCTCTTTTGGTGGTTTTCCTAATTGACTTATAGGAAGCCTGCTATTTCCTATCCTTGAACGATAAAAAAGCTTGTCCGGGTAATATGTTTTTGCCAACCGTTCTAAATTAGCCTTGATAAATTCTAAATCGATCGTGTCATTTAGAAAAAAACGGTTATTTTCTTTTAATTCAGTGGCAAAAGTTTCCCATTGTAGTTCTAAAGTCTTGGCACTTTCATCTATAATATGTGCTTGAAATTCGACAGGGGTTTCAAACAATTCTTTGGAATAAATAGAGCAAGAGCGACCAATGGTGTTGACCAGTTGTTTAACATTATTTATGCTAAGATTTGGATTAAAAAGTCCAATCCAATAATCTTTGAGATGCTCGTGTATTAGTTTACTACTGTTACCAATTGGTTCGTATAAAGTAAAAATATCTTCAAAAGTATCGGCTAATAAATCACAATCTACTATTACAACGTTTAGACTTAAGCAAAAATCGCAATTACCTGTGGTATTAGATATGCTTTTTATTTGTTCTTGCAATTGTATATCTGCAAAACAATTTACACAACAATTCATATCTAACTTATATTAATCCTTGAACTAATTCGATATGGTGCATAATGCTCAATTTTTTAACAACACCTAATCCAGGATATCCTTGTGTAGCATGATATGCTCTAAACTTATCCATTGCTAAAGATTGGATATTATTTTGATTTGCAAAAGCAATTAATTTGTCTAAAGCTTCGAAAAATTTACCCGCAGGGTTTTCGGGACCATCATTATTATCAGATACAAAATGTGCTATTTGAATATCTTCTTTGTCATCAAACTTAAACGTTAAGTGGATAGCAACAGCATAGGCAGCGCCGCCCCCTTCTGAATAATCTTTACCTATGGTTTGATAATCAGAAAAAGCGATACATCCCTCATCTTTGAAATACAAATAATCGGACGAAAAAACTTCAAACCGAATACCAATATACTCTGTATTTTTGGATTGCCTGTTAAAGTAATCATTTAACATACAGACATTATCAGATAATTTTCTACGAATTGTAAAAAGATGTGCAATTTGAACAATATTATATTTACAATTAGTAGCTTCTGTAAATGCCTTCAAATATTCTAGATCATTTACTTTATTTAAATGTATAAAAGAATATCCGCTAGAAGCATATCCGTTTGTTTCAATCAGCGTTCTAGCTTTATTAAAATCGTTATCATTTGATATTAAAAAAGTAGGAATTAAGTTGGTTATACCTTGTTCAATTAGTTCATTGATAAATAATATTAAACTACTACTATTGTGTTTAAAATCACCAACTTCTGGATTTAAAATCAGTTGTACTTGAATATCCGATTTTGCTAGGACTATAATTGCGGTTTTGAGTGAGGCTGTATTGGTTCTTACGGGCTCAATTATAGGAATAATCTTACTATCATCAATAAAAGGAAGAGATTCACGTAATGCAAGAAGCTCATATTGTTTGCCTCTTAGGTAAGGGAAATACATACTACAAGTGTTTATACCTTTTTATTCAGGTTATTTTGCAGTGTAAGATAGGATTTTTCATTAATATTTTGACTATAATAGGAATAATTTAGACAATTAGGCACTAAATTCTCTCTTATATGTACATTTTTAGTATCAGAAATACGTTCTTTTAATATCTTGTGGTATACTCTCTGTACTTCTTCTGCAGAAAATTGTAATAAAACATTTAAGCATTCCTGATATAAAAACACCGGAGTAGCAGACGGTACAAAGCCAGCTATATTTTTAACCATACGTAAATATTCAGGTTTACGCAATGAAGCCATCATAGTACGGGTATCTAAATGCTGCATAACCTTTTCTGCGGGTCTCATTTCTTGTAAACTATTATCTTGAGCATACACAATGACACCAACCCGAGGATCTATTGATTGTGCATACTTATCACATACTGTATAATGCGTAACAAGATAAACTTCTGAAAAAGCTTTATAATAATCGTTTACTTGAGATTCAAATCGTTCCAAAGTGTCTAACTCCGTCTTAATTTCAAAGACTTTATTTGTTCCATTAACTAGTACAACATCGGCAATAGATTCGTTTATTCTGAATTCATTTAAAATGATGGTATCGTCTAAACAATAATTTTGGAGTATAAAGTTATTAAGCAATGTTGATTTGTAGACATATTCATTACGGTAATTATCAACCAAAAGCTGATAGCCGTACGTTAGTAATTCTTCGAGCTTTTTAGGCTTAAGGTCGTCTTGAATTGTTTCCCAGTTCGCATATTTTTTAAGTTGTCTGATATAGGCCGATTGATTAGTTTCCAAGCTAAGCTTTTTAAAAGCTGCATGGTTAACCAAACGTGCTATACCTCTTAAATTTGCGATTTCCATTGTTAAATTTTACTTTTTACAAAGTTATTAAAAATACTAGTTATTTTTTAATTTACAGGAAAACATCTTGCTATTTTATGATATTGATGGCTTATAGCGTTTTCTCTAATTCTTTCAACTTTATATTCAATTCAACTTTTTTATTAAACTGCTTACATTTTGCAATTTCGACTTTTATTTTTACAATTTCTTTAAGAAGAGAATCGTTACTTTTTTGTTTTTCAACCAGCTCAGTTATTGATTTTGTTTCTACATTAACAGTTTTAAACTGGTCGCAAAAGTTTTTGAAAATCCAGTCTATATTCTTTTTTGACTCGATTTGGTATTTATTATCTTCAACTGACTTCCATTCAGATGTAAATGTATAATCAATAACAGCTACATCTTCTTTTTGAGGATGCAGATGCTTGACAGAAGTTGAAATATAAAATTCATTACCAAATTCTATCCAAAAAATAAGATTATAAGGAATTGATTTCTCAATAATTGAAAGTAGATCTTTTATAAATATTTTTTCTTTTAATTCAATTTTAAATATTTGAATTTCTGAGACATCAATACCTTCAAGATTTACCGTATCAAAAGCAATTTTATTAGCCCAAGTAACGCGTTGAATTTTATCTGAAAATAATTTCTTTTGTTTTGTATTGGTATAGTTATCGAAAGCGTTTTTTGGGATAACTTTATTTACTTCGGTACTTTTTGGTAAATGAAACATAGTCAATTGCGCATTTATTTTACGATTAAAAAGGAAATCAATTTAAAATCTTCAATTCCTTTGAACTTATCTTTTATCACATTTGTACCTCCTGATTTGAATAAACTCAATACTTCTTTTTCATCTTCAGTTTCTAAAATCGTTCCTATGGCCTTTTTAAGCAAACCAGAGTATACAGACATATTATGATATTCATCTGTTTCCAAATTCATTTGCTCACACAATGCTGTAATAGGTTCTTTTACACCTTTACACAACATTCTTACTGCATCTAGAATTTTCTTTGAATCAGTATGATTAAATAACAACCTACCTTCCTGATCAATATACACTAAATAGAAAGGATGTAAACGATTGAGTTTATTAATATTGATACTTTCGTTAATATTTTTCAATACGTATATTACACCAGGTTTTAAAATTTCGGTTGATGGTACAACAGCATGAATCCCTTCGGGAATATCCAACATTTCTCCGTATTCTTTAATAAAATTGGATAGGTCAATTCTAAAATCATTCAACCCTAAATCGGTTATATCGATTCCTTCACGCAGATCTTCCAAATCAGTTACTTCATCTTGTAATTTCTGCAATTGCAATTTTCTATACTCTAAATCTTTTTGGTTTTCTTTCAATATATTATCATCAGCAGTACTTGCCATATCCGAAATCATCATCCGGTCCTCTACTCGTTGTTTCAGATTGATGTAATTGTCTAAAGTAATGTCTGGCCAAAAATTCACCAAAGTAATGGTTTCGTTTATTGAGCCAATACGATCAATACGACCAAAACGTTGAATAATACGTACTGGATTCCAGTGGATATCATAATTTATTAAATAATCGCAATCTTGTAAATTTTGACCTTCAGAAATACAGTCCGTTGCTATTAAAATATCAATTTCTTCATTGATGGTTGGAAAAAGTAAATTTTTTCCTTTTGATTTTGGAGAAAAGCAAGTCAACAAAGCATTCAAGTCTGTTGGAATTGTTTTAGTTGTAGTTACTCTTCTTGAACCTGTTATAAGGGTAGAGTGAATATTACGCTTGGCTTTAAAATATTTACTTATATTTTCATATAAGTAATCTGCTGTATCGGCAAAAGCAGTAAAAATAATTACTTTTTTATTATCAGGATTAAGCGGTTTTTCAATTTTGCTTTCAATGGATTGTATTAAAGTTTGTAGTTTTAAATCTAATTCAGGGATGATTAGATTTACTTTATCCATCAATTGATTTACGATAGCTAAATCTTCTTCCAAATCTTCTTTCCATTGCCTACGATCTAAATCAGCTAAATGTACTTTTACTTTTTTACCAATGACATTTTCTTCATCGCCCCAGTTGGTATCCCAATCAAAGTTTTCGTCTTGCGTATCAAAATGTGTACTAGAAATTGATTCTAGTCCTTCTTTAGAAATAGATTTAATAGTATTTTTGATTTGCGACAAAATCCCGTTTGTAGTTATTCTAAACGAATCAATAGAACTTTCGATACGTTTTAATAAATTAATACGCATTAAGGTTTTCAAACTTGTTTCCCTATCAATCTGCGTAAATTTACCAATTTTAGTTTTCTTATCGTACTTATCCGCATACTTACCAAGTTGACTTGGTAATATATACTTTAAAGGTGTGTATACAGATAAATTTAACTGACCCAATAATTCAGCTATTTCGTTATATGTAATTGAATTATCTTCCGTTAAAGCACAAGCTAAGGAAACAGGTTTGTTTCGCGTTGGAAATTTACCGATGTCACTGGTGTCATAATAAGTAGTAATATGCTTACGCGAGCGTGCAATGGTTAAGGAGTCTAATATTTCGAAGAAATCAAAATCCAGTAAATCCAAAAGCTTTTCGCTTGTACGGTCTGTTACATCCATTTTAGACCACGTATTAAAAGCAGACTGTGCCCTTTTAAAAATTACATCAACACCATTACTTGTACCTAATTTATCATCAATACGCGTACTATCTCCTTCATAAGCCAACGCCAGCTGATTTTTTAAATCATTGAAACGATTGTTTACCGGTGTTGCTGAAAGCATTAAGACTTTGGTCTCGATACCTTCTCTCATTACTTTACGGAGCAATGCCTGATAACGATTTTCTTTATCGGAATATGTTAATCCAGCATTTCGAAAATTATGTGATTCATCAATAACAACCAATCCATAATTACCCCAATTGACATTTGAAAGATTACGACCATTACTCATACCCGATTCTCTAGACAAATCTGTATGAAACAAGACATCATAATTGAAACGGTCTTTTGCCAGTATATTGGTTTTATCGTTGTGGCGATACATGTTCCAGTTGGCTTCTAGTTTTTTAGGGCAAAGTACCAGCACATCTTTATTACGCATTTCGTAATACTTGATGATACCCAAAGCAGAAAAGGTTTTACCCAAACCAACACTATCTGCCAAAATACACCCTTTGTATTTTTCTAACTTATTGATTGCACCAATTACGGCATCTTTCTGAAAATTAAAAAGCTTATTCCAAACAACAGTATCTTTAAACCCAACTTTATCATCAGGTAGATTATCTAAAGTTAAATCATCTAAAAAATCATTGAAGATATTATACAGTGTAATAAAATAGATAAACTCCGGACTATTATCTTGAAACGCTTTTTCAAAATACTGTTGAACCTTTTGCGTTACAATTTCCAGATTTTCTTCATCTTCCCATATTTGGTTAAAATACTCTACGAAAGCTTTAGCATTTGGGAAATCTGTTTTCTGAATCAATGTTGGAAATCCTTTTTTGGGTGTAACCCCCAAATCAGCCGTTGTAAAATTATTAACGTTCGTCCATGCAAAAGATGTGTCATCGAGATTTTCTGAATGAATCATTCCTTGCAAAGGATAATTCGTTTGTTTATTGGATTTAAAAGTTACTTTATCTTTTACCCATTGACTACATTCTTTAGCAATAGCGCGCTGCGTTAACTGATTCCTAAGACGTAGCTCAAACTCGCCACCACATAAATCAGCTTCTTTAAACAAATGTGGAATAAAAAATTTAGGTACTTCTTTCTTAAAGTTTTCTTCCAAAAAACTTGGCGAAGTAAAGATAAAACGTAATTCATCGACATTTTGCAACTCTTTTCGCAAAGCCTCAAAAGCATAAATAGAAAAAGAAGAAGCTGCAATGGCAACTTTACTTTTTTTGCCAATACTTTCTTTTAGATCGTCTATGAGGCGGGTGTTGATGTTGTCAATTAATTTCATAATTAAATGTTTTTTTCAAATGGTCCATAAACTCTGTGAAGGATATGTTATCTGACCAAATTGACTTATTTACGTACACTGATTCTGTTTTCTGATCTAATATAACATTAATGTTATCAGTTTTAGAAAGATTATGAAGGCCGTTATCCCAATTTTTTATTTTTTCTCCAATCTGATAGCCGATATCCTTTACAAACTTTGCATTCTGAATAAAATAATCTTCAGTTATCTCTGTAACATCATCAGGTCTTGTTACAACGCATAAAGCATAATTATCTTTTTCTTTAACGGCAGTACGTCCTTGCAAAATGGACATACGAACATTTTCCTTACCTTTAATAACGTTCTTAATTTCAATAGAAAATTTATCTGATTTAAGTATCAGTTCAAAATCTTTTCCAACATCAGGATTGGTAATCTCGATATCCATCGCAAGATTTGAAAATACTTTTTTGAATGCATCTTCTGCAGTTTTTCCAATCTGTTTCCATTTTTCACGCTGTTCTTTGAGAACAATCATTTCGTCGGCTTTTCTCAAAAGCTCTACAGTTCCTAATTTATTTGCAACTCTCTCAAGCTCCTTCATCTCAATGGCAGATAATTTAATTTTTGCCAACTCTGCAATATCCTCCATAGATTTTCCTGACTCTGTTAAAGACATTACTTGTTTGCTAAAACCTTCTCCTAGCGCTATTACATATAGCATAGCTCTTTTATTAGAGAATGTTTTTAAATCTCCGGATCCATCAGAGTGAAGTTCAAACCAACTATTTAGTTGTAGAAAAGCATTATGTAGAGCACCATCCTTTTTTACTTTTCCTTCGATAGAAGGATCATCAAATAATTTATCGATTTCTTTAGTCAATACATCGATACTAATTTTACGAATAGCATCAATCTTAATCCTATTATCAATTAGAAAGGTTCTAGGGTCACCTTTTGGAGTATGCTTTTTGTAAATATCTTTAATAGATTCATCAAAAAATTTAGAATTTTCCTCCAAAAATCTAAAGTCAGAATATTCTTTAAATTCTCCAGTTTGTACAGGGATTATTTTTCTTTGAAAAAGTACAGTTTTAATTTCTTCAGGCATTGAAAAAACATGTGACAAAAAATCATTAAGCCACTCAAAACATGTGATTTTATTATCTCCGAAGTATTTGTTTGAAAAATTAACTACTGTACCTTCTAGTTCAATTAAATGAGAAATGTACTTAACTGACCATAATTCGGCTGAACTTCCATAATTTTCGTAATCAATTAATACAGTCTTTTTATCACCAATTTGTTCTGGTAATAGTTGCTTAACTATTGAAAACCATTTTTCTCTCTTAAATGCTCTACCGCTTCTAAATAGAGAACAAATATGGAGTATAGCTTTAATTTGATTTGGTGCCGCTGTTTTCTCGGATACAGAACTAATTAACTCACTATTCAATTTCTTGTAAAATTCTGTTAATTCAAATTCTTCAATACCAGCTATATTTCCCAAGTTTTTATTAAGAAATTCCTCGTCTAAATCCCTCCCTAAACCTGTTGATACGATTTTTATTTGGTCATCGATTAATGGATATAGCGTAACTTGATTTCTGGTTTTAAATTGATTTTTAGCATTTAAGTAGATTGGAAATACTTCTCCTAACTTCGAATTCTTAGCTTCTAAAAAGTGATAGACCTTTTTTAGCTTTTGATAAGTTTCTTGATTTATTATGTCTATAGAACTAGGTATGCCGTCAAGTAATTGTTCCAATGAAATCGTAACTTCACTATTCCAGTTATTATATTCTTGATTAATAATTTTATTCCAATCGTTTAGGCTTTTAGAAGATGGAACTTCATTTGGTAATAACTCCTCTAATAATTCAAAAAAGTCTCTGTCACTCGCCAAGTCAATTATTGGAAATCTAGTTTCCTTAATTAGCCTAAGATTTCCCTTTGCAGTTTTAACAATGGGTTTGTCTGCTAGTAAGGTTCTAATTGGCATCTGTACATTTTCTAAATACCAATCTTCATTATGATATTTCTCTATAAATTCAGGTAATCCAGATAGAGCTAAGTGGTGTAAATTATTACAGTTTGATTCAATTAAAATCGAAATAAACTTCAAATACTCTTCAATAAATTCCTTCAAATGAAGACGGTTGTTATCAGCTGTCGAATCTGCAGTATTCTCATCTTCTTTTTTTGTTCTGATGCCATCTCGTTCTTCTGTTGGCTTGAATTTTTTATGCTGTACAAAAACAGGTAAATGAAAGTTTTCAGAACCAATTAGGGGAAACTCTTTATACATTACTGACTTACCTTCAATATTTTCTATAGTATAACTTCCATTACTATTTATAACAGGAAGTCCAAAAATTATAGATTCTGTTTCTTTGTATAAAATACCAGAATTACTTTCAACTTCAATATAATCTAATCCATCTATAAAACTTGGAGTCGGATTAATTTGAAAAGCCTTTTTTACTCCATCTCTAATTATTGTTACGGAGTTAATGTGTTTTTTCTCTTTTTTATTGATTAAAAGTACGAAGGGAATGTTTTTTTCCAATTCATCTAATCCATTAATTGCGTATTTTTTTGAAGTAACAGATAAAGAATAAGTAAATGAGTGAAGCAAATCGTTTATAACTTCCGACGGGTTTTCTACAATTTTATCTATTTGCTGAAATGCAAAATATAACGACTGCTTCATTCCTTCCAAAGCTTCAACTTCATCTAATGTTGCTGCTGTTCTATCAATATCCAAAGAAAATCTCCGCAAAGAAAAATCCTCTCCTCTATGTACACCATTTATCTCTAATTTTTTACTTAAAATATGAGTAGTTACAAAGCCGGTACCATATTTACCAGTCGTTCCATCGTCACCACCTAATGATTTTGTTGATGTTTTATACAATATTGCTAGGAGATGTTCGGTTTCAAAAGGTGTTCCACTGTGTGAAAATATAATTTGATTATTCCTAAGTTCGTATATAACATCAACACCATTTTCAGTAGCTACATCTTTAGCATTTTGAAGTAATTCCCATACCCATCTTGATTTTTTGTTTTCTGGAAATGTGTTTAATTTATCAATGTCATGAATAATATCTCTAGCCTCACTTTCACTACGCTGTAATTCTCTTTTTCTTTGGGCTTCTGTTATTTTCTCCAAGTTATTAGTTTTATTTTTTTTATTTAAATATGCATTCGGCTTCAGTTCTACAAATCAGTCTCAAGTCATCCAACTTATCTGCAAGAACATTGTATTTTCTTGTCCGATTGTCCAAATCTAAAGTCGGTTTCAAAAATATAATCACTTCTTCCTCAAATTTGCGCAACTCTGAATAAGAAATTGAATCTTCATCCTTCCAATAACCAATTATCAAATTTTCAGTCATCCAATCTGTCAAAAGTTGCTCTCCGTCTACATTAAACTTGTAATTAAGGATTTCTCTTTTACTATTTGTTGAGTTTCGGGAAAATGATTTCAAATTAAATTCTTCCTTTAAGATTGCTCCAATTGAACGTCTAAGCGTGGAGCGACCTGTACTTTTGCTATTAAAATGATTCCCCAAATCTCTCTTCTTCAAACTATCCTTAGCTATTCCTACGTAAAGCACCTGATTAGGTGTCCCAAATTCATTCAAATGAGAATTTTCTTTTAGCATAAAGGCGTAAATCCCAGGACAAGTTGGATAGTCAATATGTTCATTGATACCTTTAGCAGTTTCCTTAATAGAATTAATAATTTTATTCAGCATTTTGAAACATAAAAATTATATAACCTTCATTTCACTCTGTGCACTCAACTGCTTCAACAACTGCTTCACATTCTCCTTCGCCGTATCATCTTTAAAACCTTTATCTCTAAAAACAATCCGCAATGGTTTTTCATTAGCGATTTCTTTGGCAAAAGCTTCATCGATACCGTCATCAAAACAGCAGTACAGCGAATCTCCGGCTACGGCATAGACTACTTTGCCCGAAATAGTTTTGCGTTCTATCGGCAACGAAAGTGGCAATCCCCAATCGAGCATTACCTGAGTGAGCAAATCTTCTGCGGTACGGCCTTCTTTTACGTTGTCTGCAAAAAGGTCTAGCGTACCTTGGTTATAATCTTGCGGTTTGTAATACACATCCTGCATATTGGAAGAATCTAAACGGTACACACGGAAACCATAATCCTGCTCATCTTTGAAATCTGCAAACAAACCGTCTTTTTTGGCTCTTTCTATTTTTTCTTCTTTTATTTTATTGGATGCACGGCGTATTCTTTCTTTGCCTATTTCACAGATGTTTTTGTAACCCGCTTTGTAGGCTTCACTTTTTTCATCGGTGGCTTCGGGAAGTTGCACCATTATGTATTTTCGGTTTCCTTCGTCTTCTGTATTGAGTTGCATTACTGCTTGAGCGGTCGTAGCGGAACCTGAATAAAAATCGAGGATGATGTCTTTACTTTTTACAGCACCAACAACTGATAAATTGTTAATTAATTTAACTGGTTTTGGAGTATCAAAAGGTATCTTGTCAAATAACTTCTTTAAATCATTTACACCATCTCTTGTAGTTCCTACTTCCTTACCGAACCAAATAGTTTCTGGCGTTCTTCCCTCCAAATTATCTAAATAAATTTTTCTAATAATTCGCAAATTATCTTTACTAAAAATAATTTCCCCAGTACTTATTTTTTCATTCAACGTGTCTTTGCTCCATCTCCAACCATTATCTGGAGCGGAAATAATGTTACCATTTGGTGCAACTATGTCATAAATCAGATTAGGACGATACAGGGCATTTCTAACGTCTCCAGTCCTCCACAAACCATTTGGGTCATTATCTGGATTTGAGTATGATTTATTATGTTCGTCAGTTCTTTCTAATAGTCCTAATTCAAATGATTCCGATTTACAATACATTAAATTGAAATTGTGATGAACTGAAAATTTACCTGTGTAACCTTTGGGCTGTATGCTATGTTGCCAAACAATATTCGCTATAAAATTCCCTTCCCCAAAAACCTCATCACAAATCTTACGCAGATTATGAACTTCATTATCATCAATAGAAATAAAAATAACCCCATCTTCCGTCAAAAGATTTCTTGCCAGTTTTAATCTTGGGTACATCATAGAAAGCCAATCAGAATGGTAGCGTCCGCTGGTTTCGGGGTTGGCTACCAGGCGTTGGTTGTACTCGTCTTTTTGTCCGCTTTCAAAAAGTTCTTCTTCGCCGGCTTTGGCAAAATTATCTTTATATACAAAGTCTTTCCCGGTGTTGTAAGGCGGGTCTATGTATATCATTTTTATCTTGTTCAGGTAGCTTTCCTGCAAGAGTTTCAGCACTTCCAGGTTGTCGCCTTCTATGTAGATGTTTTCGGTGGTATCAAAATCTACAGAATCTTCCCGCACCGGTCGCAAGGTATTGGTGGTGGGTAGGTTGGCGGTAACGATAGATTCGCGTTTTCCCGGCCATTCCAGTCGGTAACGTTCTTTGTTGCCTTCTACTATTTCGGTAGAGAGTTCCTGTTTCAGCAAATCAAAATCTATCTTTTTGCCTTCTGCTGTTTCGGTAACGCAGTTGGGGAAAAGGGCAGCTATTTTTTCTATGTTCAGGCTGGTTATATCGGTAGATTGTAGGTCTAATTTATCGTTCATTGTTTTTGTTTTTATTGTTTAATTCTCTTTGCAAGTTTTATTTTCTGCAAAGAGAATGCAAAGAAGCCGCAAAGAGAATTCACCCAAAGTATTGATTATCAAATGTATTCTGTTTGCATTCTATTTTATTTTCTTTTATAAACACGCTTATTATGTCCTTTTTCATAAGCAATTTCTATTAATCCATCTTCAATCATCGCCTTAAATAAACGACTAATAGCAGCTACATTAGAATCTGGAATATTTAGTAACTTTCGTGCACTTTCATTATCAATTTCACCTACACTGTCCAAATATCTCAGAATAGCTTCTATCTGTCTTGCTTTTTCCTGCTTTTTTTGTTTGCTATAAGTAATTTTGTCTTCAGTACTTTCTAATCGGCTTTTGTGAATAATATATTTCACATCAGATGTTTTTCCTGTGGCTTCTATCAATTCTAATTCAGTAAGCTCTGATAGTATTTTTCTTAACTGATATTTATTTACATACATAGAGTTTTCTAACTGAGGAAAAGTCATTTTCTCTCCGGAGTAGATATAATTGAGTACCAACAAGCGCTCAAAGTCAATATCAATTCCTGTTATTTGCCTGTATAAAATGGAAAGTTCAGCCATTTTCTCTGTACTTACTTCCGCATTAATTTTTATAATAATACTGGTATCTGTCTGTTCTGGTACAGGTATTTCCTTTCCTTTTGAAAGTAAATCTGTAAAAATTTTATCAAAACCACTTCCTGCCTTTTCTGCGTAGCCAATCTCACGGAATACATCCATAATAGCTGGATTTCGAGGATTGGTTTTTCTTAGAAAATTTTCTTCGTTTACACCTTGCGGAAATTTACCAGGACTTTCAAACTCCATATAATTAGCATATTTTCTAATTTCTATGGTTTGCTGTCTGCTGTAATCTCTATGCGCCAAAGCATTAATCAACAATTCACGAATTACGATCTCAGAATAATCTTCAATATATTCTCTAAACAATCCAAAATGAAATTCCTTCTTTTTAGTTTCAGACCTTAGTTGGTTAAAGCATTGGTCTGCAATGTCAATTAGGGTTCCTTTAAACTCGAAAGCGGTATAAGTTCCATCGTCATAATATCTAATATACTTTATTAGATGATAAGGAAATGCTTTGAGTGCCGACTCATTTCCAATAAATAGCAAACCGGCGGTAGTAGGAAGTTGCTTTCCGTTTTCTTCTTTTATTAATCCGAAAGTTTCTGCAAATTCTACGGAGGTATTTTTGAGGTAAGGGCTTTTTGGTTTATTGTTTTTTATTCTGTTATATAAATCTCTGGTTTTATCAATATCCTGCCATCCGGGTACAGGATTTCCCTGATTGTCTTTAATGGTTGAACTAATGTTAAGATCCCACGTTTTTTGATCATAAATCAATAATTCCTTTTCTGAAAGAATAGTATTAATTTCGTGAGGTTCTATAGCTCTATTGCCATCATTAGAACGGATAAGGTATTCTCCTTTACTAGTTCTATGTAATTGTTTAGTGAATGGAATTTCGAGCACCAGCAAATCTGTATTTTCCACCTTTAGCTTATGAATACCTAATGTAATACTTGGAGAAGTTCTATCTTGAATTTGACGTACCAAATCAAATATTTTTTGGTTATCATATT
>Ga0233365_1000631_pt1 | contig 15838 bp, 13 predicted proteins | sample ElkDunMinimDraft_27_FD_191535 | JGI IMG/M metagenome (GOLD analysis project Ga0233365, IMG submission 191535) | Fecal eukaryotic communites from dung pellets of Tule Elk in California, USA - Elk Dung C36 | ecosystem: Host-associated > Mammals > Digestive system > Large intestine > Fecal | place...
GGCGCCTGGTATCGCCCGTTCATTGTCGGCTTGCTGGTCATAGGAATCGCAGCGCTGTGCCACCGGGAACAGACCGATGACATTTGATCTGAGCACGCTGTTCATCCTCGGCGTCAGCTATCTGATGATGCTGTTCCTGATCGCACTGGCCACCGACAAGGGCTGGATTCCCCAGCGCATCACCCGCCACCCTCTGGTTTACGTGCTGGCTCTGGGGGTGTTCTCCAGTGTCTGGTCCTACTACACCATTACCGGCAGCGCCTATCGCGAGGGCTTCGGCTACCTGGCGCCCTTTATCGGGCTGTCGTTGGCCTTCCTGTTCTCGCCGCTGATGCTGAAGCCGCTGCTGGACATCACCAAGAGCTACCAGCTGAGCTCCCTGGCCGACCTGCTGGCGTTCCGCTATCGCAGCCCCGTGGCCGGCACCATTACCACGATCGTCATGCTGGTTGGGGTGACGCCGTTGCTGTCCCTGCAGATTCAGGCTGTCGCCAACAGCGTCGCAATCCTGGCTCCCGGCACCAGCCAATCTACCCTGGCCATCGCCTTCTGCGTCCTCATCACCCTTTTCGCCATCTTTTTCGGCACCGGCAGGGGAGCGGGACGCGAAAAGCATGAAGGGCTGGTGGTCGCCATCGCCTTCGAATCTCTGGTAAAGCTGCTGGTCATGCTGACGCTTGGCTGGTTCGCCATCTACAAGGGCTTCGGGGGCTTCGGTGCGATGGAAGAGTGGCTGCAGAGCCGGCCCGAGCTGCTGGCAGCGATCAAGCAGCCTTCCACGGCCGGCTCATTTCATGTGACCGCGATACTGTTCTTCTCTGCGGCCGTGGCCACTCCCCACATGTTCTACATGATCTTCCACGAGAACAACAACCCGAAAGCACTGACCATGGCCAGCTGGGCGCTGCCGTTGTACTTCCTGATCTTGATGGCACCGGTTCTGCCTATCCTGTGGGCGGGACTGCAGGCAGGCACCACCACGCCCATCGAGTACTTCCCATTGGGGCTGGGCACGAGCTATGGTTCCGATCTGGTGACACTGGTGGGTTTCCTGGGCGGCATCTCGGCAGCCAGTGGGCTTATCATCGTGATCACCCTGGCGCTGTCCAACATGTGCCTCAACCACCTGGTGCTGCCGATCTATCAGCCCACAGCGCGCAACGACATCTACCGCTGGCTGCTATGGAAGCGACGCGCCCTGATCGCTGCGCTGATCTGGATCGGTTTCTTCTTCTACTACATCCCCGACGATGTCATGCGGGTGCGCCCGGCCGGCAACGCCTCCTACATTGCCAGCCTGCAGTTTTTGCCTGCCATTCTGGCCCTGCTGTACTGGCCACGAGGCAACAAGCAGGGGTTCATGGCCGGGCTGGTAACGGGCGTGATGATCTGGGTCATCTTCCTGATGCTGCCGGCGAACGCTGGTATCGATCTAGTGCCGTTCATCGATCTCAACACCCGGGAAGTCATCGCCCTCTCGCTGGTCAGTAACATCATCGTCTTTGTCCTCACCTCGCTGGCGACCCGCACGTCGGAAGACGAACTGGCCTCGGCGGACGTCTGCGCCCTGGACACCATCCGGCGCCGCAACCGCACCGGTCTGGTAGCACGGTCTCCCGACGAGTTCATCGCCAAGTTGACCAAGCCTCTGGGTGAGCGCACGGCCACCCGGGAAGTGCTGCAGGCCATGCGGGACCTCAAGATTGACAAGAACGAGAAGCGGCCTCACACCATGCGGTTGCTACGCGGTCGCCTGGAGGCCAACCTGTCCGGGCTGCTGGGACCCGCCATTGCCCACGACCTGATCGACCGCTTCCTGCCCTACACGGTCGAGTCCGACAACGGCGCCTCCGACGTCAACATCATCGAAAACCGCATCGAAGCCTATCGCAGCAACCTCTCCGGCATGGCCGAGGATCTGGACAACCTGCGTCGCTATCACCGCCAGGTGCTGCTGGAGCTGCCGCTGGGGGTGTGTTCGCTGGGCGAGCAGAACCAGATCGTCATGTGGAACCACGCGCTGGAAAAAATGACGGGCATTTCCGGCCAGGACGTCCTCGGCTTCCAGCTCAGCGAGATCGCCGAACCCTGGGCCACCCTGATCCACGACTTTACCGTCGGCGGCGTCGCGCATGTGCACAAGCGGGTCGTGCAGGTGAAAACCTCGCGGCGCTTCATCAGCCTGCACAAGGCGATCATCGAGAAGTCGGCGGCCCACAAGATCAAGCAGGACGGTATCGTGGTATTGCTGGAGGACCTTACCGAAACCGAATTGCTGGAAGAGGAGCTCACCCACAGCGAACGACTGGCCTCCATCGGACGACTGGCAGCGGGCGTGGCACACGAGATCGGCAACCCGATCACCGGCATCGCCTGCCTCGCCCAGAACATCCGCGACGAGACTGCGGACGACGAACTGCGCTCCATGGCCCGTCAGATCATCGAGCAGACCGACCGCTCCTCGCGCATCGTCCAGTCGCTGGTCAACTTCGCCCACAGCGGCAGTAACAAGGCTGATCACCACAGCGAAGTGGTCAACGTGGCGGAATGCATCCACGAGGCCATTGCCCTGATCTCGCTGGATAAGAAGCGCAAGGAGATCAGCTACGTGGTCAACTGCAAATCACATCTGCAGATCCTCGGTGACACCCAGCGTCTGCTGCAGGTGCTGGTCAACCTCATCAACAACGCCCACGACGCCAGCCCGGCGCAAAGCAAAATCACCATCTCCTGCAAGCTGGTATCGGGCGCCGTACAGATCTCCGTCATCGATGAGGGCAGCGGCATTCCGGAAGAGATCCGTGACCGCGTCTTCGACCCTTTCTTTACCACGAAAGAGCCGGGAGAAGGCACGGGACTGGGGCTGTCACTGGTTTACAGCATCGTTGAAAACCTTAACGGTCACATTGATATAATGAGTGCCTCAACGCGCAAGCAGAATCCGGGGACGCGGGTAATTCTGACATTTCCCTGCTATGATGGTCCGGTTGTGGCAGATGCGATCCCCACTCAATCCAGTGAGTCTGTCTGAAGTCATGCAGGATCAGTACATTTGAGTAACACGATGACAGCACAGCACAAAGTATTGGTAGTTGAAGACGAACCGGTGATTCGTACCGCCCTGCGCCGGCTGCTGGAACGACACGATTACCAGGTTGCCGAAGCAGGCAGCGTGAAAGAAGCTGTCGAGCAGCACAAGATGGACGAATTCGACATCGTCGTCAGTGACCTGCGGCTTCCGGGCGCGCCGGGCACCGACCTCATCAAGGCTACCCGCACCCCTGTGCTGATCATGACCAGCTACTCCAGCCTGCGCTCGGCCATCGACTCCATGAAAATGGGCGCTGTCGACTATATCTCCAAGCCCTTCGAGCATGAGGAAATGCTCGAAACCGTGGCCCACATCATCAAGGAACGCGCTGTCAGCGCACGGCCTGAAAAAAGCTCCCAGCCGACGGAAGAACCCCCCGTCCCGGGCATGATCGGCAGCTGTCCGCAGATGATGGAGCTGTTCCGGCGCATCCGCAAAGTCGCCATGACCAACTCCACGGTACTGATCAATGGCGAGTCCGGTACTGGCAAGGAACTGGTTGCCCAGGCCATCCACAGGCTCAGCGATCGCCATGATCAGGAGATGATCTCCGTGAACTGTGCGGCGATTCCGGAAAACCTCATTGAGTCCGAGCTGTTCGGACACGAAAAAGGCGCCTTTACCGGTGCCACCGCCACGCGCACGGGCCTGGTGGAGGCTGCCAGTGGCAGCACCCTCTTCCTCGACGAGATTGGCGAGCTCCCCCTGGAAGCCCAGGCTCGCCTGTTGCGGGTGCTGCAGGAGAACGAAATTCGCAAGGTGGGCTCGGTCCAGTCGAAGAAGGTGGATGTGCGACTGATGGTGGCAACGCACCGGGACCTGAAGCAGTTGGTCATTGACGGTGACTTCCGCGAAGACCTCTACTATCGCATCAACGTCATGACGCTCGTCATTCCTCCCCTGCGGGAGCGCGGCAACGACATCCTGGAGCTGGCAGACGCCATCCTGGAGAAGACCTGCAAACGCCTCAAGTCCCCCATGCTGCACTTCAGTCCAGAGGCCACCCAGGCCATTACGACCTATCAGTGGCCGGGAAACGTGCGGGAACTCGAGAACGCGATCGAAAGGGCCGTGGTATTGGCCGAGACAGAAACCATCGGGGCGGAGTTGCTGGCCATCGACATGAGCGGGAAATCGCAGTTAAGACCGATTGCCGAGCGCGAGTCCCAGGCAATTACCGTGCATGACGATCCCATGGAAGAACTGTCACTGGAGGATTACTTCCAGCGCTTCGTCCTGGAACACCAGGACCAGATGAACGAAACCCAGCTTGCCAGCAAGCTTGGGATCAGCCGCAAGTGTCTGTGGGAACGACGCCAGCGTTTTGGGCTGCCACGCAAGAAAAAGCAGGCCTGAATCGTCGGCATTCCCTTCTGTGTCACCCATCACACTTTGTTACCGATACCCATCTACACACTTTATCCAGCACTTTCGTAACACCACCCCACCTCATTTCCTGTTATACAGCCCCCCAATAAACACAACTCGTTGATAAGCAAGATATATTACAAACTGGCACAGTTCCTGCTCTCTATGCATCACAATAACAATAAATAATAACAACGATATGGAATAATAATAAAAGCTTGCATTGGCTCATGTGATGCCAGACACAACAATAATAATGACCTGGGTTTTCAGTTTATACATCAGCCGAATTGCTGGTGGTCTGGGAGTACCAGATCAAAAAATGCTTTGCGGTGCTGTATTTGGTGCCTCGTTAGTATAATAAAAATAACAAAACTAAATTACCTTCCTTGCAGGGGGGTGGAATCGCCCCCCAGAGCATTTCCCCTGCTAATTTCTCTCTTTTCAGTGTATTATCCGCTCGAATCTCCTCTCTGTCGGCTTCTGCTCAGCAGCAGGACCACGCCGCGTTACGGATCATGAAATATCGATGTTGAGAAAGCTGACCAAGGTTCTTTTTGGTAAACGCTCCAGAGCCCAGGACGTGACCGATCAATCATCCAGGTTAAACGAAGGCCCTGAAGACTCCCCTCGCCAGGAGAGGCCTCCTGCCGGCCGCGCGCAACTGGGGGATCTGGACCTGTCCGACGCCGAGATCGTGGAACGGGAAGACCACTGCATCACCCGCAGGAATATCTCCCCGAACGCGCTCAAGGTGCTCTATCGCCTCAATGACGCCGGCTACCACGCCTTTCTGGTGGGCGGTGGCGTCCGCGACCTGCTGCTGGGTGATACCCCAAAAGACTTCGACATCTCCACCGATGCCACCCCCGAGCAGATCAAGCAACTGTTCCGCAACGCCCTGATCATCGGTCGTCGCTTCCGCATCGTGCACCTGCGCTTCGGCAGGGAAATCATTGAGGCGACGACCTTCCGCGCCCATCACGGGCCAAGCAACGAGTTCCAGAACGACACCTCCAGCCGTCAGATCAAGGGCCTGGATTCCGCCTACGCCAGCTCGGGCCTGATCCTGCGTGACAATGTCTATGGCGACATCAACGAAGATGCGCTGCGTCGGGACTTCACCGTCAACGCTCTTTACTACACGATCGACGGCTTCCGCATCATCGATTTTGTCGGGGGGCTGGACGATATCGACCGGCGCCTGCTGCGCATCATCGGCGATCCCGAAACCCGCTATCGGGAAGACCCGGTAAGACTGCTGCGCGCCGTGCGTTTCGCCAGCAAGCTCGATTTCGATATCGAGAAGAACACCCGTGCCCCCATGGACGATCTGGCCCATCTGCTGGAATCGATTTCTCCGGCGCGCCTGTTTGACGAAAGCCTGAAGCTGCTGGCGGGTGGCCACGCCGAGCGTACCTTCGCGATGCTGCGCCGGTTCAAGGTGGGCGAGTTCATGTTCCGCAGCACCATGGCCTGTACCCGCGACGCGAATCATCCCTGGTATCAGTTGGTGAACCTGGCCCTGCGTAATACGGACGCACGACTGGCCGATGGTCGCACGGTAACACCCGCCTTCCTCTATGCGGCGCTGCTATGGCCGCCGCTGCAGAAGGAGCTGGAGAAATATGGCAACGAGCGCGCCAGCCTCACCAGCCAGCAGGAAGCCGCCAACCGTGTCATCGGCAACCAGCTGAAGGCCACCTCGATTCCCAAGCGCTTCAGCATCGCCATGCGCGAAATCTGGGAGCTGCAATTGCGCCTGTCGGTGCGCAGCCGCCGCAGCGCCGAGAACGTCTATGCTCACCCGCGCTTCCGTGCCGCCTATGACTTCCTGCTGCTGCGCGAGGAAGCTGGCGAGCAGACTGAAGGCCTCGGGCAATGGTGGACCGACTTCCAGAATGGTGACAAGGTCCAGCAGGAACGCATGCTGGAAGAATTGGGCAAAGGCGCCCCCCGCCCGCGTAAGAGACGCCGTCGCTCGCGCAAGCCTGCGACGGGCTCTGGCGATAGGGGTGAAAGCGCGTGACGGACAGCCTGCCCCCCAAAATCGACATAGGGATCAGCACAGGGATCGGCAGGAAGCTGCCCCGTTTCATCGCTGTGGAGGGCCCCATCGGGGTGGGCAAGACCAGCCTGGCCAAGCGTCTGGCCGCCACCTTCAACTACGAGACACTGCTGGAAAAGCCCGAGGAAAACCCGTTTCTCGAGCGCTTCTATCACAACCCCGGGCAGAATGCCCTGGCCGCCCAACTGTTCTTCCTTTTCCAGCGCGCCCGCCAGATGCAGGAGCTGCGGCAGGACGACCTGTTCGAGCCCGTGCGAGTCTCCGACTTCCTGATCGACAAGGATCGACTGTTCGCCCAGCAGAACTTGGACAAGGACGAGTTCGCTCTCTACCAGCAGGTTTATGCTCATCTGACCATCGATGCACCGACCCCGGACCTGGTCATTTATCTGCAGGCACCGGTAGACGTGTTGCTGCATCGCATCCAGAAGCGCGGCATTGCCGCGGAGCGACACATCCAGGCGGATTACCTGCAACGTCTGAACGACTCCTATACCAACTTCTTCCATTTTTACGACCGCAGCCCGCTGCTCATCGTCAACAGCGCCGAGATTGACCTGGTAGACAATGAGGACGATTATCGACAGTTGGTCGATCATGCCCTGACCTGCAACAGCGGCACCCAGTATTTCAATCCGAAACCCAGCCTGCTGTAGCCGTCCTATTTTCAGGAATAGACATCATGAGCTCACAATCCGCCAATGCACCGGCCATCACTCTCAGTACACTCAACACGCTCAAGCAGAACAAGGAAAAATTCACCTGCCTGACCGCGTACGACGCCACTTTCACCCAACAGGCCTGCCTGGCCGGTGTCGAGACCTTGCTGGTGGGGGATTCGCTGGGAATGGTGCTGCAGGGTCACGACAGCACATTGCCGGTGACTCTCGAGCAGATGGCCTACCACACTGCCTGCGTGCACCGCGCCAACCAGGGCGCCTTGCTGATCACCGACATGCCGTTCATGAGCTATGCGTCCGAGAACGAGGCGCTGGGCAATGCGGCGACGCTGATGCGCGCGGGCGCTCACGTCGTAAAGCTGGAAGGGGGGGCCTGGCTGGCGGACACCACCCGGCTGCTGGCCGAGCGCGGCGTTCCGGTCTGCGTCCACATGGGGCTGACGCCGCAATCCATCAACCGGCTTGGCGGCTACCGCGTCCAGGGGCGTGATCCCCAGCAGGCCCGTGCCATGCTGGAGGAGGCCAAGATGCTGGAGGCAGCCGGCGCCAGCCTGCTGCTGCTGGAGTGCGTCCCCAGAGCGTTGGCGAAAGCCATTACCGAAGCCCTCTCGATTCCAGTGATCGGTATCGGAGCCGGCCCCGACACGGACGCCCAGGTCCTCGTCCTGCATGACGTGCTCGGCATTTCCCCCATCAAGCCCAGGTTCGTGAAGAACTTTCTGGCCGCTTCGGATGATGGTATCCAGGGGGCACTGCGCGCCTACGTCCGCGAGGTGAAGGACGGTAGTTTTCCTGCACCTGAACACTGCTTCGACTGAGCGGTAGCGCCATATGCAACACATCACGGACATCATCGGGCTACGCCGCACACTTGACGCCTGTCGCCGGGACGGCCAGCGCATCGTTGTGGTGCCCACCATGGGCAACCTGCACGCAGGCCACATTCATCTGGTGGAACAGGCACGCCTGCACGGCGAGGTTGTGGTCTGCACGATCTTCGTCAATCCCATGCAGTTCGGCCGTCACGAAGACCTGGACAGCTATCCCCGCACACTGGCAGCGGACATGGAAAAATTGCGCGCTGCCGGCTGCAATGTGCTGTTCGCCCCCTCGGTGAGCGAAATCTACCCACAAGGGCTGGACGCTCACACGGTCGTTTCCGTGCCCGAGGTCTCCCAACGCCACTGTGGCGCCAGCCGGCCTGGTCACTTCGATGGCGTGTCCACGGTGGTCAGCAAGCTGTTCAATCTGGTGCAACCCCAGGTGGCGCTGTTCGGGCTCAAGGACTACCAGCAGCTGATGGTCATCCGCAAGATGGTCATCGACCTGTGCCTGCCGGTGGAACTGGTGGGCGTGCCGACCCAGCGCGAGCCCGATGGCCTGGCGCTGAGCTCCCGCAACGGCTATCTCACGCCGGAGCAGCGGCGCATTGCTCCCGTGCTCTACCAGACGCTGCAGGACGCCAGAGAACAGGTGCTGCAGGGCGAGGCGTTCGCCGCTGTGGAAGCGGCCGCTGGCAGGCGTCTGACGGAGGCCGGTTTCCGCCCCGACTACATTCACATCAGTCACGCGGAAACCCTCGATCCCGCCCAGCCCGGTGACAGCCGCCTGGTCATCCTTGCCGCCGCCTGGATGGGCGGCACCCGCCTGATCGATAACATCGAGATCCGCCTGCCCTGATCCCGGGTTTTACTCGCCAGAGAAAACCTGATAAAACTCGGTGATCGAATTGAGGCTCGCGATGTTGTTGATGGGAGCTCTGTTTCTCCCCTCCTGTCACGTCGCCAGCCAGTAACCACAAGGAACTGCTACGATGTCCGACTCCCGAATCTACCCTGTCCCGGAATCCTTCTCCGCCACCAGCCTGCTGAACAAGGAGAGCTACCAGCGTCTGTACCAGCAATCCATCCACGAGCCGGAAGTCTTCTGGGAACAGCAGGCCAGGGAGTTCCTGGACTGGTATCAACCCTGGGACGTGCTGCATCGCAGCGACCTGCGCAAGGGCCAGGTCAGCTGGTTTGAGGGAGGCAAGCTGAACGCCTGCGTCAACTGCATCGACAGGCACCTGCCCGCCAGAGCCGACCAGGTAGCCATCATCTGGGAAGGGGATGATCCCTCAGACAGCAGCAGGATCACCTATCGAGAGTTGCACGAACGGGTCTGTCGACTGGCGTCCGCGCTGCGTGCCCGCGGGGTGCGCAAGGGGGATCGTGTCAGCATCTACCTCCCCATGATCCCCGAGGCCGCCTATGCCATGCTCGCCTGCGCGCGCATCGGCGCCGTTCATTCGGTGGTGTTCGCTGGCTTTTCTCCGGAATCCATCAAGGATCGCATTCTCGACTCGGACTGCAGAGTGGTTATTACCGCCGATCAGGGCCTGCGAGGCTCGCGCACCATCCCGCTGAAACAGAATGTCGACAAGGCACTGACCCATTGCCCCGACGTGCATACGGTTTTCGTGGTGCGCCACACCGGCGCGGATATCAATTGGCAGGAAGGACGCGACGTGTGGTATGAGGACGCCACTGCATCGGCCTCTGCCCAGTGCGAACCGGAAATCATGGATGCGGAAGACCCGCTGTTCATCCTTTACACTTCCGGCTCTACCGGCAAGCCCAAGGGCGTGCTGCACACCACGGCCGGCTACCTGCTTGGCTCGGCCATCACCCACCGCTATGTGTTCGACTATCACGAAGGCGATATCTACTGGTGCACGGCAGATGTCGGCTGGGTCACGGGGCACAGCTATATCGTCTATGGCCCGCTGGCAAATGGCGCCACGACACTCATTTTCGAGGGCGTGCCCACCTACCCCGATGCCTCGCGCTTCTGGCAGGTGATCGACAAGCACCAGGTAAACATCTTCTACACCGCGCCTACCGCCATCCGGGCACTGATGGCAGGCGGTAGCGAGCCCGTCCAGAAAACGTCGCGCCAGTCGCTGCGGGTCATGGGATCGGTGGGCGAGCCCATCAACCCCGAAGCCTGGCAATGGTACTTCGATGTCGTGGGAGAGGGCCGCTGCCCCATTGTTGATACATGGTGGCAAACCGAAACTGGCGCGATCATGATCACGCCTCTGCCTGGCGTGACCGATCTCAAACCGGGCTCGGCCACCCTGCCCTTCTTCGGTGTGCGTCCCGTGCTGCTCGACGCGGATGGCAAGGAGGTCAAGGGCGCCGGCAGCGGCAACCTGGCCATCTGCTGCAGCTGGCCCAGCCAGCTGCGAACGATCTACGGCGATCATCAACGTTGCATCGATACCTATTACAGCGCCTACCCGGGATACTATTTCAGCGGCGACAGCGCTCGCCGGGACGAGGACGGATACTATTGGGTGACAGGCCGCGTGGACGATGTGATCAACGTTTCCGGGCACAGGCTGGGAACCGCAGAGATCGAGAGCGCGCTGGTGCTGCATCCCAAGGTGGCAGAGGCCGCTGTTGTCGGCTATCCCCATGAGATCAAGGGACAGTCTGTCTACGCCTATGTCACTCTGATGCAGGGAGTTGCGGAATCCGATGAGCTGGCAAAGGAACTGGCCGCCTTCGTGGCCGAAGAGATTGGCGCCTTTGCCCGTCCCGAGATCCTCCAGTTCGCACCGGGCCTGCCCAAAACGCGTTCGGGCAAGATCATGCGCCGCATCCTGCGCAAGATTGCCGCCAACGAGATAGAGAACCTGGGGGATACGACTACCCTCGCCGATCCTGGCGTGGTCGACCATCTGATCGAGACCCGCAAGAATCGTTGAGAGAAGGTTCGCCCAGTGCGAACAACGGAGGGAGCAGTGCAGGACATCTACATCGCCGCCGCAGGCCGCAGTGCCATAGGAAACCTGCAGGGGATACTGGCAGATCTGTCCGCCGTGGAGATCTGCTCCCAGTTGCTGAGCGGCCTGCTGGACCGCAACGGCATTGATCCCTCCGCGATCGACGAAGTCATCCTGGGTCACGTCCTGACGGCAGGCTGTGGCCAGAACACCGCTCGCCAGGCGGCCGTTGCGGCCGGCCTGGGCATCGATACCCCCGCCCTGACCATCAACAAGGTCTGTGGCTCCGGTCTGAAGGCTGTGCAACTTGCCGCCCAATCCGTGGCACTGGGTGATGCCGACATCGTGGTGGCTGGGGGCATGGAGAGCATGAGCCAGTCGGTACATGTGCTACCGCACTCGCGCCGGGGCCAGCGCATGGGACACTGGCGGGCGCTCGACACCATGCTGCACGATGGCTTGTGGGACGCCTTTAACGGCTATCATATGGGGGTCACGGCGGAGAATCTGGTCCAGCGTTACGGCCTGACGCGCGAACAGCAGGACGAGATCGCTCTAGTCTCCCAGCAGCGCGCGAGCGCGGCTGTCGCCGATGGCCGCTTTGTCGACGAGATCGTTCCCGTCCAGGTTCCCGCCCAGGGTATCGGCACCGTCGTTGACCAGGATCAGGGTCCCAGACCCGACAGCAGCATGGAGAAGCTGGCCCGTCTGCGCCCGGTTTTCAAATCCGATGGTACCGTGACGGCAGGCAACTCTTCGGGCATCAATGACGGAGCGGCCGTGGTGGTGGTGTGCAGCGAGTCTGCCCTGCGGCGGCTGAATCTGGAACCTCTGGCACGTATTCGCGCTGCCGCCAGCGCAGCGGTCGACCCCGCCATCATGGGCACCGGCCCCATTCCGGCAACCCGACGCTGCCTCGACAAGGCCGGCTGGCGTGTGGAAGAACTTGACCTCATCGAGTCCAATGAAGCCTTTGCTGCCCAGGCGCTGGTAGTGGCCCGGGAACTGGGCTGGGATATGGCACGAGTGAACGTCAACGGCGGGGCGATCGCCCTCGGTCACCCCATCGGCGCGTCAGGATGTCGGATACTGGTGACATTGCTGCACGAAATGCACCGTCGCAATGTCCACAAGGGGCTGGCCACCTTGTGTATCGGCGGTGGTCAGGGAGTAGCGCTCGCCGTCGAACGCTGATACATCGTCACGATGTCGCGCGACGGCAGCATGACGCTTTCAATGGCCTCAAATCCCAGACTCTTGCATAACGCATGCGCGGCGGGGTTGGGAGGGCGCTCATGAACCTGACAGACGAGATGTTCCATGCCCTGCTTTCTCCCCCACTCGAGCGCCTTCTCCAGCAATCCCGACGCGAGACCCTCGCGGCGCTGATGCTCGGCAATCACCATACGATCGATGTAGAGAAAACTGTCCAGTCGCATCATGAACCAGTGCCAGGCGAAGTTGTCCACCGGCTGGCGCGAGCTGATGCCCAGCAGGAAGCCGGCATCATCGTGCAACACCAGATCGCTGTGCTCCAGCGTTTCCAGAAACTGCGAGCGCGTTATTTGCAGCGCGTCGCCAGCGGCCTGCTCGTGCAATCGCCAGAGACTCTCCGACTGGTTCATGGCGTCTGCTGGCTTTCGAGCTTGCGTACGGTATCGCTGAGGTCGTAGCCGGCACTGCGTGCCACTTCCAGGATTTCCTGCCCGGACATACCCTTGGCACTCTGGTCCATCGCCCACAGGGTGATCGATCGGGTCCCGGTGCGACACCAGGCTACCAGCGGTCGGGGCAACTCCACGTAGGCACTGCTGAAGGCCTGTACGTCGCCGGCACTGATCTGGCTGGCCACCACCGGCACGCTGCGAACAGTCATACCGTGTCTGCGGGCAGCCGCCTCGATGTCGGCATAGGCGGGCTGGTCCGGCGCCTCAGCGTCAGGTCGATTGCACAGCAATCCCTTCACGCCTTGCGCGGCCAGAGCTTCCACATCTGTTACGGTGATCTGTTCGGTCACGGCAAACTCGTCGTTGATCGGCCTGATTTTCATCATCTACTCCCTGTTAAACGCGCATTGAATATCGATTGACTTGCCTTGGCAACCCCGTATACTGCTCCACAGCCTGAATAGCGGCTATATTTATGTACTGCAAATCGAAGTCCCGCCGTTAAGTACTCGTTCTGTATCTCATATTTTATATTCGAATTCTTGTGCTACCGGTATCGCCAGCGCCATGTCTTCCATGTACCTGCGATCCCACAATACCCATTTTTTGAAATACAGGATGACATCATGTCTAACCAAGTAAGCGGTCAGGTTAAATTTTTTAACGAATCCAAAGGCTTCGGCTTCATCACTCAGAGCAACGGCCCAGACGTATTCGTGCATTACAGCGCGATCCAGGGCGGCGGCTTCAAGACTCTGACCGAAGGTCAGGAAGTAACTTTCACTATCACCCAGGGACAAAAAGGTCCTCAGGCTGAGAACGTGATTCCTGGCTGATAAGCCCATACCTCACGCTCCGGCGTACGGTATAGACAAAAAAGGCAGTGCCACTAACGGATGGCACTGCCTTTTTTCATTGGGGTCCCGGTTTTTGCATTGGCGTCACAGCGACCGGCTCACCCAGGTCAGCTTGCCAGACGCAGCCCCGCGATCCCCACCATGATCAACCCCAGCGACAGGATCTTGAGCACGCTGACAGACTCGCCCAGCACCAGCATTCCCACGACCGCAGTGCCGGCGATACCGATCCCGGTCCACACCGCATAGGCGGCACTGACTGGCAGGGTCCGCATCGCCACGGCCAGCAGAAACATGCTGGCAGCAATGGCTGCGACGACGCACAGGGTGGGAAGCAGGCGAGTAAATCCTTCGGTATAGCGCAGTCCGACCGCCCAGACGATTTCCAGCAGACCAGCAACAAGCAATATCACCCAACTCACAGTTTTTCTCCTTCACTGCAGGAGGGTCGTCCCTCGCTCATTACCGGATCGGCCGGGGTCGTCCCCGGCCGGTCATTTTGGCATCCCTGCCGTTGCTGTCAATGAACACGGGACTTGCTTGTGCACTACTCGGTAACATTCACCGTGACGTACTGGTCGTGAAACAGGCCACCGTCATCGGCGCGGCCCCACAGCACATAGGTGCCAGGCTTGTCGAAGGTGACGTTCACCTCATAGACCCCGTCAGCGGGAATCGGTGGAGGCACCCAGAGTGGGCCCCACGGAGAGTTGGCAGACGTACGCGTATCTTCCCACGGCTTCACCTGGGGTGGGTCGAAGGTGACCTCCCCTGCGCCGCGATACACATTCCAGGACAGGAACAGGCCGTTGGTCTTACCCACGGTAATCCGCGTCGGCGGGCGCAGGAAGCGGCGAAGCTCGGATTCTGCCGTACGATCATCCAGAGATGAGCGGGGTTTGGGCAGACCATCGTCTTCCACCTTGGCGAGCAAGGTCAGAGGCTCTCCGACCCGCGCCGTGCGGACGACTTCATCCCCTACCCTGTCCCCCATTACCTCCAGCACCGGCGGAATGTTGGAGCGCGACTCCGGGCTGCTGGTGCCGGCCCCGAGCGATCCTGTCTCGGAGGCGATCACCACGTTGTCAACCACGTAGTCCCTCGCCAGCGTTCCGTAGGCGACCTTGGTGACGCCATTGGCGCTGACCGTCCAGGTCAGCTCCCTGTCACCCCAGTCCTCAGGCACTTCCACCTCGAAGGTGAAGCGGTTGCGACGCGGCAGGAAATGGGTTGGCTGTCCTCGATCTTCCATGCCTGGAGAGAAGAAATTCTCTTCTCCGACAGGGATGTTCAGTTCCTCTTCCCAGTTTTCGTTTTGATATCCAAAGATCATCATGTAGTTGCCGTTCTCAAGCTGGCGCCAGCCTTCAAAGGCAGGCTCTACATGCTGCCCCTTGAGGTAGGTCTGGGCACTGACATCAGTGCCCAGCGCGAGTACGAACAACGTGGCGACGACTGCAAAATGCCGTCCGGCGTAACTCTTCAAGCTCATACCTGCTATTCCCCTTGTGCTGCCAGTTCGTTGCCAGTCGGCTCCGGTTCGAGTGGTGCGACCAGCGGTGCCAGGCACAGCGGGCAGCCGATCTGATGGTCGTTCGGTCCGAGATTCAACTGCTCTCGACGATCCGCCATCTCCTGCAGGAACTGCTCTTCCGAGAGCGTCACCCGCATGCCCAGATCGATGAACATGTTGGTCACGGAGCGGTTGCCTGAGCCTTGCCAGTTGCGCGAATCTGGCACGTTGGGGTTAGTGCTGGTGTTGTTCATGTAACCGACGATATGCAGCACAGTGCCTTTGGGCAGCAGCGGCGCGGCATCGTCGGCGTAGGTGTAGCCACGCACCCAGTTGTGGTCGTAACCGACACAGGTCAGGGTTTCGATGGTGTAACCCCAGATCGCTTCCAGACACATACGCTCGCCAGGGGCGTGCAGGTGCGGCTCGAAGGTCACGATCTTGGTGTGCTGCTCCAGCACCGCATAGGCATGCAGCTCCTGTGCATCCTGGTTACCGGTGATGCTGATGTCCACGCCGTTGCCCAGCCCGATGAGGGCTGGCCGGTACTTGGGCTCGTAGCCTTCGGGGTGGAAGCGGAAACCGATCTCCAGGTGACCAGTGGTATCCTTGCCGGTGGAGTGCAGGTGCACCGAATCCGACACGATATAGGAACCGGCCTTGAGCAGGCGGCCGCTATCGGGATCGAAAATGTCCGGGTTACGGGCAATCTCGTGGACAGGCCAGGAAACGGGTTGTTCGCCCTCAACCGCCAGCAGGTCGTCATCCAGGACCTGAGTGCTCCAGATCATGTGGTGGAAAATGTTGCGCCCGCCCACTGTGCCG
>Ga0233365_1000632_pt1 | contig 15833 bp, 16 predicted proteins | sample ElkDunMinimDraft_27_FD_191535 | JGI IMG/M metagenome (GOLD analysis project Ga0233365, IMG submission 191535) | Fecal eukaryotic communites from dung pellets of Tule Elk in California, USA - Elk Dung C36 | ecosystem: Host-associated > Mammals > Digestive system > Large intestine > Fecal | place...
TGATGCCCAGCGACCTGCTGGGCACCGAACTGCTGGAGGAGGACCACGGCACCGGCCATCGCCACTTCCGCTTCCAGCAGGGCCCGGTCTTCACCAACCTGCTGCTGGCCGACGAACTCAACCGCACCCCGCCCAAGACCCAGGCCGCGCTGCTGGAGGCGATGCAGGAGCACACCGTGAGCTTCGCCGGCGTGACCCACCGCCTGCCCGCGCCGTTCTTCGTGCTGGCCACGCAGAATCCGATCGAGCAGGCCGGCACCTATCCGCTGCCCGAGGCCCAGCTCGACCGCTTCCTGCTGCACATAGCGCTCGACTATCCCGCTGAGGACGAGGAGCGCCGCATCATCGCGCAGACCACCGCCCGCCATGCGCCCGAAGTGCCGCGGGTGATGGACGGCGGCGAGGTGCTGGCGCTGCAGGCGCTGGTGCGCGAGGTGCATGTGGGCGATGCGCTGCTGGCCTGGATCACGCGCATCGTGCGCGCGACGCGGCCGGGCGAGGCCGCGCCGCAGGTGGTGCGCGACTACGTGAAGTGGGGCGCCGGGCCGCGCGCCGGGCAGTCGCTGGTGCTGGCGTCGAAGGCCCGCGCCCTGCTGCACGGGCGCCTGGCCGCCACGCGCGAGGATGTGCTCGCGCTGGCCGCGCCGGTGCTGCGCCATCGCCTGCTGCTGTCGTTCGCAGCCGAGGCCGAGGGCCGGCGCGCCGACGAGGTGATCGCCGCGCTGCTGCGCGACGTGCCGTACCCGGACGCCTGAGCGCCGGCACGGCCATGGCCTGGGATCCCGTCACGCCGGGTCTGCGCGCGCAGCTGCGCGGGCTGCGCATCGCCTCGCGGCGCAGCAGCGCGCTGCGCGGCGGTGGCCAGCACCGCAGCCGCGACAAGGGCGTGGGACTGGAGTTCTCCCAGTACCGCAGCTACGAGCCGGGGGACGAGCCGCGACGCATCGACTGGAAGCTGTATGCGCGCAGCGACCGCTTCTTCGTGCGCGAGGCCGAGCGCGACAGCCCGATCGCGGTGTGGATCGTGGTCGACGCCAGCGCCTCGATGGGCCAGGCGGACGAGTCGCGGCCGGACTGGTCGCGCCTGGATGCGGCCAGGGCGCTGGCGGCCTGCGTCGCCGAGCTCGCCCTGCGCCAGGGCGATCGTGCGGGCCTGGTGGCGCTGCGCGAGGATGCGCTGGCGTTCGTGCCGGCCGCTGGTGGGCGCCGCCAGCGCGAACGCCTGCTGTTCGAACTCGAACGCCTGCGGGCGCAGGGCGGCGTGGTGGACGAGACGCGCCTGCGGCCGCTCTGGGAACGCATCGCTCCCGACGACCTGGTGATCGTGCTGGGCGACTTCCTCGATCCGGCGACCGCCACGCTCGCGACCCGCCTGGCCGCCGCGCGCCGCGAGGTGGTCGCCCTGCAGCTGCTGACCGTGGCCGAGCGCGATTTCCCCTTCGGCGACGGTCGCCGCTTCATCGACCCCGAGACCGGCGAGGCCTTGCCGGGCGATGCGCGTGCGCTGCGTGGCCAGTTCCTGGCGCGCTTCGGCCAGGCGCAGCGGGCATTGCACGCGCGCCTGGGCGAAGCGGGCATCCGCCACGCCGTGCACGTGCTCGACGAACCGCTCCCGCAGCCGCTGCGCGTGTTGTTCGGCGCCGCACCCGGGAGCGACGCCGCGTGAACCCGGTCCTGCTCCTGCCCGCGGGCCTGGCGGCGCTCGCCGCGCTCGCGCTGCCGTTGCTGATCCATCTGGCGCGGCGCCAGCAGCAGCGGCCGACGGTGTTCGCGGCGCTGCGCTGGCTGCAGGCGAACCCGCGCCCGCGGCGCCGGGTCCGCTTCGACGAGCCCTGGCTGCTGGCCGTGCGCCTGCTGCTGGTCGCGCTGCTGGCGCTGCTGCTGGCCCGTCCCGCGCTGCTGGGCGTGGTCGACGCACGGCCGCGGCTGCTGGTGGCGACCGGCGTCGACCGCGCGAGCATCGCGCAGCTGGACGTCGGCGCCGATGTGCAGGCGCACTGGCTGGCGCCGGGATTCCCGGCGCTGGACCAGCCCGCGCCCGGCGGCCCGGCCGCCTTCGCCAGCCTGTTGCGCGAGTTCGATGCCGGACTGCCACCCGGCGCGCCGCTCACCGTCCTGGTGCCGCAGCGGCTGGCCGGCGCCGATGGCGGCGACCTGCGCCTGGGCCGCCAGGTCGAGTGGCGCATCGCCGGTCCCGGTGCCTGGCCAGAAGCCGCCGCGACGCCGCCGCCACGGCTCGCCATCCGCCACGATGCCGCGCACCGCGAGGGCACCGGCTACCTGCGTGCGGTGGCGCTGGCCTGGCAGGAGGGCGATGCGGTGCCGCCGCACATCGACGAATCGGCCGAGCTGCCGGCCCTCCCGGTCGAGGCGCTGGCCTGGCTGCATGCCGGGGTGCTGCCCGAGGCTGTCGTGGCCTGGGTGGAACAGGGCGGGCAGGTGCTGGTGCCGGCCGACGCGGCGCTGCCCGACGCCGCCCTGCCTGTCGTGGCGTGGCGCGACGAGGTCGGCGAACCCCTGCTGCAGGTCGCCCGGATCGGCCGCGGCCGGGTCCTGCAACTGCTGCGGCCGCTGAGCCCGGCTGCCATGCCGCAACTGCTCGAGCCGGGCTTTGCGCAGCGGCTGCGTGGATTCGTGCAGCCGCCGCCGGCACCCACCGCGGTGGCCGCGTCCGACTACAGGCCCGGCTCCGGCGCGACTGCGGCGCCGGCGGCGCCTGTGGATCTGCGCCCCTGGCTGGCGCTGGCGATCGCGCTGCTTGCCCTGGTGGAACGTTGGCTGGCGACGTCGCGCCGGCGCGGGGCGCCGGCATGAATGCGGCAGCCGCGCTGGACGGGCTGCTGCGTCGCGTGCGCACGCGCGCCGCGCTCGATGCGCTGCTGCTCGCGCTGCCGCTGCCACTGGCGCTGGGCGCGCTGCTGTGGCGCTGGGCAGGCACCACGCCCGCGGTCGTGGCAACCGCCCTGGGCCTGTTGGCCGTGGCCGTGTTCACCGCGCACCGGTGGGCGCGGCACACGCGGGCCTGGCTGCTGCTGCGCCTGGATGCGGCACGTCGCGACCTCGACGACAGCAGCGCCCTGCTGTTCGCGAACGCCGCCGGACTGTCGCCGCTGCAGCGGCTGCAGCGCGACCGGCTCGAGCAACGCCTGCGTGAGCGCCCGGCGCCGGAGCTCAGGCCGGCGCGGCCGGGGCGGGCGATCGCGGCGGGCTGGCTGCTGCTGGCCGCCTGCCTGGCCGCCGCGCTGTGGCTGCCGTCGGCGACGGCGCCCACGGCCGCGCCGACCGCGGCCGCGGGCCGGCCCGCCGTTGGACAGCCGGTGCTGGTCGGACAGTCGCTGCAGGTGCAGCCGCCGGCCTACACCGGCCTCGACTCGCGCACCACGCAGGCGCTGGATGCCGAAGCGCCTGCGGGCAGCACGCTGCACTGGCGGCTGCGTTTCGTGCCGCAGCCCGAGGCGGTCGAACTGGTCTTCCATGACGGGCGCCGCCTGGCGCTGCGGCCCGATGCGGGCGAGTGGACGACACAACTGCCGCTGCAGGCGTCCACGCTCTACCGCATCGTGCCGGCGGGCGTGGACGGTGCGCAATCGTCGACCCTGCACCGCCTCGACGCCGTGGCCGATGCGCCGCCACGCTTGCGCGTGGTCGCGCCCGACCGCGGCGTGACCCTGCTCGCGCCCGGCCAGCGCGACTGGCTGCTGCAGTTCGAGGCCGAGGACGACCACGGGGTGGCGGCGCGGGCGCGCCTGCTCGTCACCCGCACCGAGGGCAGCGGCGAGAACATCCGCTTCCATGACCACGTCCGCATGCTGCAGGGCCGCGGCGACCGCCGCACGAAGCGCTACGAGGCACGCCTGTCGCCGGCGGAGTTCGGGCTAGCCCGCGGCGAGGACCTGGTGGCGCGTCTGGAGGTGCTGGACAACCGCGCGCCGCAGCCGCAGCTCGCACGCAGCGCCAGCCTGATCCTGCGCTGGCCGCCGGAGCCTGTGCTGGGTGCCGACGGCCTCGATGGCCTGGCGCGCCAGGTGCTGCCGGCGTACTTCCGCAGCCAGCGGCAGGTCATCATCGATGCCGAGGCGCTGGTCCGCGAACGGCCGCGGCTGCCCGCCGACGAGTTCGAGCGCCGCTCCGACCTGACCGGCGTCGACCAGCGCCTGCTGCGCCTGCGCTACGGCCAGTTCCTCGGCGAGGAAAGCGAGGGCGGCAGTACCTTGCCCACCAGCGACCTGCCCACGAACGACGCGCCGGCCAGCGACGGGGCCGATGCTGCCGACGACCACGGGCACGCGGCGGCGCCGGCCGGAAACACGGCCGCCGACGGGCACGGGCACGGCGAGGCGGGTGCCGCGCCGGCCGAGGGCTTCGGCACGGTGGGCGATGTGCTCGAGCAGTTCGGCCACACCCATGACATCGCCGAAGCGGCGACCCTGCTCGATCCGGAAACCCGCGAGACCCTGCGCAAGGCCTTGCGCGAGATGTGGCAGTCGGAGCTGCACCTGCGCCAGGCGGCGCCGGACCAGGCGCTGCCCTATGCCTACCGCGCCCTGAAACTGATCAAGCAGGTGCAGCAGGCCGAGCGCATCTACCTGCAGCGCGTGGGCACGCAACTGCCGCCGATCGACGAGAGCCGCCGCCTTGGCGGGGACCGCGCCGGCCTCGGCAACCGGCCGCTGCCGCCGCTGGCCGCCGCGACCGGTGCGGACGCGGCGCTCCCCCAAGCCTGGCGCACGCTCGAGGACGCGGACGCGGGCACGCTGCCGGCCACGCTCGATGCGCTGCAGGCCTGGGCCGAGGCGCATCGCGACCGTCTCGAGGATCCGCTGGCCTGGATCGCCGCCATCGACGCGCTGCGCCACGACCCGGCCTGCGCCGCCTGCCGCGCGCGCCTGCGCGGGCTGCTGTGGGGCGCGATGCCGCGGCCCCGTGGCGGCTTTCCGGCGCGCGGCGACGACGACGTCGCGCGGCGTTACCTGGATGCATTGCAGGCAGGGGAGCAGGCGCCATGAGCCCGGAGCGCATCGTTGCCCTGCTGCTGGCGACGGCGGTCGTGCTGGCCTGGGCGCGGCTGTGGCGCGCGTACCGCGCCGAAGCGGGCCGGGCGCGCGGCTGGCGGCTGGCCTCGCTGCTGGCCCTGCAGCCGCTGCTGACCGGCGCCCTGTACCTGGCCCTGTTCCCGCCGGCCCGGGTGGTCGGTGCCGACACGCTCACGGTGCTGACCGAGCGCGCCACGGCGGCCGATGTCGCGGATGCACGGGGGATCGTCCTGGCGTTGCCCGAGGCCGGCGACGTGGCGGGCGCGGTGCGCGTTCCCGATCTGGCCACCGCCCTGCGCGCGCATCCCGGCGCCGCCCGCGTGCAGGTGTCCGGTGCGGGCCTGGCGGCGCGCGATCGCGATGCGGCCGCGTCGGTGTCGATCGACTTCGCCCCGGCCGCGCCGCCGGCGGGCATCGTGCGCGTCTGGCTGCCCGCGCGCGCCACGCGCGGCGCCGCGTTCATCGTGGCCGGCGAGGTCGCGGGCGTGGACGATGGCCGCGTGGAACTGCTCGATCCGGCCGGCCGGCGCGTGGATGCGGTGGCGCTGGCCAGCGACGGCCGTTTCGCCCTGCATGGGATCGCGATGGAAGCGGGGCCGGCGATGTTCGGCCTGCGCGTGCTCGACGGCGAGGGCGCGGCTGCCGCGCAGGCCGAGGTGCCGCTGTGGATCGAGGCGCCGGTATCGCCGCGCGTGCTGCTGCTGGCCGGCGCCCCGGGTCCCGAGACGCGCGCGCTGCGGCGCTGGCTGGACGACGCCGGCGCGCAGGTGCAGGCGCGCATCGCACTGGGGGGTGGCCTGCAGCTGGGCAGCGTGGCGCTTGATGACGCATCGCTCGCGCAGGCCGATGTGCTGGTCGTCGATGCGCGCGCCTGGTCGGGCCTGGGCGAGTCCGGTCGCGCGCGCGTGCTGGCCGCGGTACGCGGCGGCCTGGGCCTGCTGCTGCGTGCCGATGCCGCGCTGCCCGTGGCCGCGATGCGCGCCTTGGCGGGGCCGGAGTTCGGGATCGCCGGCGGCGCCGGCACGGCGTCCTGGCCGCTGCCCGCCGCACGGATCGATGACGAGCAGGCCCTGCGTGCGCGCCTGGGCAACGGCACGCGCGATGCGCCCTTCGACCTGGAGCAGGCGCAGGCGCCGATTCCGCCGCTCACCCGTCGCAACTGGCAGGTGCGGGGTGCGCGCGCGATCGTCCTGTCCGGCGCCGGCGAGGCACCCGCCGGCTGGTGGCGTGCCGAGGGGCGCGGACGGGTCGGGCTGTGGACGCTGCTCGACAGCTACGTGCTGCCCCTGCACGGACGGGCCGACCTGTTCGATGGGCTCTGGGGCCCGGCGCTGGGCACGCTGGTGCGCGCGCGCGGCGACGCCCTGCCGACGGTCCCGGCCGGGGCCCGGGTCGGCGAGCGCCTGGTCGTGTGCGACTGGCCGCAGGAGGCGGTGGTCGAGGCGCCCGATGGCACGGTGCTGCAGCCGCTGGTCGATCCTGCCAGCGGGACGCGCCGCTGTGCCGGCATCTGGCCGCGGGCCTCCGGCTGGCACCGGCTGCGCCTGGGCGATGCGGCGCGCGGCTTCCATGTCGCCTCCGCCGACGCCGACGAGGCCCTGCGCCTGGCCGCGCTGCGCGAGGCCACCCTGGCGCTGGCGCAGGCGACCCCGCCGGCGGCGGCGGGCCTGGCGGCACCGCGCCGGCCCGGTCCTGCCTGGCCCTGGTTCCTGGCCTGGCTGGGGCTGGCCACGCTGGCCTGGTGGCTTGAACGCGCGCGGCTGGGCCGGCGCAGCGCCGGTCCCACCGCATAGGGCGGGCAGAGGCGTCGCACCGGTTGCGCCCCGGCGCGTCCTGGGGCCGCAGCCGGCAACCTTTCCCTGGCCGTCCCGGAGTCCGGCGCCGCCTCGCGACCGCGCGTCCCGCGAGACGCGGGCGACGCTGCGCGGGCCCAGGGAGCCGGGCGCACCCGTCCCGGCCGCAGCGACGACAGTCACGGACGGCCGGAGTACTCTCGTCGCTCCCCAGACGGACGGAGACTCCCGACATGGCGACCTACCAGGGCAGCTGTCACTGCGGTGCCATCGCATTCGAGCTCGAAGGCGAGATCGGCCAGGTCTTCGACTGCAACTGTTCGATGTGCCGGCGCCGCGGCGGACTGCTCGCCGCGTTCCCGCGCGGGGCGCTGACGCTCAAGACCCCCGAACAGGCGCTGTCCACCTACCGCTTCAACCGCAAGGCCATCGCGCACCACTTCTGCGCGACCTGCGGGATCGCGCCCTTCAGCGAGGGCGAGGGCCGCGACGGCCAGGCGATGGCGATGGTCAACGTGCGCTGCCTGCCGGAGGTCGACCTCGCCACGCTGGAGGTGGTGGCGGTGGACGGCGCGAGCCACTGAGCCGGGCGGGGTCTAGGCCGGCGCCGCCTGCCGCGACCGGCGCACGACGGTGACGGTGCAGTCGGCCTCCGCGACCACGCGCGCGGACACGCTGCCCAGCAGGCGACGCACGCCGGTGATGCCGCGCGCGCCCATCAGCACGTGGTCGATGCCGTTGTCGCGCGAGAACGCCACCAGCGCCTCGGCCACGTCGCTGGATTCGAGCACGTGGAAGGTGATCCGGTGGTCGGGCAACCGCAGGGCGCGCGCCCAGTGCCGCATCGCCACCAGGCGCTTGACGTGGCGGTTGCGGCCCGCGCTGTCGAGGTTGCTGTCCATGCCCACGCGCGCGGTGCGCATCACCGTGACGCAGGCCAGGCGCGCGCCCGGCGCCGTCTGCACGATGCGCTGCACCAGGTCGTTGAGCGCCGCGTCCAGCTCCCGGTCTTCCTGGCGCGTGTCGAGGGCCACCATCACCAGTGGCGCGATGCGGGCGGCGGCGGGGCGCTGCTCGACGGGCGCGGCCTCCCTGCCCAGCGAGCGCAGCCAGCGCCGGGCGACGTCGATCCGGCCGTCGCGGCGCGCGCGCTCGGCGCGTTCGGTGAGCGGCACCTGCTCGGGATGGGTCAGGTCGAAGGCGAGTTGCGCGGCGCTGGGGTGGCGCGCGTCCGGATCCACTTCCAGGCAGCGCAACACGATCTCCTGGAACCAGCGCGGCAGGTCGGGCACCAGCGCGCGCGGCGGCACCGGATCCTGGTACAGCCGGCGGCGCAGCCCGCGCTGGCTGGTGGGATTGCCGAAGGGCCGCTGCCCGGTCGCCAGGTGGTACAGGGTCACGCCCAGCGCGAACAGGTCGCTGCGCGGATCGTGGCGCACGCCCAGCACCTGCTCGGGCGAGATATAGGGAGCGGTGCCCATCGGGATATGGAACTGTTCGGCCAGGAGGTCGGGCAGCTGGGCGTGGTGCGAAAGCCCGAAATCGATCAGCACCACGCGCCCGGCGCCCGCTTGCCGATCGTCCGGCAGCAGCAGGTTGCTCGGCTTGATGTCCAGGTGCACGACGTGCTGGCGGTGCAGGTCCTCCAGCGCGGTCGCGGTCCAGGCGCCCAGCGCGGCGACGCGATCGACCGGCAATGGCGCCTCGTCGAGCAGTGCGCGCAGCGTCCCGCCCTGCACGTGTTCCATCACCAGCCAGGGCTGGTCGCCATCGTCGCCGCTGTCCACGAAGCGGGGCACGTGCGGGCCGCACAGGCCCGGCATCAGCATGCGCTCGACCTCGAATCCGACCAGCTTGGACACATCCTCGCCATAGCCCAGGTGGGGCAGCTTCATCAGCAGCGGGAAGTCGGCGTGGCGCGGATGCGAGACGTGCCACAGGCTGGCCATGCCGCCGCGGTGCAGCGGCGCGACCAGGGTGAAGCCGCCGATGGCGCGTCCCGGCCCGAGCTTCATCTCATGCTCCAGTCAGCAGGCGCGCGGCGAAGGCCTGCGGCAGCCCGGCCTCGACGATCCGGGCCGCGGCCCGCTCGTGGTCGTAGGGCACGCGCAGGAAGGTCAGGCTGCCGGCCTGCGCGTCGTAGACCGCGCAGCACGCGGCCGGATCGCCATCGCGCGGTTGCCCGCAGGCGCCGGGGATCGCCAGCCAGCGCCGCGCTCCGGGCAGCGGCATCGCGCGCCCGGCTACCGGCTGGAAGTGGCCGGACGGGCCCGGCTGGGCGTAGTACAGGGCGGGGCGGTGCTCGTGCCCGCAGAAACTCAGCCGCCGCGTGGTCGCCTCCAGGCTGCGCGTGGCGCTGGCGCGGCTGGAGACATAGCCCCACCGCTCCGGCGCCCAGGCGTTGGCGTGCACGTACAGTCGGTCGTCCTCTTCCACCTGCATCGGCAGGCCGCCCAGGAAAGCCAGCTGTCCGGCATCCAGGCGCTGTCGCGTCCAGGCGATGGCCGCGCGTGCCTCGGGCACCATCTGCTGCGAGGGCGCGGCGAGCACGGCCTGGTCGTGGTTGCCGAGCACCGCCACCGAACCGGCTGCGACGCGCGCACGCACGGCGTCGACCACCCAGCCTGGATCGGCCCCATAGCCGACCAGGTCACCGAGGAAGACGTAATGGTCGCAGCCCTGGCGCGCGAGTTCGGCCAGGCAGGCCTCGGTCGCCTCGCGGTTGGCATGCAGGTCGGCGAGCAGGGCGATGCGCAAGGGGCGTGGATCCTCCTGCGGCCATGCTAGTGCCTGCGCCAGTGCGGCGATATTCGTCCAAGGTGGCAGCCTGCGCGGCCCGCTGGGCATGCCCGCGGACGTGTCGCGCGCCGCTGCCAACGCGGGACGGGCATCGGGTGCGCGCGATTCCTGCCTGGGTTGCCCGCATTTGAACCCGCGTCGACGACGCGCCAGACTCGGCCCACCACTGTCCGACCGCCGACGAGGAGCGCCGATGACCACCCGCCGCGATTGCCTGAAGTTTTCCATTGCCGCCGCGATGGCCGCGGCCCTGCCGCACGGTCGCCTGCTGGCGGCCGATGAGGCGCCGCTGCTCACGCGCGCGATCCCGTCCAGCGGCGAGCGGCTGCCCCTGATCGGCCTGGGCAGTTCGGCCACGTTCTCGCAGGTCGCGCGCGGCGAGGACACCTCGGCGCTGCGCCAGGTGCTGCAGGCGCTGGTGGCAGGCGGCGGCACGGTGTTCGACACCGCCCCGTCCTACGGCGCGTCCGAGGAGGTGGCCGGCGGGATCGCGCGCGAACTGGGCCTCACCGATCGCCTGTTCTGGGCCACCAAGGTCAATGTCGCGGGCCGCGAGGCCGATGCGAAAGCCGACCCGGCGAAGGCGCGGGAACAGATCGAGGACTCCTTCCGGCTGCTGGGGCGGCAGCGCCTGGACCTGGTGCAGGTGCACAACCTGGCCGACATGCCCACGCATCTGGGCGTGCTGCGCGAGTTCAAGCAGGAGGGGCGGGTGCGCTATGTCGGGGTCACCTCGACCAGCAAGCCGGCCTATGCGCGCCTGGTCGAGGTGATGCGCAACGAGCCGATCGATTTCATCGGCGTGGACTACGCGATCGACAACCGCGATGTCGAGGAGACCATTCTGCCGCTGGCGCAGGAGCGTGGGATCGGCGTGCTGGTCTACCTGCCCTTCGGCCGCACGCGGCTGTGGAGCCGCATCGGCGACCGCCCGCTGCCGGAGTGGGCGGCGGAGTTCGATGCGCGGTCCTGGGCGCAGTTCATGCTCAAGTACGTCGCCGCGCATCCGGCGGTGACCTGCGTGACGCCGGCCACCAGCAAGGCGCGCAACATGGCCGACAACCTGGGTGCCGCGCGCGGGCGCCTGCCCGATGCCGCGCAGCGCCGGCGCATGGTCGAGTTCATCGACGCGCTGCCGGCCGCGGGCTGAGGCGGCTCACTCCTCGTCGTTCGCCTCGATCTCGACGAAGGCATCGAGTTCGAAGGCCAGCGCCTCCACCGCCTCGCGCACCTTGCGGGCGGTGGCGGCGTTGGGCACGTCCACTTCCACCTCGTGGGTATCCGCGCCGCGCGCATCGTGCAGGCCGGCGGAGCTGGAGTCCGGATCGTCCATGTGCGGCATCAGGTCGGCGACCTCCTCGACATGCTCGATGCCGTCCAGGCTCTGCAGCAGGTTCATGACGGCGCGGACGTTGTCTTCGGAGCTGACGATGCGGAAGCGGAGCAGGGCCATCATGTCCTCGGGCGTTCGGGGGGCGAGGGCAGACTAGGCAGCCTGCGGCCAACGCCGCGTGAGGATCGCGCTCAGTCCCGGGCGGGCGTGCGCACCGGGATGGCGATGTTGCACAGGTCGATGTGCCCGGCCGGGCGGTGGTAGAAGGCGTCGGTGCGGTTGCGGCGCGATTCCACCACCGCATCGAAGGTGGGCGTGTCGGTGCGCAACACCTCGATGCGTTCGCGCCCCGCCTCGGGCAACTCCGAGGCCAGGGCGACCGCGACGATCGGCGTGCGCTGCGCGGCATCTTCGTAGAAGCCCATCGGCGGCGGCCCGCGCCGGATCGCCGACAGCAGCTCCATGCCGCGGATCACGCGCCCGACCACGGTGATGTTGCGGTCCAGCTGGCGCGGCGACTGGCCGGTGACGACATAGAGTTCGGCGCCGACGCTGCTGTCGGGCGCGTTGTTGCGGCCCGCGCCCACCGCGCCGTAGCAGTGCGCCATCCAGGCCTGGCCCTCGGCGCCGTCGCGCGCGGCGGGAAAGCCGTCCGCGAACCCCACCTGCGGGGCCCAGCCGTCGCGGTCGGGCAGCGGGTGGAAGGCCAGGCCGCGCGCGCCGCGTTCGAACTCGGCCGGCAGCGCGGTGCGGGCGCTGCCCAGCGACTTGGCCTTGGCGGGGTCGTCGGCATCGGCATCGCCGAACTGCACCACGAAGTTGTCGTGGGAGCGGTAGATGCTGGTGCCGTTCCAGAACCCCTCCGAGGCCAGCGTGCGGATGTTGGCGACGTGCTCGGGGGCGAAGCCCGGCGCCAGCTCGATCACCACGCGGCCCGCGTCCAGGTCCATGTACAGCGTGTTGGCCGGGTCGGGCGTGCGCCAGTCGGCCGGCTGCGAGGCGTCCAGGATCTCCTGGGTGGTGCGTGGCCTGGCCGCGTCCGGCTCGGCCGCGGCCAGCGGAAGCGCCAGTGCGGCGGCGAGGAGGGCGGCGGGGGCGAGTCGGGCCATGCGGGGATTCCGGATGAAAGGTCCTGGCGATTGTGGCCGATCCAACTCCCCCCGGACTAATGGCACATCCGCTATAGCGAACTTCGCAATAGCATTCCGGCCGTAGGTGGGAGAACGGCAATGGCGAGCGAGGCACACGACGACACGCAACTGCGCAAGTTCCAGAAGGAGCTGAGCGCCGGCACCGTGTCGCTGGCCCTGCTCGCGGTGCTGGGCAGGGCGGGCGAACCGATGTACGGCTACCAGATCGCCAAGACGCTCGAGCGCGTCGGCGACGGCGTCCTGAGCGGCAAGCAGAGCGCGTTGTACCCCGTGCTGCGCAACCTGGAAGCCGCAGGGCTGCTGGACAGCTCGGTGGAGCCGTCCGATGCCGGCCCGCCACGCCGCTACTACCGCATCACCGCCATGGGCCGGGTGGCCCTGCGCGAACGGGCTGCGGCCTGGCGCGCGACCCGCGATTCCGTCGACGCCGTCCTGGAGGGGACCTGCGAATGAACAGCCAACGCCTGCCGAGCACGATCCCCGAGTACCTGGAGCACCTGCGCCGTTCGCTCGCCGGCGCCGACCCCGCGCTCATCCATGACGCGCTCTACGACGCGGAGGAATACCTGCGCTCGGAGCTGGCCGAGAACCCCGGCCGCAGCGAGGCCGAGGTAATCGCCGCGGTGGCGTCCAGCTACGGCGCGCCGGAGGAAGTGGCCGACATCTACCGCGACACCGAGACGACGGTGCAGACCGCGCTGCGCACGCCGCCACCGCGCGAACGGCGCTCGGTGCTGGCGCGCTTCTTCGGCGTGTTCGCCGATCCGCGCGCCTACGCCTCGCTGTTCTACATGCTGCTGTCGCTGGCGACCGGCGTATTCTATTTCTGCTGGGTGATCACCGGCTTCAGCATCGGGCTGGGGCTGTCGATCACCATCATCGGCATCCCGCTGCTGATCCTGTTCTTCGGCTCGGTGCGGGTGCTGTCGCTGGTCGAGGGCCGCATCGTGGAAGTGATGCTGGGCGAGCGCATGCCGCGCCGGCCGCTGTACACCGTGCGCGGGCGCAGCCTGTGGCAGCGCATCGGCGACATGTTCACCGACCCGCGCACCTGGAGCACCCTGCTGTACTTCGTGCTGATGCTGCCGCTGGGCATCGTCTACTTCACGCTCGCGGTGAGCCTGCTCGCCACCTCGGTGAGCTGCATCATCACGCCGCTCATGGTGTGGACCGGCATGGCCACGACCAACCTGCAGATCAACGGCTGGCACATGCTGCATGTCGACAACGGCATTGCGAGCACCTCGCTGTCCGGCTGGAGCCTGCCGCTGGTGCTGGTCGGCGGCATCCTGCTGCTGTTCGCCACCATGCACATCGCCCGCGGCATCGGCCGCCTGCATGGCCTGCTGGCCAAGCACCTGCTGGTCAAGACCGCGCAGTACGCCTGAGCGGCGCCGCGCGCCGGCTCAGCGCAGCAGGCGCCCGATCACGCCAAGGATGGCGGGGTTCGGCCAGTTCCAGCGCGGCTGCCTGGTCGCGGTTGAACCAGCCCAGCTGCACGTGTTCGTCGCCGCGCAGGGCCGGCTCGCCCTGCCAGCGGTCGATGCGGAATACATGGAACGTGCCCGGCCCGTGGCGGCCGGGATCGGGCCCGGCGACCACCATCGCGGCCGCGCCGACCTCGGCCTCGATGCCGAGTTCCTCGGCCAGCTCCCGGCGCAGCGCCGTCGCCGGCGATTCGCCGGGCAGCAGGTGCCCGCCGAAGAGGTCCCACACCCCGGGTAGTAGGCACGCGCGGCATTGCGCCGGCCCAGCAGCACGCGGCCCTCGCGGACCGTCAGCGCGCAGGCCGCGAGCCGCACCCGCTTACTCCTGCACCACCACCACCGCCTCCGGGTCGCCCTCGGCCGCGGTTTCGGTATGGGCGCAGGCGCGCCATTGCCCATCCCGGCACACCCAGGTGGTGGTGTCGTACACCTCCATCTCCTGCTGCTCGCCGGCCATCGTGAACGCCTGCCGCGCACGGTAGGTGGCCACCGCCAGGTCGGCGGCGGGGAACACCACCTGTGCATCGAAGAACTCGAAGCCGGTGAGCCGGGCGTTGCCCGCCGCCGCCATCGCCTGGTATTCGGCCGGGCTGAAATGGTGGATGCCCCAAGGGCCGACCGACACCGAGCGCTCGTCGAGCAGGGCGCCGGCGGTGTCCAGGTCCATGTCCACCACCGCCTGCCAGAACCTGCGTTCCAGTTCCATGATCGCTTCGGGGGTGGTGTCCATCGCTCGCTTCCGGGTTGCGGGTGCCCACTGTCGCACGGCAGCCGTTGCAGGGGCGTGGCAGGGATGGGGGATGGACGGCCGGTCAGGGCAGTGGCCGGATGTACTTGAGCCATTCGGTGCGATAGCCCATGCGCTCGTAAAGCCGCCGCGCGCCGTCGTTCTCCGGCAGCACGAACAGCTGCATCAGCCGGTAGCCGCGCGCGCTGGCCCAGTCCTGCGCAGCCTGCAGCAGCGCCTCGCCCACGCCCTGGCCCTGCGCCTGCGCATCCACCACCACGTCCGAGACATGCCCGATCGGCGACTGCGTGTAGTAGTCCACCACCGTGCGCACATGGATAAAGCCGAGCACGCCGGCCGGCGCCTCGGCCACCAGGATCGCGCTGTCGGGCGCGGGGGCGGTCAGCGCCGCGGCCACCGTGCGCAGGTCCACGTGCTCGATCTGCTGGCGGTCGCGACCGGGCGGGGTGCCGCATTCGGCCAGTCGCGGCACGAGGGCGAGGATGGCCTCGCGGTCGGCGGCCGTGGCGGGGCGGATCTGCATGGCCGCGACGCTATCGGCGCGGCCGTTAAACGTGCGTGTCGCGCGCGCCGGCCGGATCGTGCGCGCGGCTAGACCCAGACATCGCCAGGGGCGGTGTACGGCCCGCCGGCCTCGCCGGTATTCACCACGCCGCGCGGCTCGACCAGCATGACCGCGCACTCGCGCTGCGCGACCGGCCGGTGTTCGGTGCCCCTGGGCACCACGTACATCTCGCCGGCCGCGAGCCGCACGCTGCGGTCGCGGAACTCCAGCGTCATCTCTCCGTCCAGGACGATGAAAACCTCGTCGGTGCCGGCGTGGGAATGCCAGACGAACTCGCCCTGGATCTTGACGAGCTTGAACTGGTAATCGTTCATCTCCGCGACCACCCGCGGAGACCAGTGTTCGCTGAAGCGCGCCAGCTTCTCGCGCAGGTTGATCGGCGTGTCCGGCATGCGCACCTCGGTAGGCAACCAACGGCAGGGCCGCGTCGGAAACTCCGGGCCTTCGCGGCGGTATCGCAGGGCGCGGCGCCGCGTGTCAAGGCGAGGCGCCGTCTCCGCCAGAACCCGCAATGTCGTGGGGCGCCGCGTCGCTACCATTCGCTGCGCCTTGGCCATAATCGCACCGACGAGCGATCGGCGGTGCCGCACCGCGCTGCCAGACCGGCACCGGCCCAAACGTGTTTCAGGCCCTCGGCCGGTTGCAGTTTCCATGAGGGCGGGGCGCGGGGTCTTTGCGAACAGGGTTTGGAACGAGACTGCAGCCATGGCCCCTGTCTCGCAGGGGCAAAACCAATCAGGTGCTGGCGCCCGGCTGCGCCGGGCTGGACGGATTCCCGTATTGCAGGAGATCCCACAGGTTGCCGTACAGGTCCTTGAAGACCGCCACCGTGCCGTAGGCCTCCTCGGACGGTGGGCGCGCGAACTCGACGCCGGCCTCGAGATAACGATGGTAGTCCCGCCAGAAGTCGTCGGTCTGGAGGAA
>Ga0233365_1000633_pt1 | contig 15831 bp, 12 predicted proteins | sample ElkDunMinimDraft_27_FD_191535 | JGI IMG/M metagenome (GOLD analysis project Ga0233365, IMG submission 191535) | Fecal eukaryotic communites from dung pellets of Tule Elk in California, USA - Elk Dung C36 | ecosystem: Host-associated > Mammals > Digestive system > Large intestine > Fecal | place...
CTAAACCAGCCCATCACCCGCGCAAGCAGCGACGGCCGCGCCACCGGGGGCTCTTCGCCAGCGCCGCTGTAATGCAGCTCGATCGCGTCCTTCAGCTGCCCGGCAAAACCCTTGGCGAGTTGTGGCAACAGGGGGCGGCCCATGGCTTCCCACATCGGCGCAAGCGGGCCGCTGCCGACTACCTGCACGTCCAGCGTGATTTCAGTCTCATTCGGCCCCTTGGCGATGGCGGTATAGGTGCCGCTGCCGTCCACCGGATCGCCCTGCAACTGGTAGGCGAAGGTGACGTGGTCCGGCTCCACCCATTGTTCCACCTGCACGTTCACGGTGACCGTGCGCACCAGCCCGCCAACGCCGACTTTCAGCACCCAGCGCGAATTGTCATCGTCGATCACGTCGCATTCGCGCATGCCGGGCATGAGTTCGGCCCAGCGGCGGATGTCGCGGACGTAGGCCCAGATCTGCTGGATGCCGACCCCGATGGTAACGGTCTGCTGGGTGTCGATCACAGGTCAAGGCGCTCCAGTGCCTGCGCCAGAAGGTCGCTGGGCGATCCGGCGGCGTGGCGCCCGGCCAGCCAGCCTTGCGTCATGCCGCGCGCGTTGGACATGCCGCTTTGCATCAGGGCGCCGTTATCCAGCCGCGCGACGGAATTGCCGGCGACATAGAGGCCGTCCACCGGCGCGCCGTTCCAGCCCACGGCCTGCGCATGTTCGTTGGCGACGATGCCGGCAGAGGCGATGCCGGACGAGGCCAGCCGCTCCATCTGCACGGCATAGAACGGACCCTGCACCAGCGGGCCCAGGTTCGGGCTCGGCTGATGCAGGCGGTCGCCGCTCATATAGGCGCCCCAGGGTGACTTGCCGCGGTGGAATTCGGGATCGTCGTTGTTCTCGCAATAGGTGTTGAAGGCGGCGATGGTGGCGGCAAGGCCCTGGGCGTCGATACCGGTCTTTTCCGCCAGTTCCGCAATCGTATCGGCCTTTACGCCCACGCCTTCGGGCAGATCCTGCCCCGGCATGATCGAGGCGAGCGGGTATTTCGCGCGCGCCTGCGCATCGATCACCAGCCATGCCGGGAAGTTGGGGTGCGTCTGCGTGTTGCCGTCGATGGCGTCGACCGCGAAATAGAGCGAGCGGTAGAATGCCTCATTGGCAAAGCGCTTGCCCGCGCGGTTCACGACGATGCTGTGCGGCAGGCCGGCATAGGCCATGGCGTTGCGCCACAGGGGCACGCCGTCCTGCAGTTCCTCGCCGGGGATCCGGAAGCCCAGCATGGTCACGTCCGGAACCCGCGCCACCCGCGCGCCGACCGTGCCGGCCAGTCGCAGATGCGCCCCGTCGATTTCCGGCATGATGACCGACTGGACGTTCAACTGCTGGCCCAGCGTGCGGGTAAGGCTGGGGTTGCGTTCATAGCTGCTGACGGCGATCACCACGCCCTTGTTCGCCTTTACGAACAGGTCCTGGCCGTCCCGCGTGGCGCGCACGCCGATAACGCGGGTGCCGTCGGTAATCAGCTCTTCCACCGAAACGCCGGTGTGCAGCGGGATGCCGCGATCAAGCGCGCCTTTCACGAAATAGCCGACAAGGCCAGGGCCAAGGCAGCGCTCGTCTTTCGCCAGCCGCTCCCCCATCACGGTGAAGTCCCATTTCAGGATGTTGCAGGATCCGCCCATGCCGAAGATGTCTTCGTGGGTCAGGCCATAGAGCACATGGGGCGAGATGCGCGTGCGGTCCTGCCATTCCCCCAGCGAGGCGCCGGGGAAGGGCTCCACTTCCAGCAGGCGCCCTTCGGCCACGGCGTCGTTTGACGTGCCGTAGTAGTAATCCGGGCAGTCGCGGATCACCTGCATCCGCAGGCCGATACGGTCTTCGAAGTAGCGCAGGACGACCGGCGCGTGGACCGCCTGGTTGAGCATCAGGCGATCATCGCCGTAACCCATCGACAGGCTCTTCACATAGCGGAAGCCGCTTTCAAGCGAATCCTCGACACCGATGTCGGCTTCCAGATGGTTGCCGGGCACCCACACTTCGCCCAGCGAATAGGCGGTGACGCCGCCCACCTGCGGAGAGCGTTCCAGAACCAGCGCAGAGGCGCCGTGATCGTGCGCGGTGATCGCCGCGGAAAGTCCGCCGCCGCCGGACCCCACGGCAACCAGATCGGCTTCAAGATCCCAGTGATCGGGAATGTTCCGAATCATGCAGCAATTCCTCTCCGCCGGCGGTTTTCAGGCCATTATGTTTTGGCTCTACCCTATTCATAGCAAGGTTTTAGCACTTGTCACGGTTCAAACTGTTGCGGCGCAGGCTGTCCGCCGCCCCGGGCATGATATCGCCGGAGATCGTGTGTTTTTAACAGGATGCTGGCCACGGCTGAAAAAATGGCGCAGGCAGGCGCCGTGAACACACCAAACGTCCCTCGCGAAGCCGTGTTGATCGTCAATGCGCATTCGCGGCGCGGCGAAGCCCTGTTCAGGGAAGCGCGCGACAAGCTGGAGCAGGCAGGCATCCGCATCACTGCGGCCCATGCCCTCGATAATCCCGATGATCTGATCCCGACCGTTGCTGCAGCCGTAAAAGGCGGGGCGCCGATGGTGATCGTGGGCGGCGGCGATGGTTCGCTTTCGTCCGCCGTCGATGAAATGGTAGGCAATTCGTGCGTCTTCGCGCTGCTGCCGCTGGGCACGGCCAACAGCTTTGCGCGCACGCTGGGGATCCCGCTCGATCTGGATGGCGCAATCGCCACCATCGCCAATGGCCGGCGGCGGCGGATCGATCTGGGCGTTATCAATGGCGACTACTTCGCCAATGCGGCCGCCATGGGCATTTCGCCAATGATCGGTGAGACTGTGCCGCACAAGCTGAAGCGCTATCTGGGGCGCCTGGGCTATCTGATCTGGGCCGTGCGCTGCGCGGTGCAGTTTCGCCCGTTCAAACTGATCGTTGACGATGGAACGCAGAAGCACACGCTGTGGGCCACCGAAGTGCGCATAGCCAATGGCCGCTTCCACGGCGGCGTGGAACTGATCGAGGATTCGTCGCCCGATGATGGCGACATCGTAGTGCAGGCCGTGACCGGAAAGAACGTGTCTCGGCTGGCGTGGGACTGGTTTGCCCGCTTCTTTCGCCTGCGCAACCGCGATCTTGTGACGCAGGAATTTCGCGGCCAGCGGTTCCAACTGGAAACCCGGCCGAGCCAGAAGATTTCCATCGACGGCGAAGTGCTTACCCGAACGCCGGCTCTGGTGGAAAACGCACATAAGGCCATCGAAGTGGTGGTGCCCCTGAAGGGCGAGGAAGTGTCCTAGCGCCTCACCCGCTTTTGACACGCCACGGCCAGTCGCTATCGTTCGGCAACTTTGCAACACGATAGGGAGAATACCCGTGGTAGAATCGCGCCCGCAGACCGGCCGCATCGGAATATGGTCGATGGAGTTGCGCTTCGGCGATCCGGGCGAAATTTCCGAGGCTGCAGCCGAACTGGACGAACTGGGCTTTGGCGCGATCTGGGTGCCAGGCGGAATCGGCGGCGACGTTACGGGTGATCTCGATCGCCTGCTCGCCGCGACCAGCCGCACCACTATCGCCACTGGCATCATCAACATCTGGAAGCACGAACCGGCAGAGATCGCAGGCTGGTGGAAAGCGCTACCGGCGGATCAGCAGGAACGCGTGCTGCTGGGCATTGGCGTCAGCCACGGGCCACTGATTGGCGAGGCGTGGAAAAAGCCGATTGCCGCCACGCGCGACTGGCTGGAAGGCATGGCCGCCGAAGGGCAGCCGGCAGAAACCATGTGCGTGGCGGCGCTGGGGCCAAAGATGCTGGAACTGTCGCGCGATCGCACGGCAGGCGCCCATCCCTATCTCGTCACCCCCGAACACACCTCGTCCGCGCGCGACATTCTCGGCCCCGGCCCGCTTCTGGCGCCGGAGCAGGGCGTGATCCTGGAAACCGATGCGGCCAAGGCCCGCGAACTGGCTGTCGGCGCGCTGACGCATTACGCGCGGCTGCCGAACTATGTGAACAACTGGCTGCGGCTGGGCTTTACGCAGGACGATGTCGATGGCCTGTCAGACCGCCTGCTGGACGCGCTGTTTGCAACGGGCATGGAAAAGATCGAGGAGCGGGTGAACGCCCATCTGGCGGCAGGGGCGGATCACGTCTGCCTTCAGGTCATCACAAGCGGCGGCGGCGCGGCGGCAGCGCGTTCGGCCTGGCGCGAACTGGCGAAGACATTGCTCTAAACGCAAGGGTTGGGGCGTGGGACTGGTTCTCCCGCCCCGTCTTTCCGCGTGGATTGCGGACAAAAAAAGGGCCGGTCCAAAGACCAGCCCATATGAAGTTTTGGGAGAGGATGCCTGAAAGGCCCGCCCTATATGCTGGTTTGTTGACATTGCTGCAAGTGCGAAAGATGCAGGGGCTGTTGCAAGAAACGCAACTATGCATCGCCGCGGCGATTGCGCGGAAAGCCGCGGTTCAGCAACGGGTAATAGTCAGAATGCGCAATGGAGCACCTGCGTTGCGAAGCACAAATGACGCGTTGCTCTGGCGCGACGAGCCGTTCGCTGGACGTGACACTTGACAAAACGAACCATATCGGTTACTTGATCCGTGACGGGTGCGGGGCGGAAACGCGTGTCGCCTCTTTCCCGCATCACGGCCGGCGCCTTTGGAAAGGCGACCGCAACACAAGGATGCGAGGATCGGTTGCCTTCGGGCAGTCGAGGAACTTCGGGTATGCCCGCCGGCTGGTGGCAAGAGCGCGAGCCCGCCCTACCGCCGCTTCGCACCACAGGGCCGAGCTTGGTGAGTTGATGCGTGACCTCATCAGCCGTTCGCAATGATTGACGCAAAGCCAAGCCTGTCGTGCCAGGCCCCAAAGCGCCGGCCGTATCCGTCCGCGTGAGTTAAGCCCGGCGTTAGTCCGCATTCGCCAGCGGAGGGCAGGCCGCGTCCAAATCCTCCCCATTTTCACGCAAGTGCAAATGGGGAGGGGGACCGCCCGCAAAGCGGGTGGTGGAGGGGCAATGCACTACCTCAACCCCTCCACCACCGCCTTTCGACAAGCTCAAGACGGCGGTCCCCCTCCCCGTTTGTGCTGCGCAAAAACAGGGAGGATTTTAGAAGCTAGTTAGCCGAAGCTGGGTAAGGGGGCTCTCGCCCTCAGGCAAGCACGCCGTAAAGATCATGCGCATCGGCGTCTTCGACCAGCACGTCGACAATATCGCCCTGCTTCAGCGTGGCGGGCACGTCGCGCAGGAAGACATTGCCGTCGATTTCCGGCGCATCGGCCTGGCTGCGGGCCGTGGCGCCGATGTCGCCGTCCTCATCCGCTTCGCCCACTTCGTCGACGATCACCGGGATCACACGGCCTGTCTTGGCGGCAAGCTTGGCGGCGCTGATGGCCTCGGTCTTTTCCATGATCCGGGCGAAGCGTTCCTCCTTCACCTCTTCCGGCACGGCGCCGGGCAGATCATTGGCCGAAGCGCCTTCGACCTGTTCGAAGCGGAACGCACCGACGCGGTCGAGCTGGGCTTCGTCCAGCCAGTCCAGCAGGTACTGGAAGTCTTCCTCGGTCTCGCCGGGGAAGCCCACCACGAAGCTGGAACGGATGGCGATATCGGGGCAGATCTCGCGCCAGCCGCGCAGACGGTTCAGCACCTTGGCCTCGTTGGCCGGGCGCTTCATGGCCTTCAGCACCTTGGGGCTGGCGTGCTGGAAGGGAATGTCGAGATAGGGCGTCAGCAGGCCTTCCGCCATCAGCGGAATCACGGCATCGACGTGCGGGTAGGGATACACGTAGTGCAGCCGCACCCACGGCGCGCGGCCTTCTGCGGTGCGCAGCTGGCCCAGTTCGCGGGCCAGATCGGTCATATGCGCCCGCACGGGATGGCCGTGCCAGTCGCGCGGTTCGTGGCCGGTATCGACGCCATAGGCGGACGTGTCCTGGCTGATGACCAGCAGTTCCTTGGTCCCGCCGGCAACCAGCTTTTCCGCCTCCCGCAGCACGGCGTCGATGCGGCGGCTGGCCAGCTTGCCGCGCAGCTGCGGGATGATGCAGAACGAGCAGCTGTGGTTGCAGCCCTCGGAAATCTTGAGATAGCTGTAGTGCCGCGGCGTAAGCTTAACGTCGCCGAGCTCGGTCGGCAGGCCGGGGATCAGGTCAATGAACGGCCCCTGTCCCGGAGGCGCCGCTTCGTGCACGGCCTCCACCACGGATTCATACTGATGCGCGCCGGTAACGGCCAGCACATCGGGGAACTTTGCGCGGATGACTTCCGCCTCGTTGCCCATGCAGCCAGTCACGATAACGCGGCCGTTTTCGGCAATGGCCTCGCCAATGGCGGCAAGGCTTTCCTCCTTGGCGGAGTCCAGAAAACCGCAGGTGTTGACCAGCACGACATCGGCGCCGGCATAATCCGGGCTCATGGCATAGCCATCGGCGCGCAACTTGGTCAGGATGCGTTCGGAATCGACAAGCGCCTTCGGACAGCCAAGGCTGACCATGCCAACCTTGGGCTGGCCCGGAAGTTTCTGGGCAGGCAGTTGCTGTGGTGTCTGGGTGGTCATCAGGCCGCGGCCCCTACACTGAAACCCGAAATTTATCTACAGGCGTGATCGAACAGGTAAGAGGACGCACAATGGGACCGATCAACTGGCTGGCCGTGATACTGGCCGCAAATCTTGCGGTGGCGGTTGGCATCGTCTGGTACGGCCCTTTATTCCGCACCGGCCGATCGTTGCTCGACGGACCGGGCCCGGACGGCAAGCATCGGGCCCGCGGCTATGGCTGGGCAGTAGGCGTAATGCTGATTGTCGCTGCGATGATGGGGCACAATTTCGCCCGCATCGGCGAGGCGACTCTGGCCGTAAAACCATGGCTTTACTGGATGATGTCGGGCGGACTGGCCTTTGCCATCGCGGCCCCCGTGCTGTTCCTGGGGCTGGCGCGGCACGGCGTCAGCATGCGGGACCGGCTGATCGATTGCGGCCACTGGATCGCCGCCTTCCTTACCATGGGCACGGTGTTCTGGGCGCTGGGCTAAGGGCCCGTCAGGCCTCTACCGTTGGCCTGATTTCCACGATCATGTCGCCCGGTTCGATCCGCTTGGCGGCGGCTTCCCAAAAGCCGATTGCGCGGCCCGAACGGTAGATGCGCAGGCCCCGTCCGCCGGTCGGCAGCGAATCGAGCGACAGGCCAACTTCCTCGGGGCTGGCAGGGCGCTCTACCAAGTGAACCTGGCCAGAGATTGACGCCAGGTCGGCCAGGTAATCGGCGATGTGCGATCCCTTCGCCGATCCGGCCAGCAGGTGCCCGGTAAAGCGCACCGGATTGATGACATTGTCCGCGCCAGCCTGCCGGGCGAGCGATTCGTTGTCTTCCGCCCGCACCACTACGCTGATCGGAACCTGGGGGGCGAGGTGCCGGGCGGTCAGCACGATCAGTATCGACGTATCGTCGCGCCCCGCCGAAATCAGGATGGAGCTGGCGCTGGCAATGCGCAGGGCGATCAGGGCCTCGTCGCGGCTGGCGTCGCCTTCCATCACATTGCAGCCCAGCGCCTCTGCATCGGCAAGGCGGCTGGGGCTGGGGTCCATGACGACGATGCAGTCGGGATCGGTGCCCCGGTCGATCAATTCGGCCACGGCCTGCGATCCGCTTATGCCAAAGCCCAGGACGACGATGTGCCCGGTCAGGTGTTTCTGGATGCGCGCCATGCGCCATCTCTCCCAGCTGCGCTTGATAAGGAAATTGTACGCTGTGCCCACGAAGATATAGAGCACGGCCAGCCGGATCGGCGTGACGATCACAGCCTCCACCAACCGGGCCCGTTCGCTAACCGGAACGATGTCGCCAAAGCCTGTCGTCGTTACCGAGATCATGGTGAAATAGACCACGTCGAGGAAGCTGACGGTGCCATCGCCGTGGCTATCATGCAGGCCGCCGCGATCGGCCCAGTGGATCAGTACGACAATGAAGATCAGGCCCAGCACCGCGCCAATCCGCAGCGCAAGATCGGCCCATACCGGCAGGCCCACGGCGCGGCGCAGCGGCTTGAAACGCAAATGAGGCCCCCGATGCCGCGCGGCGGCTGTTCGGGGCCATGGGCTCATTGGCCGTAACGCTCCGTCAGGGCTGCCATCGACGCATCGTGGGTAAGGTCAACCTGCAGCGGCGTTACGGCGACATAGCCATCGGCAATGGCTTCAAGATCGGTTTTGTGGCCGGGGGTCTGCTCGATCCCGTGCAGGCCGAACCAGTAATAGGGGAAGCCGCGCGGGTCGGTCCCCTCGATCAGCGAACCGCGTGCATAGTCGTGAAAGCCCTGACGCACCACGCGAATTCCCTTCACCTCTTCCGTGGGAAGCGGAGGGAAGTTTACATTCATAAGCGTGCGCGGTGCAAACGGTGCTTCGATTAGCGGGCGAAGCGCACGCTCGCCCCACTTCTCTGCGGCCTCAAACGACACGGCATCGGCCAAGCCTTCGCGGGAATAGACCTGGCTGAGCGCGATGGACCGGATGCCGGCCAGGGCGCCTTCGATGGCGGCAGAGACCGTGCCCGAATAGGTCACGTCATCGCCCAGGTTCGCGCCCCGGTTTACGCCCGAGAGGATAAGGTCAGGCGGGCCGGGCATCACCTTGCGCAGGGCCATGGTGACGGCGTCTGTCGGGGTGCCGGTAACCGAGAAGCGCTTTTCTGCGTGCTTGCGCAGCCGGACGGGGCGGTTCAGCGTCAGCGAATGGCCCGCGCCGGACTGTTCCTCTGAAGGGGCGCAGATCCAGATGTCGTCCGAGAAGTGGGCGGCGATCTTTTCCAGCACGAACAGGCCGGGCGCGCTGTAGCCATCGTCGTTGGTCAGCAAGATGCGCATCAGGCGGCACTCTCAAGCTTGGTGATACCGCCCAGATAGGGGTGCAGAACTTCGGGCAGGCCGACCGAGCCATCGGCCTGCTGGTAGTTCTCCAGCACGGCAACCAGCGTGCGGCCCACGGCAAGGCCAGACCCGTTCAGTGTATGGACGAATTCGGTGCCCTTCTGCCCTTCCGGCCGGTAGCGCGTGTTCATGCGCCGCGCCTGATAGTCGCCGCAGTTGGAGATGCTGGAAATCTCGCGATAGGCGCCCTGGCCGGGCAGCCAGACTTCAAGGTCATAGGTCTTGCGCGCCGTGGCGCCCATGTCGCCCGCGCAGAGCAGCATCTTGCGATAGGGCAGGCCAAGGCCCTGCAGGATTGCTTCGGCGGCCTGGGTCATGCGCTCATGCTCTGCCGCGGAATCCTCCGGGCGGGCGATGGCGACCAGCTCAACCTTTTCGAACTGGTGCTGGCGGATATAGCCGCGCGTATCCTTGCCCGCCGCCCCGGCCTCAGACCGGAAGCAGGGGGTCAGCGCCGTCATGCGGATCGGCAGATCGGGCTCCGGCAGGATCTGTTCGCGCACGGCATTGGTCAGGCTGACTTCGGCAGTGGGGATCAGCCAGCGGCCATCGGTGGTGCGGAACAGGTCTTCGGAGAACTTGGGCAGCTGGCCCGTGCCGAACACGGCCTCATCGCGCACCAGCAGCGGCGGCGCGCATTCGGTAAAGCCATGCGTGCCGGTCTGCATGTCCAGCATATACTGGCCAAGCGCCCGCTGCAGCCGCGCCATCTGGCCGCGCAGGAACGTAAACCGCGCGCCGGAAATCTGGGCGCCCGTCTCGAAATCAAGGCCAAGGGCAGGGCCAAGATCGGCATGCTCTTTCGCTTCGAAATCAAAGCTGCGGGGCGTGCCCCAGCGGGCCACCTCGGCATTGGCGTTTTCGTCCTCGCCATCGGGCACGTCGGCATCGGGGATATTGGGCAGGCGGGCAAGCGCGTCCTGAAGCTGGGCCGAAAGGTCACGGTCTTCCTGCTCCAGCGCCGGGAGAACCTGCTTAAGCTCAGCCACTTCAGCCATCAGCGCGGCGGCTTCGTCCTCACGCTTCTGCGCCTTGGCCGCACCGATGGCCTTGGATGCCTCGTTCCGGCGGTTCTGCGCCTCCTGCATCCGCGTCGCGACACTGCGGCGCCGGGTATCCAGTTCAAGGATAGCGGCGGAGGATGGCTCAACCCCGCGCCGGGCAAGACCGGCATCAAAGGCTTCGGGGTTTTCGCGGATCAGGCGGATGTCATGCATAGGGCCGGGCTATGCCGCCCGTCCCCGCGCATGGCAAGCAGCCAGGCTATTCGCCAGACTATTCGAAGGCACATGTTTCCACACCCAGCACAGTATTGAGCGGGCAGGTGCCAGACATGTGCAGCAACACGGCAAGCATTCGGAAGGGAGCGGATTGATTCCGGTCAATCGGCAGCAAAAAGGCCGATAATGGTGGGCGCGGCAGGGATTGAACCTGCGACCCCACCCGTGTGAAGGGTGTGCTCTACCACTGAGCTACGCGCCCGCCTGATGCGGAAGCGCGCCCTTAGGCAATCTCCTGCGAATTGACAAGCGCCGTAAGCGCCCTAGAGCCGCATAGCCATGAGCGAAGAGAATTCCACCGGCGCTGACGTGCCGCCCGATCACCTGGCAATCAACCCTGCCAGCCCGCATTTCGATGGCGATAAGCTGCGCCGCGGCGTTGGCATCCGCTTCAAGGGCACGGTGCGCACCAATGTCGAGGAATATTGCATTTCCGAAGGCTGGGTGCGCGTTCAGGCCGGCCGGACCATGGGGCGCAACGGACAGCCGCTGACCATCAAGCTGACGGGCCCGGTTGAAGCCTGGTACGAAGATCTGGGCGAAAATCCTCCTGTCGCCAAAGCCTGATTTCGCGGGCTGAGCGGGAAGGGCGATGCAGGCGGCCAGCCTGATTTCGCCAGCCGTCTGATTTTTGCCATCTTTTTCGGCGATTTCGGCTTGGGAGAGGGGCTACTCGGTGACGCACCTCTCCCAAGCCTTCCCCCCTTTCGGGGGAGATTGTGGGCACTGCGCCTTAGGGGCGCAGGCTTTTCCCGAGGGTTGTGGTGTGCCCTCGGTCCGCTGTTGACACGTTTATCGTTTCTACCGCGGCGAATGAATCCCGTTATCCGCCGTTGCGTCGCGTGCAACAAACGGTTCGGCTTATCCAAACTCGTCAACCGCAGGTCCGTTCCGGGATAGAGCACCAGTGGGGCCGTCTTTCGACCGGTTGCGTCGTTGGGCCGACACCCGCCGGTCATCCCTGTCCATGTCGGCCCGAATCGCCGTTTTGCTTGCCATTTGACGCGCGAAGCTTCAGTGCCCGGTTATGCTTCCCCAAGTTATCATTATCGGCCGACCTAACGTCGGCAAGTCGACGCTGTTCAACCGGCTTGTCGGCAAAAAACTGGCGCTGGTCGACGATCAGCCGGGGGTTACTCGCGACCGCCGTTTTGGCGATGCGCATTTGCTGGGCATGGACTTTACGCTGGTCGATACGGCCGGTTGGGAAGACGAGGATCCCTCCAGCCTTCCGGGCCGCATGCGCGCCCAGACCGAAGCTTCGCTGCACGGGGCCGATCTGGCGCTGTTCGTGATCGATTCGCGGGCTGGCCTGACCCCGCTAGACGAAGAAATCGGCCGCTGGCTGCGGTCTTCCAAGGTTCCAGTCGTGCTTCTGGCCAACAAGGCCGAAGGCCGCGCAAGCGAAGGCGGGATACTGGAAGCCTATAGTCTTGGCCTTGGTGATCCCATCCCGTTTTCGGCGGAGCACGGCCAGGGCATGGTCGATCTGTTCGAAGCCCTGCGCCCTCATCTTGAGAAAGAAGAGGACGAGTTCGACGAAGAGCCGGAAGAAGACGAGGACGAAGACGGCCCGCCGCGTGGCCCGCTGAAGCTTGCCATTGTCGGCCGGCCCAATGCCGGAAAGTCGACTCTCATCAACCGCTTCCTGGGCGAAGACCGTCTGCTGACGGGGCCCGAGGCCGGCATCACGCGCGATTCGATTGCCGTGGACTGGACGTGGAAGGATCCGGCCAGCGGCGATGAACGCGCCGTGCGGCTGATCGATACGGCCGGCATGCGCAAAAAGGCGCGTGTGGTCGAAAAGCTGGAAAAGATGTCGGTTGCCGATGCGCGCCATGCCATCGATTTCGCTGAAGTCGTGGTTCTGTTGCTCGATGCCACCAAGGGGCTTGAGCATCAGGACCTCAAGATTGCGTCACTGGTGCTGGAAGAAGGCCGCGCCCTGATGATCGCGATCAACAAGTGGGACGTGGCAGAGGATGCGTCCGGCCTGTTCAACGGTGTCCGGGCGGCGCTGGAAGATGGTCTGGCGCAGGTAAGGGGCGTGCCGCTGCTGGCGGTCTCGGCCCGTACCGGCAAGGGGCTGGACCAGATGCTGGCCGCCGCGTTCGACATTCGCGAGGCCTGGTCAAAGCGCGTGCCCACGGCGGCGCTCAATCGCTGGTTCGACGATGCGCTGGCCGCCAATCCGCCGCCGGCACCGGGCGGCAAGCGGATCAAGCTGCGCTATATCACGCAGGCCAAGACGCGCCCGCCGGGCTTCGTGCTGTTCGGCACGCGGCTGGACATGCTGCCGGAAAGCTATCGCCGCTATCTGATCAACAGCATCCGGCGCGAGCTTGGCTTTGACGCCGTGCCGATCCGGCTGACGCTGCGCAGCCCCAAGAACCCCTTCGCGAAGGATTGATCCGGGCGGCTGCGTGTTCCTCTTTTCTTCGGGAACGCAGCGCAATTCCAATTCCTCGTCATTCCCGCGCAGGCGGGAATCCATCCCACGTCGATCTTATTGATCTTACATTGGAGATGGATCCCCGCCTACGCGGGGATGACGAACAATGAATTAAGCAACCGCCCCCCAGCGAAGAGGGGCGATGCTATCGTCCTGAGCGGAATCAGCCTTCCGCAGGCTTGGCGTTGAGCTGGATGTAGTTCTGGATGCCCATGCGTTCGATCAGTTCGAACTGCTTTTCGATATAGTCGACGTGCTCTTCCTCGCTTTCGAGGATGTCTTCGAAAAGCTCGCGGCTGATATAGTCGCGCGCGGCTTCGCAGTGGGCGATGGCATCGCGCAGCAGCGGAAGCGCTTCCTGTTCGAGTGCGAGGTCGGCCTTGAGGATTTCCTCGACCGATTCACCGATCCGCAGCCGGCCAAGAGCCTGGAAATTGGGCAGGCCTTCCAGGAAGAAAATCCGCTCCGCCAGCTTGTCGGCGTGCTTCATCTCATCGATGGATTCCTTGCGCTCATATTCGGCAAGCTTGTGGACGCCCCAGTTGTCCAGCATGCGGTAATGCAGCCAGTACTGGTTGATCGCGGTCAACTCGTTGAGAAGCGCCTTGTTGAGAAAATCGATGACTTGTTGGTCACCCTTCATGGCGGCCTCCTTCTAATGCTGAAGGAGCACCTTTACGCCTTCGAACGGGGCAAGCGCAAGTCAGGCGAAGGTTAACTTGCCTGAATCGGCCCGTGCCTCCGCAATGATTTCGCCCGCGTCATCAAGGCATTGGCAGCACTGAGGCTCCTTGCCCATGGATGCGTAGAGCTGCTTCGCGCAGGCAGACGGGCGTACCCGCGCCGCAGTGCGCAAATCGGTCTCACGAATGCAATTACAGATGCAGACGTACACGACTACCTCTCCGTTGATTCGCCCCTTTTTAATGCGAATGGATCGCAGTAGCAAATCTTAATTTGGTTCGGTCTGTCGCATTTCCGTAAGGCTTCGCCACAGCCGTTCCAGCGGGCCCTGGCCGAACCGGTCGAGCCATGGCTTGCTCCAGGCAAGCATCAGAACCCAGGCTAACACAACGAACAACGGTTGCCACGCATTTGGCACTTTTCCGACCAGTCCAAGGCCCCAGCCATAGAACAGCGCGGTCATCAGCACCGACGTGCCGAGGTAATTGCTGAGGGCCATCCGCCCCGCGGCAACGATGCGCGTGCCGAGCGGCGTTGCCACGATGCGCGGAGCATAGAGCACCAGCAGACCGGCATATCCCAGCGCCATCAGCAGGTGCGGGAAGCTGAGCGCGGAATTGATCGCCAGTCGCATTATCGGATCGGGAAAGTGCTGGGCGAGGGCCCAGAGCGCGAAAGCTGCCGTCAATGCGCCGCCCGCGGCGAGCGTCGACCACGAGAACCACAGCAGCCGCCGATTCGTCCACTGCCCGGTGAAGAACCCGGTGCGCAGCAGCACCATGCCAAACAGCATGAAGGGAAGTGTTTCGCCAAAGGAGTAAAACACGCCGGCCAGCGGAAACAGAGCCCGTTCGGTCAGGTTGTAGTGAGCCTGGGCAATGAAGCCCTGCCGGTAGCGGGCAATTTCCTCTTCGATCTCGGCAGAGCGTTTGGTGGCGGTAGTTTCCAGTTCCTCCGCCTCGGACTCCGTCACGGGCAGGCCGGAAATCTCGCGATACTCGGCGGCAGCGAGGGGCAGGTCCTGCGCGATGCCGCTGGCCTGCCAGGTGGTGAAGACCAGCAGGGCGACGGCCAGCAGGATGCGCGTGTCCAGCAGGGTCAGGAAAAGGGCGACAATGCCGACGATCGCGTAGAGGAACAGGATGTCGCCCCACCAGAACAGCAGGAAATGCAGGTAGCCGAACAGGGCAAGCCAGCACAGGCGGCGCAGCTGAAGGGCTGGGCCGCTCTGCCCCCGCGCCTCGGCTTTCTCCACGAACAGCAGCAGGCTGGCGCCGAACAGCATGCTGAACAGGGCGCGCATCTTGCCTTCGAACAGCAGCAGGGAGAGGGCAAAGGCCAGGTCATCGGCTATGCTGCCGGGGCTGGTGACATGCGGGGAATAGATGGCGGCAGTCGGCCCGGCAAAGCCCGCGATGTTGATGGCCAGGATGCCCATCACGGCAATCCCGCGAATCAGGTCAAGCGTCGCAATCCGGGCTGGCGCGCTCGCCGGCACCGGATCAGTTCCCGACGATGAAGCAACCAAAGCCATCGGCCGCAAGACGTGAACAGGCGACCTTCGCCTCTTCTTCCGAAGCAAATCCGCCCGCGAGAAGCCGCCGCACCCGGCCTGTGCCTATGTTGATCCGCTGGCGTCCGGCGATTTCGGGCCTGTCCTTCAGCTTGTTCCAATAGGAATCGGCATTGGCCCGCACCCCGAAGGCGCCGAGTTGCACGCGCCATGAGGAAGTGGACGCCGGTTCTGGCGCAGCGACAGGTGCCGGCGCAGGCGCAGGAGCGAAACCGGCAGAAGGCGCGGCGTTCATCGCCGGATCGGCCGGAGCAGGCCGCATAGACGGCATCGGACTGACGGTGCCCATCTCCAGCGGTTCATCCATCGAAGGGGGTGTGACAATCTCAACCTTCACGACATCCAGACCGGAATCCGCGGCGCCTTCGGTAAGCTGGCGCGCGCGTTTCAGGTCGATCTCTGCGCCTAGCTGGCTGGCGAGCTCTGCTCCCTTTTCGCGTTCGTAGAGCGGGATGCGCTCATCCATCTGGGCGATTACCGTGTCGGCCTGCGCCAAACCTCCCTGCCGGGCGAGGGTAAGCAAGGCATAGGCGCGGATCCAGTCCTCGGGAACGCCGTCGCCCTCAAAATTCGCGACGCCCAGCATATACTGCGCGCTGGCATCGCCCCGCGCAGTGGCGGCAATCAGATAGGGCAGGGCCCCGCTGCTGTCGCCCCGCTGGTAAAGCAGCACGCCATAGTTGTCCGCCGCCTGTTCGTGGCCCTGGGCGGCGGCCTTGCCGAAGAACTCCTCGGCCTTGATCAGGTCGGGCGGCACGCCGTAGCCAAGCCGGTAGGCCTGACCGAGGTTGTACAGCGCCTCGGCATCGCCCTGCGCGGCAGCGGCTTCCCATTCAGGAATGGTCGAAGGGGCATCCACTTGCGCCGAGGTATCGACGCCGGCCTGCACATCGGCACGCG
>Ga0233365_1000635_pt1 | contig 15783 bp, 14 predicted proteins | sample ElkDunMinimDraft_27_FD_191535 | JGI IMG/M metagenome (GOLD analysis project Ga0233365, IMG submission 191535) | Fecal eukaryotic communites from dung pellets of Tule Elk in California, USA - Elk Dung C36 | ecosystem: Host-associated > Mammals > Digestive system > Large intestine > Fecal | place...
CCACCTCGAATCGGTTGGTGGACGAGTATCTGATCGAGAACGAGACCTCGCTGTTCGCCTGGTACGAGATGCTCACGGCCGCACGGGAAGCCGCTTCAAACGAGCTGTCGTTAGCGAGGAACCGGAGCGGCTCACCGAGCCGCTCCGGTCACGTCAGACTGAACTAGCCCACCTGCGCGGGTTCGACATCGATCACCTCGTCGCAACCGACGGCGTGCTGGCGGAGTGCGTCGCGCTCGGTCTCGTCGATGGTCAGACTCCAGCGGGTCTTCACCGTCGTCCACTCGGCGATGTACTGGCAGCGCGCCTCGGCACGGGGCGGCAGCCAGGTGGACGGGTCCTGATCGGCCTTGGACCGGTTGGTGCGGGCACTGACGGCGACCAGCGACCGCGAGTCACCCAGATCGTTGGCGTACGCCTGGCGCCGTGCCGCGTCCCAGTCGTAGGCTCCGGAATCCCAGGACTCGGCCAACGGAACCATGTGGTCGATGTCCAGGGACCGGAAGTCGGTGATGGTCTGACCGTCGTAGTAGGAGTACCACTCACCGCCGGTCAGCCGACAGTCCTCGTCGACCTCGGGCGCGACGACGGCCTCCTCGATCAGCACCTCGTACCGGGTGTTGCAGCCGTCGCGGTCCTCGTCGATCCAGTGCCGGAACTTGCTGCGGTTGTAGCCGTCGCGGATTTCGTCGGCGATGGGCAGAGCCTCGATCGCCTCGGCGAGCGGCACCCCCTGTTGCGGCAGTTCGGTCGCGATCGCCGAGGTCGGCGCGAACAAGACGGCGGCGACCGCCGCCGCGATCGAGGCGGCCGCGATCCGGGTGAACGTGGGCACGGTGGAGTCTCCTTGGGACAGACCTGACAGGACCTCACGATCCTCACACCGGGTGGACCGACGGCCCGCTCACGACACGCCGACCAGCCGGGTGGCCTTGGTTTGGCCCGCCTGCCGCAGCCGAGTCAGCCGGTTGCTTGACGGGCCGCCTCGGTGTGCCACTGCTGGTTGGCGTCTTCGGTGCACTCCTGGCCCTGCGGCCCGTCCGAACCGGTGGCCAGGCAGTAGTTGCCGTTGCTGACACTCTGGATCTGCCAGACGTCGACCTCGTCGGTCGATTCGACCCAGTTCAACTTCCACGCCGTGTTGAAGTCGCACGATCCCAGTTCGACGTCGGTGCTGCCGTATGTCCAGTTCAGACAGGTGTCGCCGGATTCGTCCCAGACGATCTTGAACACGTCGTCGGCCGACGGGCTGGGGATGAACTCGAACCGCGCCGCGTCGGAGCAGTCCACCAACTCGGTGTAGGTGAACATGATCCACTGCCCGATGCTGACGCACCGGCCGCTGTCGGCATTCGCCAGCACCGAGGTCGCCGGGGAATCCGGTCCGGTCGGGCTGGGCGACGGTGACGGTGAACTGGGCGACTGTGAGGTCGGGGTGTCCTGCGCCGACGGGTTGCCGCTGTTCTGGCCCAGTGTGAACGCGAAGATCGTTGCCGCCGCGATCAGGACGACCACGCCCAGGGTGACCGCCACCGTGGTGATGGTGCGTCGCCGCAGCAACTGATCGACGCCGGAGTTCTCCGGTTCCGGTTCGATCGGCTCCGGCTCCCGGTCGATCAACGCGGTGGCCGGAGGTGGAATGGTGGCCATGCCCACCGACATGGTGCGGGTGGCACGCGGCTCACCGGGCGGGGAGTCCAGTGCCTGCGTCAGCTCGGTGGCCGACGCGAACCGGTGGGCCGGATCCTTGGACAGCATCGTCGCGACGATGTCGACCAGCGGCCCCGGAACGTCCTCCGGAAGCGGCGGTGTCGGTTGGTTCAACTGGGCGGAGATGATCGCCGGGGTGGACTCACCGTAGAACGGCGGCTGCCCGGCCAGGCACTCGTAGCCGACGATCCCCAGCGAGTAGATGTCCGACGCGGGAGTCAGGTGGTCGCCGCGGAGTTGTTCGGGCGAGGCGTAGTCGACGGTCCCGATGACCGACCCGGCCGAGGTGAGTGCGCTGTGGCCGTGGGTGCGCGCGATGCCGAAGTCGATCACGGTGACGTCACCGGTCGCGCCGATCAGGATGTTGGCCGGTTTGATGTCGCGGTGCACGATGCCGGCGCCGTGTGCCGCCTGAAGCGCGGTGGCGCACTGCCGCAGAATCGACGCGGTGGTCGAGGCGTCGAGGCGACCGTGTTGGGCCAACAACTGTGACAGGGGTTGACCGTTGACCAGTTCCATCACCAGATATGACAGCGTGGTTCCGTCGGGAGAGGTCTCCTCGCACGCGTCGTAGAGGTCGATGAGGCCGGGCGCGTTCAGTGAGGCGAGAGTGCGCGCCTCCCGGATGAACCGCTCCCGAAACGCCGGGTCGGCAGCCAGGGCCGGGTGAAGAACCTTGATGGCCACGGTTCGGTGCAGCGTGAGGTCGTCGGCCTCCCAGACCTCGCTCATGCCGCCGGTGCCGATGCGGCGTTCCAGTCGATACCGGTCCTTCAGGACGTCGCCGTTGCGCATGATCGCCTCCCTTCGAGCACCGATTATGCAGGGTCTGGGCGACAGTCCTTCGGTCCCCACCCGGTCGGTCGCGGCGGCGAAGGCACCGAGGGGCGACGTACATGTCAGGTCACCCTCAGTCAGGTGGGGGGTTTGACGGATCGCATCACAGTGATCATCTAATGTGGATTAACGGGCTGTTGTCGTGTCGCAGCTAGGGGATAGACTTGATCTTGTCCCTGATGGAGCGGTTCGGCGGAACATCCATCCGGTGTCAAATCTCGCCCCCTAGGTGAATCGAGGTAATCGTGATGAAGCGCGAACCGGTACTCATCATCATGTCCGTGCTGGCGGGACTTCAGGTGTTCGTCGGCGGTGCGGCATTCACCGAGCTGGTCAGTCTGCGTGTGGCGGGCCTGCTGGCGCTGTCCGTGGCGGCGATTCAGGTCGGCGTGCAGTTCTATGTGCGCGGCAAGGTGACCCCGCTGGAGAAGCTGGCCGCCGAGTCGGCTCCCGCCACCGACGACAGTGCCGACAAGTCGGAGGCCCCGGCCGCCTAAGTCGTCCGGTTAATTCACCCGCTACGTTTCGGGTGCCCGTGCCCCAGCGAATGTGGGGCGCCCGGCATGGGCATCCCGATCCGCCTATCGTCCACATTGTCGCCAATAGCGCGCACAGAGTGGGCGTGTCCGGGCTGCTCGGCAGGCCGCGGGGCCGTAGCGTGTCGGAGTGCTGCATATCCAGGTGGTCTCACCGTCCGATCGCACCGACGAGGTGTGCCGGGCGCTGGCCGCTCACGCGGAGGTGGCCAACCTGGTGGTGTTGCCGGACGCGGCCCGTAAACCGGTCGGCGATGTCGTCACGTGCGAGGTGAGCCGGGGCGCGGCCAACGATGTCATCGACATGCTCGATCAGCTCGATGTGGACATTCGTGGCTCTGTGGTCGCCGAACGCGTCGACCTGATGTTGGGCGGAGCCGTGAAACCCGACGGCCCCCGCGATGACGCGGTGGTGTGGGAGGAACTTCAGCAACGCGTCGACGAATCCAGCCGACTCACCTGGTCCTACATGGCGTTCCTGGTCATCGCGGTACTCATCGCGGCGATCGGCATCCTCCAGAATTCCGCCATCCTCGTCATCGGCGCGATGGTGTTGGGCCCGGAGTTCGGTCCGGTCGCCGCTTTGTGCTTCGCCATCCTGCGTCGCAGGCCCAGGCCGGCGTTGCGGGGGATTCGGACCCTGGTGATCGGATTCGCGATCGCCATCGGGATCACGACGATCCTCTCGATCGCGTTCTACCAGGCAGGCTGGTTCTCATCGACGGTGTTGGACAGCGTCACCCGCGAAACGGCGTTCATCGTCACGCCCGATCGCTGGTCACTCATGGTCGCGTTGCTGGCCGGGGTCGCCGGGGTGCTGTCGTTGACATCTGACAAGTCGCAGGCGCTGGTCGGCGTATTCATATCGGTGACAACGGTTCCCGCCGCCGCCCACGCCGCGTTGGCGGTGGCGTTGGGGCAATGGGACAAAGTGGTCTCGTCAGTGGAACAACTGGGACTGAACCTCGCCGGAATCACCGGTTCGGGTCTACTGACCATGATCGGGCTGTTGCTGCTGTGGGGACACGCGGGTCTACATGTTCGGTTGGTGCACCACCACAAGCGGTTAGTCCACGACGGCCAGCGCGTCGATTTCGACGAGCATCTCCTCTCGCGGCAATCCGGTGAAGACCGTCGTACGCGACGGAAGCACGCCGCCGCCGACGCGGGATCCCACGAACTCGCCGTAGGCGTCGTTCATGGCGGTGAAGTCGTCGCGGGTGGTCAGGTACACCCGCAGCATGATGACGTCGGTGAAGTCGGCGCCCCCGGCCGTGAGGATGGCTTCGACATTCTTCAACGTCCGAATCGTCTGCGCCGCGACGTCACCGGGGTAGAGGTACTCATTGGTCTGCGGGTCGACCGGACCCTGACCGGAGACCTGGAGGATTGGTCCTTTGCGCACGCCCTGTGAGAAGGTGTGGGCCGGTGCGGGAGCGTCGGTGGTGGTCACGGCGATCTTGTCAGACATATCGGTAACATACCTTGCTATTTGATGGGGGAGCCAACGGATGCGACACGATACCGGTTTGGATCGCTGCTACGACGAACGCCTCGATTGGCGGTGGAAGGCGATACCGCCGTCGGCCGATGGCCTGACCGTCCGGGAATGGCTGGACACCACGCCCCACCGGGACGACCTCGCGACACCCGCCGTCACCCTTGAGACGACCGCGCTGGAGCACAACATCACCGCGATGGCTCAGTGGTGCGCCGACGCCGGGCTCGCTCACATGCCCCACGGCAAGACCACTATGGCCCCGCAACTGTGGCACCGTCAGTTGGCGGCCGGAGCCGTCGGCATCACCTTGGCCATCGGCCCGCAACTGCGCGTCGCCCGCGCGTTCGCGGTGCCGAAGGTGTTGCTGGCCAACGAACTGGTGAACCCGGTGATACTGCGCTGGGCTTCCGACTGGATCGCCGAGGGCGGCGACGTGACCTGCTTCGTCGATTCGGTGGCCGGAGTCCAGGCGATGTCGAGCGCGTTGAAGACCGCTCCGGCGCCGTTGTCGGTGTGCGTGGAACTGGGCGCCCCCGGTGGGCGCTGCGGAGCCCGGGACCTGGCCGAGGCGCGCGAGGTGGCCCAAGCGGTCCGGGACAGTCCACAGTTGAAACTGGTCGGGGTGGGCGGCTACGAGGGTAGCCTCGCCCACGACGACCGGCCGGAGTCGATCGCGCGGGTCGACGGATTCCTCGCCGACCTGGTCACCCTGTTCGAGAGTCTGACCTGGGAGACCGACCAACCCGTCATCACCGCCGGAGGCAGCGAATACTTCGACCAGGTGGCCGATCGACTCGCGCCGTTGGCCGCCACCGGTGCGCTGGCCGTTCTGCGGGCCGGTTCCTACATCAGCCACGACGACGGCCTCTACGCGGCGATGACGCCGGCGGCTCGCGCGCGGTCCGGCCCCAAGCTGCTGCCCGCGCTGCGCGCGCAGGCGAGCGTTCTGTCCATACCGGAACCGAACCTCGCCCTGCTGGACCTCGGCCGCCGGGACGTCTCCTTCGACTCCGGCCTGCCGGTCCTGTTGGACGTTCCCGGTGCCTCGGTGGTCAACCTCAACGATCAGCACGCTCATGTACGCGGTGACGTCACCGGGATGGCGATCGGCGACATCGTGCGCCTCGGTGTCTCCCACCCGTGCACGACCTTCGACAAATGGACGATGATCCCGGTCGTCGACGACTCCGGAACCATCGTCGACGTGATCCGCACCTACTTCTAACGCCTCGCCCACACGCCCGAGGCGGTGCCCGGATCGAACCGGTCACCGCCTTCGACGTGGTATCGCTTTCGGCCCGGCTGCCGTCACCGGGACCCGTCGCAGTCGGACGTCACGAGCGCGACGAGAAGGTGTACCCGGCGAGTCGCTCCAACTCGTACAGTCCGGCACCGGCTCCGTAGAAACCCTCGACGGCGGCCGGTGGCCGGGTGACCGGCGTCGGATCGGGAACCACCTGGTCGGCGGTACGGTTCCGCAATGCCGACAGCAGCGAGTCGCGATCGCCGCCGCGCAGGAGCGGCAGCAGGAACGGATCGTCGTCGAACCACACGGTGAACGCGTGTTGCAGCGCGATGATGTGAACGCACACGCCGGTGCGGTCGCGGCACGGACAGCTGGTCGTCAGGTCGGCTCGGGTCGGAAACAGCGACAGTCCGATGTGTGCCAGCTGTCGGTCGATGTCGGAGGGCAGTCGGTCCTCCCGCAGTTCCGCCAGATTGCGCCACTGCGTCGACAGCGCGTCGTACACCCGCTGCCACTCCTCATCGGAGAATTCCCGGACCCGGACGACGGCCTCAAAGGACTTGGGCGGTTGATCGACCCACCCCGACACCTCGCCGGAGTCGACGTGCAGCAGATCGACGTGTCCATTGGTGACCAGGCTGCGTGCCTTCGGCAATCGGCCGTCGGGGTATCGCAGTCCCAACTCCTCCAGGGTGCGCAGCCACTGCTTGCCCCACCAGGACTGCCCGAAGCGGCCGGTTCCCAACCCGACTCGGCGATTGTCGTCACGATCGATCATTCGGCCACCACGTCCTCCGACAGCACGATGAGTTTGCGCAACTGCGTGTCGTCCAACCGACTGATCCACTCCTCGCCGGTCCCGGTGATGGCCTCGGCGATGGAACGCTTGCGCTCCAACAGGTCGGCGATGCGCTCCTCCAGCGTTCCGCCGGTCACGAGTTTGTACACGTCGACCGGCTTGTCCTGCCCGATCCGGTGGGCGCGGTCGGTCGCCTGATCCTCCACCGCGGGATTCCACCACCGGTCGTAATGCACCACATTGGTCGCCGCCGTCAGGTTCAGGCCGGTGCCGCCGGCCTTCAAGCTCACGATCATGATCGGGGTGCCCTCGGTCTGAAACCGATCCACCATGCGGTCGCGATCGGCTTGACGGACCCCGCCATGCAGGAACGGAACCCTCGGAAGGTTCAGCTCCGACGCCAGGTGTTCGGCCAGCAGGTCACCCATCGCGCGGTACTGGGTGAACACCAGCGATTGGCTGCCCTCGTCGACCGCCTCGGCCAGCATTTCGGTGGCGCGCGTCAATTTGCCGGACCGATTGGGCAATGGCGCGTCCTGCTTGAGATATTGCGCCGGGTGATTGCAGATCTGTTTCAGTTGCGTGAGCAACTTCAGAATGCGGCCGTGTCGTTCGAATCCGTCGCCGAAACCGGTGTCGGTGGCTTGTTTGACCGCGGCGCGATACAACTGCGCCTGTTCGGCGGTCAGTGTGCAGGCGACGATCGACTCCTGTTTGGCCGGTAGATCGGTGGCGACTTCGCTTTTCATGCGGCGCAGCAGAAACGGTTCCACGATGTTGCGCAGCCGTTCGGCGGCGTGAGTGTCGCGGCGCGCCTCGATGGGTTCGGAGAACCGTTTGGTGAAGCGACGGTGGTTTCCCAGGATTCCCGGATTCGCGAAATTCATGATGGACCACAGCTCGGACAGCCGGTTCTCGACGGGGGTCCCGGTGAGTGCCAGGCGTACCTGGGCTGGCAGCGCGCGAGCGGCGCGAGCCGTCTGTGAGGTGTGGTTCTTGATCTGCTGGGCCTCGTCGAGGATGACGACGTCCCAGTCCTGCTCGGCCAGTAGATCGATGTCACGAAGCATCAGGGTGTAACTGGTGATCACCACCGCGCCGGGGGCGAATTGCGCCTCTTCGGCTCGGCCGGCGCGTTCGGGGCCGTGGTGACGCACCACCGCCAGATCGGGAGCGAACCGGTGCAACTCACGCGCCCAGTTGCCCAACACCGACGTCGGACAGACCACCAGGTGAGGGAGGGCGGGGCGACGGTCGGCCAGCAGCGCGATGGCCTGAAGGGTCTTGCCCAGGCCCATGTCGTCGGCGAGGATGCCGCCGCAGTGCTGTTCGGCCACGCGGCGCAGCCACGCCACGCCGTGTCGTTGGTAGGGCCGCAGAGTGGCTATCACCGAGGTGTCGCGCGCCAGCTCGGTCTTCGACTCCCGCAATCGCTGAGGAGTCGGCGAGGATGCCGCCGACACCTGGTGGACCGCCGACATGAAGGCGGCCAACAGCGACTGTGGAGTCCACACCTCGTCGTCGTCGGTGACGATCGGGTGGGCCGCCGGAGGCATCGAGGCGGCAAGCTGCTCGAGTTGTTCGGGATCTCTGGTCGAGAGGGTGATGCGGGTGGCGACCCGCCAGGCTCGGAGCGAATCACTGCTCTTGTCGCCCACCGCCAGTTCCCACAGTGCCGGGAGCGCTTGGGACAGTGGCACCAACCTGACCGGATGCCGGGTGAGGGTCATCTGGTTACCATCGGGAACGGCCATCCGCAGCCGGCCGGGCCTGCCTTCGGGGAGACCGCGACGGCGGGCTGCTTCGGCGGGATCAGCGGGGCCCCACCAGACCATCATGCCCGGCTCGGCGCGCTCCGGGGTTGGCAAATAGGTGACCTGCAACACATGTGGCTGCAATTCAATGCCTTTCGATAGCCGATTGAGCGCGAAACATTAACGCACCTGGAGACCTGTATGCAAATTATGGGTCCTACCTTTATGAATGGTCGGTGAAACTGGTGTGATGTAAATGACGATCAATATCTTGTCTACTTTCGAGGGAAATTGAGATGAGTGGTTCCTTGACTCGCAGATCGGTGTTCGCCGCAGGATTGGCGGCGACGTCCACGGTATTTGGCGCTGAATCCGCTGCTGCTGAACAGGACGGGAGTTCGATGTCCGGTCGGCCGCAGTGTGATGAAGGCATTGATTTCTTTGCATGGGTAAGTGGTGCGGACTGGCGGTCGGGTGCCGGTGACGGAGTTGAGGTCATAGACGACGGCCGCCCCGGCATCCGGATTGACGAACCGATTGACACGATCGACTTCACCGACCCGAACACTGGAAATACCGCCGTATACGACATCGCCACGTGGACTTCTCCCGAACGTCGGTCCGCAGTGGAGGCAAGTGAGCTGATCGCCTCATGGAACGCCGACACCCCCGACGGTACCTGGATTCAGGTGGACGTGCAGGGACGTTACACCGATGACGCCACGACGCCCTGGTTCATCATGGGGCGGTGGGCCTCCGGCGACGGCGACATCGCGCGGTCCTCGGTCAACAGCCAGGGTGACAGCAGGTCGACCATCTACACCGACACCTTCGCCGTCGACGACGCCGAGGTCACCCGGTTGGGCGCCTTCCGGCTGCGCGTCACGCTCCACCGGCTCGCCGGTACCGAGGTGACCCCGACCGTGTGGCGAGTCGGCGCGATGACCTCCCACGTGCCCGACCGGTATGAGGTGCCCGAGACGTTGCCCGGCGTCGCGACCGGCATCGAATTGCCGGTGCCGCGCTACTCGCAGAGCGTGCACGCCGGTCAGTACCCCGAGTACGGCGGTGGGGGACAGGCGTGGTGCAGCCCGACCTCGTCGCAGATGGTGCTGGAGTACTTCGGCCGAACCGTGTCGGAGGAGGACCTCGCCTGGGTCAACCCCGAGTACGACGACCCGCAGATCTGCCACGCCGCCCGGTTCACCTTCGACACCGCCTACGACGGGTGCGGCAACTGGCCGTTCAACGCCGCCTACGCCGCCGACTTCGACGAGATGGACGCGATCATCACCCGGCTGGGTTCGCTGGCCGACGCCGAGGCGCTGATCGCAGCCGGCTTCCCGGTCATCACCTCTCAGTCGTTCCTGGAGGAGGAGCTGGACGGCGCCGGATACGGCACCGCCGGTCACCTCATGGTGCTCATCGGGTTCACCGAGGACGGTGATGTCATCGCCAACGACCCGGCGTCGCCGTCGAACGAGGCGGTGCGTCGCATCTACAACCGTCGCCAGTTCGAGAACATCTGGATGCGCACCAAACGCAAGGACGCCAACGGAAACGACGCCGGTGGCTCCGGCGGCGTCTGCTACATCTTCAAGGAACGCGGCCAGGAGTGGCCACACCATCTGCGCCTGACGGACTGAGAGGTCCTCGGCTGCTCGGCCCGGATCGTCACGATCCGGGCCACTTTTTCGGCAATTTTGCCAAGAAAGCTTTGCAAAATGTTCTTTGCGAAGCTACTCTCGTGGCATGGACGTCAAAGAGGTAACCGATCCGCAGGCGTTGAAGGCGCTCGCCCATCCGCTGCGATTGCGGCTGCTGGGCTCACTGCGAATGGACGGTCCGCAAACCGCGAGCGAGCTGGGACGCCGTTTCGACGAGAGCTCCGGGAGCACCAGCTACCACCTGCGCGTCCTGGCCAAACACGACTTCATCGCCGAGGACACCAACCAGCCCAACGCTCGCGACAAACGCTGGCGGGCCCAACACGCCTACACCAAATGGAACGACGCCGACTTCGACGACCCGGTCGGCGCCGCGGCGGCCCAGACCATGCGCGACCACCAACTGGACAACGTGGTGAACGCGAGCCGACGATTCGAGGGCGAACGCGACGCCTGGGGCGAGGACTGGTCGGGCGCCGCCGGGCACTCCGACTACGCGATCCGGTTGTCACCCCAACGACTCCGCCGACTGCGCAGCCGATTCCTCGAATTGATCGAGGAGGAGCGCGAACACGGCGACGACGACTCCCCATTGGTGCGGGTCTACCTCAGTGCCTTCCCCGTCAACGACACCGAGTACTTAACTCCTGCCGAACGTCCCCCCTCCGGATCCGGTATGGGTCCATCCTGAAAGGCCCCTCATGCCTCCCGTCAGCGCGAACACCCTTCGCCGTCGCTATGTGGTGATCACCGCCCTCACCTGGCTACCGCAGGGCGTCAGCATGGCGGCGATGCTGCTGCTGATGGCCAACCGGGGATTGGATCTGGTGACCATCGGCATCCTGTTCACCGTGCAAAGCCTCGTGGTGACGGCACTCGAACTGCCCACCGGGGGCTTCTCCGACGTGATAGGCCGACGGGGAGTCCTCGTGGTGTCGGCGCTGGTCGGGATAGCGGGATTCGCATGGCTGGCTTTCGCGCACGACGTGTGGGAGTTCATGGCCGTGGCCGTCCTGCGAGGCATCGCCCGTGCTCTGTCCACCGGCCCCGCCGAAGCCTGGTACGTCGACGCGGTGCACGCCAACGATCCCGACGGTGACATCCGCACCGGGCTGGCCCTCGGCCAGACCGCCTCGGGAGTCGCGCTGGGAGTCGGCACCCTGGTGGGCGGATCGCTGCCGTTCCTGCTGCCGACCATTGGGCCGCTGGAATCGCTCGCCGCGCCCATGGCACTGTCGGCGCTGCTGTATCTGGGATTGCTGGCGGCCGTCCTCACCGGAATGACCGAGCCCGCCCGCGAGGCACCCACACCGACCTTCGGCGCGCTGATGCGCGACGTCCCCGCCACCATCGGCGCCGGGGTCAAACTGGGATTCGGTCGACGAACCCTGGCTCAACTGCTGATGACCTTCGCCGTCCTGGGATTCGCACTCAACGCCGTGGAGATCCTGACGCCCGGCTGGCTGGAGGTGCTCGCCGGAGACGCCGAACGCGCCGCCGCCGTCTACGGACTGGTGACCGCGCTGGGGTTCGTGGCCTCGGCGGTCGGAGCGTTGATGACGCCGCTGATCGCCCGGATGTTCGGTGGCAGCCCCCACCTCACCGCGATCGTGGGCACCGGCTTCGCCGGGTTCGGCATGGCCTCCATGTTCATCTCCGGCTACCTGGCCACTGCAAGCGGCGTCATCGTGATCGGCATCGGATACTGCCTGCTCTTCCTGGGGCTGGGAGTGCGCGGACCGGTCCAGTCGGAGCTGGTGCACCGCGAGGTCGCCGCGTCGCAACGGGCCACCGTCGTGTCCATCCAATCGCTGCTGATGCAGGCCACCGGCGCGGTCAGTTCGCTCACCATTCCGTGGCTGGTCGCCGCGTGGTCGGTGCCCGGTACCTGGCTGTTGTCGGGCCTGGCGCTGGCGGCGTCGGCGGTGCTGTTCAGGCGACCGTCCACCCAACCGCGCCCGGTGACCGTCTGACGGTGACCGTGGTCGCGTTGATCTCACCCGGACGGCAAACCGATTTGGTTGCTATACCGTACGACGGTGATTCGCATGTTGCTCGCGCTGGTCGTCGGGGTGTTCATCGGTGGTGTCGCCGCCATCGTGCTGCTCGACAATCCCAACCTCTTCTGGGTGGCGCCGGCCTCCGCCTCCGTCGCGGTTCCACTGGTCATCCTGTGGCGCGTGGGCAAGTCACTGGGCGGCGTGCGACAGCCGACCGCCGAGCAGCTGCGGCAACGACTGGACGCCAACGGTGGAGCACTGGCCAGAGTGGACTCGGTTCGGCGCACTGGAACCACGATCAACGAACGGCACCTGTGCGAACTGACGTTGACCGTCGACGCCCCCGGCGAAGACGCCTACGCCACCAGCACCCGCATGCTGGTCGACCCGGTTGAACTGGCCGCATTTCAACCCGGTCGAGTGCTGACGGTGGCCAGGATCAAGGCCGGGCACCCCGACGTGTGGATCGTGCCCCAACCGGACGCCGCCTGGCAGAACCGGATGAGCACCGACGGCCCCTACATCCCGGCCGTCGAACAGGTACGCCACCAACCGTCGAACCCCGCGATCGCCGCCGAAGGGCTCGGCGGTCGCCAACTGGTCTCCAGCGGCCCCAAGGGGCGCGGACTGCGCATCGCCGCCTACCTGGTGCTGGCCGTGGTCGGTGCCGCGATCATCGTGGTACCCAACGCCTCGGAATTCCAGGCGGCGGTGGAATACGGCAATGCCAGTACCGACTTCGTCTTCGGGCCGCGCCAGGCCGACGCGGTGGATGCGCTGGTGGCTGAGGTGGGCAGCACCGAGTTCGTGTCGCTCACCTTCTACGACGGGTTCGTCACGGCCGAGGCGGTGTCGTCGCCGGGAGCCACCACCATCGACGGCTACCAGTTCCGATGGGGCTCAGCCGAGCGAACCGGACCCGCCACGATCCAACCCGAGGACCCGGCCCAGGCGATCTTCGACGTGACGACGCTGAACGTGTCGATGATCTCGTCGCTGGCCGAACAGGCCCGGGAGCTGACCGGCGTCATCGAACCCCGAACTCCTACCACGTGTCCATCGACCGCGACGCGACGTGGAGCATCGGGGAACCCGAGCTGCTGTTCCGGGTCTCACTGACCGACGACTACTACAGTGGACAGGTCGTCTTCGACCTCGACGGTGAGGTGACCTCCATGTGGGGTGACGTCCCCGGCTCACCCGCCGCCGGGGAATGAGTCGTCGGCGGTGATGCGTCCTTGGCCCACGAAGATCATCCGGGTACGGTCTGCCCATGCGTTATCAACCATTGGGAGACTCCGGACTACTGGTCTCGAAGGTCGGACTCGGCTGCAACAACTTCGGACGCCGTGTCGACGCGGCCGGCACTCAAGCCGTCGTCGACGCCGCGATCGACAGCGGAATCACGTTGTTCGACACCGCCGACATCTACGGCACCGGTGAATCGGAAACCCTGCTTGGCCAGGTGCTCAAGGGGCGGCGGGACCAGGTCGTCCTCGCCACCAAGTTCGGGCACGTGTCGGGTGACATGGGCTACCCGGCCGCCGCCGGAGCCAAGGGCGGTCGCGCCTACATCCGTCGCGCGGTCGAAGCGTCGCTGAAGCGCCTCGACACCGACTACATCGACCTGTATCAGATCCACACGCCCGACCCGGTGACTCCGATCGCCGAGACCCTCGCCGCGCTGGACGAGTTGGTCAAGGAGGGTAAGGTCCGCTACCTGGGCCACTCCAACTTCAGCGGTTGGCAGATCGCGCAGGCGGCTCACGTGGCCGCCGAGATCGGCGCGACACCGTTCATCTCGGCGCAGAACCACTGGTCATACCTGGAGCGTGACGCCGAGAGTGAAGTGGTGCCCGCCGCCAACGAATACGGTGTCGGCGTGCTGCCGTACTTCCCGCTGGCGATGGGACTGCTGACCGGCAAGGTGCGTCGCGGTGTCGAACCCGGGAAGGACACCCGGTTGGCCGGTCGCGACGACTACATCACCGACGACAAGCTCGATCGGGTCGAGGCGTTGATCGCGTGGGCCGAGAAGCAGGGCCGGACCATTCTGGACGTGGCCGTCGGTGGGCTCGCGGCGCTGCCCGGCTGCGCGTCGGTGATCGCTGGCGCCACCAAGCCGGAACAGGTGTACGCCAACGTCAAGGCCGGTGAGTGGGAACCCACCGACGAGCAGTTGGAAGAGATCGACGCGATCGTTCCCCCGCCGGGGAAGTAGCCGAATACTCCTCACCGGTGTCTCGGGTCGAGCGCCGGTGAGGAGCCGGTCAGTCTCGCGGTCGGCTCTGTTCCGCCCCGGCGGCCAACGACCAGCGAGCCATCGCCAACAGCACGAGAATCTCGGTCAACACCAGTGCCCGTTCGGTCAGACCCAGCGGAACCAGCTGCCACCAGGCGATCTCGGTGGCGATGCTGAGCACGACCGCCCCCAGGATCGGCACGAACCACAGCATCGAGATCACGCCCAACCAGGACGTCCAGCGGGCCGCCACCCGCCACCGGTCGTGGCCGCGCCACGGCCGCGCCAGCAGAACCCCGGCCACCGGCAGCGAGATGAACGCGGTGAGACTCGCCAGTTGGTGGATGTAGCCCGACATCGAGGGGCCCTGTGACCAGTCGTGTTTCTCGAACAGCACGACGAAGGTGAGCCCGAGGCTCCACAGTGCCACCGCGACGGCTCCGGCGGACAGTGGGCGGGTCAGTCGCTGTCGCACCATTGCCATCAGGATGGCCAGTGAGCCCACCGCCAACAGCAGAACCGCGCCGTAGAACGGCCACCACAGTGGCCCCTGGGCGTACTCGCTTATGGTCCGGGTGATGGGGCTGCGCGGCCAGTTGAAGGTCCAGACGTCGAGCGCGCCGACGACGGCCACGGCAATGAGAACCCCGGCCGCGCCCATCATGGCGAGCCGACGGCTGTCCACAGCGGATTCCGCTGCCGGGCCGGGGTCGGCGGATACTTCGGTGTGCACTGGTTCGTGGGTCTCCATTCAAGAGCCGCCGAGGTCGTCACCGGGACGGACATATCCGGCGTTGGTCAGAATCTCGCCGATCACCGCGGACTTCGCGTCGGCGTACTCGGTGGTGTACTTCCACTGCCGCTGGGCGAGCTCCCGTTTGGTGCGCGCGTAGCGATCCCGGTCATCGGGGTGGTCGCGCAGCCAGTCGCGCAGAATGAGGTGTCGACGGTGTTCCTCGACGCCTGGACTGAACACGTGCAGGTTCACCTCGGTGTCGGGCCCCTTGAACAGCCGATGCTCGCACCAGTCGGGTTCCCGCACATGCAGAACATAACCGGCCGCCTCCAGGGCGGGAACGTAGCCGGTCTCGTCGGTGGAGTCGGCGACGATCAGATCGATGTCGATGATCGGTTTGGCGGCCAACCCCGGAACCGAGGTCGAGCCGATGTGCTCCACCGCCAACGCCGACGGTCCAAGCAGGTCCGTGATCCGGCTTCTCTCGTCGGTGAACCGGTCCGGCCAGGTCGGATCGTAGTCGGCGATGACGATCTTGCCGGTCAACACCGTCGGCGGGCCCACGTGAACCCGGCGAAGGTACTCCTCGAAGGTCTGGTCGGTGTCTCCAGTCATTGAACGATCCTAGATCCGGCCGTGGGTAAGGGATCGGTGACGAACGTCGGTGGTCAGGTCACTGCGGTTGGTTGTGGGCTTTCGGTGTCGCGGTCGGCTCGTTTGGCCGCCACCGCCCGTTGAGCGGTGAAGACTCCGAC
>Ga0233365_1000637_pt1 | contig 15767 bp, 14 predicted proteins | sample ElkDunMinimDraft_27_FD_191535 | JGI IMG/M metagenome (GOLD analysis project Ga0233365, IMG submission 191535) | Fecal eukaryotic communites from dung pellets of Tule Elk in California, USA - Elk Dung C36 | ecosystem: Host-associated > Mammals > Digestive system > Large intestine > Fecal | place...
AGATAAAAGATAATTAATAATATATTTTTCATAATGAATCTATTTTAATTTAAATGTTTGGGGTTAATCGAGCATTATTTTTATTGGTAATGTAAAATGCATTCGAACAATTTTATTTTCAAATTCAGCTGGTTTCCATTTAGACTTCATATTTATAATATTAAACACATCATTTGCTAAATTCAATTTATCTTCTAAAATCGTCATGTCCGTTAAAGACCCATCTTTCTCAACAACAAATCTAATTTTAATTACAATATACTTTAAAGTTAAAGGATGTTTAATTTTATCTCCTAATTGTTCTTTAATACTCATAGTTAAATCTTTGAAAAAAACATTAAAACCTTCTTGTGGTTGTGCTTTCTTATGAACTAACTTATAAACATAATCTTCTCCTTTAATCAAGTCTTCTTTTTTAGCTTTATAATCGTACGAAGGCCCTTCACATACTTGAATAACCTCCCCTTTTTCTTGCGCAATCAATGGAAATCCAAACAAAATAAAAAACACGATTATTATTAGATTCTTCATAATGCATCTATTTTTAATTTAAATGTTTGTTTTAAATCAGCAAAATTAAAATTTGAAATTTGTTCGTTTGTTGAAATCACTGTTATAGTTATTAAATAATTTCCAGCGATAAAGTAGAGCGTGTTGTTATAAAACTTACTATCGTAACCATTAACAATATAATTACTTTCTAAAGCTTTATACGTTTTATAATCAACTTCGTTAATTGTTGCGTTTTGCTTTTCGGCATCGGCTTTAATTAAATCGAAATGATTTTCTGTATTGGTTAATAGTATTTCCTTTAAAGTAATTGAATAAAAAACATTATCATCAGTTGTATTGTACGCAAATTCTTTAACCTTATTGTATTGGTTTGTGCTGCTGTTGATTAGTTTACAATTGCACTCAAACTGAAAATAGTCGTTACTCACTGTACGCTCTAAAATTGCTTTTTCCAGTAAAGCTTTATCGACACTCCGCATAGGAAATCTTAATTTAACCGGAACTACATGAAAAGATCGTACAATTTTCCCTTTATTTTCGGCAGGTTTCCATGCAGGTGCTTTTTTTAAAACCCTGATTATTTCTTCGATATAAGCATAAGCATGCTCATTTTCTTCTATTTCGATATTTGAAAGCGTACCGTTTTTTTCAATAACGAATTTTAATTTAAAAGAGATCTCATCAAATTTCGGCGGAATTACTAAAGAGTTAAATTCATTGGTAAAGGCTTGTAAAAACTTAAACATACCTTGTTTTGGTTCTGCTTTTTTCTGCACAAATCTGTACACTTTGTCATCATCTTCAATTGATTCTTGAGCATGTGTTATACTAATACTGAAAACACATATAAGCAAAAGAATCAGTTTTTTCATAAATAGATATTTTATTATAAATATACTTATATTTTTAATTTAAAATTCTTTAATAAATGATTAAACGACAATCTGGTTAATTGTTTATTTTCCGATTGCAATGCCACCACTACCAAATAATCTTTTGTAGGAATAATTAGGGTTTGAAACTGACTTTCATAATTGGCATCTTTTGTATAAAAGCCAATTGCCAAGGCATTGTAACCTAAAAACTTTAATTCTTTAAATTCGGCTTTTCGTTCTTGGGCTTCTTTCTTTATTTTCTGAAGTTCTGCAACTCCATTTTCTTGTGTAATTTGTCTAAAAATAACATTGTAAATAACTTTATCGTCTTGTGATGCTATAAAAAATTCTTCGCTTTTTAAATCTTCTTTTGTCGATGTTTTTACAATAGAACAATTACAGGTTAAGTTAAAATAAGAAGTTTCAATGGTATTGCCGTTTAAGCTTTCAAGATAACTGTTAATTTGGCTTTCATTGAAAAATATATCTTTTTCTGATGATAAATTAGATTGATCGTAATTAACCGTTACAGGCATTGTAAAAGAAGACCTAACCGATTTACCTTCATGAATAGCAGCATTCCAAATAGGCATTAAATCTAAAACCCGTTTAACTTCTCTTTCAAATTTATACTCATCATCAACAATATTAATATCACTAAAACTACCATCTTTTTCAACGATAAATTTTACTCTTAACTTAATCTGATTGACCGATTTTGGAATTGCTTTGCCATTATTTGCATTAAACTCTTCTGCAAATTGTTGCATAAAAGTTTGCAAACCTTCTTTTGGAGCTGCTCTCTGCTGTACAAATGATTTAACCTCATCTTGTGCAAATACCGAAAAACTGTTGACAATTAAAATTAAAAGTAGTAAAAGTATTTTTTTCATCTTTATGTATTGTGAAATACAAAACTATGGTTTTATTAGGTAAGATAAAAATCAAAAAAGCCCTCCGATTTGGAAAGCTTTTCATTGGTCTAACTACTAAACCAGGTACTTGCGTACCTAAACAACACAACTATTTTTGATTCTAAAGCGAGAATCTCGCGGTCTGGACGGGACTCGAACCCGCGACCCCATGCGTGACAGGCATGTATTCTAACCAACTGAACTACCAAACCAAAACATTAAAGGGCACAAAAGCCCCTCGTAACCGAAGGGCTATTGTATCTTGGCGGTCTGGACGGGACTCGAACCCGCGACCCCATGCGTGACAGGCATGTATTCTAACCAACTGAACTACCAAACCAAGATAATGTTTTATGTCAAAGAAATTTTACTTTCGCAAAATTGTAAAGAACCGTGTTCTTTGTTTTGCGGTCTGGACGGGACTCGAACCCGCGACCCCATGCGTGACAGGCATGTATTCTAACCAACTGAACTACCAAACCGTTTGTTAACTTAATGTTGCGTTTGCTTCATCATTTCAACGGTGCAAATATACGACCATTTACTAATGGTGCAAACATTTTTTAAAAAAAATGAGATACTGTTTTAAATATTTTTTTCACACTGCTACTTTTCAATGATTTACAAAAAAAATACCAGAACTAATTCTGGTACTTTTATTACTATATTTTGTATTTATTACAACAATTTGGTAAGTGCATCAACGTAAGTTTGCTTTGGAGCTACACCAACTTGGCGACCTACTACTTCTCCGTTTTGGAAAATTAATACTGTTGGTATGTTTCTTACACCGTATTGTGAAGCAAAATCTTGGTTTGCATCTACGTCTACTTTTCCTACAACTACTTTTCCGTCAAAATCTCCGGCTAATTCTTCAATTGTTGGACCTAACATTTTACAAGGACCACACCATTCTGCCCAAAAATCTACTACTACCGGTTGAGCTGATTTTAATACTACTTCTTCAAATGTTGCATCTGTTATTTCTAAAGCCATAATTTTAGTTTTTATAAATCTATATATACAAATTTAGTTATTTTTTTAATTGCTACAAGTTAACAACTATAACTAATATCTATAACCGCATAAAGGTTTTTAATTTAAACGGAACGAAACCTGCATACGCTCTAACTCTTCCAACAAATCTGATGATATTTCAATGCGCATATTTTTACTTGGCATTTCTAACAGATTTTTCTTAAGATACTGAACCTGTGGCACTTCTATTTCTGGTGATTTCTCATCGATTTCTTCCAAAACATCGTCTTGAATTTCTTCTTGTGTATCTTCCAACAATTTATGAACCACCTGTGTTTGCAGTCGGTTTTGAACTTCTTCCAGTTCAAAAACTTCGAAAACAACCGCTTTTGTACCCGGATTTTTATCCATAATAACCCTAATTTTATCAACCTGCATTTCTTTCAGTTTACGAACATCAATCTGAATAATCAGTTTTTTTGCAAACGTTGGTATTACTTCGTTCAGCAATTTTAATTCTACAAACTGCATACGGGCTTCTGATCGTTCGTTGGTATCTTTTTTAATCCAACCTTCTTTTATATAGACTTTAAAATACACAAAAGTGTTGTTCAGCAAAAAATGTCGGTTCTTTAAATAATCTTCGTTAAACATGCGCATTTCAATACTTTCGTCGTAACCTTCTATCGTAAACATAGCCCAATCTTTTCCTTTAGACGATGTTTTAAACTGCACGTTAGAAATCATTCCGCCAAAAGTCACGGTTCTGCCTACTAAAGGATCCAAATGTTTCAATTGTTCCATTCTTACATTACAGAAATATTTCAGTTCGAACTTAAAATCATCTAACGGATGACCCGAAATATAAATCCCTACAACATCTTTTTCTTTTGCCAATTTTTCCATTGTTGTCCATTCTTCGCAACTTGGAATTACGGGCTCGGGAATTTGCACTTCGCTCGATTCACCAAACAAACTAACCTGCGCAGAATTTTCGTTATCTTGATACTTTCCACCATACTTCATAGCTTTTTCTAAAAAGGTAATTCCGTCACCTTCGGTGTAAAAATACTGACCGCGATGTGTATCGGTAAAACAATCGAAACCGCCTGCCAATGCCAGATTCTCGAATGCTTTTTTATTGGCTGATCTTAAATCGATTCGTTTTGCCAAATCGAAAATTGATTTATAATTTCCGTCTTTTCTATGTTCGATGATGGTATTTACCGCACCCTCGCCCACTCCTTTTATCGCACCCATTCCAAAACGGATCTGATAACTCTCGTTCACAGCAAATTTATAGTGCGATTCATTTACATCGGGACCTAAAACATCTAATCCCATTCTACGGCATTCTTCCATAAAAAACGTGACCGATTTAATATCGTTCATGTTGTTTGAAAGCACCGCAGCCATATATTCTGCCGGATAATGCGCCTTAAAATAAGCAGTTTGATACGCTATCCACGCATAACATGTTGAGTGTGATTTGTTGAAGGCATACGAAGCAAAAGCTTCCCAGTCTTTCCAAATTTTTTCTAATGTTTTAGGATCGTGCCCTTTTGCAGCCGCTTGTTCCACAAATTTAGGTTTCATTTTATCCAAAACATCTTTTTGTTTTTTACCCATTGCCTTACGCAAAACATCGGCTTCACCTTTGGTAAAATCGGCTAATTTTTGCGACAAAAGCATTACCTGTTCCTGATAAACGGTAATTCCGTAGGTTTCTTTTAAATATTCTTCGCACGCATCTAAATCGTACGTAATATCTTCTTCTCCGTTTTTTCTTCGAACGAATGATGGAATATATTCTAACGGTCCCGGGCGATACAAAGCGTTCATGGCAATTAAGTCGCCAAAAACGGTAGGTTTCAGCTCACGCATATATTTCTGCATTCCGGGCGATTCGTACTGAAATACACCTACCGTTTCTCCGCGCTGGAACAATTCGTACGTTTTAACATCATCAATCGGAATTTCTTCCGGATCGATCTCCAAACCGGTACGTTGCTTAATAATCGCAACAGTATCTTTTATTAATGTAAGGGTTTTTAAGCCCAAGAAATCCATTTTTAGCAAACCGGCACTTTCGGCAACCGAGTTATCGAACTGGGTTACATATAAAGCTGAATCTTTTGCGGTTTGCACAGGCACGAAATTGGTAATATCGTCGGGCGTAATGATTACTCCACAGGCGTGAATTCCCGTGTTACGCATAGATCCTTCGATGATTTTTGCCTGTTGAATGGTTTCTGAAAGCAGATCGTTTTGGTTGGCAATACTTATCAGTTCTTTAACCGCATCAAACTCATCAGATCGTAATGCCTTTTTAATAACATCTTCGGGTTCGGTTAAAAATCGACGCAAATTCCACTTACTCGGCATCATTGTCGGTATCATTTTGGCAATTCGTTCCGATTCATATAAAGGCAAATCCAACACACGCGCCGCATCTTTAATAGCCGATTTTGTTGCCATTTTACCATAAGTAATGATTTGCGCAACCTGATTAGATCCGTATTTATTAATTACATAATCCATAACGCGACCACGACCTTCATCATCAAAATCGATATCAATATCGGGCATCGACACACGATCGGGATTCAGGAAACGCTCAAAAAGCAAATCGTATTTTATAGGATCTAAATTAGTAATTCCCAAACAGTACGCAACCGCAGAACCTGCAGCAGATCCACGCCCCGGACCAACCGATACGTTCATTTTACGAGCTTCGGCAATGAAATCCTGTACAATTAAGAAATATCCCGGATAACCAGAATTTTCTATGGTTTTAAGCTCAAAATCTAATCGTTCGGTAACAACATCATCGATTTCTTTGTATCGTCGCTTCGCACCTTCATATGTTAAATAACGTAAATAAGCATTTTCACCGCGTTTACCACCATCGGCATCATCTTCAGCATTTATAAATTCAGCAGGAATATCAAACTTGGGAAGTAAAATATCTCGGTAAAGAGAATACACTTCAATTTTATCGACAATTTCCTGAATATTGATAATAGCTTCGGGCAGATCCTTAAAAAGCGCCTTCATTTCATCTTGAGTCTTATAAAAATACTCTTGATTTGGCAAACCATAACGATATCCACGACCACGACCTATTGGTGTTGCCTGTTTTTCGCCATCTTTTACACACAGTAAAATATCGTGTGCATTGGCATCGGATTTTTCTAAATAATAGGTATTGTTTGTCGCGATTAATTTTACATTGTGCTTTTTAGAAAACGCGATCAATGTTTTATTTACACGATCTTCATCTTCTTGATTATGACGCATAATTTCGAGATAAAAATCATCTTTAAAATGTTCTTTCCACCACAAAAGTGCATCTTCTGCCTGTTTTTCACCGATATTTAAAATTTTACTAGGCACTTCGCCGTATAAATTCCCGGAAAGCACCATAATACCCTCTTTATATTGCAAAAGAACTTGCTTATCGATACGCGGAACGTAGTAAAAACCGTTGATCGACGCTATTGACGATAATTTTGCAAGGTTGTGATATCCTTTTTTATTTTTTGCCAGAAGAACAACTTGATATCCATTGTCTTTTTTCGATTTATCGGTATGATTTTCGCACACAAAAAACTCGCATCCAACAATTGGTTTTAGTTCGGTTTCTGTTGGCTCTTCTCCGTTTTCAACCGCAGCTTCATTAGCTTTCTTTGCACTTTTGTTATGATCTAAAACCGCACTTACAAACTTAAAAGCACCCATCATGTTCCCGTGATCGGTCATTGATAAAGCCGACATTTTTTCTTTTGCCGATTTTTTTATCATTGCACCAATATCGATAGTCGATTGCAAAACCGAAAACTGTGTATGATTGTGCAGATGCGCAAAAACAGCTTCATTATAAGCTTTTTTTACATCATCTGTAATGGTAGTTTTTACATCTTCACTTTTAATAACACCAGCAGCCTCTAACTGCTTACGAATTTCTTCGGATGCTTTTTTAAGATTGATGTGCTTTAACCCAATTAACTGAAAAGGCTGCGGATTTATTTCTTTAAAGTGCTGTAAATATCCGGTTGGTTGCTGTAATTCATTTTCATTAAAAACATTTCTACGAATCAATTCAAAAAAACATCTTGTGGTAGCTTCCACATCGGCAGTTGCGTTGTGCGCTTCGCCAAAAGGCACATCAAATAAATATTCATGCAGCTCAGTCAAGGTAGGCAATTTAAATCGACCACCACGACCACCGGGAAGTTTCAATAAACTCGCAGTATCTTCGGTACACGTATCCAAAACCGCCATAGAATTTAAAGGCGTTGCTTTAGACGAACGATGAAATTCGGCACCCATAATATTCAAATCAAAACCAACATTTTGTCCTACAACAAATTTAGCTTTACCCAACGCAGTATTAAACTTGGTAAGAACCGTATTTATATCAATACCTTTTTCGGTAGCAAGCAAGGTAGAAATTCCGTGAATTCGTTCAGAATCATACGGAATATCAAAACCTTCGGGCTTAATCAAATAATCTTCATGTTCCACCAAATTTCCCATTTCATCATGCAACTGCCAGGCAATCTGTATACAGCGCGGCCAGTTATCAACATCGGTAATAGGTGCATTCCAATCTTTAGGTAAACCAGTTGTTTCGGTATCAAAAATTATATACATGGGTAAAATTCAGCTTGATTTTATACAAAGTTACAATAAAAAAAGTCGCTCTTAAAAAAGAACGACTTAAGTATGTGTTAAACAAATTTTTAAAATTTATTACGGATTTGGTGTTTCTGCTACTGGTGGAGTAACTAAAGGAATTCTAAAGAACACGCCTTTATTTAAATTCACTAACGGTGTTTCTGGTAAAATCAATGTAGGATCAACCGGTACCATTTCTGCCATAAACGTTCCTGAAATTGTACCTGGAACTTGTTTTTCCACCGGATCTAACTTAATATAACCTTTTCCTGTTGATGATGAAGTACTATATAAGTAAACTGTATCTTTTTCAATTTTAGAATATGTAGCAACATGGTGATTGGTTGTTCCTAATTCATATTCTTTTCCTGATTCGTAATTATGAATAAACAAAGTAACGTTTTCTGAATCGGTTGCGCCAACAATTACCAAATTACCGCTGTTATCAACATTTGCCGTTAATTTTGTAGCACGCCAAAAGTCATAACTTTTCATGGCTTCAAAGGTTGGTGTGTTTACAGTTAGTTCTTCTTCGCAAGACACTAGCGAAACTGCCATTAATGCAAATAAAAAGTATTTTTTCATATTCTATTTAGATTCTGAATTCAATGTTACCAAACAAAAATAGAATTTTTTCTTTAACACCAAATGTTTTTTTTTAATAATTATTTAACTTTTTTAAAATTTAACACCTTAACGTTAATTTTTATGGGTTAATAATCAATCATTACGAAAAAATAATTACTTTTGCACTTCAATTTTAATAATTAAGAGGTCGGGAACCTCAATTAAATCATTTAAAGATTATGTCTGTAAAAATTAGATTACAAAGACACGGTAAAAAAGGAAAACCTTTTTACTGGGTAGTAGCTGCTGATGCACGTGCTAAAAGAGATGGTAAATTCTTAGAGAAAATCGGAACTTACAATCCAAACACTAACCCTGCAACAATTGACTTAAACGTTGATGCTGCTGCAAAATGGTTATTTAACGGTGCACAACCAACAGATACTGCTCGTGCAATTTTATCTTACAAAGGTGCTTTATTAAAACATCACTTAAATGGTGGTGTACGCAAAGGTGCCATAACACAAGATCAAGCTGATGCAAAATTCACTGCTTGGTTAGATGAAAAAGCAAACAAAGTAAACACAAAAGTTTCTGGATTAGCTGATAACAAAGCTGCTGCTAAAACAGCTGCATTAAACGCTGAAAAAGAAGTGAATGCAAAACGTATTGCTGCTGCACAAGAAGCTAAAGCTGCTGCTGAAGCTGCAACTGCAACTGCAGAAGAAGCTACTCCAGAAGTAGAAGAAAATACAGAAGAAACTGAAGCATAATTTGTAAGCGATTTTTAATGCGTAAAAAAGATTGTTTTTATTTAGGAAAAGTCGCTAAGAAATATAGTTTCAAAGGCGAAGTCTTGGTCTATTTAGACACAGACGAGCCAGAATTGTACACAGAATTGGAATCAATGTTCGTTGAAATAAACGGACATTTGGTTCCTTTTTTTATTGAAAGATCATCGCTTCACAGAGAAAAATTTCTTCGCACACAGTTTGAAGATATGGATTCTGAAGAAATTGCAGACACCATTGTTGGCAAAGATGTTTATTTACCGCTTACCATGCTTCCTAAATTAGAAGGAAACAAATTTTACTACCATGAGGTTGTTGGTTTTGATGCCATTGACCAGCGATTAGGCAATTTCGGAACCATCTTAAGAATAAGCGACAACGGCGTGCAAGCTTTGTTTGAAGTTCAAAAAGATGATGCCGTTATTTTGATTCCTTTAATTGATGAATTCATTATAGAAGTAAATCGCGAAAACAAATCTATTCTTTTCAACACTCCGGAAGGATTGATTGATTTGTATATTTAATTACCACTTATTTTCATTTAAAAACAGTAATTTTGAAGTAAAATCTACTTCAATGTTCTCATTCAAACAATTTACAATAGAACAAGATCGTTGTGCCATGAAAGTTGGTACAGACGGCGTTTTGTTAGGTGCTTGGACTCCGCTTTTTCATAAACCGTTTAATATATTGGATATTGGTACTGGCACCGGTTTAATTGCTTTAATGTTAGCTCAAAGAAGCGATGCACAACAAATTGATGCTGTTGAAATTGACGAAGAAGCTTACGAACAGTGTGTAGAAAATTTTGAACAAAGCAAATGGAACGATCGTTTGTTTTGCTATCATGCATCAATTGATGAATTTACAGAGGAACTTTTTGAAGAGGAAGAAGAATATGATTTAATTGTATCAAACCCTCCTTTTTATTCCGAGAATTATTCATCAGGAAACGACAAACGAGATCAGGCACGCTTTCAGGAAGCTTTACCTTTTGATGAATTAATAGAATCGGCACAAGCATTACTTTCTGAAAACGGAATCTTTGCTGTAATTATTCCTTATAAAGAAGAAGCGAATTTTATAGAATTAGCTCAATCTGTAGGTTTATTTCTATTGAAGATGACTCGAGTTAAAGGGAACGAAACATCCGAAATTAAACGCAGTTTACTGGCTTTTTCCCGATTAGATCAAAAACCGCTGGTTGATGAATTAACCATTGAAACAGATCGCCATAAATACACTTCAGAATACATCGAACTAACAAAAGACTTTTATTTGAAGATGTAAATAATTTCAAAAACGACGTTTAATGCCTTATCTCCCTATTACTTTTATAACATACAACAATCGTTATAATGAAAAAGGAACTTATAAAAGGACAAGGAGCCGTAGAGAATATTCACAATCGGTTTTTTGAGAACAGATATGAGAGATCAATCTATCAAGATGATTACGAAGAGGATATCGCTAAAACTCAAATATTAGAAGTTTTTCCTAAAACAATCGTCAATAAAGTAAAAGGCAATAGTTTGCCTTTTCTATATTCTGTAAATCCGTATCAGGGTTACGAACACGGTTGCGCTTATTGTTACGCTCGTCCGACACACCAATATTGGGGTTTTAGCGCCGGTGTAGATTTTGAACGCGTTATTCTGATAAAGAAAAACGCTCCGGAACTTTTAGAACAATTCTTTTTAAAGCGTGGTTACAAAGCATCAACCATTCAACTTTCAGGCAACACGGACTGTTATCAACCTATTGAACGCAAATTAGAAATTACTAGAAAAATATTGCAGTTGTGTTTAGATTACCGCCATCCGGTGAGTATCATTACTAAAAACGCATTAATACTTCGCGATTTAGATATCTTAAAACAACTGGCTGTTAAAAATCTGGTAAATGTATCCTTAAGTATTCCAACCATTAACGAAGACTTGCGCAGGGTTTTAGAACCCAGAACTTCATCGGTAAAAACAAAACTGAAAGCACTTCAAACTTTATCCGAAAACAACATTCCTACACACGTTATGGTTGCGCCGATAATTCCCGGATTAAACAGCATGGAAATTCTTCCAATATTAAAAACAATTGCAGAAAACGGAGCAAATTCTTTCGGATATACTTTGGTTGGTTTGAACGACGAAGTAGAACCTGTTTTTAAAGATTGGCTGGAAACACATTATCCAGACCGAAAAGAAAAAGTTTTAAATCAAATAGCATCGTTGCATAAAGGAAATTTGGCAGAAAATAATATTGCCAAAAGAAATTCCGGAAACGGAAATTTTGCTGATATGATTCACAAAACTTTTGAAATCGGAAGAAAGAAATTTTTCAGTCAATCTAAATTCCCTGCGTTATCAACCGATTTGTTTGATGGCACAAAAGGCGAACAGTTGCGTTTGTTCTAATAAGTAAAATTTTATCGAGCGTTTAATGATATTCTGCTTTGGTTATCCTTGTTACCGAAACGGGCATTGTAAACATCGGTGTGTTTGTAAATATCCACACTTTCAACATCGTTTTGATTTAACGAACGAAACGTTTCTTCGCTAACACGTACTCCATCTACAATATATGTGTAATTTCCGTTTCGTGTTAAATTCTCTACATCTTTTAAAATGGTTTCGGGATTTCTTTCAGATGGATTATAACGGTTTGAAAAATCCAACGAAATCATTTGAGCTTTCAACATCTTTACAGATTCTAATTTGTCCTCTTTCAACGTTGAAATAAAGTCTTTAACCCCAAATCTACATCCAAACATTTCGGGAGTCACTGTTGAGATTGGAGCTACATTTTGTTCTTTAATTATTTCATCAATTGCTTTAGGCTTATAAGGCTTATAAAAAATACCCCCACACCCCCCAATAGTTTCTTTAGAAGTTATTCTGTATAAATCAACTGTAATATCAGTCAAATCAATACCATCTTCAATCATTGTAGCATTCAAAATATTGCTTTTTCCTACAGTTAATGTTGTTGTTTTAAATCCTTCATAAACAAACTGAATTTTATCGCCATCATTTGCATTCAAGCTATATTTACCTTCTAAATCAGTATCTGTTCCTTGATTAGTTCCTACTTTCAAAACAACAGCTCCCGGAATTGGATCTCCTTCTTCCGTTTTAACAACACCTGTTATTTCTTTAAAGATACTATCTTGTCGTCTTTTCACAATAATGTTCGAAAATACTTTATTTCCATGTGCCATTCTATCTTTTACCATAGTTAGATAGATGTCTTCTAAGGATAAGCTTGTATCATCTTCAATCATAGTAATATTCAAAATATTGCTTTTTGAAACTGTTACTGTTGTAGTTTTAAATCCATCATAAACAAATTGAATTTTATCGCCTTCATTTGCACTTAAACTATAACGTCCATCAATATCTGTATCTGTTCCTTCAGTAGTTCCCACTTTCAAAATAACAACACCGGGAATAGGATCTCCTTCTTCAGTTTTAACAATGCCTGTAATTTCTTTATAAAGATTTTGCTGTAACACTTGTGTAGTCGAATTTACTAGAGGTGCGGATTTTACAGTCCAATTTGAAAGAAAAATCACTCCAAAAATAACAGCAATATATCTGCAAACATTAAATGCATTATTCATTTGCTTCTGATTATTTACATCATTATTTGCCATATCACAACTGCTTTATTTTCATTTATCAATAACTAACAGCAAGTTACTACTTTTTATTCTAAAAATTCAATCATAAAATATTTTGTCTTTCTTCTTAAAAAATAAGTATTTTTGTGACAACTAAACAATTGTAGATATGAAACCGGATTTATTTCAGGCACCAGATTATTATTTATTAGACGATTTACTTACAGACGAACATAAATTAGTGCGCGACTCGGCACGGGCATGGGTTAAAAAAGAAGTATCACCAATTATTGAAGAATACGCACAACGTGCAGAATTCCCTCATCAAATTGTAAAAGGTTTAGGTGAAATTGGTGGTTTTGGACCATATATTCCTGTGGAATACGGTGGTGCAGGATTAGATCAAATTTCGTACGGATTAATTATGCAGGAAATTGAGCGTGGCGATTCGGGTGTACGTTCAACCTCATCGGTTCAATCATCTTTAGTAATGTATCCAATTTGGAAATACGGAAACGAAGAACAACGCATGAAATACCTTCCGAAATTAGCAACAGGCGAAATGATCGGATGTTTTGGTTTAACAGAACCTGATTTTGGATCGAACCCAGGCGGAATGGTTACCAACTTTAAAGACAAAGGCGATCATTACTTATTGAATGGTGCAAAAATGTGGATTTCGAACGCTCCATTTGCAGATATTGCTGTTGTTTGGGCTAAAGACGAAAGCGGACGTATTCACGGATTGATAGTTGAGCGCGGTATGGAAGGTTTTACAACTCCGGAAACGCACAACAAATGGTCGTTACGTGCATCGGCAACCGGCGAATTAATTTTCGATAACGTTAAAGTTCCTAAAGAAAATTTATTACCAAACAAATCGGGCTTAGGCGCACCACTTGGGTGTTTAGATTCGGCTCGTTACGGTATTGCATGGGGAGCGATTGGTGCTGCGATGGATTGCTACGATACGGCTTTAAGATATTCAAAAGAACGTATTCAGTTTGATAAACCAATCGGAGCTTTTCAATTACAACAAAAGAAATTAGCCGAAATGATTACCGAAATTACCAAAGCACAGTTATTAACTTGGCGATTGGGTGTTTTACGTAACGAAGGTAAAGCGACAACAGCACAAATATCAATGGCGAAACGTAATAACGTGGATATGGCGTTAACAATTGCACGTGATGCACGCCAAATGTTAGGCGGAATGGGCATTACAGGCGAATATTCTATTATGCGTCACATGATGAATTTAGAATCGGTTGTTACTTATGAAGGTACACACGACATTCACTTGTTAATTACAGGTATGGATGTGACAGGTTTCCCTGCTTTTAAATAAGATTTGATTTTTTAAATATAAAAATTCCGAAGTTTTAGCTTCGGAATTTTTTTAGATTGAAATTACACCCCAAAATGAAGACAGCTATTCTAATTACAGCTTACAAAAATGTGCATCAAGTAATAGATATCATTAATTATTTTGATGATCGTTTTAACTTTTATATCCATTTCGATAAAAAAAATACTCTTAGTGATATTTACAAATTGTCTGGTTACAAAAATGTTTATGTTTATACTGAATACAAAGTTAATTGGGGAAGTTTAAATCATTTGAAAGCTATATTATTTTTAAGTGAAAAAGCTTTAAAAGATGAAGAAAACAATTATTTTCATTTAATCAGTGGGCAAGATTTTCCAACAAAACCTATAGATTTCTACTCTAATAACGACCAAAACTTTTTGCAGTTTGAGCAGCTACCCACAATAAGTTGGAGCGGTAATGGCGGTTTAGACAGATACAGTTATTTTAATATTTTTGATCATATTTCGCTTAAAAACAAAAATCGTTTGTTTAAATTAAACAACTGGTTTATAAAACTTCAAAAAACGTGTAAAATTGAACGCAGAAGTTTAAACTATGATTTTAAAACTATCTATGGTGGTGGTACTTGGTGGAGTTTAAATCGTGAAGCTTTAGAATATGTGGTTTTTAATCCAAAATCTAATATCTATTTAAAAAGAATGCGTTACTGTTTTTGCTCCGAAGAAATTTATTTTCAAAGTGTTTTAATAAATTCTGATCTTAAACAGACTGTTAAAAATAATAATTTAAGATATATTGATTGGCAAAGTAATCGCGGAGGAACTCCTTCTTATTTAGACAGCACCGATTTCGATAAAATAATTAGTCGTGATTATTTGTTTGCTCGTAAATTTGACGATAAATCGTCAGAACAATTAAAAGATTTACTTATATCTAAAAACAAGTAAATTAATACTCTTTTGTATTTTCGTGGTGCAGGTAAATTTTGCCGTATTTTTTATACCAAAACCACAACCCAAAGATAGACAAAAACACTACTAATAATGTTTGGTCGATCTTTTTCCAGCGGTCAAACAACTGGCTGCTCCACACCACAAACAATGCACTTAACGAAGCCGCAAGATGCACCAACTGAATAATCATATAGATACGGTATTTTTCGTTCATATAAAAAACCGTGTCGTGGAATAAAAATATTCCCAATATGTATCCAACCAACAAAACAGTCAGTACAATTAACAACCATTTTATAACTTTTAATAAAGTTTTCATAGAGGATGATAATTAAAATCGAGCAAAATTAATTAAATATTCCGTTCAACAAACGTTTGTGCAAAAATAAGTTATCGGTAAAAAGAAAAACGAAGGAATCCCTCGTTTTTCAATAAAAATAATCCAATAAAATAAATCTATAATTTAATATTTTTTATAAAATTTTCATAAAGATAATAAAATTATCTATAAAAAATACATTTGTTTAAATATTTACTAAACTTCAGG
>Ga0233365_1000638_pt1 | contig 15735 bp, 15 predicted proteins | sample ElkDunMinimDraft_27_FD_191535 | JGI IMG/M metagenome (GOLD analysis project Ga0233365, IMG submission 191535) | Fecal eukaryotic communites from dung pellets of Tule Elk in California, USA - Elk Dung C36 | ecosystem: Host-associated > Mammals > Digestive system > Large intestine > Fecal | place...
CGCAGTTGCGTCTGCTGAGCAGCTAGGGCCTCCGCGCGCGTCCCTCGACGTGGTGCGGGTCCCGACACTCACCCGAGGCGTTCCCAAGTGTGACGGCCGTCAGTTCCGGAACTTCCAGATCTGGTAGCCGCCCTCCACGACGCAGGCCAGATGGGTGTCGGTGGCGTCGCAGTCTCGCACCGTTCGCGTGCCCAACGGGTAATCGGTGCCGTCACGCGCGCCCAGCCCCACGAAGGACCAGTCCGTGAAGGCGGGCTGACCGTCGGCGGGTGTTCTCCGAGGGAAGCTGAGCAGGCTGCCGCGGTCGACGGGATGGAAACTCCCCGCCCGTTCAGGTCCGATCGGCTCACCGTTCTGGGGTCGTACAGGGTGGTGAACTCGTCGTTCGTCTCCCCGTCAACGGTTTTGACCGCGAGGGTGTCACCGACCGGGCTGATCGCGCTCACCACCGCACCGAAGTCGAACTGCCAAGCCTGCTCGATCCCGCCGTCGGCGCGCAACACCGTCATGCCGGTGGAGCCCCGGGCTTCCGAGTCCATTCCGATGTGTTCCAAGCAGATCGTCTTGGCACCGCAAACGGTGATCGCGGTGGGAACGTGTTCGAGGTTCTCGGGTGTCCACGTGCCGATTTCGGCGAGGTCGTCGTCGATGTCGTACGCGGTCAGTGTGTATCCGTCGCTGTCGGGGAGTCTGCCGTTGCCGGAATCGACCGGCGACGCCACGAAAACCATTCCATCATGGATGTTAACCAGGCTGTTGAACGTATCTTCGAGCGGAACCTCGGCGACCACGTTGTCATTTACGCCAAATCGGATACATGAGACGAAGTCATGTTATTCCACACTATTTCCACAGTAAAGACAATTTGCTGCGCCAAAACATTGTGATCATGAGCGATCGAACCTTATCGTTCACGTACTTCCCATGGACGGTGCGGATACGGCCCCAACCGTGCCACCGCCGATAGGAGCACCCTGTTGACCCACAATGTCGTGCGCTCGAAGAACCGACGCCGCCTCGGCTACACCGGGGCGGCGATCGTCGCCGTCGGCCTGCTGGCCACCGGATCCACCTTCGCGTTCGCCGATACCCCGACCACCTCGGAGGCCGCCGCCCCACAATCGACCACCCTGTGTGGAGCGTCCTTTCTCATCGAGCCCGAATACGGCGACAAGAGCTACCAGGACGCCTTCAACCGACTCGACAAGGCGTACGGCCTGGAATCGGTGCGGGTGTTCTACTCCGGCCTGCCCAGGGACTGGCCCGGCCGTTTCGACTCCGGCGCGTTGACCACGACCGTCTCGTTCAAAGCAGCCCCGAAGGACATCACCTCCGGCAGGCACGACGCGCTGCTGACCAAGTGGTTCGCCGACGCTCCCACCGACCGCGACATCTACTGGTCGTACTACCACGAGCCGGAGGACAACATCGCGAAAGGTGAGTTCACCGCGGCCGATTACCGAGCCGCGTGGAAACACCTGGTCACGCTCGCCGACACCGCCGACAATCCCCGCCTGTCGGCCACGCTGATTCTCATGGGGTGGAGCCTCGAACCCGGTTCCGGTCGGGACTGGAAGGACTACTTCCCCGGCTCCGACGTCATCGACGTACTGGCCTGGGACACCTACAACGACATCCATGCCGACCCCGACAGCTACCTCAGCCCCGAAGAACTGTTCGGCAAGTCGGTGGCCGCCAACAAGGAGGTGGGGTTGCCCTTCGCCATCGCTGAGACCGGCAGCGACCTGGTTCCCGGCGACGACGGCACCGGCAGAGCGGCCTGGATCACCGAGGTGGCCGACTACCTCACCGAGCAGAACGCCCTCTGGGTGCAGTACTTCGACGTGGATTTCACCGATCACGGCTTCACCGACTTCCGCATCCGTGATGCGGCGGGTCAGGCCGCGTGGCGTGACTTCTGTTCCGCTTGATTCCCTCCCGGAGAGGCCGTCTTCAGCTCTCGCTTCAGCGTGAGCGGCGGTCCAGGCGAGTGGATTCGCCGATCATGAGGCGACGCCTGGAGGACGCGCCACGCAGGAGTGGGATCGAAGACGGTCTCTGAGTGTGTGCCGGGCGGGCAAGGGTGCCGCCCGGCACACCCTTCGTTGAACCGGGAGCGGGTGGGCGTGCCAACCCGGCTGGATGATCGGCCCGGTTGGCTGGCAAGGTAGGAGAATGTCGGCGGAAATGGAACGATCCCGGATACGGATCTCCAACACGGAGCGCGAGCAGGCCATCGCCCGCCTGCAGGCCAGCACCAGTGACGGCCGGTTGACTCTCGACGAGTTCACCGAACGCTCTCAAGCGGTCTACCAGGCGAAGACCTTCGGAGAGCTGCAACCTCTCCTCGCCGACCTACCCCAGTCCAGCGGCGGGCGGCCGACTCCGGCCAGCGTGAATTCCCTGGAGCTCGCGCCGCACGGTTCGTCAATGGTCCGCAACGGACACTGGGTGGTGCCGTCGCACATCACCATTCGGTCCAAGGCGTCCTCGGTGAAGCTCGACTTCACCGACGCCTCGATCGCCGGCTCACAGGTCGACATCGAGTTCGACGCCCGCAGCTCCTCCATCACCCTGGTGTTGCCCAAGGGTTCCTTTGCCGAGGACTCGATCGATCTGAAGGGGTCGTCGCTGGCCAATCGGGTACCGCGCACCGACCAGCTCGGCGGTATCCGCTTCACCCTCACCGGAAAGATCAAGGGCTCGTCGATAACCATCCGCCACCAGCGACGTTTCCTCTGGTGGATTTACTGAACCGGACCGGCCGTCACGCGCCGCCCGACATCAGTGCCGCCGCGTCCCGGTGGATCGCCGCCCGAAACGACGGCTCTCCACCGGGTGACGACAGGCTCGAACGGCCGGAATCGGTCAGTTCTGGAAGACCGGCGTCACAACCGCGCGCGCGATCGTGTGGAACGTCAGATTCAACCCGGCGACCGCGCAGGAGGCCGACGGGTCGACATCGAGGCTTTCGGTGCCGAGCGCGTGAACCGCGAACAGGTAACGGTGGGGGAAGTCGCCCTGAGGCGGCGCCGCTCCGCCGTACCCCTTCTCTCCCCCGTCGTTGCGCAGACTGATCGCACCCGGGGGCATCCCGGAACCGTCGGGGTTTCCCGCGCCGGTGAGAAGGTTCGTAACGCTGACGGGGATGTTGAGAACCACCCAGTGCCACCATCCGGACGCGGTGGGCGCGTCCGGGTCGAAGCAGGTGACGGCGAATCCACGGGTCTCCGACGGGAACCCCGACCACGAAAGCTGCGGCGAGGTGTTTCCTCCGGCGAAGGTGTGGGCGTCGGCGAGCATCTCACCGTCGCGCACGTCGTCGGAGAGCACCGTGAAGCCACTGACCTTTGGTAGGAAGTCGTAAGGCCACGGTGCTCGAGGACGTTCCAGCATGTTTCCTCCGTTGCTCACGGTAGGCGATATCGGCTATCGCGCACCGTACCGGATTGATCTGACTGTGGGTGCGTACCGGATGCACTCGGTTTGTCGTCAATACGACGGTGACGTCTCGGACCGGATCGACCACGAGGGACGTTCCGGTGAATCCGCTGTGCCCGTACGAGCCCGACAGCCGACCGGCGATGGCCGGGTCACCGATGCGCACTCCCAGTCCCTGCCCGAACCCGTCGGCCGCGACGCGGGGCCGGATCATCTCGGCAGTGGAGGCCGGTGACAGCAACGCGTTGGTGCGCAACGCTTCGGCGAATCGCCACAGGTCGGTGACGGTCGCGAACAGTCCCGCGTGGCCACTGACCTCACCCAGTAGCAGGGCGGTCTCGTCGTGGACCAGGCCATGACGCAGTTGGCCGTCCTTGTATTCGGTCGCGGCGATGTTTCGCGGCGGATCGGGCCGCCGCAACGGCTGGAATCCGGTGTCGGTGAGTTTCAGCGGAGCGGTGATGAGGTCACCGATCAGCTTGTCCAACCCGACGCCGACGTGGGTTTCCAGGATCCACCCGATGAGGATGTAGGACACATCGGAGTATCGGTGCGTCGTACCGGGATCCCGCTGCGGACCGGTGTCCAGTACGAGGCCGCGACGGGTCCCCGGTTCGGTGCCTCGCAGTGGAACACCGGAGGGCAGTCCGCCGGTGTGGGTGAGCAGGTGTTCCAGGCTCACCCGGTCGTCGACGTACTCGGGCAGCCAGTGCCGAACCGGGCGCGCCGGGTCGAGGCCGTCGCGTTCGACCAGGATCAGAGCGGCGACCGTGGTGTACAGCTTGGTCAGCGAGGCCAGGTCGTACCAGGTGTCGAGGTCGGCGGCGGGCCGGTCGGCGGCCGGCGTCGTCGCCCGCTCGTCGGCGTATCGGATCAGCTCACCGATGCCCGCCCGGGCCACGGGTTCACCGGCTATGCCGATGACGGCGGCGGCGGCCGAGGCCAGCGCCGGTACCGCGTCGGACAGCGCGGTGTCGAGTTCGGCTTGGACGGTGCTCGGGACGCTCATTCGCCGGACTCCGGGCCGTCGGCCGGTGTCAGCCCGTTGGCACGCGCCCAGGCGAACAGTTCGGCCTCGGCTTCCTCACGCGACAGCGGACCACGCTCCAGCCGAAGCTCCTTCAGATGCTTCCACGCCTCACCGATGTGTCGACCGGGCGGCAGATTCAACAGCCGCATGATCTCGTTGCCGTCGAGATCGGGGCGGACCTTGGCGAGGTCCTCCTCGGCCGCGATGCGATCGATGCGCTCCTCCAGAGCGTCGTAGTCGGCCGACAGGCGCGAGGCTTTGCGCTTGTTGCGGGTCGTGCAGTCGGAGCGCACCAGTTTGTGCAGTCGCTCCAGGTACGGCCCGGCGTCGGTGACGTATCGCCGAACCGCCGAGTCGGTCCACTCACCGCGCCCGTAACCGTAGAACCGCAGGTGGAGTGCGATGAGCTCGGCGAGTTCGGCGATGTCGTCCTTGGGAAACCGCAGCGCCTTGAGACGCTTTCGCGCCATACGGGCACCGACGAGTTCGTGGTGGTGGAACGTGACCCGTCCCGCCGGCCCTGATCCCTTGGTGGCCGGTTTGCCGATGTCGTGCAGAAGCGCGGCGATCCGAAGCAGCACGTCGGGACCCGAATCCTCCAACTCGATGGCGTTGCGTACCACCGTGAGGGTGTGCTCGTAGACGTCCTTGTGTTGGGCGTGTTCGTCGATGGCCATGCGCAACGCAGGCAGTTCGGGAAGGAACTGATCGGCCAGCCCGGTGTCCACGAGTAGGCGCAGCCCGATGACGGGATCGGCGCCGGCCATGAGTTTGACGAACTCGTCGCGGATGCGTTCGGCGGTGATCCGGCCGAGGTCACCGGCCATGTCGATCATGGCCTGCTTGACCGGCTGGTCGACGTCGAAACGCAGTTGAGAGGCGAACCGGGCGGCACGCATCATCCGCAGTGGATCATCCCCAAAGGAGAGTTCCGGGGTCCCCGGGGTGCGGATGATCCGCCGAACCAGGTCGCCGACGCCGTCGAACGGGTCGCTGAACTCGTGTCCGGGCACCGACACCGCCATGGCGTTGATGGTGAAGTCCCGGCGCCGCAGATCCTCGGTCAGGTTGTCTCCGTATATGACCACCGGATTGCGGCTGACGCCGTCGTAGGCGTCGGCCCGAAACGTCGTCACCTCAACCCGGTGACCTCGGAACATCGCCCCGATGGTGCCGAAGGCTCGGCCGGTGGTCCAGGTGGTGCTGCCGTGCTGATCCAGCAGTGACAACGTTTGGTCAGGGTGGGCATTGGTGGCAAAGTCCAAATCGTCGCTGGGGCGACGCAGAATCGCGTCCCTGACGGGGCCGCCAACCAAATGCAGCTCAAACCCGGCGTCGGCGAACACTTGGCCAAGAGCGTCGGCCACGCGGGGGACGGTGATTTCGGTTCCGATACGGTCTGACATCGATCGAAAAGCTTATCGGAAGGCTTCGGCGTGACCGAGACGAAAGCGTCCTCCCCCAGTCTGGCGCGGCACGGCGCGATCATGGCCGCCGGATCCCTGGTCTCCAGGATCACCGGTTTCCTGCGTAACGTGGTCATGGGCGCCGCGCTGGGTGGTCTGGTTCTGGGCAACAGCTACACCACAGCCCAGTACTTCCCTCAGATGATCTACGAGATGCTGATGGGTGGAATCCTCACCAGCGTCGTCGTACCCCTGATCGTCAAGGCACGCAACCGCGACGCCGACGCCGGAGTCGCCTACACCCAACGGCTGCTGACGCTGGCCGTGACGTTCCTGGCGCTGGCCACCGTGTGCATCGTGGCAGCCGCTCCGCTGCTGACGCAGTTGGCCGCCGAGGACAACCACGAACTGGTGACCCGGTTGAGCTACTTCATGCTCCCGGCGATCTTCTTCTACGGACTGTGCGCGCTGCTTCAGGCCGTCCTGAACACCCGGGACCACTTCGCGGTTCCCATGTGGGCGCCCATCCTCAACAACATCGTGATCATCGTCGTCGGTGTCGTGTTCTTCGCGCTGTACACCTCCAGCTCCGACGACGCGGCACGCGAGTCGATCATCTCCGGTGACCTCACCACCGCGATGGTTCTGGTGCTGGGCCTGGGAACCCTGGCGGGCATCGTGACCCAGTCGTTGGCACTGTGGCCGGCGCTGCGCAAGGTCGGGTTCCGGTGGAAATGGCGCTGGGACTTCCGCGCGCTGGGCCTGGGGGAAATCGGCCGACTCGGCGCCTGGATCCTGCTGTACGTCGGGATGAACCAGATCGCGATGGTCGTGTTGATCCGGTTGGCCAACTACGCCGCGGCCAACGGCACCGACGGAGTGCTGACCCCCGGTCCGATTCACTACAACAACGCGTACCTGATCATGATGATGGCGCACGGCATCATCGCGGTATCGATCATCACGGCGCTGATGCCGCGACTGTCGCAGGCGGCCGCCGAAGGCCGACTCGGTGAGGTCGCAGCAGGGTTGTCGCAGGGCACCCGGTTGTCCACGTTGGCACTGACCCCGATCACGGTGTGTTACGTCGTGTTGGGAACCCCGTTGGCGGTACTGCTGTTCGACTGGGGCAACTTCGACTTCGCCTCGGCCTCGGCCACCGGTCTGATCATCGCGGTCGCCGGAATCACCCTGATCCCGTTCGCGATCAGCCAGTTGCAGACGTTCGCGTTCTACGCGATGACCGACACCAAGACCGTCGCGCTGATCAACATCCCGGTCGTGGTGGTGCGGGTCGTGGGCTGTCTGCTGGTGGTGGCGTTCCTGCCGCCGGAGCACGTGGTCGCGGGCCTGATGGGCGCGCTGGGCCTGTCGTTCGTTCTCACCGTCGTCCTGTCGACGTACTACCTGCGGCGCCGAGTGGGGCTGCTTGGTATGCGTCAGGTCTCGTTGACCTGGGTACGTCAGTTGGTGGCCGGTGCGGTCGCCGGTGCGGTGGCGTTCGCGGCGATGCGGATGCTTCCCGACGCCAGCGCGGGCAAACTGACACTGGTGGGAGTCCTCGCGATCGCCGGACTGCTCATCTTCGGGGTCTACTTCGTGGTGGCCTACCTGTTGAGGACTCCCGAGATCCGCGACCTCACCTCGATGGTCAAGGCCAAACTCGGCCGATGACACCGCGAACCGCCAGAACATCGGACACATCCGAACCGACTCGCGTCACTAGATGTGGAGGCGAATTCCCCGACTGGGTGGAGTCGGTCATAATCGAGTCTCGCCGGGTATTCGTCTGACCGGTTCGCGGACGAACCGGCGGTACTCAAACCAGACCAACTGCCCATCAACACCTGACCGACACATTGTGGTCGCTCATTAACCGTTGGTAGGCAAGGGAAGTAGAACGGGAATGTCCCGATTTAACGGACAGGCCCTAGTCGGATCGGCTTTGATCCGACTACGCTAAAGCTGCGTGTGGGAGTCGATTGACACCCAACACAGCCAAATGTGAGCCCGGCGCGATGCCAGGGCGGCGACCGGATGGAGGAAGACGTGGCAGGGGTGGCTACTCCTTCGATAGGGGACCTGCTCGCCGACCGATACAGCCTGGCCGCGCACATCAACGACGATTCCTCGGGCCGTCAAGTGTGGCGTGGCATGGATGTCCTGTTGAACCGCCCGGTCACGGTGGTGCTGCGCACCCCCGGTGGGCCGGAGGCCGAGGAGATGCTGGCCGCCGCCGTGGCCGCCAGTCGGGTCAACCACCCCAACATCGTCGGGGTCTACGACGCGGTCGACCAGGGCGATTGTGCCTATGTGGTGCGCGAATGGGTCGACGGCAAGTCACTGCGCGACGCCATCGGCAGTTCCGCGCTGGCCATCGACGACGTCGTCGACATCCTCCAATGTGTCTCCGCCGCGGTCGCGGCGGTGCACGCCACCGGTGTCGCCCACGGAAACATCCATCCCGGGACCATCCTGCTGTCCTCCGACGACCGCGCGGTGCTGGCCGACCCTCGTGCCGACGCCACCGCCACCCAGGTCGGGGATGTGCGGGCGCTGGGCGCGACCCTCTACTGCGCGTTGGCCGGTGGCTGGCCGCGCACCGTCCCCGGTCCCGCGTCCCTGCCGGACGCGCCCGCCGACGCCCAGGGCTACCCGGTACCGATCTCCCAGCTGCGTGACGACGTCCCGGAGCGGCTCAGCACCCTCATCAACGATCTGTTGTCGGCGCAGACCGCGCCGCCAACAGCCGCCGAGCTGTCGGAGGAACTGACCCGACAGACCCGGCAACGTGACGACACCGGTGCGTTGGCGCTGGTCACACCCGACCCCGAGAACGTCAAGCCGCCACTTCCGGCCAAGGCCGTGGGACGGCGACTGGCCATCGGCGCGGGGGCCCTGGTGGGCCTGGCGATCCTGGGCCTGCTGGCGGCGATGATCCTGATTCCGTCCGACACCCCGGCCGACCCCGGCTCCGCTGATGCCAGCCAGGCCGAGGCCGAGGGCGACGACGGTGACGGCGCCCCCAGCGAGCCGGTGCGGTTGGAACTGACGCCCGACGCCATCACCGTGATCGACCCCGGAGACGGCGACACCAGCGCCAAGAACAACCCCGGCAACATCGTCGACGGCGACAGCGGCACCAACTGGGCCACCAGTGTCTACTGGCAGCAGAACTGGGGCGGCTTCAAGGAGGGCATGGGGCTGCTCATCGACCTGGGCGACGTCCGAGACATCGCCACGGTCAACCTGCGCATGCCCCACCCCGGTGCGACCGTCGGCCTCTACGTCGGTGATCCCGGCATGGCCGGAACCACCCCGGAATTGAGCGTGATCGCCGAGGCACAGGCGGACAGCCCCACCTCGGTCACGTTCACCCCGATCACCGACGCACCGCCGACCCAGTACCTGTTGATCTGGTGCTCGGTACCGGCGGAGATCGGTTCCGACGAGTTCCAATGGGTGGTCAACGAGCTTGAAGTCTTCGCCCGGTGACGCATGAACGAACTGGCCGAACTGCCTGACCGCGATCTACTGCGGCGCCACGCGACCGGCGGCGACCGGGAGGCGTTCGGCGAGTTGTTCCGGCGGCACCGGGACCGGCTGTGGGCGGTGGCGCTTCGCACCCTGTCCGATCCGGAGGAAGCCGCCGACGCGTTGCAGGACGCCATGATCAACGCCTACCGGTCGGCGGCGAAGTTTCGCGGCGATTCGGCGGTGACGACCTGGCTGCATCGCATCGTGGTCAACGCGTGCCTGGATCGGATCCGCCGAAAGCAGGCCCGACCGGCCATCCCGATGGACCAGTTGCCTGAACCGAACCGCACGGGTCAGCCGACCAGCGACCGCGCCGCCGTCTTGGCGGTCCGCGACGCGTTGGCGCAGTTGTCATTCGAGCACCGGGCCGTCGTCGTCTACATCGACATGCTGGGTTACCCGGTCGCCGAGGTGGCGGCCATCCTGGAGGTGCCGGCCGGAACGGTCAAGAGCCGCGCCTCCCGGGCACGGTCCCAACTGGCGACGCTCTTGGGCGAGGATGGGAACCAGTCGGCGACCGACCGCGTCGAACCCACAGGACAGCGTGAACCCGGTATGCACTCCGGTCAGTCTGATCGTGCTCAGTCGGGAAAGGAGGGGACGTCATGACTTCGCCGGATCAGCACCCGGCCGCCGGAAGCGTCAGCGCGCGCCTGGCTCAGGCATCGACGGAGTATGAGACGTTGCCCGACCATGTCGCGGCACGCCTCGACCGGGTGCTCGACGAGCTTCCCGACCTGACGGCCCCCGAGGTTCCCGTCGCGGTCCCGCCGAGGCAACCGTGGTGGCGTCGCGGCTGGCGACTGAGCGCGGTCACCGGTGCGGGAGTGGCCGCCGTGTTCGCCGTGGCCGTGTTCCTGACGTTGCCGTCGAGCGACCGGGAGGCCCCCACCACCGCCGACGCCCAGTCCGAGGTGCAGGAGGAGGCCGGCGAGCCGGAGATGTCCGGACAGTCGGCGCCCGGCGACAAGAACCAGACCAACGACGACACCTTCACCGAGACCGAGGCCACCTACCCGGTCACCTACTCCGGACACGACTACTCCGCCGACGGACTCGGTTTCGCGTTGTCCGCCGACAGCGGTGCCATCCAGGGCATCGACACCCGACTGGAGCCGCTGCTGTCCGACCCGGACAAGCTGGCCAACTGCCTCAACGGGGTGCGAGAGCGGTTCGGCGGTGAGGTCACGGCGGTGGACTTCGGGACCTTCGAGGGCGACCCGGCCGTGGTGATCGTGGTCCAGTCCAGTGACGGGGACGGCACGATCGTCGCGCAACGCCCCGGCTGCGCCGAGACCGGCTACGACGCCTACCACGCCCAATCGTTCGGGTAACCGTCCAAACGCCGTAGAACGGACGCTCGATCCGGTCTACTCCAAGGCTTCCCGGCCCGACAGCTCACACTGGCGGTGGCGTACACCTCACGGCGGAATGCGCGTCCGTACGATGGCGTTTACCAAAGGCGACTGCCACGTCAATCGCCACATGCCGGGCCACTACGCCTCGCGCCACAGCTAAGGAGCAAGTCAGGTGAGCGAGATCCGCAACGTGATCATTATCGGTTCCGGGCCAGCCGGGTACACCGCGGCGCTGTACACCGCCCGGGCCGACCTGAAGCCGCTGGTGATCGAGGGCGCCGAATCCGGTGGTGCGTTGATGACCACGACAGACGTCGAGAACTTTCCCGGTTTCGCCGACGGCATCATGGGGCCCGACCTCATGGACACCATGCGTAAGCAGGCGGAACGGTTCGGAGCGGAACTGCTGACCGACGACGTCACCAAGGTCGAGCTGGCCGGTGACGTCAAGAGCGTCTGGGTCGGCGAGCAGCTGTTCCAGGCTCACTCGGTCATCCTGGCGACCGGTTCGGCGTGGCGACCGCTGGCGGTTCCCGGCGAGCAGGAACTCCTGGGACACGGGGTATCGGCGTGCGCCACGTGTGACGGCTTCTTCTTCAAGGGGCAGAACATCGTGGTCATCGGCGGCGGTGACTCGGCGATGGAAGAGGCCACGTTCCTGACGAAGTTCGCCGACAAGGTCACCATCGTTCACCGCCGTGACGAGTTCCGGGCCAGCAAGATCATGGCCGACCGGGCGCTCAGCAACCCGAAGATCGAGGTCCGCTGGAACAGCGTGGTCGACGAGATCGTCGGTGACGGCAAGGTTTCCGGTGTCCGGCTGCGCGACACGGTGACCGGGGACGCCGACTCCATGGACGTCACCGGTGTGTTCGTCGCCATCGGTCACGACCCGCGTAGTCAGCTGTTCTCCGAGCAGGTCGACACTGATGACGACGGCTATGTTCTCGTCGACTCGCCGAGCACCCGCACGAGTCTTCCCGGTGTGTTCGCCGCCGGGGACCTGGTCGATCACACCTATCAGCAGGCGATCACCGCCGCCGGTACCGGATGCGCCGCGGCGCTGGATGCCGAACGTTACGTCGCGGCCCTCGAAAACTGAGAACCCGTCTGGTCGACCCGGACGTGTTCTTCCGAGGTAGGCGATGGGCAGGTGGTCTTGGACGTGGGCGTCGAGGTGGTGGTGTTCATGCCGCCAGCGCGCATACGACGGTCCGAGCCCGAGTCGCCACCATGCCCCACAACCAGACACCTTCTGGTAGCGCGCTACCACCTACTACACACAAGGGACACTAACTATGGGAGTTACCAAACCGGTCACCGACGCCACCTTCGACCAGGAGGTGCTGAAGACCAGCGGTCCCGTCCTGGTCGACTTCTGGGCCGAGTGGTGCGGTCCTTGCCGCAAGGTCTCACCGATCCTGGAAGAACTGGCCACCGAGATGGGTGACGCGGTGAAGGTCGTCAAGATCGACACCGACGCCAACCCGGAGACCACCCGCAAGTACCAGGTCATGAGCGTTCCCACGCTCATGCTGTTCAAGGACGGCGAGCCGGTGGGAAGCATCATCGGCGCGAAGCCGAAGGGCGACATCCGCAAGCTCATCACCAGCGCCGCCTGATCGACCCCACGCACGCCTGGGACGGCCCGCTCATCACGATCTGAGACGGGCCGCCCAGGCGGCGAACATCAACTGATGGTGAGACGCTCACCGAAGTCCAGCGGCGTCACCGAGGCGAGCCAACGCTCGACTTCCGCCTCCAGCGCTCCGGCGCCCTCTCCCCAACCCGGCAGGGTGCGCAGATCCAACCGCAAGCGCGGATAGTGACGATGCTGCGCGATCGTCTTGAATCCCACCGCTCGGAAGAATCCGGCGGGCGCCACGCACGCGCCGGGCTCTCCCCGGTTGTCGCCGAACACCTCCAAGGCTCTGATTCCACGGCGCCCCAGGTCCTCGGCGGCCGCCCGCAACAGCAACCGCCCCAACCCGGTGGACGCATAAGCGGGCACCACGTGCGCGGTCATCAGCAGGGCGGCGTCGGGTGACGGCGGCCCGGTCGGAAACTGCGACGCCCGAGGAACGTACTTCGAGGCCGCATAGGTGACATAACCGGCCGGCATATGGTCCACATAGGCGATCCGGCCGCAACTTCCCCAATCAAGCAAGGTGCCTGAAACCCAGGCTTCCTTGTCCAGCAACGGTTCTGACGCCGCGTTAGCGCCCTTACACTCTGGTGACAACTCCCAAAACACGCATTTTCGGCACTGCTGGGGCAGATCCTGCAGCGTGTCGAGTGTCAAACTCCCCATTCGTCGCGACACGCGGTCATCCTAGACCGAGAATCGCGTTCAGGTAACGATGATCTCACTTTTTGTCATCAACCGATCGGACACCATCGCTCCCCCGATGTCAGATGACGGGAAACCAGCTCGGCACCGACGTCACCAGCGAGTACCCTGAATCCAGTTTCGCGTCACCCGGTAGACCCATTCGACGCTTCACAGCCATCCGGCGCCCAATCACCGCAGCGGGAGGTACTCGTGTCCGGAACGACACTCGACGACTACACCGACCGCTACGCAGCACGAATCCACGGGATGGCCCAATCCGAGATCCGAGCACTGTTCGCGGTCGCGAGCCGCCCGGAGGTGATCTCCCTCGCCGGCGGAAATCCGGACACTTCGGCACTGTCGATGCCCGAACTCAGCCAGATGTTCACCCGCCTGCTGACCGATCACGGACCACAGGCGATGCTCTACTGCCCGGGGCAGGGCGACACTCGGCTTCGCGAGGAGATCTGCGAGGTCATGGCGATCACCGGGATCGGCGCCGACGCCGGTGTCTCCCCCGACGACGTCGTGGTCACCGCCGGAGCGCAGCAGGGCCTGAACCTGCTGGCGACGGTCTTCCTCGACCCCGGCGACATCGTGCTGGCCGAAGGCCCCACCTATGTCGGAGCGCTCGGGGTCTTCCAGGCCGCGCAGGCGCGGGTGCGCCACGTCGCGATGGACGAGGGCGGACTGATCCCGGCGGCGCTGGAGGAGGCGATCGCCCGATGCGAGAAGCCGCCGAAGTTCCTGTACACGGTGCCGACCTACCAGAACCCGACCGGCGTGACCCTGTCGGAGGAACGCCGCCGCGAGGTCCTGGACATCTGCCGCCGACACGATCTGCTGATCGTCGAGGACGATCCGTACGGCATGTTGAGTTTCGACTCCGAACAACCACTGCCACTGCGGGCGCGGGAACGCAACGGCGTGTTCTACCTCGGCACCTTCTCCAAGACGTTCGCGGCCGGCCTGCGCGTCGGCTGGGTCCTGGCGCCACCGGCGGTGCGTGACAAGCTCGTGCTGGCGTCGGAGGCGCAGATCCTGTGCCCGTCGGCGTTGACTCAGGCCGCCGTGACCCAGTACCTGACCACTATGCCGTGGCGGCAACAGGTCAAGGTGTTCTGCACCCTGTACCAGGAGCGCCGAGACACCATGCTGGCCAGCCTCGCCGACACCATGCCCGCCGACATGACCTGGACCGAACCGGGTGGCGGGCTTTTCGTTTGGGCGAACCTGCCTCCGGGCCTGGACTCCAAGGCGATGTTGCCGCAGGCGCTGGCCGAACGCGTCGCCTACGTGCCCGGCACCGGCTTCTACGCCGACGGTTCCGGGCGTGGACAGATGCGATTGAACTTCTCGTTCCCGTCCTCGGAGCGCATCCGCGAGGGTGTCCGCCGCCTGGCCGGGGTCATCGACTCCGCAGTCCGGCTACGGGATACCTTCGGCGCATGACCTTCGCGGTGCCGAACGCAGTGGGCGAAGCCCGCGTCGTGGTGTTGGCCGGTGGCCTGTCGTACGAACGCGACGTATCGCTGCGGTCGGGCCGACGCATCACCGACGCGTTGACCCGGGTCGGGGTGGCCACCGAGCTGCGCGATGTGGACGCCTCGCTGCTTCCGTCACTGGTCGACGATCCACCCGACGCGGTGGTGTTCGCGCTGCACGGACATGTCGGTGAAGACGGTTCACTGCGGTCGGTGCTCGACCTGATCGGAGTGCCCTATGTGGGGCCCTCCGCCGCAGCCGCACATCGTGCCTGGCACAAACCCGCCGCCAAGGCGATCCTGGCCGAGGCGAGCATCGCCACTCCGGAGTGGATCGCGCTGCCCCGGGAGATGTTCTCGGACCTGGGAGCCGGACCGCTGCTGGAACGCATCGTGGAACGGCTGGGGCTGCCGTTGGCGGTCAAACCCGCCTCGGGTGGCTCGGGACTCGGTGTCCACCTGGTACGCACCAAGGCGGAACTTCCCGCAGCGATGATCGGCTGCTTCGCCTACGGGGACGTGGCATTGGTGGAACGATTCGCCACCGGCGTCGACGTCGCTATCGGCGTCATCGACGGACCGGACGCCCCGGTTACCCTGCCCGCGGTGGAGATCGAACCGATCAGCGGCGAATACGACTACGCCGCCCGCTACAACCCGGGGGCCACGACCTGGCATGTTCCGGCCCGGCTGTCAGAGACGCAGGCGACCGCCGCCGCAGCCGCAGCGATGGGTGCATATCAGGCGCTGGGCCTGCGCGACCTGTCGCGAGTCGACCTCATCGTTCCCGAATCCGGTCCGCCGCAGGTGCTGGAGGCCAATGTGGTGCCGGGCATGACCGAGACTTCGCTGTTTCCGATGGCCGCCGAGGCCGCCGGGCACGACATCGGCGATCTGCTGGCCGCGATGGTGCGCCGCGTCCTGGCGACCTGATGGTCGTCGCGCCTCCACGCTGATCACTCACCGCCCACAGTGATCATTCACCGACTGGCGACGGCGTCATACCGTTGCGCCCATGGAGATCTCGGGAACATTGGCGACCTTCGTCTTCGTCATATTGATGATCGTCATCTTTCTACTCCTGTTGATACGAGGCGCGCGGATGTCCAACGGCAGGAGAGTCGACAACGGTGACGGTAACGACGAG
>Ga0233365_1000640_pt1 | contig 15710 bp, 15 predicted proteins | sample ElkDunMinimDraft_27_FD_191535 | JGI IMG/M metagenome (GOLD analysis project Ga0233365, IMG submission 191535) | Fecal eukaryotic communites from dung pellets of Tule Elk in California, USA - Elk Dung C36 | ecosystem: Host-associated > Mammals > Digestive system > Large intestine > Fecal | place...
GCGGGACTGCGACCCGGCGGCGGCCGACGCGCTCTCCAGCTTCTGACCGCAGCGGTGCGTCCCGGGCTCCGTCCTGCCCGGGGCGCACCCGCATCGTCCTGCCCGTGGCGCACCCGCGTTCGCCGAGTCCGCCGCAGGGCGTGTCCGCCGCAGGGCGTGTCCGCCCTGGCGTGTCCGCCGACCGGATCGGTCAGGGAGTCAGAGCCCTTCGGCCACCGCAGCTGCGATCTTGAGCCAGGCGTCGATGGTGGCCGAGGAGAGCTGGCCGTAGCGGATCGGTTCGCCCGAGTCGAGGAGCCGCTCGTACGGCGCGGTCAGCACCAGCCGGGTCCGGGCGGCGAAGTGCTGCTGGATCGCCGGCAGGTCGATCTCCTTGCGGGAGGCGGGCATCGAGACCACGGTGACCGCCTGGCGGACCAGGCGCTGCCGCCCGCTCTGCTCCAGGTGGTCGAGCATCCGCGCCGCAGTCTCGGCGGAGTCGTTCCGGGCCGACATGGTGACGACGAGCTGGTCGGTGGCGTCCATCGCCGCCTGCCAGTTCTGCGCGCGGACGTTGTTGCCGGTGTCCACGAAGATCAGCTTGTAGAAGCGGCTGACCACCTCGCGGATCTCGGCGAAGGCGGCGGCGGTGAGCATCTCGCCGCCGGTCGCCGACTCGTCCGAGGCGAGCACGTCGAACATCCCCTCGGCCTGCGAGCGGACGTACTGCGACAGGTCGCCGACCCGCCCCGAGGCGCCCTGGAACTGCCCCAGGTCGCGGAGCAGATCACGCACCGTACGGGAGTGGAAGTCCTGCTGGGCGCGCATCCCGAGGGTGCCCTGGGTTTCGTTGTTGTCCCAGGCCAGGACGTACCCGCCGCGCTTCTGACCGAAGGTCATCGCCAGCAGCAGGATCGCGACGGTCTTGCCGGCCCCGCCCTTGGGGTTGACGACGGTCACCTGGCGTAGGCCGCCGAAGTTGCGCCGGACCATTTCGATGTCGCGCTTGATCTCCTGCTCCTGCCGGCTCGGCGGGAGCTTGACCAACCCGATCTTGTTGACCGCCGCGCGGACACCCATCGTCGCCACCGGCTCGGCCGGCTTGGCGGCCCGGCGCCGGGCGAAGTCCTCGGCGGTCGGCGTCACCGAGTCCGAGGTCCAGTTCTGCTCGGGGAAGCCGGCGGCCGGCGGTACCCGGGTCACCCCCGGCCCTTCCTGCTGCGGCACCGGCGTCACACCCGGATGCGGCTGCTGCGGCCAGCCTGCCGCGCCGGTCTGCTGCTGCCAGCCAGGGGTGCCCTCCTGCTGCTGCCAGCCCGGGGCGCCTTCCGGCTGTTGTTGCCAGACGGGGGCGGCCGGCTGCTGCCAGGCGGGCGGCTGTGCCACGGGCGCGCCGTAGGTGCCGGCGGCCGGACGCGGGCCCGACGCCGGATCGAGCGGCACCGCGGCACCGCTCGCGGTGGCGCCGGACGTCGCCGGACCGGACGGGGAGGGCTGCGGGGCGGACGGTGTCGGCGGGCCACTCCAGGCGGTCACCGAAGCGACGCCCTGCACCCCGGCCGCCGGACGGGCTCCGGGTGGGGTCGCGGTGCCACGTGCCGTGAGAGCCGGCCCTTCCTGGCCTGCATCGGCGTCGGGGCCGGCGTTGACGTCGGCGGCCTGCCCGGAGACACGGTCACCCGGTACGGCGTCCGCCGCTTCCAGGTCCGCGTCGCGCTCTCCAGGGTTGTCCCGCGGCGGCGTCTGCTCGGCGCTCAGCGCGGCGGACGGTCCGTGCTGCGGCGGGACGCCGGGCGCGGCCACCTGAGGCTGTGGCGCGATTCCAGGCTGCGGCGCCGTGCCGGGCACTGGCGCGATTCCGGGCTGGGACGAGGGCTGCGGGTACGCCGGCGTCCAGCCGGGCCCGGCCCCGTACGGGGGTTGGGGCGCGCCGGGGGAAGGCTGCGGTACCGGGGCGGAGCCCTGCGAACGGGGCGGCGTGGACCAGGCGCTCGGCGCTGCCGGTGACCATCCGGGCTGGCCGGGCACGGGCTGTCCGTGCTGGCCGTACTGGCCAGGTTGCCCGTACTGGCCAGGTTGCCCGTACTGGCCGGGCTGGTCAGGCTGGCCGTACTGACCGGGCGGGCCGGCCTGTCCCGGCTGGCCAGGCGGGCCGTACTGGCCGGGCTGTCCGTGCTGTCCGTGCTGGCCGGGCTGTCCGTACTGGCCAGGCTGGCCGTACTGGCCGGGCGGCGGATACTGGCCGGGCTGGCCGGGCTGGTTGTACGCCCCGGGCTGGCCAGGCTGGTGGTACTGCCCGGCCTGCGAGGGCACGCCAGGCTGGTTGGGCACGCCAGGCTGGTTGGGCACGCCGGGCTGGGTCGGCATTCCGGGCTGGTTGGGCACGCCGGGTTGGACAGGTGGGATGGGCAGGCCGTGCTGGTCGGACGGGCCGGAGTGCGCGGCGAAGGGATCCGGGGCGGCCGGCGGGTCGCTTTCATCCCAGAATGGCTCGATGTCCCGCGTCGGCACCGACGAAGTGTCCGGCTCCCGGTCAGCATTCTTTTCCACGGTTCCTCCCCTCCCGAGCCCCGAGGATATGCCTCCGCATCGAAGCGGGCCCGGTGGCGTCCCCGTCCTGTTCGTCCCCGGGCGGACCGTCGGGACGGCGCAGCAGCTGGTGGTGGTCGGATCAGGCGGTGCCGGGGCGCCGGTTCAGCCGGTGAAGACCGCCCAGGCCTGCGGTTCGATCCACCAGGAACGCTTGCGGTTCAGCGTCGCCTCGACCCCGTCGTCCAGGTACGGCACGTCCGAGTCGCGGGGAATCACCGCCACGGCCCGGCCGCTCGCCCGTCGGACCTCGAAGCGCATCCGCTTGCGTCCCCAGCGGCCACGGGTGACCACCGGCACCGCCACGGCCACGTCGATGCGCCCGTCGGCGGGGTCGGGGTCGGTCAGCAGCGGCAGGCCGTCGAGGCGGGCGTACCCGCCGGCGTTGCCGACGGCGCAGGCCAGCAGCGGCTCCTCGCCGGTGGCGAGGACGGCGTCGTCGACCTCCACCCGGCCGCGCCAGTGCAGAGGCCGGCCGGACTCGTCCGCGGCGCCGAGCAGCGCGCCGTCGAGCGTCACCGAACCGCCGTCGTTGCGCAGCAGGTCCAGGCGGCGGGTCCGCCCGGCCAGGACGGCGGCGGCGACCGCGGCCGGCTCCCGGGGCAGGCCGAGCTGTGCGACCAGGTCCCGCTGGGCGCCACCGCGGTCGGGGTCCAGCGGCAGGATGCCGATCGGGGGCAGGTCCGGCACGGTGCGGTTGCCGGCGAGATCGTCGGGGCGGCGGCTCGGCGGCGGGGCGTACCGGCGCACCATCCGGCGCAGCACGGCCCGCAGCTGGGCGTCGCTGCCGGTGGCGATCACCAGGCGGGTCTTGGAGTCCGGGTCGGGGAAGGTCAGGCCGTCGGGGCGGGGCGGGCCGTCGAGGCGGGCCAGCACCTCGTCGATCTCGGCGTCGGAGTACGCGGTGACGGTCTCCACCCGGGCGCCGGCGTCGGTCAGCGCGTCGGCGCAGCGCAGCACCGGCACCCGCGGCGGGTCGCCCGGGCCGGCGTCGTCGCCGCAGCTGGTCGTGTCGCCGGTCGCGCAGGCCGGGGCCGGGGACGTGTCGGAGGGCGTGCCTGCGGACGTCCCGGAGGGCGCGCCGCCGGAAGTGTCGGAAGGGGTGCCCGCGGACGTCCCGGAGGGGGTGCCCGCTGACGTGTCGCCGGTGGCCGGCGTGGCGCAGCAGGCGCCGCCACCGCTGCCGCAGCCGGCCGCCGCTCCCCGCTCTGTCGCGAGGGTGAGCAGCACCACGTCGTACACGGCGGCCTCCTTGGACCATTCTCACGGCCCGCGATGGCCGACCGTGACCTCTTGTTAACCTGCACCTCGGGCTCGCCGCACGGTCGCCACCCGGCACCCGAGCCCCCTGGAGGCGAGAAGATGCCAGCGATCGTGCTCCTCGGCGCTCAGTGGGGCGACGAGGGCAAGGGCAAGGTTACCGACCTGCTCGGCGAGCAGGTCGACTACGTGGTGCGTTACTCCGGCGGCAACAACGCCGGGCACACGGTGATCACGCCGGACGGCCAGAAGTACGCGCTGCACCTCATGCCGTCGGGGGCGCTCTCCCCGAGCGCGATGATCGTCATCGGTAACGGTGTGGTCGTCGACCCGAAGGTGCTGCTGGAGGAGATCGACGGCCTCGCCGCGCGCGGCGTGGACGTTTCCCGGCTGCGGATCTCCGGCGACGCGCATCTGATCATGCCGCACCACCGGGCCCTGGATAAGGTCACCGAGCGCTACCTCGGCAAGGCCAAGATCGGCACCACCGGCCGCGGCATCGGCCCGGCGTACGGCGACAAGGTCGCCCGGATGGGCATCCGCCTGCAGGACCTGCTCGACCCCGGCATCCTCCGCAAAAAGCTGGAGCTGGCGCTGCGGGAGAAGAACCAGACCCTGTTCAAGGTCTACAACCGGACGGCGATCGATGTCGACACGGTGATCGCGGAGTACCTGGAGTACGCCGAGCGGCTCACGCCGTACATCGCCGAGACCCGGGTGATGCTCTGGGACGCCCTGGACCGCGGCGAGAACGTGCTGCTGGAGGGTGCCCAGGCGACCATGCTCGACATGGATCACGGCACCTATCCCTTCGTGACCTCCTCCAACCCGACCGCCGGCGGCGCCTGCATCGGCGCGGGCATCCCGCCGACGGCCATCACCAAGGTCATCGCGGTCAGCAAGGCGTACACGACGCGGGTCGGCTCCGGGCCGTTCCCGACGGAGCTTTTCGACGCCAACGGCGAGCACCTGCGCAAGATCGGCCACGAGTACGGCACCACCACCGGCCGGGAACGGCGCTGTGGCTGGTTCGACGCCGTCGTGGCCCGGTACGCCTGCCGTCTCAACGGCGTCACCGACCTGGTCATCACCAAGCTCGACGTGCTCACCGGCCTGGAGAAGGTGCCGATCTGCGTCGGCTACGAGATCGACGGCAAGCGCTACGACGACATGCCGATGACGCAGACCGCCTTCCACCACGCCACCCCGATCTATGAGGAGCTCGACGGCTGGTGGGAGGACATCACCAAGGCCCGCACCGAGGATGACCTGCCGGAGAACGCCCGCCGCTACATCGCCCGCATCGAGGAGATCTGCCGCACCCGCGTCAGCGTCGTCGGCGTCGGCCCCGGCCGCGAGGAGAACGTCGTCCGCACCCCGCTGATCTAGCCCTCCGCGTACGCGCACCGGCCCGCTCTCGTTCCGAGAGCGGGCCGCTTCGCGTCCCCCTCCCTTCTCCACGTGATCATGGCGTTATGTCCATTAGCCACGGCGTGTCGTGGACATAACGCCATGATCAGCGAGGCGGGTGGGCTGGCTATCCACAGGGCGTGGGGGTGGGGGTAGCGGGGGTGGGGTGGGGGCGGCAGGTTGGGGGTGTGGATGTGCTGGGGGTTTTGCGGGGGGTGGGGGCTGGGCAGAACGGGGTTGTCACGTTGGAGCAGGCTTTGCGGGCTGGGTTGACACTGCCGGAGGTGCGTCGGCTCTGTCGGGCAGGGCGCTGGCGCGCTCTGGCCCGAGGGTGCTATCTCGTCGATGCCGACGGATATGGGGATGTGCCGAGGCGCGCGCAGATCAGGGCAACCGTGCAGTCTTTCGGCCCGTACGCGAGCGCTGTGCTCGACACCGCTGCCGAGTTGCACGGGATTGCCGGTCTCCGACGGACCGAGACGATCCATGTCTCGATCCCCGGCCCGTTGTCGCGGCGGCCGCGACAGACGCATCCACAGGTGGTGGTCCACCAACTGCTCGCTCCGCCCCGGGCCTTTCGCACCGTGAACGGAATCCGGGCGACGGACGTGCTCCACACCGTGGCCGACATCATTCTGCGAACCGAACGGTATTCGGCGGTATGCGTACTCGACTCGGCGTTGAATCAAGGGCTGCTCACGTCATCGCAGTTCGCTGCGATCCCCGCTCTCATCCATGGCCGGCGGGGTGCCAGGAGTGCCCGCGCACACCTCGAGGAGGCGGACGGGCGCGCAGAGTCTCCGCTGGAAACCCGGGTGCGACTACGTTGCACGGACGGCAATGTGGCACCGGATTCCTTGCAGCACGTCGTCCGCGATCACGCGGGGCGGGTGCTCGGAATAGGCGACATGGCGTGGCTGCGGTTCATGTTGCTGGCAGAAGCAGATGGCCGGGGACCGCACAGCACGCCCGAAGCGGTCTACGCCGACCGTCGCCGCCAGAACCGGCTGGTAGCCGCCGGCTGGACGCTGGCCCGCTTCACCTGGCAAGACACCCTCCACCCCGACTACATCCCCCACGTCATCCGCCGCCTCCTCACCCGAGGCCCCGCGTGATCATGGCGTTATGGCCATCCGACACGGCGTGTCGTGGTCATAACGCCATGATCGACGTGAGGGCGGGGTGCGAACCTGTGGGGAGAGGGGGTGTGGGGGTGCGTAGGATCGCGGGGTGCGCGTACTTCTCCTGGGTAGCGGTGGTCGTGAGCATGCGCTTGCGCTGGGCCTGGCCGCCGACCCCAACGTCGAGCAGTTGATCGCCGCCCCGGGCAACCCGGGCATCGCCACCGTCGCGGACCTGCGGTCCATCGACCCGGCCGACGCGCAGGCGGTGGTCGCCCTGGCCGTCGAGATCGCCGCCGACCTGGTGGTGATCGGGCCCGAGGCGCCGCTGGTCGCCGGGGTCGCCGACGCCGTACGCGCCAAGGGCATCCCGGTCTTCGGCCCGTCGGCGGAGGCCGCGCAGTTGGAGGGCTCCAAGGCGTTCGCCAAGGAGATCATGACGGCGGCGAAGGTGCCGACCGCCCGCGCGTACGCCTGCACCACGCCGGAGGAGGTCGCGGCGGCGCTGGACGACTTCGGTGCGCCGTACGTGGTCAAGAACGACGGTCTGGCCGCGGGCAAGGGTGTCGTGGTGACCGACGACCGGGCCGTTGCCGAGCGGCACGCCGCCGAGTGCGGGCGCGTGGTGATCGAGGAGTACCTTGCCGGCCCCGAGGTGTCGCTCTTCGTGGTGACCGACGGGCAGTCGGCGGTGCCGCTGCTGCCCGCGCAGGACTTCAAGCGCGTCGGCGAGGGCGACACCGGCCCGAACACCGGCGGCATGGGGGCGTACGCGCCGCTGCCCTGGACCCCGCCCGGCCTGGTCGCGCAGGTGATGACCGAGGTCGTGCACCCGACCCTGGCCGAGATGCGCCGCCGCGGCACGCCCTTCGCCGGGCTGCTCTACGTCGGCCTGGCCATCACCGCCGACGGGCCGAAGGTGATCGAGTTCAACGCCCGCTTCGGCGACCCGGAGACCCAGGTGGTGCTGGCGCTGCTGGAGACTCCTCTCGCGGGGCTGCTGCGCGCCGCCGCCACCGGCACGCTCGCGGTGCACCCGCCGCTGCGCTGGAGTGCCGGCGCCGCCGTCACCGTGGTGGTCGCCTCGGCGAACTACCCGGCGACCCCGCGCACCGGCGACGAGATCACCGGCGCCGAGGTGCCGGGGATCATCCACGCCGGCACCCGGGAGACCGACGACGGGCGGCTCGTCTCCGCCGGGGGCCGGGTGCTCTGCGCGACCGCCACCGGCGCCGACCTGAACGCCGCGCGCGAGGCCGCATACGCCCTGGTCGACGGGGTACGGCTCGACGGGTCGCACCACCGCCGCGACATCGCGCTCGCCGCCGCCGAGGGGCGCATCACCCTGCCGTAGCGATGAACCGACCCACTTCCGCCGTACCCGGCGCTCGGTCCTGCGGGCGCAGGGGCTGCGCCGACGGCGCACCGGTGGTGACTCGTCCGGAGATGGAACGGGCGTACGTCCGTATCGACAACCTCCTGGAGCTTCCGGGGCGGCTACGGGCCTTGCGCTGAGCCGTGGATCGATCAGAAGAGCCGGCCCCGGTAGGGGTGCGGGCGGTTCCAGGACCGTTCCCAGTCGGCGAGGTCCGCAGGAATCCGGGAGGGCTCCGGGAGCTGGCGCCAGTAGTCCTCGGCCGCCTGCCGGACCTCCGCCAATGAGTAGGTGCCCTGCTGGTCGTCCAGGATGGTGTTCTGCACCGTCACGCCGGAGGTGGTGACGGTGCAGTGGAAGGCCTCGCCCTCCCACTCACCGTCGGAGGACCGACCAGCGGCAGCGTCGTCGACGAGCGCCAGCAGGTCCAGGCACTGGTACGGGGAGTTCCGCAGTTCCATGACGAACCAGACCCCGAGGGGGACGTAGCGGTTGTCATCGGCGCGGTAGGCCGGGAAGCCGCTCTCGTCGGTGTAAAAGCTGATGAAGCTCACGTGGGGGTCCTTTTGTCTACAGGTACGGGAAGCCGTGTTTCAGTGCTCCGGTCGTCTGGTCGTAGTAACCCATGACCCGGACACCGTTCACGGTCGACTCCCAGTGGCCGTCGGGGAACTTGGTCGCCGTGCGGAAGGCGTCGGTGACGGCGTTGTCGACCTGTTGCGGCGTCCAGTGATCCGGGAAAAAGGTGCTCCGGCCCTGACCGACCTTTGGCACCCACTGGCCCGGTGGGTCCTTGTAGAACTCTACTTTCGCCTCGTACACACCGGTCGTCGGATCCCGGCGCACGACCTGGGTGATCCGGCGGTCGGCAAAGTCCTCACCGCCGGGACGGTAGTGGTAGCCCTTGCGGTTCTCGCCCTCCATCATGTGCCGTAGGCGCTCCGGCGTCATCCGATCCGGTGCGCGGCGCTTCGCCTCCCGCCCGTCCTGCCTGCGGAGATACCGCAGGGCGGCGCGAATCAGCTTGCCGCTCTTCTTGCGCCCACTGTGTTGTGGGGTGGTGGCAGCCGGTGTAGTGGTCATATCATCCGTCCAGCAACATCCAGAGGACCTCCTCGATCAGAAGGCCGACGATGGTTCGGCAGATTTGATGAAAGACGGGTATCAGCGAAAGCGACGCGCCGAAGGTGGCCACGGACGCGGCCACCGCCTGGGCGATCTGGATCGCCAGTACGACGAGCTGCGCGATCACCGCGATCTTCAGCGACAGGACGATCGTCGCGCAGATGATGAGCCCGCTGCCGGTGAGCAGAGCGGCGGTGGCGCCATCGGCAAGCGTTGCCGCCGGACTGTCCGGGGCGGACCACCAGCTCCGGAATGCCTGGATGTCACTGCCCTCGTTGCCGGTCCAGACCGTGGCAGCACCGGAGCCGGCCTCGGCGACCACGCTGTCGATGGTCCCGGCGAACCCGATCCATGCCTGGCCCAGTTCGAAGAGCCTGGTCTCGTCGGCCTGCGGCCAGGTGTAACCGAGGATGTCGAGCAACGACGTGAGCTCGCCAGGAAGTTGAAGCCCCATAGCCGCCTACTCCAGGACGTTCCGCAGGGATGCCAGACGCTCGGTGATGGCGCTCTCGGCAGCGTCGTACAGATCCCCCATGGTGCCGAGGTCCTCACCCGCGAAGGTGATCTCGTCGAGGGCGCTCTGATAACACTCGAACGCGTACGAGGAGACCTCCTCGTGGGCGACCCCGATGAGCGACCCGATGTCGTCGTGACCCCACGGCTCTCCGAAGGAGGAGAGTTGAGCACGGAAGCTCGACAACTCCGCCGAGAAGCGGGCAGTGATCGCTTCGAGTTGCTGTCCCGACGTGCGCAGGCTGTCGGGATCCACGTGGAGGCCGCTCATTTTCCGCCCTGCCGGGCGATGCGTTCCTGCACCTCGATCAGCGCGGCGTTCTGCGCGCGGAACTGATGCAGGGCATTGGCCTGCACCTCTCGTAGCTGCTCCTCCAGCCGGGCAAGGTCGGGTGCGACGCTCGTGGCCGCGGCCTGGCTGCGCAGGTCGGCAAGTGCGGCGTTGACGGCGTTGCTGATCTCCTCGGCCAGGACCTCTGTGCCGAGACGGAGCGCCCGCGGTTCGATCACCAGCCCGGTGATGTGGCCCGGCGACTCGGCGGTGACATGCACCATGCCGTCGGCGCCGCTGCCGTTTCCCTCGATGGTGACCGGTTCAGGCCTGGGTGCCGCGCTGCCGTCCGCGCCGATGGAGTTGAGCACCGCCATCGCCCGGTCCAGCATCTGACCCATGCCGGCCGCGCCGAAAGGATCTGTCATCGGGTTCTTCCTCACGCTCGCCGTCAGCACGATCGATATGAGCGAAGTTCGATGTTACGCGGCCGTGGTCCGTGTGTCCGCCCTCGGCAGTCGTGCCTCCACGACGACGGCGCGGACCGGCCCGGTAAGGCCGGCCCGCGCCGCCGTGCGCGGCTGTCGGGTCAGCTGCCTGCTGCCCGCAGCTCGCGGGCGAGGATCTTGCCGGTGGCGTTGCGGGGCAGTTCGGCGATGAAGTGCACCTCGCGGGGCACCGAGAAGCGGGCCAGGTAGTGGCGGACGTATTCGCGGACCGCCTCGGCGTCGAGGCTCTCGCCGGGGTGCAGCACGACGTACGCGACCAGGCGCTGGCCGTACTGGTCGTCGGGGACGCCGATGACGGCGACTTCCCGGACCTGCGGAAGCTGGGCGAGCAGGTTCTCCACCTCGCCGGGGAAGACGTTCTCCCCACCGGAGACGATCATGTCGTCCTCCCGGCCGTCCACGTGGAGCAGGCCGTCGGCGTCGAGGTGGCCGAGGTCGCCGGTGCTGAGCAGCCCGTCGAGGCTTTCCCGGCTGGTGCCGGAGGTGTAGCCCTCGAAGAGCATCTCGTTGCCGACGAAGATCCGCCCGACTTCTCCGGTGGGGACCGGCTTGCCCTCGCCGTCGAGGATCGCGAGCTTGGTGCCGTACGGGGGGCGGCCGGCGGTGCCGGGGTCCTTGCGCAGGTCGGCCGGGGTGGCGATGGAGGCCCAGGAGACCTCGGTGGAGCCGTAGAGGTTGTAGATGACGTCGCCGTAGACGTCCATGAAGCGGGTGGCCAGGGTGCCGGGGAGCGCGGAGCCGCTGACCGCCACGACCTTGATCGGGGGCAGCCGCTTCGGCGGTTCGACCTCCAGGATCCGCTGCAGCATCACCGGTACGGCGAAGAGCGCGCCGCACTCGTGCCGGTTGAGCGCGCGCAGCGTCTCGGCGGGGTCGAAGCGCCGCTGCAGGACGATGGTTGCCCGCAGCGCGAAGGAGACCTGCAGGGCGGCGTAGCCCCAGGTGTGGAAGAGCGGTGCGGCGATGAGGATGTTGTCCTTGGCGTGCAGCGGGATCCGGTCGATGATGCTGATCAGCGGCCCGAAACCGCCCGGGGTGGGGCGGCGGGCGCCCTTCGGGGCGCCGGTGGTGCCGGAGGTGAGGACGATGATGCGGCCCGGCCGGTCCGGCGGGGTGACCTTGCCCGGCGGTGCGTTGCCGATCAGGTCCTGCTGGGTGCGTTCGTCGATGCGGATGACCTCGGCCGGCAGGCCGGCTACCCGGTCGGCGAACTCGTCGTCGTGGACGAGGGCGCGCAGTTGCTGCTCCTCGGTGACCTGGGCGAGCTGAGTGGCGGCCAGACCGGTGTTGACCAGTACGGTGTCCGCGCCGAGCATGGTGGCGGCGAGCACCGTCTCGATCAGCCCGGCGTGGTTGCGGGCCATCACGCCGATGCGGTCGCCCGGGGTGATGCCGACCCGGCTGCGCAGTGACCGGGTGAGCCGTTCGGCGTGCAGCAGCAGCTGCCGGTAGGTGATCTCACCGCGTTCCTCGTCGACTATCGCGACGAGGTCGGGTTCGCGCGCGGCGGCCTGGCGCAGTTCGCCGGCGAGGCTGAAGCCCCAGCGGCGCAGTGCGTTGAGCTGGCCGGGGATGCGGTGCGGGGCGGTCGGCCCCAGCATCCCGCGGCGCGCCATGGTGGAGGCGAGGAACAGCGGGTTCATTGACGGGCCCTCCGTTCGGGTGTGCAGAAGGGCCCCTTCTGGTCGCCGTTCGGGTCAGCGGGAAGGGGCCCTTCCAGGGGTGGACGGTGCCGGGGGATCAGCGGATGTACATACCCGAGATCGCGCGCGAAATCACCAGTCGCTGAATCTCGGAGGTGCCCTCGAAGATCGTGTAGATCTTGGAGTCGCGGTACCAGCGCTCGACCGGGTGCTCCCGTACGTAGCCGGCACCGCCGAGGATCTGGACGGCCTTCTCGGTGACGGCCACGGCGACCTCACCGGCCTTGAGCTTGGACATCGAGCCTTCGCCGGCGGTGAAGGGCCGGTTGTTGCGCCCCATCCACGCCGCGCGCCAGACCAGCAGCCGGGCCGCGTCGATCTCCATCTTCATGTCGGCCAGCGCGAAGGCGATCGACTGGTTCTCGATGATGGGGCGGCCGAACTGGACCCGGTCCTTGGCGTACTCCAGGGAGTACTCGTAGGCGGCGCGGGCCACGCCGAGCGCCTGTGCGCCCACGGCCGGACGGCTCAGTTCGAAGGTCTTCATCGCCGCCTGGCCGGAGGAGCGCTTACCGGAGCGGGCCCGGTCGAGGCGCTCCAGCAGGGCGTCGCGGCCACCGAGCAGGCAGCTGCCGGGGACCCGTACGTCGTCGAGGAAGATGTCGGCGGTGTGCGAGGCGCGCAGGCCGAGTTTCTTGAGCTTGCGGGTGGAGGCGAAGCCCTTGGTGTCCGGCGGGATGATGAAGGCCGCCTGACCGCGGGAGCCGAGCTCGGGTTCGACGGAGGCGGTGACGACGTGCACCTTGGCGATGCCGCCGTTGGTGGCGTACACCTTCTGGCCGTTGAGGACCCACTCGTCGGTGGCTTCGTCGTAGACGGCGCGGGTGCGCATGGCGCCGACGTCGGAACCGGCCTCCGGCTCGGTGGTGCAGAAGGCGCCGACGGCGGGCTCGTCGACGCTGCCGAAGCACTGCGGGACCCACTCGACGAGCTGGTCGGGGGTGCCGGAGCCGTAGATGGCGGCGACGGCGAGGTGGGTGCCGAAGATGCTCAGGGCGATGCCGGCGTCACCCCAGAAGATCTCCTCGTTGGCGATGGGGAGCGAGAGCCCGGTGGGGTCGGCCCAGCAGTTGGCGACGAACTCGAAGCCGTAGAGGCCGATCTTGGCGGCCTCCTGGATGATCGGCCACGGAGTCTCCTCGCGGGCGTCCCACTCGGCGGCGGCCGGCCGCACGACCTCTTTGGCGAAGCCGTGCAGCCAGTCGCGCATGTCCCGCTGTTCCTCGTTCAGGTCGAGCGAGAAATCAGTCATGAAAATCAGGCCTTCGGGATGTCGAAGAGGTTGGCGATGTTGGCGGCGAGACCGAGGTCGCCCTTGGCCTTGAGCTTGCCGGTCATGAACATCATCACCGGGTTGGCGCCACCGGAGACGATCTTGAGGAACTCGACCGGGCCCATGGTGAGGGCGAGCTTCGGCTCGTGCTGCGGGGTCTCGTTGACGGTGCAGACGCCGTCGGCGATGACGACCTCGTAGAGGTCGCTGCCGCCGTCGGGGCGGTCGGTGATGTTCCAGTGGATGACCGCGTTGGCGGAGCCGGCCCGGTCGGCGCGGAACATCGACGGCATCCGGCGGAAGACCTCGCCGAGGACCTGGTCCCGCAGATCGCTCTGCATCACCTCGCGGATCTTGTCGTCCGGCGTGGACTTGACGATCTTTGCGAACTCCTTCGGCTCCACCGTGGAGAAGGTCGCGGGATCAAAGTCGGTCATGGTGGTGGCCCTCCGGTGTGGCGTTACTTACTCGGGCGTAACCTTACGGGCGAGTAGGTATGCTTGCAAGAGTGTCCACCTCTCCCACGTTCAAGCGGCTGCCGCGGGCGGTCCGTGAGCAGCAGATGCTCGACGCGGCCGTGCAGGTCTTCTCCCGGCGCGGCTTCCACGCCGCCGGCATGGACGAGATCGCCGAGCTCGCCGGCATCTCCAAACCGATGGTCTACGCCTACCTCGGCCCCAAGGAAGACCTCTTCGTCGCCTGCATCCGGCGCGAGGGCACCCGGATGATGGAGGCGATCGCGGGCGAGGTCGCCCCGGAACTCCCCCCGGACCAGCGGCTCTGGCGGGGACTGCGGGCGTTCTTCGGCTTTGTCGGCGCGCACCGCGACGGCTGGGCGGTCCTCTACCGGCAGGCCCGCGGCGAGCAGCCCTTCGCCACCGAACTCGCCGGCATGCGTACGCGGGTGGTCGAGGTGGTCAGCGCGATGCTCGACAGCGCGCTGCGCGCCCAGGGGCGCGAGATCGGCCGCACCGATCTGGAGGTCGCCTCGTACGCGCTGGTCGGGGCGAGCGAGTCGCTCGCCGACTGGCTCGCCGACCATCCGGACGCCGACCCGGAGAAGGCCGCCACCCGGATGATGAACGTCGCCTGGCTCGGTGCCGGTGAGCTGCTCCGCGGCGCGGTCTGGCGCCCACCGGCATCCTGACCGGCCCGCTCGCCGGGCTCGGTGCGCGCACCGGCGGCTCGCGTGTCGGAGCCGGCGCGCCCGTGGCGTGGCTCGCCGCGGCTGGTCGCCTGTGGCGTCCGGTCAGCCGCCGGTTCCGGCCCGCGAGCGATAGCGGGCAAGTAACCGGCGGGTCAGCTCCATCAGCAGGGCGAGCCCGGCTGCCAGCCCCAGGCCGAGCAGGAGCGCCCGGCCGGGGCTGTGGCCGAAGGTCCGCCCGCCGAGATAGCCGAGCAGCCCGCAGTAGACGCCCCAGGTGATCCCGGCCGCCAGGTCGAAGAGGAAGAACGGCCGGCGTGGGTAGCCGAGCGCGCCCATCGTCAGGGTGACCGCGGTCCGCCCGCCGGGGACGTACCGGGCGGTGAGCAGGATGGTGCCGCCGCGCTGCTCCAGGGCACTCCGCGCCCACTCGGCCCCCGCCCGCCGCCGGCTGCTCCGCGGCAGCCGGCGCAGCCGCCGCTCGCCGCCGGAAGCGCGCCCGAGGGCGTACGAGATGTGGTCGCCGAGGACCGCGCCGGCCGCCGCGGCGGCGATCACCAGCACCAGGTCGGGCTGGCCGCCGGCGGCGAAGACCGCCGCGGTGATCACGGCGGTCTCGCCCGGCACCACCGGGAAGAACGCATCCAGCGCGGCGATCCCGATGATGAGCAGGTAGACCCAGCCCGAAGTCATCGTCGCCTCGAGCAGGCCCAGCAGCGAGTCCATGCCTACATGTTTCCGGTGCTCCCCCTCGTCATGCCTGCTTCCGCCGAGACCGATCCGGACAGGTGCGGCTTTCCGCTGCGGACGTCGTGCAGCGCGAACCCGCCCGGCGCCAGCCCGCCGGGGCGCGGGGTGGCGCCGAGCGGAGTCGCCGCCAGGGCCACCGTCGCCGGGAGCAGGATCGGCAGCTTGAACGCCACGTCGACGGTGTACGCCTCGGGCAGCCGCTCCTCGATCGCCGCCAGGCAGCGGGCCTTGCTCCACATGCCGTGCGCGATCGGCCGGGGGAAACCGAAGGCCCGCGCGCCGATCCGCGAGGTGTGGATCGGGTTGTGGTCACCGGAGACCGCCGCGTACGCCTTCGCGACGGCCGGCTCGACCCGCCACCGGGCGGTCGCCGCCGGCGGCGCCGGCCGGTCCTCGCCGCGCCGGCCACCGCGTCGGGCGTCGCCGCCCGGAGCGGTCTCGCGCCGATCGCCGGACGTGGCGCCGTCGGCCGGGCCGTCCGTGCCGGCTGCGGCGCCGTCGGCCGGACCGCCCCGGCGCAGGTACGTCGAGACGTCGTCCCAGACCACCTCCCCGTCGATCGCGGCGGTGACGACCAGGTCGAACTGCCGGCCCCGCTCGTGCGGGCGCAGGTCGGTGGCGTACCCGGTGAAGGTCAGCCGCTCGCCGGCGTCGATCGGCCGGTGCACGGTGATGCGGTTGCCGACGT